>JAABUN010006930.1_pt1 | contig 12667 bp, 8 predicted proteins | sample 5559311 | NCBI WGS metagenome assembly JAABUN01 (sample SAMN10711877, study PRJNA513370) | rock metagenome | isolation source: Antarctica rocks | place: Antarctica: Victoria Land, Siegfried Peak sud | reverse complement strand
GATCGACTTCGGCGACCTTATCGCCCTCCTCGCCCCGGACGTCGACATCGACACCGGCCTGCTGCCGCCGGACGCCCTCTTCTACGTCCGCCGCGGCCGGGCCGAGTTCGACGCCGTCTGGGTCGCGCCGCGCCGCTGGGACGTGCTGGTGCGCGACCGCCTCGAACGCCCGCCGCGCGCCTACCGCCTGCCGATGCCGGGGCTGGTCTTCGTCTGCGGGCGGGGCAGCGGCTTCCTGGCGGTCTACGCCGCCGCCGAGCGCCCGCGCCCGGGGCCGCGCGGCGATGCGGCGCAGCTCTACCACTGCCCGGCCTTCAACGTCCACGACAACGGCACCGTCTGCAAGGGCTACCACCACTTCTCGGACGACCCGGCGCAGGTGGCGGACGACTTCTTCGGCTCCTACTTCGCCACCGAGAGCACCGGGCGCGGGCGGAGTCGACGGCATCCGGACGATCTGGAGGCGCTCTGGCGCGAGATCGATGGCGGCGAGGCGTACCCGCTGGCCGATCTCGTGCCCCACATGACGGTTGGCGAACTGCGCCGCTGGCTCAAGGGGAACCGGTAGCGTGGCCGCGCGAGATGACCCGGCGCAGACAGGGACCGCGCCGGGCGGCCGACCGATCGTCGGGTACCTCCACGCGACCGACAGGGTGCCGCCGCGCGTGGGCCGCTCCTGGGATATCATCACCGCCGGGGACGGTGTCTGGCTGGCGGCCGACAACCCCGCGCTGTCGCTGCGCGTCCCCGTCGCGCCGTGCCACATCCGGGGCCTCGCCCCGCTCGGCCCGGCCTGCGCGCTGCGCCACGGCCCCGTGCCGCAGGCGTGCTGGGACGAGGCCGTGACGCTCTGCCGCTGGCACGCGGCGCGCGGGCGCGAGTTCCTGGTGCTGGTCATGCTCGACGAGCGCGGCGCGTACCGCCTGGTCGCGCCGTGGCAGACGCCGACCGCGTCCCGCGTCGAGTACGAGTTACCCGATAGCCTCGGACTCCCCGTGGTCCACCTCCACTCCCATCACGCGCTGCGCGCCTACTTCAGCGCGACCGACGACGCCGACGAGCGGGGGCTCGCCCTCTACGGCGTCGTCGGGCGACTCGACACGGCCGTGCCGGAGGTCGCCCTGCGCGCCGGGGCGTTCGGCCACTGGTTGCCACTGCCGTGGTCGCGGGTGTTCGCCGGCGACCGCGGGGCATTCCGCGATCTCGTCGCCGACGCGGACACCGCGCGCGGCGTCCGGCCCGATACCGCGGGGGAGCGGCGGGTGCGACCGCACCGGGCGTTCCTGCCCGCCTGGATCCACCGCCTGGCCGTCGCGCGCGATCCGCGGCGACCGTAACCCGCGAGGCGGCAGACGGAGAGCGGCGATGACCGGGGACAACCCCCGATCATCGCCGCCGTTGCCCCCGGCACACCGGGGGCGGGGAGTGATACACATGGAATATCTGATCGAGGCCTCGTCGCTCGTCCTGCGCGACCTGCGCGGGCACGCCGTCCACCGGGCCGACTGGGACGCCACGATCGTGATCGTCGGCTGCGGCGGCACCGGGAGTCGGCTGGTGCCGGATGTCTGCCGCCTGCTGCTCGGGCGCAAGGCCCGGCTTTTCCTCGTCGACCACGACCGGGTCGAGCCGCACAACCTCGGGCGCCAGTCGTTCACGCCGGACGAGGTCGGGCAGTTCAAGGCCGTCGCCCTCGCCGCGCGGATGCTGCGGGAGTTCCGCCGCTTCGGGCTGCCGATCGGCCACGCCGTCCGGCCCTACGACCCGGCGCTGCACGGGGCGGTCTTCGGGCGGTCCAGCGCCCTGAACCTCGTGATCGGCGCCGTGGACAACGCCGCGGCGCGGCGCGCGATCGCCGGGACGCTGGCGGGCGATCGCACGCGGGCGCGGGAGGTCTGGTGGCTGGACGCCGGCAACGCCCGCAACTCGGGGCAGCTCATCCTCGGCAACGCCACCGACGCGGCGGGGCTGGCGGGGGCGTTCAACCGGGCGACCGGCCGCTGCCGCGCCCTGCCCGCGCCCGGCCTGCGCCGCCCCGCCCTGCTCACTGCGCCGCCCGAGCCCGCGCCGCGCGACCGCCTCGACTGCGCGGCGGCGGTCGCGGCCGGGGAGCAGGGACCGACGATCAACGCCCACCTGGCGACCTGGGCGGCCAGCTACGTCGAGCGCCTCCTCGACGGCACCTGCGGCTGGGCCGAGACGCTGATCGACGTCGACGCCGGGACCGCCCGCTGCATCCCCGCCGACCCCATCCGGACGGCCCAACTCGTCGGCCTGCCGGTCGAGGAGGTCGAACCACCCCTGGTCAGCGCCGAGCCGGCACCCAAACGACGGCGGGGCACGTCTCGCGACCCGCAGGAACGCGCGGCATGAGCGCCCTCCCGGAACGGGCCGTCATCCAGATCGCCGGGTTGACGGCGACTGTCGAGTGCTACGCCTGGGAGGACGACCCCGACCAGCAGGGCCGCAAACGCCTCTGGGCGCTCGGGTTGGTCGGCACGCGCCAGGTCCTCGAGGCGATCTGGGCCAATCTGATCCAGGGTCGGGAGGCGGTCATCGCGCCCCGGCTCCTGGGCGGCGAGCGCTTCTGCGCGCTCGCGCCGCTCGGGGCGGGGATGTGGAAGTCGCAGGTGGCGGCGCTCAACGAGGCGAGCGGCGCGCACCGCATCCTGCGGCCGGTGGTGGCGCACTATCTCGACACGCGCCCGGACTTCGTGCTCCTGCCGCGCCGCGACGAGGAGGCGCGCACCCTCCACCACCGCTTCCTCGACCGGCGGGTCGCGCTGCCCCTCGCGCCCGCCTGGGCCGACTGGCTCTGGACGCGGGCGTCGTCGGCGCAGCGTACCACTGCGAGCCGGATGTCGCGGCGCTCGAACGGGCACTGTCGCTCGCCGTGCGCGCCGGGGAACTGCCCGCGCCCGGCTGATGCGCATGGACCGGTAACCCAGCCCGCGATCGTGGGAGGAACGGAGGAACATGGCGCATCTGCACTCGAAGGCCATCCTCGGCTATTTCCCGACGCCCGCCCGCGTGGCCGAGGCCATCGCGCGGCATCTCGCGGCGGACACGATCCTCGCCCGCCGGTCGATTCGCCTGCTGGACCCGTGCGCCGGCGAGGGTGAGCTGGCGGCGACGCTGGCCGACACGCTGGGCGCCAGCAGCTTCGGCATCGAGCTCCACGAGGGGCGCGCCGAGACCGCCCGCGCCCGCCTCGACCATCTGCTCGCGGCGGACGCCCTCGGCGGCGTGCGGATCGGCCGTCAGTCGTTCTCGCTCCTGGCGCTCAATCCCCCCTACGACGACGACGCGGCGGCGGAGCGCCTGGAGCACCGCTTCCTGCTGCGCTACGCCGACGTGCTCGCGACCGGCGGGCAGCTCGTCCTGATCGTGCCGCAGGCGCGCCTCGCCGTCTCGGCGCGCTTCCTGGCGAGCCGCTTCGCGGAACTCGATTGCCAGCGCTTCCCCGATCCGGAATTCGCGGCGTTCGGCCAGGTGGTCCTCTTCGGCACGCGTAAGGGCGTGGTCGCGCTCGATCTCGAGGCACAAGCGCGGGTCGAGGCCTGGAGCGTCGAGGGGTTGTCACCGTTAGCCGACACGCCCGCCGATCAGGCCGCCGTCCGCCGGGTGCCCGCGCTGCCCGCGGGCGAGATCACGTTCGGCGCGGCGGTCTTCGACGCGGAGACGGCGCTGCGGGAGGTGGCGCGCCGCGGTGCCTGGGCGCAGTCCGCCGTCGCCGAGCAGCTCTGGCCGACGGCGGAGCTGCTGACCCGCCCGCTGATGCCGCTCACGCGCGGCCACCGTGCCTGGCTGGTCGCGGCGGGCTACCTCAACAATGTGACCCTGGAGACGGCCGACGGGCGGCGCGCGCTCGTCAAGGGGCGCACCTACAAGGAGGAGGTCGTCACCAGTGACACCGACGAGGCGCGCGTCGTCACCGACGTGATCCGCACCGAGCTGACGATCCTCTGGCTCGACACCGGCGCGATCGTGCGGGTCGGCGAGCACGATCCGGCCGCGAGCGGCACGACAGGGCGCGAGGACGAAGGGGAGACCGAGGAGCCACCCATAGCGGCCTGAGCGGGCGGTATCCTCCGTCGCGGCCACGGCCAGGAGGGGCCATGCAACTGCCGGAATTCATCGAGGCCTTCGGCGACGCGATCAATGCGCGCCTCGTCGACCTCTACCCGCCGGTCTACGACGCGGCGACCCGCGCGACCTGCGGCATCGACCTGGGGCGGCTCGGTCGCCGCCCGCTCGGCGCGCAGGCCGACGCCATCCGCGCCGCCGCCCTGTCGATCCGCCGCAACCCCGGCACGAATATCGTGGGGGAGATGGGGGTCGGGAAGTCCATGTGCGCGGCGGCGGCGGCCTACCTCTCGGGCCGCCGCAGTATTCTCATCCTCTGTCCGCCCCACCTGGTCCGCAAGTGGGTCAGGGAGGTGCGCCAAACGGTGCCGGGCGCGCGGCCGACGATCGTCTCGCGCATCGCCGATCTCGAGCGGCTGCGCAGTGTCGACGACGGGTTCGCCACGCTTGTCGGTCGTGGGGGTCAGCCCGCATTCGTCTCGGTGCCGCGGTTCGTGATCCTCAGCCGCGAGCGGGCGAAGCTGGGCTATCCCTGGCGGCCCGCCTACGTGACGCGCGCGGCCCGCGACCGCGACCGGGGCGGCCACCGGGAGGCCCTGCCCTGCTGCGGCGCCTGCTTAACCCCGATCCTCGACCAGGACGGGCTCTCGGTCGCCCCCGCCGCGCTGGCCGCCCGGAAGCACCGCTGCGCCGCCTGCGACGAGCCCCTCTGGCAGGCCGGCGGCGCGAGCGGGGGCCGCGCCACGGCCCGGCATCGCTACCCGCTGGCGGAGTACATCTGCGAGCGACTGCCCGGCTTCTTCGACCTCTTACTGGTCGACGAGCTGCACGAGTTCAAGGCCCGGGGCTCGGCCCAGGGGATCGCGATGGGCCAGCTCGCCGAGGCGATCGGCACGGTCCTGACCTGCACCGGCACCCTGATGGGCGGCTACGCCAGCACCCTCTTCTCGCTGCTCTGGCGCGTCAATCGCCGCTTCCGCGCGGAGTTCGCCTACGGGGACGAGGACAAATTCGTCGCCCGCTACGGGATCATCGAGCGGCAGTTCAGGAAGGAGGGCGGGGACGAGCACGTCGAGGACGGGCGGCGCTCGCGGCGGCGCCTCTATCTGGCGCGCGTCAAGGAGCGACCGAGCATCTCCCCGGCGGTGCTCTTCCACCTGATCGACAGCGCGATCTTCCTGCGGCTGCGCGACGTCGCCAATGACCTGCCGCCCTATCAAGAGCACATCGTGACGATCCCGCTCGACCGCGAGGGCGCCGGCGCCGTGTCCGGAGACGGGGGCGAGAGCGACCCGCCAGGTGTCACGCAGCACGACGCCTACCACCAGTTGGCGACGACGCTCCGGGCGGAGGTGCAGCGGGCGCTGGCGAGCGGCGGGAAGTCGCGGCTGCTCGGCGCCTACCTGCAGGCGCTCCTCGCCTTCCCCGACGGCTGCACGCGCGGCGAGGTGGTCCTCGACAGGGCCACCGGCCGCGTCGTCGCGGAGGCCCCGGCGCTCCCGGCCGATCGTGTCTACCCGAAGGAGCGGGCGCTGCTGGAGCTGGCGCTCCGGGAGCGCGACCGGGGAAGGCGGGTCCTCGTCTACGCGGTGCACACCGCGACGCGCGACATCACGCCCCGGCTGCGCGCGGTGCTCGCGGGCGCGGGCCTGCGGGTCGCGGTGCTGAAGGCCGCCACGGTCAAGCCCGAGGCGCGCGAGGCGTGGGTGGCCCGGCAGGTCGCGGCGGGCCTCGACGTGCTGATCGCCCCGCCGCGCTGCGTGCAGACCGGGCTGGATTATGTGGAATATCGCCCGGCGTCAAGCCTGGCAGTGCGAAGTGGGGCGGGGCCGCGCGGCCGAGCCGCGCGGGTGCCTGGGTTGGCCTGCGCCGACGCGCCGGCGCAGGCCAACCCAGGATGGAAAGGGCCGACACGGCGAGGTAGCAGCGCGGCACACTCTGGGAGAAGCTCAGTTCGCGCGCACCTCCTCAAGGATCCGAAATCCGCGCTCGACAATCACCCCCACGTCGTTGGGGTAGTGCTCGATAACGAACGCGAGGACGTCGATGACGCCGTAGGCGAGGCAGATGGCGTGTTCCGCCGGGGTCGCGATGGCCGCGAAACGCTCACAGAGCCGGTGCCGCTGCGCCGCCGCCATATCGGCGTGCCACCAGACGAGCAGGCGCGCCAAGTCGATGGCGCGCGTCCCGCAGCCCGCCGCCGCGAAATCGATGACCGCCACCACCCGGCCGTCATGCACCAGTACATTTTCGGGCAGAAAATCCCCATGCACGACATCGGCAGTGGAGAGCGGGGCCGCGGCGAAGGGTTGGGCGCGCTCGAGGAGCGCGGCAAGGAGCCCTCGGGTTGCTGGCGAGAAGGTGCGGAGGGATTCCGTCCAGCCCGACGCGCCGGCGAACACCACCTCACGGGCATACCGCGACCAGTTGGCCCAACCGCTCCCGCTCGGGAGCGACTGCGTCGCTTGCAGATCGTTGAGGGCGAGGAGGTGGTTGAGGCTAGCGGGCGAAAGCGGCGACGGCATCGGTGCCCCGACGACGAATTCCTGGATCTGGTACCACCAGCCATCCGGGCTGACACCCAGGGTGAGGTTGCGTGGGGTGGGGTAGCCGACCGCGCGCAGGCGCGCCGCGATCTGCTCGGCTTGCCGCAGGCGGCCAAGCCAATGGCGGTCCGGCCCGAACTTCAGGATGGCCTGCCGGCCGCGTGCATCGCGCAGCTCGTAGGCACCGCGCGTCCCGCCGACGCACTTGCCGCACAGGGAGTATGCCGTGTCATAGTGTCGGTTGAGGTGGGCGAGCAGGTCCGCGATATCCATGTGGGCATGCTATCACAGACACGCGGGCGCGGCCTACGCAGGCGAAGCTGGCGCTGAATGGGCTACGGGGCGCGGATCGGGAGCATCGGAAGGGCGCGCCGGGCAGGTGTGGCAGCGGGGACAGCCGGGAGGCCCGCGCCGTCCCGGTCGCGCCCGAGGTCGCGCGGGGTCGGTCCCGCCGGCGTCGCGACGTCGGCGAGCTGCGCGAGCAGCCGCTCGTGCGCGGCGACCCCGTCCTCGACCGCCGCCCGCTCCTCATCCGAGAGCGGGATCTCCTGGCGCAGCCGCAGCAGGTTGGCCTTGGCCTCCAGCAACTGCGCGGCGGACGAGTCCTTCGGGCGGTAGAAGGCGCACTTGGCGCAGGCCATGCGGTGCGGGCACTGGTCGAAGAAGTCGTAGGTGCAGTAGCCGTGCCCCAGGTCGTAGAACCGCCACGGCTCGCCGGTGGTCGCCGCCCCGCTCTGGACGGCGTCCCGGTCGAGGAGCAGTTCGACGGCGCGGAGATTGCGGCCGAAGTAGCCCGCGTCCTCGTAGGACTGGGCGAGCTTGGTCGGCGAAATCCTGGCGTAGTGCTGCGTGGAGGCCGGCGAGCGATGCCCGAGCCAGGCTTGCAAATCGAACAGCGACATCGGCTCCTTGGCATTGAAGAGCTGGCTGGAAATCGTCGAGCGGGCGCGGTGGCTGGTGATGCTGCCGCGCGCGTCGCGCTCCGGCACCCCGGCCTTGCGGCAGAGGAGCGGGATGAGGCTCGCGTTGAGGTAGCCCGCGCCGATGGGTTTGGCGCGGTAGGCGAAGAGGAAGTGCGCCGCCTCCCCGGTCTTGGGGTCGGCCAGCGCGGGCTGCGCCGGTCGCCGCGCCTCCCAGGCGGCGATGGCCTCCCCGACGACGCGGTCGACCGGCTTGGTGAAGGCGGTCTCGGTCTTGTTGACCGGCACGTCCAGCAGGCAGACCGCGTCGCCGGGGAGGCCCCGGCTCGTGTCGAGCAGCCCGCCGTCGCGCGCCTGCCAGCGGGCGCAGCCGACGCGCAGGCGGCGGATCTCGTTGCTGCGCAGGCCGGCGAAGAGCCAGACCACCGTCAGCGCTTTGACCAGCGCCAGCGGGTAGTAGTGTGCCGACGCGTACTTGCCTGTCGGCAGATCCGCCTGTGCGAGGTTGAGCCCGGCCCACAGGAGCTTCGCCCAGGTATCGTCGGCGATGACGCGCGGGTTGGGGCCGATGAGCGCGCGGATGCTGCGGGGCGCGGCGAGGCAGCGCCGGGGGTCGAAGCGCGGCGCGCACCACTCCCAGGCGAGGGCGTCGCGGAAGAAGGTGCGGATGGCGTCGAGGTGGTGCAGCCGGGACTTCGGCGACAGCGTCTCGCCCACCCGCGACCGATAGCGCACCGTGACCGGCCCGTACTCGCCGACGGTCATGCGGCAGACCGCCGCGACGTACTCGGCCGCCAGGTCGCGGGTCCACCCCTCGGGGCCGGTGACGGCGGGGTGGTGCCGGGCGAGCCAGTGCCCGGCCTTGAGCAGGAGATAGTAGTAGTCGATGCGGGTCTTCTCCCCCACCGTCGCCGTGTCGCGCCAGCGCCGGCACCAGGCGACCCACGCCGGCGCGACGCCATCGGTGATGCGGTGGCGCTCCTCGAGCACGAGCCGGCGCGGGTCGCGCGCATAGGTGCGGTCGACGACCCCCAGCCCGTGCAGGGCGCGGGAGAGGACCAGCAGCTGCGCCCGGCGGTGGCCGGCGGCGGTCCCCTGCAGCAGCTCGTCGATGCACGCGGCGGAGAGGTCCTCGAGGCGGGGACTCCGGTTGACCAGCAGCGCCTCGCAGGTGGCGTTGCCCAGCTGGCTGCCCTTGGCGATCTCGCCGTAGCCCCACCCGACGGCGAGGGGCAGCACCCGCGCGAGCGCCGCGTCCACCGCCGCGCCGCCGAAGACCTTGCGCGCCAGCGAGGTCCGCTCGGACGCGCCGAGGGCCTGGAGGTCGGCCAGGCTCCCCACGCCGCCGAGCAGGTAGGCGACGGCGATGAGGGGGGCGCGGCACGAAACGGTCGTCCGGTGCCGCCGCGCGAAGGCGGCAAGCGACGGGCACAAAATCGCGCGCCACTCGGCGGGCGTCCAGGCCCAGTAGCTGCGCGCGTCGCGGTGCATCTCGCGCACCACCACCTTCACGAGCGGGACGTGGACGGCGGCGTGCGCCCCGGTGACCGCCAGCGCATCGCGGAGGGGCGGGGTCAGCCGCCCCAGGGCGATCTGCGCGGCCTGTGCCCAGTGCCCCGGGTGCCGCGGGCCGAAGCGGGCGACCAGGGCGGCGAGGGTCGCCGCCTCCGCCGGGCTGAGCGTCGGCGCGCGGTCGTAGCGGTCGAGGTCGAGCGGCCAGGCCCACGCCGCGCTCATCGCAGCACCTCCCCCGCCAGCCGCACGCGCCAGGCGTGGATCTCGTCCATGCCCCGCGCGAGCTTCCCCGCGAGCTCCCGGCCGCTCAGGTGGATGTAGCGGAGCGTCGACTGGACGCTCCGGTGCCCGGCGAAGGTGGCGATCTCGTGGATGTCCCAGCCGGCGCGGGCGAGGTCGGTCAGGCAGAGGTGCCGCAGGGTGTGGGTGCTCAACTCCGGCAGCCCCGCCCGGTCGGCGAGCCGCCGCACCACCTTCGACCAGGTCCAGATCGCCACCGGCCGCCCCCGGTTGCGGCGCGACTCGGCGAGGAAGAGCGGGCCGCGCTCGCGGCTGAGCCCCCGGCGGTGGCGCAGGTAGGCGGCGTAGAGGTCGCCCGTCGGCGCGGAGTAGGGCACCACCCGTGCCTGCCGGTTCTTGGTCGTCTCCGCCCGGATGTGCAGGAGCCGGGCGGCCGGGTCGACGTCGCCGGTCGCCAGCGCGCACAGCTCCTCGCGGCGCAGCCCCGCGTCGTAGGCCAGCGCCAGCATCGCCCGATTGCGGAGCGGCTCGTCGCGCGCGACGACCAGGAGCGCCCGCCACTGGTCGTCGGTGGGGATCCAGGGCAGGGTCCGGTAGCGCGGGACGAGGCCCCGGTCGCGTGCGCCGCCGAAGCCGGTGCCTGGCGTGTAGCGCCCGCGCCCGACGGGATTGGTCGCGCGCAGGCCCTCCTCGATGAGGTAGTCGTAGAACAGGCGCACGGCGGTGAGCCGCAGCTGGACCGTGGCGTTGGCCAGCCCGGCCCCGGCGGCACGCCCGCGCGGGTGCGGGCGGGCGGTCAGGTCACGGACATAGGCCGCGAGGTGCTCGCGGCGCGCGCCCACGACCTCCACGCCCTGACCGTGGGCGAAGGCGAGGTAGTCCTCGAGCGCGCGGCCGTAGGCGGCGATGGTGTTTGGGGCCAGTTGGAGGTCAGCCTGGATGGTCAGCCAGGTCCGCGCGTGGGGCGACTCGGTGACGGTCGGGTACCGTAGCCACTCGACGTCGGTCATCAGGGGCGCTCCTTTCACGACAGCACAACGGTCCTGTCCGTACACTACGCCCGCCACCGACGTCCGTAAACCCCGGGCCAGATTCCACTTAACATAGACCTGATCGACTTCCCGACAATCTTCTGGGCGGAGATCGAGTACAGCGTCTACACGTTGCGGCAGGCGTCGCGCCGCTCCTGGCGGATCGGGCAGGCGCACCCGGTCGAGGTCTACTTCGCCGTCTACGCGGGCACGCTGCAGGCCGAGGCGCTGTCGCTCGTTGGCCGGAAGCTCCGCGCCGCCCTGCTCGTCGAGGGCGAGCTGCCGCAGGAGGGGCTGGCGACGCAGGAACTCGACGACGGCGACCTCATGCTGACGCTCGCGAGGCGCCTCGCCGCCGGGGAGCGCGAGGACGCGCAGGCGCTGGAGTCCCTCTTCGCGGAATCGCGCGCGCTCGAGGCGGGGGCGGGCGAGATGCTCGATGGCTCACAGTGGGCAGAGGAGGCAAATCCTGCCGCGCTGTCAGATCTGCCCGATACTCTCCTCCCCGCTGCGGCGGCGTTCTGCAAGCCGGGTCGACAACTACCTCTCCTGCCGCCCCCTCAGGGCTGGGGGACCCCTGCGGCGGCTATCCTCCCCGCGATGCGATCGCCACCGTCCGGCGCAACCATGAAATCGGGTCAGGGGCCGCTCGTGACAGGCTGTGCCGGCACGACCAGCCCCCATCCAGCCCCGTCACCACAGGCGGACAAGTATCACGGATTCGCTCCGACCGACGGGGGCGTGCCGCATCGCGACGGGCCGCACGGTCTCGCCGCGCCGTCAGCCCCGTCGCGCCGCCGGAAGAGGCCGGCGAAGGATCAACTGAAGCTATTCGGCTAGCCCGCCGCTCACTCACCTCAAGTCTACCCCACCCTGCTGCGGATTCCCCGACGCTACCGGGCCTGACCGAATCGGTCGATCGGTCACTCTCGTGCGGAGGGGGCCATGTTAGCGCCCCGTTAGCGAACGTCCTTACGCTGGAAACCAGCACCCGACCGCCGACGACAACCGGCGATCGGGCGCGGTAGGGATGGCAGCGGCGAGGTGATCGCGGCGCACCCGTCGCCATGGTGGGGCTGACCGAGGGAGGACGCGGATGGCCGAGACAACGACGGAGCGCCTGCTCCTGACGGTGGAAGAGGCGGCGCGGCACTTGAATATCGGCCGGACGCTGGCCTGGCAACTCGTGCGGCAGGGCAAGCTGCCGAGCGTCCGACTCGGGCGTTGCGTCCGGGTGCCGCTCAATGCGCTGATGGCGTGGATCGCCGAACGAACGGAAGGTGTCGCATGAGTCGAGCGCGGAAACAGCGACGCGACAATGGCGAGGGCTCGATCTACTGGCGTGAGGATCGGCAGCGATTCTGCGGCCAGGTGGCGGTCGAGGGGCAGCGCCGAACGATCTACGGCAAGACCAGGGCCGAGGTCCAGCAGAAGATGCTCAAGACGCGCCTGGATGAGGCGCGAGGACTCCCCGTCACACCGGCGGCGATGACCGTCGAGCAGCTGCTGACCGATTGGATGCGCGACGTGGTCGAGCCGCAAGGGCGGGGTCGGACCTACGAGTCCTACGAGTACCATAGCCGATTACATCTGATCCCGGCGATCGGCAAGGTGAAGCTCCGCGACCTGACCACCCCGCAGCTCCAGCGGCTCTATCGGCAGCTGCTCGACCGGGGCCTCTCCTTAAAGACCGTCCGCAACGCGCATGGGGTCATGCGCGTTGCGCTCAATCAGGCCATCGCGTGGAAGCTGGTCACCATCAACGTCGCCCAGGCGGTGCGGCTGCCGCAGTACGTCCCGCCCGAGCACGAGACGCTCAGTCCGGAAGAGGTGCAGCGGGTCTGGCGGGCGGTCGCGGACACGCGCTGGTATGCCTTCCTGGTCCTCCTGGTCATGACCGGGCTGCGGCAAGGCGAGATCCTCGGGCTCAAATGGGCGGACATCGACCCGGCGCATGCCATCCTCCAATTGCGCCGTCAGCTCCAGCGTGACAAGTCGTTCGCGCCGACGAAAGGGCGGCGCAACCGACGGCTCGACCTCTCCACGCTCGAACTCGACGCCCTGCGGGGGCATCGCGCGCTGCAGGACGAGGACAGGAAGCACCACGGCGAGCGCTACGAGGATCACGACCTCATCTTCTGCACCCACCAGGGCCGACCGCTCGGGTGGCGGGTGGTCGACCGCGACTTCGCGCGCATCCTGACGCGGGCGGGCGTCACGGCCATCACGTTCCACGAGGCGCGGCACACCTACGCGACGATCGCGCTCAAACACGGCATCCCGGCGAAGGTCGTGCAGGAGCGGCTGGGGCACAGCGACATCGGCGTCA
>JAABUN010006929.1_pt1 | contig 12668 bp, 12 predicted proteins | sample 5559311 | NCBI WGS metagenome assembly JAABUN01 (sample SAMN10711877, study PRJNA513370) | rock metagenome | isolation source: Antarctica rocks | place: Antarctica: Victoria Land, Siegfried Peak sud | reverse complement strand
CTCCCGACTCGCGACCCGATGCCGAGTATCGGCATCCCGGGTGTGGCATCGCCACAGACCCCTGAACACGCCCCTCTTGTGCTTTGCTCGTGGGGTTGACGGGCCGTGCGGCCGGTCCGGAAGAAGGGCCGCTGACACCATCAAGGCCCCGCCGGCGAGGGCGACGATGAATCCTTCAAGTTCGGCAGGCGCCTGCGTCCTCGCCGGCGCCGCAGCCCTTTCAGGGCTCGACCGACTCGTCAAGCACAAGTTCGGCTCGGACAGCGGCGGCGGGCTTCTCGCCGCAATCACCTTGGACGGCATCCCGGAGAACCCGGCCCTCGGGGTCGCGCTCATCGGCGCGGGACCCCTCCAGGTGGCCTCGTTGTCCGGTTCGATCTTCCTCTCCAACCTCCCCGAGGCCGCCGGAGGCGCCCAGCAGATGGCCAACGGACGCTCGAAGATCAAGGTCCTCGGTCTGTGGACCGCAACCGCCGCGCTGCTCTCCGCGGCGGCGCTGGCCGGAAATGTCCTGTTCGCTGGCGTTCCCGACGCGGCGCTCGGATTGATCCGATGCGTCGCCGGGGGCGCCGTCGCGGCCTCGCTTGCCACCGAAGTGTTCCCCAAAGCATTCAAGGAGGACAGCTACACCACGGGGATCGCCACGGCGCTCGACTTGTCCTGGCCATCGGACTGGACCAACTGGGCCAACCCGATGACGAGTTTTCCTGGTGGGTGGCGGGTAGCGGGCAGGTATTCACCGTCGGCCGAGCATAGGCCAGAGCGGCCCGGCCGCCAGTCCCATTACGATGGTGGCCGCCGCCGCGACGAGTGCCGCGGTGCGCGCGCCTCGTCCACCGGCGCCGGTCGCTACGCCCTCGCCGGGCTGAGGGAGCGGAGGAAGGCCTGCCCGGATCCAGCGCAGGTAATAGAAGAGGCTGACCACCGTGTTGACGGCAACCGCGACCGCAAGCCACGCTAGGCCCGCGTCCCAGGTCGCCCCCAGCGTCGTGAGCTTGCCGATGAAGACCGCTCTGTCGGGGGCGTCCCGACGCGTCCGAGCAGGGCCACCACGAGGGCTGCGGTGAGGGCCGGGCGCGTGGGCCTTGACTCGGTTGCGCCCCGAGAACCTGCGAGATGCCAGCTACTTCCGCAGGATCATCGAGGCGAAGAAGGGTCTCGAAGCCGCGGACAAGGAACTGCGCGCCGCGGTGGCGGCCGCGCGCGCTGCCGGCGACTCGTGGACAGTCATCGGTGCGGCGATGGGCACGACCAAGCAGGCTGCCTTCCAGCGCTTCTCCAAGGACGCCGAGCACACCGATCCTCGCTGAACCAGGCGGGTGGACGCACGATGAGGGCCCAATGACCACCTAGTACCGTCACGATGACCACCCCACCCGCGAAGAAGGGCTGCTGGAGCCGCGCATTGTTGGGCCCGCGGGCTTCACTGACCTTCGACGCACCGTCGACCCTCCAGAAGGAGCACCATGGACATCACCGAGTTGATATTGAACGACCACCACGAGCAGCGTCGCCTGTTCTCGTACCTCGACGACGTCGACCGCTCCGACACCGAGGCGCTGGAAGCGCTCTGGCGACGCCTGGAAATCCTTTTAGAGGTGCATGCCGAGGCTGAAGAGAAGCTGTTCTATCCCCATCTGCTCAAGATCGGCACTGGCGCAGGCGGCAAAGACAGCACCGCCAGTGAGGTGGCGGACGCGATCAAGGACCACAACGACATCCGAGACGCGGTGAGCGAGGTCGGTCGGCATGACGTCGGCTCCGACGCTTGGTGGCAGGCTGTGGTCAAGGCCCGTGAGGCCAACAGCGACCACATGGCTGAAGAGGAACGTGAGGACCTGGCGGACTTCCGCCACCACGCCGGCCGTCAGCTTCGCCACGACATTGCTGTCGCGTTCGCAACATTCGAGGCCCGGCACGCCGGCGGCCTCGACGCAAAGGATAAGGACCCAGAGTCCTTCATTGAAGCAAACCGGTAACTGAACCAGCCTGCTCCTGGCCAATGGCTCCGTGACTACGGTGCGGTATGGCAAACAGCAGGCCGTTGGTGGAAAACCTCATCTCCGGAGCCCGCACGGGGCTTCGTCGCCCCGGTCACGATGAGTTCGGTGATGCTGGTCGGCCAGCGGCTGGGCCTGATGGCTCGTCAGCCACCGCGCCGGATCATGCACCAGCTTGTCGGCAGTCGCTCCGCCGTCCTCGCCACGGCCGGGCATTTTGCCTTCGGCTCAGGTTGTGGAGCGGCGTTCGCCGTCATACCAAAGCCTCGGGCGGTGCCCCCGTACGTCTCGGGTGCGGTCTTCGGCCTCGGCGTGTGGGCGCTCGGCTACGCCGCCGTACTGCCCGCCCTCGGGATCTTGGCGCCCCCCGAAGATACGCCAAAACGGGCAGCCACCATGATCCCCGCCCACCTGGTTTACGGCATCACTTTGGGTCCTGCGCTGCGAGTCAAACCGAGGTAGGGTCGCGCCGCGAGGCGGCTCGCGAGAACGACTCGAGGCCACGAACCAAAGATGACTGATCCTCCGGCGCCATCTGGGCAAGTATCTCCTCGATCGCCTCCTGGCGAAGCCGCCGGAAGGTGCGCAGCACTCTGCTGCCGTGGGACGTGAGGCTCAACGTAATCTCCCGTCTACTGTGAGCAGCCGGTCCTCGACTCAAGAACTGGGCATCAACCAGTCGATCAACGAGACGGCTGGCGGAGGGTGCGGAGATTCCTAGCCGCTCGGCCAAGTCCTGAAGCTTTGTTGCGCCATGCTGGTCGACGGACAGCAAGACACGCACCTGGAGCACCGTAAGCTGGCTCGTTGCCGACAGCGCCGCGACGGTCAACTCAAGCAGCGGTATGGATCCTGCGTCGACCGATGCGGCAGGGCCGGTGAGCCATGAGGCGTCTCGAGTGCCGTTTTCCATCGACAGCAGCGTAGCGACTCCGGGAATCTCTTGCACCACGTAAACTGTTGTCTTAGGCTGCGATCATGGTCGAAGCCCTGGCACCCGGGTTGAGGTCTGCATACAGGGAGCCAGCAAGCAGCTCAACGAACGAGGGTCTACGCCGGGCCCTGGCCGATCGTGTGGACGGCGAGGTACGGTTCGACGTCGGATCACTCGGCGCCTACTCCACTGACTCGTCCAACTACCGCCAGATCCCTCTTGCCGTCGTGGCACCGAGGACCGTTGACGCTGGAGCGGCGGCCATCGGGGTTTGCAGCGAACACGGCGTGCCGGTGCTCTCGAGAGGTGGCGGCACCAGCTTGGCAGGTCAGACCACCAACGCCGCGGTTGTCATCGACTGGACGAAGTACTGCAACCGGCTGGTCCACGTCGACCCTGAGTCGCGACGGTGTGTCACAGAGCCCGGCATCGCGCTGGACGACCTCAACCGGCAACTGTCCGAATACGGCCTCATGTTCGGTCCAAAACCGTCTACACATCACAGCTGCACTATCGGCGGGATGATCGGCAACAACTCCTGCGGCTCCACCGCTCAGGCGTATGGAAAGACCGGCGACAACGTGCATCGCCTGGAGGTGCTGACGTACGACGGGGACCGCATGTGGGTGGGACTTACGGGCGACGACGAATACGACGCGATCATGGCGGCAGGCGGTCGAAAAGCGGAGCTCTACCGTGGTCTGCGAGAACTTCGCGACGAACACCTCGCGGAGATACGTCGCCGCTTCCCCGACATTCCGCGTCGCGTGTCGGGATACAACCTCGTTTCGCTGCTGCCCGAGAATCACTTCGACGTGGCCCGAGCGTTGGTGGGCAGCGAGGGAACGCTGGTAACCGTCTTGCACGCTGAACTCGACCTCGTGACGGTGCCATCGAACAAGGCCATGGTAGTGCTCGGTTACCCCGACATCGCGACCGCCGGTGACGCCGTCCGAGCGGTCCTGCCTCACAAACCGTGGCTGCTTGAGGGCATGGACGACGTCCTGATCGACATGGAGAAGCAGGCACGTCTGGCTGCCGACTCCATCAAGGGGCTGCCTCGAGGTGGCGGCTGGCTGGTGGTGCAGTTCGCCGGCGACTCCCAGCAGCAGGCCGACGACCGAGCAAAAGGGTTGATCGACGCCCTCGCCGGCAGCGACCACGCTCCCCATGTGAAGTTCCTCGACGACCCGACGAAGGAGCGGTTGCTCATCCAGGCCCGGGAGGCGGGACTGGGAGCCACGGCGCATCCAATCGCCATGCATGAGACATGGGAGGGGTGGGAAGACTCAGCGGTTCACCCGAACGACTTGGGTGACTACCTCCGGGATTTTCGCCAGCTGCTCACCGACTGCGGCTACGACGACAAGGAGACCGCGCTGTACGGCCACTTCGGTCAGGCCTGCGTCCATACCCGCATCCCCTTCGAGTTCCGCACCGCGGAAGGTATCGCCCACTACCGTTCCTTTGCGGAGCAGGCCGCCGACCTCGTCGTCCGCTACGGCGGCTCCTTGTCGGGGGAGCACGGCGACGGCCAGTCTCGAGGCGAGCTGTTGCCCAAGATGTTCGGGCCAGACATCATCCGGGCTTTCGCCGAGCTGAAGAACCTCTTCGATCCCGGCAACCGGATGAACCCCGGCAAGGTCGTCTTCCCCAACCGACTGGATTCCCACCTTAGGCTTGGCACGGAGTACTCAGCGATGCAGTCGGCGTCGTACTTCAGCTATCCCAAGGACGACGGCCGTTTCAGCCAAGCCGCGCTTCGATGTGTGGGCGTGGGGAATTGCCGCAACTCCAGCAGCGACGAGCAGGTGATGTGCCCGTCCTACATGGTGACCCGAGAAGAAGAGCACTCCACCAGGGGACGGGCGCGGCTGCTGTTCGAGATGGTCCGCGGCGACGTGATCACCGACGGATGGCAATCAACGGAGGTTCGTGACGCGCTGGACTTGTGCCTGGCCTGCAAGGGTTGCAAGTCCGACTGCCCGGTCAACGTCGACATGGCCACCTACAAGGCGGAGTTCCTCGCGCACCACTACGCTGGCCGGCTCCGTCCGGCTGCCCACTACTCGATGGGATGGCTGCCGGTATGGGCGAAGCTGGCCGCGTCGGCGCCAAGCGCCGTCAATGCCGTCATGCGCGCACCAGGGTTGTCGGCGCTGCTGAAGCGAGCAGGTGGTGTGGCAGCTGAGCGCCAGGCCCCGCTCTTCGCCGGCGAACGCTTCACCGACTGGTGGCCGAGCCACCAGCCAACTACCAACTCGTCGCGGGGACCGGTGCTCTTGTGGCCGGACACCTTCACCAACTCCTTCCACCCAGGCGTAGCGCGCAGCGCCGTCGCCGTCCTCGAGGCCGCCGGATTCGAGGTACACGTACCCACCCAGCCGGTGTGCTGCGGCCTTACCTGGATCTCCACCGGCCAGCTCGGCATAGCCCGGCAGGTGCTGCGCCGTACCATCGACATTTTGCGTGCCGAGATCCGCGCCGGCGTTCCGGTAGTGGGTCTGGAACCGTCCTGCACCGCGGTGTTCCGCTCGGACGGACCAGAGCTGATCGACGGCGACGATGACATGCGACGGCTCTCCAAGCAGACGTTCACTCTTGCCGAACTGCTCGACGACCGCGCCCCGGACTGGTCGACGCCAGCCATCGACGCGCACGCGATCATGCAGACGCATTGCCACCAGCACGCAGTACTGAGCCGCGACGCCGACGTCAACGTGTTGCAGCGCTGCGGCGTGCACGTGGACAAGCTGGCGTCCGGATGCTGCGGCCTCGCGGGGAACTTCGGCTTCGAGCGGGGCCATTACGACGTCTCGATTGCCGCCGGCGAACGCGTCCTGCTCCCCCGGGTCCGCAGCGCGGACCCCACGACGGTAGTACTCGCCGACGGGTTCAGCTGCCGCACCCAGATAGCACAGGGCGAGACGGATCGCACCGCTGTGCACCTGGCCGAACTCCTCGCCGCCGGCATCTCGGGCCAGCGACTAGCCAGCAGTCCCGAGAAGCAGATCGCCGAGCGGCCGGCGGAACCAGGGCACTTCGCCCCCTTCGCCGCTAGCGCCGCCAGCGTCGGCGTCGCACTTGGCGCAACCGCCGCTATTCGACGCTTGATTGGAAATAGATCCCGATGAAGGAGCAACGATCAGCATGAATGTCGCCGACAAGATTTTGGAGCGACTCCGCGACTGGGGCGTGGATCACGTGTTCGGCTTCGCCGGGGACGGCATCAACGGCTTACTCGCGGCCTGGCAGCGGGCCGAGGATCAGCCGCGGTTCGTCCAAGCGCGACACGAGGAGATGGCCGCGTTCGAAGCCGTCGGCTACGCGAAGTTCACTGGGCGAGTTGGGGTGTGCGTGGCAACCAGCGGACCCGGCGCGATCCACTTGTTGAACGGTCTGTACGACGCCAAACTCGACCATGTCCCGGTCGTCGCCATCGTCGGACAGACGGCGCGCAGTGCCATGGGGGGCAGCTACCAGCAGGAGGTCGACCTGCAGTCGTTGTTCAAAGACGTAGCTAGCGCGTACGTGCAAACGGTCATGGTCCCCGAGCAGCTACCCAACGTCTTGGACCGCGCCCTGCGCATCGCGTCGGCTCAGCGCACCGTCACCGCCGTCATCGTTCCTGGCGATCTTCAGGAGCTTGATTACGAGGCGCCGTCGCACGCGTTCAAGATGGTGCCGTCCAGTCTGGACCTCACCTGGTCGGCGCCCATTCCATCCGATAGCGATCTGAGGCGCGTGGCCGATGTCCTCAACGCCGGCAGCAAGGTCGCAATGCTGGTAGGGCAGGGCGCCCGAGGAGCCGCGGCCGAGGTAACCGAGGTAGCGGAAACCTTGGGCGCTGGAGTGGCGAAGGCTCTGCTCGGCAAGGACGTGTTGTCCGACGAACTCCCGTGGGTGACCGGCTCCATCGGCTTGCTGGGGACCAGGCCGTCCTACGAGCTGATGATGGACTGCGACACCCTGCTGGTCATTGGCTCGAACTTCCCCTACTCGCAGTTCCTGCCGCCGTTCGACCAGGCTCGCGCAGTGCAGATCGACATCGATCCGACCATGATCGGCCTGCGCTACCCCTTCGAGGTCAATCTCGTCGGCGACGCCGCCGAGACACTGCGACGGCTCATCCCCATGCTGTCCCGTCAAGAGGACCGGTCCTGGTGCGACCAAGTCGAGAGCAACGTCGCTCGGTGGTGGGAAGTGATGCAGCGCCGTGCGGCGACCAGCGCCGACCCCATCAACCCCGAGCAGGTCTTCGCCGAGTTGTCACCGCGGCTCCCCGACGACGTGATCATCAGCTCCGACTCCGGTTCGGCGGCCAACTGGTACGCGCGACACATCAAGATGCGGGGCTCGATGCGCGGCTCGCTGTCCGGGACGCTCGCAACGATGGGGCCGGGCGTGCCTTACGTCATCGGCGCCAAGTTCGGAAACCCAGGTCGGCCGTGTGTGGCGCTCGTGGGTGACGGGGCCATGCAGATGAACGGGATCAACGAACTCATCACCATCGCCAAGTACTGGCGAGACTGGGCTGACCGCAGGCTCATCGTGGCCGTTCTACACAACAACGACCTCAACCAGGTCACCTGGGAGATGCGGGCCATGGAAGGCTCCCCCGCGTTCTTGCCGTCGCAAGACGTGCCGGACTTCCCGTACGCCGGCTATGCGCGCAGCCTCGGGCTCAACGGCGTGTTCGCCGGCAAGCCGGAGGAAGTCGTACCCGCCTGGGAGGAGGCACTGTCGTCGGATCGGCCCTGCGTGGTGGAGTTCATCACTGATCCAGCCGTGCCGCCGATCCCACCGCACGCCTCCTGGGACCAGATAGTCAATGCGGCGGAGTCCATCATTCGCGGTGACTCCGACCGGACCAGCGTGATCACGGAGGGCATCAAGTCCAAGGTGCAGGAGTTTCTGCCCGGCACCAAGGACACGCACACATGAACGCGGTCACGCGGAGATGAGCGCCTCCTCTGCCAGCGCCGTCGACCAGGTCAGCACCAGCGCCTACCGAATACCGACTGATGCACCCGAGGGTGACGGGACGTTCGCCTGGGACTTAACCACGCTGGTTTTGGCGCAGGTGCAGGCGGACGGCGTGGTCGGCACTGGTTGGACCTACGGATCCGCGACGTGCGCCGGACTGATAGACGAGGTGCTGACTCCGGTCATCCGCGGCCGTGACCCGATGGACGTTCCCGGCACCTTTCAGGGGATGGTCGACGCCTTGCGCAACGTCGGCCGTCCGGGCGTCGGGGGCATGGCGCTGTCAGCGGTTGACTGTGCGCTTTGGGACCTGAAGGCACGGCTGCTCGAGCTGCCGCTGAGCAAACTGCTCGGCCAGGTGCATGACCGCGTTCCGGTGTACGGAAGCGGCGGGTTCACGACGTACGACGAAGAGCAGCTGACCGCCCAGCTGAAGGGTTGGGTCGCAGACCAAGGCCTCACGCGGGTAAAGATCAAGATCGGTGAGAGCCGCGGGACGCGCGAAGAAAGAGATCTCAGCCGCATACACGAAGCCCGCGACGTAATCGGACCCGAGGTCGAACTGTTCGTCGACGCCAACGGTGCGTACACCGTCGGCCAGGCCGTCAGGATGGCCGACCGAATGCGCCCGGCCGACGTCCGGTGGTTCGAGGAGCCGGTGAGTTCCGATGACCTCGACGGACTTGCCTCGGTGCGAGCGCATACGAGCGCCGACGTTGCGGCCGGCGAGTACGGCTTCGACTTGGTCTATTTCGGCCGCATGTGCGCTGCCAGAGCCGTTGACTGCCTACAAGTCGACGTCTCCAGGTGCGGCGGCATCACAGAACTGCTGCGCGTCGCGGCCGTGGCCGCTGTCCACGGCCTTCAAGTCTCGGGTCACTGCGCCCCCAATCTGCATGTCGACGTGCTTGCTTCGGTGCCGAACCTGCGCCATCTGGAATGGTTCCACGACCACGTACGCATCGAGTCGATGCTGTTCGACGGAGCCCGCCGCCCGGCGCGCGGCGAGGTCTCACCGAACCTCAACGCCCCAGGAAATGGCCTGAAATGGCGCGCGGAGGAGGCTGAACGGTGGGTCATCAAGTAGCTGCCGTTCGATCTCCTCGCCGACAGGTTGAGGCTGGAAACGACAACCCAGTCAGTAAAACAGGGTGGGGTCCACCCGATTTATCAAGTCATCCCCGCGCAGATAGCGGCGAAGGTTCTCGCTGAACAAGTCGGCTATCCGGTCGTTCTCGCGCAGCGAGAGGGCCGCGGTGTGCGGACTGATCAACACGTTGGGTAGCCGCCATAGCGGACTGTCCAGCGGCAATGGCTCGGTAGCGAACACGTCTAGCGCCGCACCGGCCAGTCGCCCATCCCGTAACGCTTGGATCAGCGCCCGCTCATCGATGACACCGCCGCGCCCTACGTTCACCAAGATAGCGCCGGCGGGCATTCGGCCAATCGCGACGGCGTCGAGGACGCCTCTGGTCTCCTCCGTCAGCGGCAGCGTGACGACGACCGCCTGCGCCTGAGGCATCAGGTCGACGAGGGAACTCGATGGGTGCACCTCGGCAACCCCGGCCACCTCGGCTTTCCCGGTTCGGTTGACGGCCAGGACTCGCATGCCAAACGCCGCGCCGAGTCGGGCCACCTCACGCCCGATCGCCCCGAGCCCAACAACGAGCAATGTGCGCCCGGCAAGCTCACCTACCGGATAGTGCTCCCAACGCCGTGCCCGGGTATCAGCAAGTAGCCGTGGCAGTTCCCTGGCAAACGCCAGCAGGCCGAACATGGCGAACTCGGCCAACGGTCCCGCGTGCACGCCGGACGCACTCGTGATCGTGACCCGGGCGAGGGCGTTCTGGGTCAGGCCTGCCTGCCGGACAGTCTCGCCAGCGCCCGCAGCCGTCGCCTGGATCCAGCGCAGCGTGGGATTCGCCGCCACGACGTCAACCAGTCCCTGGGTGGAGTCCCCCGGGACGCCGAACAGCACCTCAGCTTCGGCCAACATCCGCACCCAGCGTCCTTCCTGATCATGGGAGCGGCGGAAGGTGTCGCTACCGCGGTGGTCGCAGGGATAGCAAGGCGGGGGCAGCAGCTCGGGCTGGTATCGGACGTCGATGCGGTCGTCGACTTCCTGGATGCGCGCAACCAACGCCGGTTCAAGTGGGCTGGCGATCACCACCACAACGCGACGAGTAGTCGGTTCCCCGTTGTGAACGGGCTCGCGCACCGTGAGACCCCTCCTCGCTGGAGCTCGTCAGCATACGGGTCGCTTGGCTCGTGATCAGCGTCGACCGTCGCAGGGGCGAGGGCCTGCGGTTGGTCAGCGCCTACCGGCCGAACGGCACGACCCGCAGCTTTGTGCTCCGGGGCGCCTTCACCGACTCCAGGCCCTCAACCGGCCAGGTTCCCTGCCCCGGCTTTCGGGTGACCTGGGACGACGAGACGAACAGTGCCACGATGCGGCTTCCGTCGCGCTGCTTCAACGGGGACCGGTACGGCGCGGTGCGCTTCGCCGTGCTGACCGAGCGTCGCGGAGACTCCGACTACGCCCCGGAAACCCAGGACGGCGACATCGGGTCCAGCCCGTGGATCCCTCGCGGCTGGCTGGATGAGTGTCGGACACGCCCTTCTGGGCATCCTGGCCGGCGACCCGGGCCACGGGTACGACCTCAAGCTCGAGCACGACCTTCGCTTCCCGAGCGCCAAACCGCTGGCCTTCGGGCAGGTGTACGCCACCGTCGCCCGACTCGAACGAGACGGGCTCGTCGAGGTGGCCGAGACAACCCAGGCCGGCGGCCCGGAGCGGACGTCGTACGCCATCACTCCCGAGGGCCGCGGGGTGCTGTCCACCTGGCTGAACGATACTGAACCGGCTGGCCCGTACGCCGCCGACGACCTGGTGCGCAAGACCGTCACGGCCCTGCGGCTGGGGGCCGACGCGACGGCATACCTGCATCGGCAACGCGCGGTGCACCTGGCCCGGATGCGGGAGCTGCTCGCGCTGCAACGGGCCACCAAAGATACCGACGCCCACATCGTGGTGGACCACACCATCTCCCACCTCGACGCGGATATGAGATGGCTGGAGACCGCGGCGACTCGAGTAGCCGCAGAAGGGACGAAGCCGTGACACCGCTACTGGAGGCGAAGAACGTCCGCAAGGCGTTCAGCCGCACCGAGGCGCTGCGCGGGGCCTCGCTGTCGGTCGAAGCCGGCGAGGTGGTCGCGGTCACCGGTCCTTCGGGAAGCGGCAAGTCCACGCTGTTGCTCTGCCTGGCCGGAGTGCTGCGGCCAGAGGTCGGGGAGCTGCGGTACGACGGCCGGCGCCTCGACGAGCTGTCAGAGCGCGACTGGACGAGGCTCCGCCGCCGGGAGTTCGGCCTGGTCCTGCAGTTCGGACAGCTCGTGCCCGAGTTGAGCGCCGAGCAAAACGTCGCCCTTCCGCTGCTGCTGGAGCGGCACGACCGTCGGGCCGCGATGACCGCGGCCCGCGGATGGCTCGACCGGCTAGGTGCCACGGATGTGGCCGGGCTCCTGCCTGGGGAGATGTCTGGTGGAGAGGCGCAACGGGTCGCTGTGGCCCGGGCCTTTGGTGACCGGGCCGCGGGTCGTCTTCGCCGACGAGCCGACCGGGGCGCTCGACACGGTCGCCGGCGAGCGGGTGTTGACCGCCTTGCTGGACGCGGCCCGGGCACGTCCGCCACCGTCCTGCTGGTGACCCACGACAATCGGGTCGCGGCCACCGCCGACCGCGAGGTCGTGCTCCGCGACGGCGTCGTCTCCTCCCTGCCGGTATTGCCGTGATCCGGCTGGGATGGACGCTCACCCACGCCGGTGGCTGGCCGCGGTTCGCGCTGCTCGCGTCCTGCACCGCTGTGGTCACGGCGCCGCTGCTGGTCGTGGCCCGACTGCCCGAGTATCCCGACGAGCGTCTGTTCAGCCTCGTGGCCGAGTCCGGGACGCGGGGCGGAACCGCCTTTGGGATCGCGCTGCTTACCGTGCCGCCGCTGCTGCTGCTCTACCAGGCGGTTCGGCTGGGTGCTGTCGAGGTAGGCGTACCGGCCCTCGTGGGCAGTGCGGCCGGAGTGCTGGGCTACCTCACGCTGCGGGGTCTTTTCGGTGGACAAGCCCTGGACGACCCGGCCCTGGCCGCCGGGAGGCCAGAGCTGAAGCTGGTACCCACCACGGTGGGGCCGACGTGGTGGATGACCCTGCTCGTCGTGGTCGGCGTCGCCGGAGCCGGAGTGGTTGTCGGACTGCGCGCGTCCCAGGCCGTCGTGTCCTCGCCGTACGCGGTCCGGCGGCGGCAAACCGCACGGCCACCGCGACCCTGGGGGCTCGCGCTGCTGGCGCTGGCACCGGTGCTTCTCCTGATCTCCTACAACGGCGCCTCGCAGATCCTCGGCAGCGGCGCCGTGGGACTCGCCCTTCTCGGCATGTGGGCCTGGGGTCTTGGATGGCCTACCGAGCCGGCCGGTTCACCGAAACCCACACCTCCTCCGCCGCTGGTCTCATCGCGGCCCGCCGACTGGTCACCGACCCCCGCCCGGCGGGCCGCGCCGCGGCGGCCGTGGGCGGCATCGCGATGGTCTCGGGAGGGGCGGGAGTGCTGACCGCCGACTTCATAGCGAACTCCCGGGAAGCCTTCTACCTAAAGGACAAGGAACTTCCTCTCGATCGGTCTCGGGTGATGTGACTCACGACAATGATGACCAGCCACCAGAGCGGCACCGCGAGGGCGGCCCGACTCGTCGCCG
>JAABUN010006928.1_pt1 | contig 12668 bp, 16 predicted proteins | sample 5559311 | NCBI WGS metagenome assembly JAABUN01 (sample SAMN10711877, study PRJNA513370) | rock metagenome | isolation source: Antarctica rocks | place: Antarctica: Victoria Land, Siegfried Peak sud | reverse complement strand
AGCGTCGAGCCCTGAGCCATCAACACCCAGAACCGGGCCTGCTTCTCGATCAGTTCCTTCTTCGACCACATGCACAACACCTCGCATCAGTAGGGGTGTTGCAACGACCGACTGAGCTCGCCATCGCTTGCGGGTGCATTATTGGTTTGCGGCTCGTCCGATGTCGGGAAGACTCGAGATGTGACGGATGTGATCTCCTATGCCTGGCGGAAACCTGTTGCCGACGCCGAGATGGTCGATCTCGTCGCGTCGCACGGCGGCAACCCGAGTGCCGGGTGGTGGGCCAGAATCAGGGCGCACAGTCTCGGCTGGGTCAGCGCCCGCGACCACAATGGGCTCCTGGTCGGATTCGTCAACGTCGCCTGGGACGGGGGTGATCACGCGTTCCTTATCGACACGAAAACGCGTGGCGGCTATCAACGCCGGGGAATCGGTACCGAGCTTGTGCGATGGGCGGTCGTCAATGCCCAAGCCGCTGGCTGTGAGTGGCTTCACGTCGATTTCGAGCCGGAACTCGCGCGGTTCTACTTCGACGCGTGCGGGTTCGGCCGAACAGATGCCGGACTGGTGCACCTCTTGACTCGAGAGGGCCTCAAATAGTCGCCCCGGGAGGCGCACGCCTGGCTCAGCCGAGTCCGTCCGGTACCGCAGTCGCCCCACCGTGGCGACCGATTAGAGTCGCAAGCCGATCCTCTACCAGGACACGGGAACGGCTTGTGGCCATTCGTCGCCGAAGAGTTCCGGGCGTTGCCAGACCAGCTCGTCGGCTGGGACGGCGAGGTGGAGGTTCGGGAGCCGCGCAGCGAGGGCGGTGAAGAAGACCTGTAGTTCTATCCGGGCGAGGGCGGCAGCTGGCAGCGATCGTCCGGGCGAACTTTGGGGACTCCTCAGGTTTCTTTGGGTGAATCGAGGGGGTTGCCAGCTCGAAAGGTCGACTTGACCTGGCGGTATGCAGGGAAGGCGTTTCAGCGCTACATGTGCACGAAGCGGCCGCGCCATTGCCAGGGCAGGGCCTGCCCCTGCCCGCACGCCTGCCCCATGGATGCACCAGAGGCTCACGAGTCAAGGGCGGCCGAAGGCCGTTGCGTGCAAGGCGAAGCCCCCTTGCCGCGGGAGGGGGTGCAGCCATAGGCGGCGCGGCCATCACCATCTACCTCGATGTGTGGGGCGAAAAGTACCCACAGAAACCTGAGGAGAACCGAACTTTGCCTCGGCCGTCAACGTGACCGTGCTCGAAGCAGCCGTGTCCCGCGCGGCCGGGAGGGTGGAGATCACCTACTTCCCCGGGTACTTGATCTTCTCCGGTGTGAACGTGCATCAAGACGACGTACGCGCGGGCGTCCGACGCGACGTGGAAAAGCTGGCGGCCCGGCTAGAGCCCACAGAGAGGGACATGCTGCTGGAGGTGGCTCCCCTGCTGGTCGAGGAGCGCATCGTCGGCGAGCAGCGCCAGTGTCGTTCGTTCACGATCCACTCGATCTTGGCCGACTACGACTTCGTCGACCTCATCAAGATCGACATCGAGCACAGAGAGGTGCAGATCCTGGAGTCGCTCGGGCCGGACGAGTGGATGCGAATCGGAGTCATCTGCCTGGAGCCGGACATGTATCCGGCGGACATGGCGGCGGCCCGGAGCATTCTCTCGCGAAACGGGTTCGACGTGGTCTGCTACCCGGTTGCGAGCTCCGACGACGTGCCCGCCTTCATCGCCGTCGGGCCACGCACCTGAGCGCGGGTCGAGTTGACCGTGAAGCAGGTTGAGGGAGCACCCTGAGCACCATGGATCACCAGCTGTTCAGCATCGGGGAGGCGGCGCGCACCAGCGGTTTGAGTGTGAGTGCGTTGCGCTTTTACGACCGCGAGGGAGTCCTGACCCCGACCCGGGTCGACCCCGTGACGGCGTACCGCTGGTACTCGGGCACCCAGCTCGAGGAGGCACGGCTGGTGGCTTCCTTGCGGCGCGTGGGGCTGGCGGTCCCGGAGATCTCGACGATCCTGGCCCACCGCGGAGAACCCCAGGTCCTCCATCGACTGCTCAGCGAGCACGTGGCACGTCTCGAGGAGGGCCTGGCTGCCGCGAAGGGAGAGATCTGCCGCATCCAGGCGACGTGGGGCACTGCGGACGACGAGGCACCGGTGACGGTCAGCGCCGACGCGGGAGACCTCAGACGGGCCTTCGCCTCTGTGCGGTTCGCGGTCGGCGTCGACCGGGACTTCCCGGCGTTGCACGGGGTCATGCTCGAACTCTCTGGGCCGCGACTGAGGCTGACGGCCACGGATCGCCACCGCGCTGCGTTCTGCGAGATCGAAGCCTCGAGCAGGAGTACGGCAGGTGTCAGAGCGGTGGTCGCAGCAGAGTGTCTCGGCGAGCTTGACGCCTTCCTCGACCACGACGGAACGGCGAGTCTGACAGTGGGCTCCAGGCTCGAGGTCCAGATCGACCATTCGTCCATGGAGTGCATCGTGCTCGACGTCGACTTTCCTGACCTGTCCCGGGTGGTCCACCAGGATGCGACTGCGAGCCTGCCCGTGGACGGGTCGTGGTTGGCCCGTGCCCTGCTGGGTGCTCCGGAGGTGGACCGTTGTTGGCTCGGTGTCGATCACGAGGGCGCCATCACGCTCTCACTGGACGGCGCCCAAGCGGCAGATTCCGACCTGCTCCTGGATGCGGAGTTCCTTTCGCAGGCCGTGGACGCCGTGGGGAGCGGCCAGCTTCGTCTGGAGTTCGGTGGACCGGTCGCCCCCTTGGCGATCCGCAGCGTCGATGATCCAGGGTGCTATTCCGTGCTGATGCCGATCCGACGGGACTGACGATGACGACTGACATCGACCGTGAGCAGGCTGGGGCCGACGAGCGCATCCCCACGCGGTACTGGGGATGGCTGGGCGGAACGACCTTGTCCTTGCTCGGTACGCAGGTGCTCGGCTTCGCCATGGCCTGGGTCGCGGCCGGCTACGGCGGAGGGTTCGCCGGGCTGATCCTGACGACCATCAATCTTCCGCGCACGATCCTCCTGCTTGTGGGTGGTGCGATTGCGGACCGCTTCGGAGCCTGGCGCGTGATGATCGTCGGCGATGCATCGATGACGGTGGTCATGGGCGTGTTCGCTTTTGCACTGCTGGCATGGGGCCCCAGCCCCGCGCTATTGCTCGTGATGGCGCTGTTGATCGGGATCGTAGACGCGTTCTACATTCCGTCGTCGGGGTCGATGCCGCGCCGTCTCGTCCCGCAGTCCCTGCTGCCCCAGGCCATGTCCGCCCGCACGCTGGGCAGCCAGCTGTCCGCCGTCCTCGGTGGGCCCCTCGGAGCGATCGTCGTGGGCACCATCGGCCTCGCTGCGGCCGCCTCCATGAACTCCGCGAGCTATGCGGCCATGTTCCTGATCCTGCTCGTGATCCGACCCAGGACCAGCAACGCCGCCCCGGCCGCGGGACCCACGAGTGCGGTGGAGGGCACCCTGGTCGCTCACGCACTGGACGGCCTGCGGTTGTCCGTCAAGGATCCCCTGTTGCGACCGGCGCTCCTGATGCTGGTCGGCACGGCCGCCTTCCTGCTCCCGGTCATCGTTCCGCTGCTGCCGGTTCTGGCTCGCCAGCAGGGCTGGGCACCGACCCATGCCGGCTTCGTCGCCGGCGCCGCTGGCATTGGCGCAGCCACCGTCGCCATCACGGTGCTCTTCAGAGGCGGCCTTCCGCGTCCCGGCCTGGCCGGCTGCGGTGGACTCGCGGTGGCGGCCGTCGGCATCCTCGCCTTGGCGCTCCAGCCCTTCTACGCGGGGACGATCGTCGCGGGAGCACTCGTCGGTATGGGCACAGGCCTCTTCAGTACCCACATCGGACCGCTCGTCTTGGGAAAGACTCCCCCCTCGCACCTGGCCCGCGTTCAAGCGGTCGTCGCACTCGCACAGAGTCTGCCGCTGCTCGTCACCAACTTCGCCCTGGGCTCCCTGGCCCAGGTCACCACCGCCACCACCGCACTCGTCCTGAGTGCCCTCGCACTCATCGTCATCGTCGGTGTTGCCCTGACCTCACCGCAGCTTCGCGCCGCACGGCGACCCGGGTAAGGGATCGCGGACGGGGTTCGAGCGTGTTCGAGCCGATCCGTCCCCTGTAGGTTCAGCTCATGGGGGGCCAGTGACGCAGTCCGATGCCTCAGGGCCGACCGCAGGTGCTCGCGACGGTGGACCCGACGGAGGACGTCCTCGCGGCGACGCCTCACCGGTTGGAGGATGCGCTCCCCGCTGCCCAGCGCGCGCGGTTTGACGCGCTGCGTCGTACCGTCGACAAGGCGGACTTCCTGGCCGCACACGAGCTTGCCCGGCTGCTGCTTCGCCACCTCATCCGCTCCGAAGGGGGCAGTCGGAGATCGCCGACCTCGCGGGCCTGTCCTTCGTGCAGGAGTGCGCCCGCTGTCATGGTCCCCACGGCCGGCCACGCGTCCGGGGCCGCCCGGACCTGCACGTGTCCTGGGCTCACTCCCGCTCGTGCCGTCTCAGACCCCACACGCCGGGCCATTCTCGACCTATTGGCCGAGAGCGATCGCAGCGCAGGGGCAATCGCCCGCGACTTCTACTTGTGCCAGTCGACGGTGTCTGAACACCTCGCCGTCCTCCGCCGCGTCGGACTCGCGGCCTACAAGGAACGCGCCGGCCGCAGCTACAGCCTGGCCGCCGATCCCTTACGCGAGGTCGTCGACTGGGCGCTGCGATTGGCTCCCCTACCATGAACCACCCGGGCCGACTTGACTCCTTCCAGGGGTCGGATCGGCAGTGCCCCCCACGACAAGACCACACGACCTGGGAGTGCCAGGCGAGCCGAAGCCGGATCGACTGGTGAGACGGGGCCGCAGCGCTCGCTCATGCATTGTGATGAGCGTGCAGCGCTCAAGACTGGTGGCGACCGTCGTCATCTTGTTGCTCCGCCGCGATAGCTGCTACCCCTCGACTCGGACTGGGACTGGTTCTTTCCGCCCAGATTGACGCTGGTTGTCGGTGCCTGCTGAACCAGACAACGACGGACGACTCGTCTTGACCGTCGGTGCGGCAAGGTTGTCAGCCGGGCGGGTCCGCGCCAGAGCAATTGCAGGTCGTCACGGCCGGAGCTTCGACCACAAGCGCTTGAACCAGTTCGGCTTGTCATGGTCCGAGGGCGGGGGTTCGACCACCTCAGGGCGTTCTCCTGTAGCGACCTCGATGCGCCGACGGGTCGCGGCTCTTCCTGCCGCGATTCGCTCCCGTGACCATCTGGCTGCCCAGTCGACGGTGCCGCGGTCGAGCCAGTAGTGCGACTGGCACTCGAAGCTCCAGTTCCCGATCGACGGTGACAGAGAGGCCGTCCGGCCGTCGAAGATCATGCACCACTGCTGGGGCGAGAGCGGGCTAGTCACCTCAAACCCGCACCCGCACATGCACAAGTGGGCCGCGGTTGAGTAGGAAGTGGAGACGTACAGGACGCCGGGCTCGAGATCGTCGGGGATGAACTCGACGAACTCGTGGGTGTACCGCTCGATCTTGCTCACAGCTGGTCCTCGTTGATCATGCTGTTGCCCCCGACGACGTAGACGGTGCTCGTCTCCCGGTCCGTGTCCTGGTAGAACCCGATGAGCTTCTTCCAGCGGATGACCGCGAGCATCGCCGCCAGCGAGTTCAACTCCGCGATCTGGATGTTCGACTTGTACTCGTTGTTCGGGTCACGGGTGCCGAACGGCAGCCGCGCACCGGCTGCGTCGCGGTTCTCCGGCGTGCTGGTGGTGACCCGGACCTGTCCACCGAGCATCTCGTCGGCTTCGTACAGACCCATCCCGACGTCGACGTAGCTGAGGCCGAGCTGCTCGAGCCCGCTGCAGATGTCGCGCCGAGCATCACCGTCGTCGACGGCCACGAAGACGAACGACATCCCGGCGAGCTCGGAGATGTTGTCTGACTCGATCGGGTACGCATGCGGCCGGATCCCGGTGTGCATCCGTGAGTAAATCCGCGAGAAGTACTCCACCTTGCTCGGGATCTCCTCGAGGTCGGCCAGCGAAGCGGCACCAGGCGCCCGAAAGGCGTTGTGCTGGATGAACCGGTCCCCGTCGAAGATGTGGATCTCCGACACCGGCGTCTTCGCCAGAAGATCGAGGATGTAACTGCCGCTGCCGCCCAGCCCGATGATCGCGATCGGCCCCACCTCGAGCTTGGCGGTCACGGGCTCGATGCCGGCGCGCGGCGAGGCGGTGTCCCGGTAGACGAAAACGGAGTCCTCGTCGTCGGCCACCGGCACGGGCGCGTTCGCTCGGGCGGTCACACCGGGGTCAACAAGCTGAGCCTCCCGCTCGAGCAGCGACACGTACGTGGTGACCTTGTGGCTGTAGTCGCGGTACCGATTGCCGTTGTCGGTGGGCTTGCGAGAGAAGTAGTGGTCGGCCCGCACCCCGCGCGCGGGATTCTGACGTCCGCTGCTCGCAATGATGCTCAAGGGCCGTCCGTCGGCGCGATGAGGCAGACCACCCTCGAACAGCAAGGTGTGGTCCGAAGGCTGCGCGGTCTGGTCGCCGGCGAGCTCCAGCGCGCAGTACAGCGTTCCACGCTGAACCGTGCCGTTCGAGTCCAGGTACGGGACCTGGTCCACGACCAGGAACCCGGACCTGACCTCGATGACGAAACCGGCGAGGTGCAGCTCCTTGAGGTCAGGACTACGAGAGATCAGTGGCAGTGACATCAAAGATCATGCCGTCTTTGACCTTGACCGTCTCGCCGGCCTTGAGCGTGCCCTCCGGCTTGTTGCCCTGCGCACGTCGGTAACTAACCGTGTACTCGATGTTGCCCCCCTGCGGCGGGTTCGGGTACGCAAAGCCGACCACCTGCTCAAACGAGATCTCCTTCTCGTCCCACTCGTGGGGACGACCGTTCACCACAATGGTGTCGGCCTTCGTCTTCTCCTGCTCAGTCACGTCGCTACTCCTTATATTCGCGGGATTACTTGGTGTCGTGCGGCGGGAACGGGTCGTTACCCGGGGCGACGGTGTCGGAGTCGCGGATCCGGCCGTCCCGACCGTGCGTGATGACCTCGGCGCCGCCGGCGTTGTGGCGATCTCGCGAGCTCGGTCGATGGCCCCCCGCCTGCGTGTCGTGGTGGCTGCTGGCGCGCTGGGCACCGGGTGCCTTGATGTCCCATCCGCCATCGGAGTTCGGCACGACGTGCCGGTGCCGGTTGTTGCTGCTCATGTCGCACTCCTTGCTGGTCGGCCCGCCACCTATGATACGTCACGTCTTCACCCTTTGGGTGAATCGTCGAAGTAGCAATACGCTAGGCGTGTCGCCCGAGGATCGGCTGCGACCCCGGCTAGGTTGTGAAGCGGCTTCAGGCCATGGGTGATTGGGAAGAACCGACTTGCAACTGAGGTACCTGGATGTCTTGCAGCGCATCGCATCCGACGCGGACCACACACCCGCCGGCTGGGACGCTGCGGAAGTCGCCCACATCCGCCTGGTTGCTCAATGCGCGAGCGCCGCGACGGCAGAGGGCGATTTGCTCACCCTCCGTCTCCTCCGGATCCGAACTGACGCACACCACGGCGTCGCATCCGTGGTATTGAGCGCGAAGCGCGTGCTGATTATCAGGTTCGAGCCAACGACCACCCCGATGACCGCCGTGTTCGACGTCTCGAGGGTAGAAACGGAACAACCATGACTGGACAGGTAGCGATTCAGCGTCCGGTTGGCCAGATTCTCGGCAAAGAACTCGATGAGCGCCATTGGACTCAGGGCGATTTTGCTGCTGTCTTGCAACGTCCCGTCCAGGTCGTCTCCGAGATCGTGAACGGTAGGAAGGAAATTACCCGAGAGTCGGCGGCCCAGATTGCAGCCGCTCTGGGGCAGACCCCTGAGTTCTGGCTCAACCTGCAAAACTCGTATCTGCTTTCTCAGCATGCGAAGGACGACGAAACTCAGCGCGAGCTTGACCAGGTGCGGCGCCGGGCTCGCCTCAATCAGCTTGCACCCGTCGCTGCGCTTCGAAAGCGCGGGATTCTGACAGGGCGGACTCTGGAGGAACTCGAACAGGAGGTCATGGACCTCTACGACCTGCAGACCATCCACGAGGACCCGGCCTTTGCCTTGGCCGCACGGCGCAGCAATGGCGAGGACACACTCACCCCAACACAGACTGCGTGGGTCGGTTGTGTGAGGAAGGCTGCCAAGGCCCGGGTGGGAGACGTCGTCGCGTATTCACGCAAGGGGCTGGAAAAGTTGGCAGCGCAGCTGCCGAAAGTCCTTACGACTCCTGAAGCCTTCAGGCAATTCCCCGATCTTCTCAAGTCTGTCGGCGTGTGTCTCGTGTACGTCGAAGCGCTGCCGGGAGCGAAGATGGACGGCTGCGCGTTCTTCCTTGACGGCACACCCGTGATCGGCATCTCAGGCCGAGGGAAGCGACTCGACAAGGTCCTTTTCACCCTGATGCATGAAATCGCCCACCTAACCCTTGGTCATGTTGCGTCAGGAGACCTGCTCATCGAGTCGCTCGACGAACAGGACGATCAGGATTCGAACGAGAAAGCTGCAAACAGGGTGGCAGGAGGATGGGTTCTACCCCGCGGTCTTCCGGTCCTTCCCCCGCGCGTCAGCAGGGCATGGGTCGCGGAGCGTGCGGGCCAGCTCGGGATTCATCCCATCGTGCTCATCGGGCGCTTGCAGAAAGACAAGAGGTTGCCGTGGCGAACTCCGCTCGCTAAGGACGCCCCGTCTGTTGACTCCGAACTGGAGAGATGGTCCTGACTCCACGCGCCGAGCGAGACCGCCAGCGACATGCGTCATTCCGCGATTGACACGCTTGCTGATCCTTTCACTTGCCGGAGCCCTCCCGTTGTAGTTCAGGCGTCAGCCGAAAGACGATGTAGATGCAGCAACTGGCTGGGCGCTAGCGTCGGTACTGCTTACGCTTGGGCCGTGCTTGCCGCTGAAGCGCGAAGGATGGCTCGCCAGCAACTGGATGGCCAGCTACCGCGCCGCTGGCGGCACAGTCAAGCCGTTGCTGAACAAGCGGAGGCACTGTGCCCGCTGGTCCCCAACCCCGTAGGGTTGGTCTGCGCAGCGTGGCTGCACGACATCGGCTACGCCCCACAGTTGGTAGTCACCGGGCTTCATGCTCTCGACGGTGCACGTTATCTGCGTGCGTTGGGAGTAGACCCTGTGATCTGCTCGCTGGTGGCCCATCACTCAGGAGCGATCTACGAGGCGAGGGAGCGAGGGCTCAAGGAGATTCTCGAAGACGAGTTTCCTCCGGCTCCCCAGGCTCTCAGTGATGCGTTGTGGTACTGCGACATGGTTACCGGGCCTGACGGAAACCCCACAACGCTGCATAACAGGCTAGTTGAGATTCGCAGACGCTACGGCGACTACCACGTTGTGACATCGTCCCTTGAACACGCAGAGGCGGAACTGGTAGGCGCGATAAAACGTACGGAGGAACTGCTGACCATCGGCGGGCGTCTTCTGCCTCAGCCGATGTACGGCTCGGCTCGTCGCTGAATGAAGTGCTCGATGCGGAGCCGCATGGATGGATGCATCGGGTAGTCCTCGAAATTCTTCGGCGCCACCCACTCGACTTTCGATGACTCGTCACTCGGCGTTGGCTCGCCCGCCACGGCGCGCGCCGTGAACACGACCGAGAACTCCTGCCGCACCTCGCCATCGCTGGTGTACTCCAACACGTGTCGCGGATTGGTATACATGCCCACGAGTCCGGTGATCTCGGAAACGATTCCGGTCTCTTCCCTGGTCTCGCGGATCGCTGCGTCTGCGATGGACTCCCCGATGTCCATGGCCCCGCCGGGCAACGACCAATTTCCGTTGTCAGTACGACGGATCAGGAGGAACTCGCCTTGCTCGTTGAGCACCACGGAGTTCACGGACGGGACAAGGCTGTTTGCCTTCGGGGCGGCTGGGTCATCGAGGTAGTCGTTCCTTGCCATGTGTCAGCCTGTCACGCCGAGGCGGCAGGCGAAACCGGTCGGCCGCCTTCCCACACCTGATCGAAGCCACGCATGAACTGGTCGAAGAGCCGGCCCTCTGGCACTCGCTGCAAGTGGATCACCGGGTTCCGCGGCGCCGGAGAGCCGTACAGGTGAATGTTCGCCAGGACCGTCTCGTCGAAGCGGTAGAGCGATGCGTAGAGCGGCGTCGTGTGTTGCCTCAGCTCGACGCCTGATGCTCCGACCAAACGGTTGAGCGCCTTGAGGCTCAGCCGGATGCGCGCCGCTAAATCCTCGCCGATGCCTTCCTCTACACCCCGCCGCTGCACGATAGGTGAATCCGGATCTCCAAGCAGCATGCGAATTCTGGTTCCGGTCTGGGCCTTGTCCGCGAACGCCTCCGGCAGGTCGGGGTGGTTGTCAACGAGGAAGAGTCCCGCATACACGAGGACATCGATGCAGTCTTGCGCGTTGTCGATCAGCCGATTCCAGAGGTCCGCGGGAACTGCACCTCTATGTGGGTAAAGGCGAACGAGCTCGGCGTCGCTTGCAGAGCGGGTGCGAGTGTCATCGACAACCGATGGCCAGAGGTACCCCTCTTCAGCACCCACCAGTCGTGCCGTAGCGAGGCGATGCCGCCGATGCGGGACTCGCTCTCTGGTAATCCAACGAGCAACCGTCTTTGGGTCAACATTCAGCTTTTCAGCGAGCGAACCGAACGTGTACCCCGCCACAGCGATCTGGCTGCGAAGCCTCTCGTTCGTCATTGTGCTTCGCCTGACCTTGGGGACGTTTGAGTTTGCCGAGACGTCTCCAAGTATCCCCTTGAGGGGGTGTCCCCGTTCCTTGCCTGTGGACAAGATCGTTCTCATGCGTTCTACCAACGAGACCTCAGATAGCCCGCTCCTGACTCAGCCGGTCGCAAGCCAACGGGAGAAGGCTCGACCCCTCGAGGTGGTTTCCATGCCGCGGCGCTCGGACTCACCTGTTGTCGACGCCCGTCAGCCTGAGCGCCCCAACGACCTAAGAAACCTTCCCCTGCTCATCCCCGTCCCCCGGGCCGCAAAGCTCCTCGGCATCAGCCGGTCGGCGGCTTACCGCTGCGCAGCCTCTGGCGACTTGCCAACCGCACATCTGGGCGGTCGCGTCTACGTCGTGACGGCCCGCCTCCAGTCGCTGTTGGAATCGGCATGAAGGGCAGCGTGTATCGACGACCGAACGGTCGGTGGGAGTACCGGTTCGATCTTGGGCCCGACCCCTTGACCGGTCGCCGGCGTGAGACGTCGAAGACCGGCTTTGGGACCGAACGCGATGCCGCGAAGGCGCTACGTGTCGCCATCGCCGCTCACGATGGTGGACGGCGAGTGACGTCATCGAGTCGAACAGTTCAGCAATTCATGGACGAATGGCATGCCGCCGTCCAGTCCGGCCTACGTGCAACGACCTGGGTGAACTACCGCGACTACCTCGACTCATACGTCATTCCTGTCATCGGGAACACGAGACTGCAAGATCTGACACCGGTGCGGCTCAACCTGCTTTACGGCCACCTGTTGACGAAAGGCAGAGTTCGCGGGAGCGGCGGTCTTGCTCCCAAGACTGTGCAGAACGTCCATCGCTTGCTGCATCGGGCCCTTCGGGACGCCGTCAAGTGGGACTACCTGCCGCGCAACGTTGCTGAAGCCGCTGAGCCGCCCAAGGTCGAACGAAGCCGACCGACCGTATGGACCCCCGAGCAATTGGGCGCCTTCGTCACTCAGGTGCACGATGATCGCTTCTACGCGCTCTGGCTGCTGGTCGTCACAACCGGCCTCAGGCGAGGCGAGCTTGCCGGCCTAGCCCTCAACGACCTCGACCTCGAACGAGCCCGAGTCTCGCCGGGCGTTACCCGCGTGGTGGTCGACGGCCATACTGAGGAGTCACGTCCCAAGACCGCTAGCGGAGTGCGGACGTTGGCACTTGACCCCGTCACTCAGTCAGCACTCGATGCCTACGTCCGTAACTGGCAAGAGGAGAGACGAGTGCTCGGACAGTCATCTCCACTGCTGTTCGTCTGGGCGGACGGTCGCCCTCTGCACCCAGACACAATCACCGGGCTCTTCCACAAACACGCGAGCGACGCGGGCCTTCCTCGGATCCGGCTGCACGATGTGCGGCATTCCTACGCCACCGCGGCTCTCCAGGCAGGTATCGCCGCCAAGGTGGTAAGCGAGCGTCTGGGCCACTCCACCGCTGCTTTCACATTGCAGGTCTACAGTCACGTGATCCCCGGAATGGACGAACACGCCGCAAACACGGTGGCAGGGCTCATCTTGACCGGGCCAGTGCCGTCGGTCGAGGGGTTCGCTCGCAAATCCGCTCGCATCGAGGCTGAAACGCCTCTGGAAAGCGAACTGACCTGGGCAAAAACCCAGGTCAGCGATAGTAGCGGGGGCAGGATTTGAACCTGCGACCTCTGGGTTATGAGCCCAGCGAGCTACCGAACTGCTCCACCCCGCGGTGGTGTTTCCAGCGAGAACCAATCCTACGTTCCGGCTGAGGGACGATCAAATCGTTGAGCGCCAGTGCCAGGGTTACCGCGGAGTCGGGCTGGGCTCCGTGGGCGTAGTGGCTCCCCCGTCCGGCGGGGGCGTCGTACCCGCAGACTCCTGGCGCAGCGCGAGCGCTCTGCCGAGCCAGTAGAGCCCGCGGTCGTTCGCAGTCTGGTAGTCGCCCAGCC
>JAABUN010006927.1_pt1 | contig 12671 bp, 17 predicted proteins | sample 5559311 | NCBI WGS metagenome assembly JAABUN01 (sample SAMN10711877, study PRJNA513370) | rock metagenome | isolation source: Antarctica rocks | place: Antarctica: Victoria Land, Siegfried Peak sud | reverse complement strand
CCCTGACTAAGCCGTACCTCAGCCTCCCGTAACTTGCGGATAATCTCCTCGGGCTTATACGTCTTTTACGGCATCTTTTGCCTCCTTGAAATCAGTCTGGCACTGTCTTAGCGCCTGGACCTCTTCTGGGGGGCAGGTCACAAGCCGGTATAGTGCAGCCATGACCTATAAAAGACTTGGCAGCAGCGGCCTCTCCGTCTTTCCCCTCGCTCTGGGCACCATGCAATTCGGCTGGACCGCTGACGAAGAAACATCCTTTGCTGTAATGGACGCGTTCGTCGAAGCAGGCGGTAACCTCATCGACACCGCTGACATCTATACCAACTGGTTCTCCGGTAACCCCGGGGGCGTTTCTGAAGAGATCATCGGGCGCTGGCTTAAAGCGTGTGGCAACCGTGACGAGGTTCTCGTTGCCACCAAGGTGCGCGGGCCGATGGGCGAGAGCGCCTCGGAAGGGTACAGCCACTCCCGCCAACGTGAAGGGCTATCACGCCGCTGGATATTGAAAGCTTGTGAAGATTCGCTCAGACGCCTACAAGTCGACCACATCGACCTCTACCAGGCGCACTGGATCGATGCGGGCGTGCCTATCGAAGAAACACTGTCAGCGTTTACGGATCTGGTCCGCCGGGGCTACGTGCGCTACCTGGGCTGTTCCAACTATTCGGCCTGGCGGCTCATGCAGGCGCTGTGGGCGTCGGACAAGCACGGCTACGAGCGCTTCGTGTCCATTCAACCCGAATACAGCATCGTCCAGCCCACCCGTGCAAACTTCGAGCGGGAGCTCGCCCGGGTCTGCGAAACGTATGGCGTCGGCGTCATACCCTACAGCCCCCTAGCAGGCGGCTTCTTGACGGGCAAGTACCAAAAAGAGGGTACTCAGCCTGAGAGTGCCAGGGCGGGTGAGATCTCAAAAACCCGCTTCACCGAGCAGAACTGGGCTATCCTCGACACCTTACGCGAGGTCGCCGCAAATCACGACGCTCATGTGGCGCAGGTCTCGCTCGCCTGGCTGCTCCACAAGCCTTATATAACAGCGCCAATCGTCGGCGCGAACAGTGTTGAACAGCTTAATGAGCTGCTGCCCGCCGCAACTCTCTCACTCACGCCTGAAGAAGTGAGCGGCTTCGACGAGGTGTCGGGCTGGGTACGCTCGCGCACGGAGAAGGAGGCTTGAAGGTCCGGACACTAGTTGCAAAACAGATTTGCGTCAGGGCTGCGCCTCGACTTGAGGTCGGCTAAAATTATTGCAACTTAACCACTACCGACTTGAAGTCGGTAGATTGAGAAGCTAGGCTGGAAGCCGGAAGCTACTCTAAAGAGATGTTCTCCTCACCGTTCTGCTTATGAGCATCGTAGTGGTTGTTGATGTGTTCGTCTATCATTTCGTTGGTGACGTTTCCACGGGTGGCGCTAAAGTATCCTCTCGCCCAAAAGTGCTGCCCCCAGTACCGTTTCCTTGACTCCGGAAACTCAGTAAAGTACCTTCCTTGAACTTCGTCCCTTCGCCCGTTTGACAAACTCGCTTACAGGTAGATGTGGTGCAATCGGTACGAACAGGTGAATATGGTCGCTTGAAACTACCCAGTTGAGAATCTTGACGCCACTCTCTTCAGCTACCTGAGCGATGATCGTCCGTACCCGCCTTTGCAACTCACCCCGCAGCACGCGGTAGCGATACTTCGTGATCCACACCAGGTGATAGCGATGGTGATACAGCGTATGGCTTCCCTTGGTGTAGCGCTCCACCTCTGCAATCTACACGCTGAAGCGTCTCCCGTCTTGAAGACGGGGGTTTAGAACCATTTAAAGGACTATTAAGGTCAGGGGCCAGCCCGCAATAACGTACATGCGCTGTCGCAGACGCAAATTTTAAGATTGAGAAAACCTTTTGCTACCGCCCCTAAAAAAGTTAGCCTTGCCCTACTGGCCTCACTTAATCAAGACTGTACACAACCTTGAAAAGTTGGTCACACCGCCGCATTGGCTTATGAAAGTGTAACGCTGCATACCCAGGTTCACCAGCGCTGCTGTGCCAAAACATATCTGAGGTCCTCGGTCATCTTGGGTACGTTGTCCTGCGTGTAAACAACCCTCATTGTCCCTTTGCGGTCAAGAAGCGTGACGTGGCTGTTGTGAGACACGGTGCCGTCACCTTGCGGAACCGAGGTTGCGTAGAAGGCCGCGCTAGCTTTGGCGATGGTTGCCGCACTGCCGCTTAAACCGACAAAGCTCGGATGGAAATTTTCAACGTACTGCTGTAGGCGCTCCGGCGTGTCGCGCGACGGGTCTACCGTGATCATCACAACTTGTAAATCGTTTGGTTCATCCAGATCACGGTAGACCTTAGCCAATTCCGACATGGTCAGGGGGCAAACATCGGGGCAGTTGGCGTAACCGAAAAAGACCAGCAGAGCTTTGCCACGCCAGGCATCGGGGAAGCGTACCGCCTCGCCGCCTGCCCCGACAAGTTCGAAAGTATTGACCACTCTTGGTTGCTCAATAACGGTTCCTGCGAAGTCGTGTTGCGAACTCGACGCGACCGCGCGGTAGATACCGTAGCCTCCCACGACCAAGGCGACCAGCCCGAGTGCCAAAAGTAACCTCTGCCGCAGGGACATTGCACGCCGCGTCAACCTACTTCAGCTCTCTCCGTAAAGCAAACCCAAACACGAACTGAAACATAACCGAGCCCGGTTTGCCCTATTTGAGCCACGTCGCACCGCCGTCATCGCTGCGGTAGACCTGGCCCTGCTGTGAAACGGCTATGAGTTGGCTTTCGTTTTCCGGCTGCGCCGCCACGAGCGCCATCGGCGCGTTGGGCCCAAGCGTGGCCCAGCTTTGCCCCCCGTCAGCCGAGCGGGAGACGCCCTGTTGTCCGGCGGCGTAGACGTTCCCGCTCACAGGATGGACGTAGAGACCCGACATACTCATGCCTGACAGCTGCGTCACAGGTTGCCAACTTTCACCGCCGTCTCCCGAGCGAAGCAGCCCTTGGTCCATCGTCGCCGCGTAGAGCGTGGCGGGGACGCCGGGACCTGCTGCCAATGCCATCGCGCCGCCGGTTGCAGGTGACACGAACTCCCAGGGGCCGTTGGCGTTGGTCGAGCGGTAAAGCCCCTGACCAGCGATATTGGCGTAGAGCCAGCCGTTCTCAGGCGCGACCGCGAAGCCGTGAATGTCCGTCCCAGGCAAGTTGCCAAAGCCAGGGGCGCTCCAGGTGTTGCCGCCGTCGGTGCTCTTAAGAAATAGGTCGTGTCCCGCTTGATAGATGACCTCGGGTTGGGCTGGCGAAGAGGAGATGGCCATCGCGTCGCCGGTGTTGCTCGGAGACGTCCAGGTTGTGCCGGCGTCGCTGCTGATTTGCAGACCGCCGTGCTGTCCGTAAAAGATGCGGCCCTCCGGCGCGAAAGTGAGCGCGTGCAAGTCCCCACCGAGTTGGCCGAGACCTGCGTTTTGCGCTGTCGATCCCCCGCTACCTGTCGTCAGCCACCAAACGCCGATACCTATAGCCAGAACGGCAACAACCAGCCAACTCGTAAGAAAACGCGCTTTGCTTTTCTTCGATTTGTCCGTGCGAGGTTTGCGCGGGGCGGTACTCACGCTCGGCCTCCAAGGACAAGGTTCGGCTTATGGAAAGCCCTGTGAACCCTATTGCACCCACGCTTCTGGGCTCGAGCCTCACGACAGGGCATGTTTAAGCCGTTCGAACTCGTCTTGGTTGATTTCACCTTTGGCGTAGCGCTCGCGGGCAAGACTTAGCGCCTTGTCTTCGTTGAACGGTGCGCTGTCAGCGGTTTTGAATACCTGACCAAGGTTCAAGGCTCTAGCCAGGTACACAATCCCCAAACCGATCAGAACAACGAGCAGTAGCCAGAAAATCCCCATCATCGTCATCATGCTTCCACCACAATTTCCCATACTACCCATCATGCCGTTCATCATAAAAAGGTCATTCCCCGTTCCTTATTCGTCTCGAATTCAGCTCGGCTGCGCCGCCGCTTCAGCGTTGGGTCGGCGTTCCAATCTCGCCTCGTCTTCAGCTTCCAACGTGGCGATCTGGTTGGCGAGTGCTTGCTGCTGCATTTCAAGTTCGGCAAGCCGTTCGTTACGGTTCCGAGGTTGCTGAACGCCTCCTACCGCACCCGTCGCACCCGTCGGCGAGGTTTGACCCATACCGTTCATCGCACCCATCATGAAAACCATCGACAGCGGACAGATCGCCAACACGAGAAAGGGCAGGGCGGCGGCGGCGAGGCCGGGCGCGAATACCAATAACCCGGCACCTACGGCGGCGACCCCCGCTAACACTTTCCAGTTGAGACACATTTTTAGAGCGTTCATCTATTTTCCTTTCCGAGCGGGCGGAAAAGTGCCCGCTCGTTGCAAAACCTATTGGGAGTTTAGGCGTGGTTTGTAAAGCTCATGTAAAGCGCTTACTCGGACGTTTGAGGCTGCACTTCGCCAGTCGTAGCGTCAACTAAAAGTTTGCCCGAGGTGTCGCCTTGAAGGTACTGAACTGTGTAGCCTCCCTCTGTCGAGAGGACATTTTGAAGGGTGACCGCAGCCTCCGAGTCGCAGCCCGTGAGAAAGGTTCGAGCCAGCGCTTCGGCGGCGGCCTCGTCAATCCGTGCAGAAGTGGCGGCCATGCCCGTGTCCATCTGGTTCATGTCCATCTGCCCGCCCATCATGCCCATCTGCTCGCCTTGCATCGCCTTGCATCGCCTGCATCATGCTCGAGCACGCCTGCATCATTTGCATCATAGCCATCATGCCTTGCTGATCGCCCATCGTGCCCTGGTTCATGTTGTGCTGCCTCATGCTTCCCTGGCCCATCGCCATCCCGTCACCCTTTGGTGGTGTCCGCCTCTTGAGCCGCGCCCAACGTGAACAAACTAACGACTAAGACAACCGCACCTTTAGCCAATATCCTCTTCATCCGAACTCCCTTTTTGTTGCTGTAGCTTGCTGTAGGCTTCAGGTGGCGCGACGGCCTCTTCCGGTTCGTCCCGCCACCCGTCATCAAAGTCAGTTTCGTCGGACGACCCTGGCAGAGGAAAGAGCATTACCAGCAGCCACAGCGCGACCCCCAGCAGGCACAACCAGCTAAGGCCACTCCACAGCAGACTCGTTACGACGGCGCGACCTCCTTTCAGTCAGAAGGTTAGGTCGCAACTGTAAAGCTTGGATAAAGTCAAGGATGGGGTCCGGGTACGGCCGCGGTGCGCGGCAGCGTGAACCAAAAGACGCTGCCTTCGCCCAACACACTTTTAACGCCAACTTGCCCACCCTGACGCTCGACATAGTGCTTGACGATAGTGAGTCCGATACCGCTGCCCTGTTCGGGTGCGTGCCGCCGAGCCTTATCAGTCCGGTAAAAGCGGGTAAAGAGGTGCGGCAGCTCGGCCGCAGCGACCCCCTCACCCGTGTCCCGTACCTCGAACAGGATTACATCTCCTTGCGCGCGCGCCGTTACGGTCACCATGCCGCCGCAGGGGGTGTGTTTGAGGGCGTTGTCCAGCAGGTTGGTAAGCGCCTGCAAGGTGCGCTCGGCGTCGGCTTGAACGTATGAGCCCGTGGCGGGCGCGACCTCCAGCACTACGCCGTTGACCCCGTAATCCGGTCGAAACGAACTCGCCACCGCCTCGAGCAGGTCCGCCACCGCCAGCGGCTCAAGTTGCAGTGTTTCTTGGCCCGTTTCGACCCGAGAGAGTAAGGCGAGGTCCGCGACGAGCCGTTCGAGCCGCGTAACTTGGCGCGCACAAGCCTCGAACGTTTCGTCTTCAGCTGCGAACGTTCCGTCCCGCAGCCCGGTAACATACCCGCGCAGGCTGCTCAGGGGCGTTTTGAACTCATGAGCGACGTTTGCCAACAGGTCGACGCGGCGGGTTTCGGTCTGCTCGAGAGCGTGGGCCATGTCGTTGAAGCTGGCGGCCAGCTCGCCAATCTCGCCGGGCGCTTGCGGATCGAGTCGTTCCTGGTAACGACCCGCAGCGATACGGCGGCTGGCGCGCTGCATCTTGCGAACGGGGGCGGCGATGCGGCGACTTACGAATAGGCTTACGGCGCTCGCGATAAGCGCCGCCGCGCTCACGCCCCACACCATGCCCTGGCGACTGGCTTGCTGGTAGGCAGCACCTAGGTCGCTCACCATCAGATCCATCATCGGACCCGTACCACGCATCTGCTGCATCATGCCGCCCATGTGCTGGTCGAAAAAAAGCGTAGCGAAAGTGTCGCCCGCCAGGTAAAACGTAAAACAGCCGACCAGAATGATGAGCAGGTAAGACGCCAAAAGTCGCCAGTACAGGCTCAGGTTGCGGGCCAGCTTCATAAGGTCTCCTCGGTGAACTTGTAGCCCACGCGCCGCAGGGTGAGCAGGTAACGGGGATTACCCGGGTCCAGCTCGAGCTTCTGTCTGAGATTAGATACGTGGACGTCCACTACGCGGTCGACTCCAACGAAGTCGCGCCCCCAGACACGGTTTAAGAGGTCGTCGCGGCGGAACACCCGGCCCGGATTGGCAGCGAAGACCAGCAGCAAATCGAACTCGAGTGAGGTGAGGTCGAGCTTCTCCCCCGCGCGCGTTACCGTGCGTTTGTCCGGGTCGATGCTGAGGTCGTCTACCTCTATAACTTCGGTCGTCCTTGCAGGCTGCGTCCGGCGCAATACAGCCTGAACGCGCGCTACGAGTTCCGGAGGGTGAAAGGGCTTTGGCACGTAGTCGTCTGCCCCGTGCTCGAAGCCCTTTAGCCGGTCTTCAGCCTCGCCGCGAGCGGTAAGCATGATGACGGGCGTAGCCAGCGTAGGGCGTAGGCGCTTTAGCAGCTCAAACCCGTTTAGTCCCGGTAGCATCAGGTCGAGGACGATGAGTGCCGGGGGCGCGGCCAGCGCGCGCTCGAGCCCGCTCGGACCGTCATAAACCACCTCGACGTCGAAACCACCCCGCCGCAGGTAGGTTTCTACGACGCGCGCGATGTCGGGGTCGTCCTCGATGAGGAGAATGCGGGTGTTTGACATGCTCTTAGCTTAGGACGTTCGGCGGCGCAAGCAGGTGGCGCTCAGGTAAAGCAGCGCCGCGAGGTCGAGGCTGTATTCAAGAAAGGTGACAATCCCAGGGTAAAAGCCTGGTTCCCAGTAGCTCACCGGGCTGTGAAAACGCAGCGTCCAGTCGAACGGAAATAGGAGCAGCGGCCCGTCACTGGCGTGCGTCGCGATGTCGACACTTGTATGGAGCGCAGCTGCGACGCAAATCCGAGCGAACCCACTGTGCATGTGTCTGTCTGATTCCTTTTGACAGAGGGTAACCACCTAGCAGCAATTTTTGGCAAGTTGACCACCTTACGGCCTAGATAAACCAGTAAACGACGGTATCGTAAAATCCAGTAACTACCAAGACGACTCCGGCGAAGAGGGAGAGGGCGCGGTTGGTGCGGCGCATCCCACCAATTACCTCACGTTTCGACCCCACCGTCCCAATCAGCGCTAGCATGAGCAGCAAGGGAACCCCGGTACCGAGGGCAAACAGCGCCGGGAACACTAAGCCGGTACCAGAGGCGATAGCGGTAGGCAGCATCAAACCAAAGAAGAGCAAGAAAAGCGTAGGGCAAAAGGCCAAACCAAAAGCAGACCCTAGTGCGAAGGCTCCGACACCTCCGCCCCGTATTTCCGCCCAACTTTTTATGCGCTGCGCTGCTCCTGGTGGGAGTGCCTCAAATTAGTGGACACAAAACGACTTGGCTACGATGCCAACGAGGAGTGTGTCCTGATGCCGCCTACCAGACCTACCTATGCGGGGTTGTACGCTGACCGGTACAGAAGAGACTGTAAAGTTGTGCTGGGGTATGGTGAATTCTGAAACGCTGATGCGTCAAGTTTTATGCCCTGCGCTGCTCAAGCGGCGGTTCGTAGTCCCGAAGCCAGCCAAGAAAACGTCGTCACCGCTAACCTCGCGCGCTCGTGAACTGAATTGGGCTCAGGCTGATTAGGTAGACAGATGTCACCGCGCTGTACCGCCTGAGCCAGCTCGATGCCCTCCAGTAATCGCCGTCCAGTCGGAACAGACCCAAGAGAGCGCATCACTCGCACGCGGTCCTTGATGGCAACGTGTGAGCGTTCAATGGGTTTGGTGGTCAGCGCCCGCTGGCGGTGCAGTCCCGTACGGCGGTGCTTGGCGTTCGGCGCGTGCTGCCTTACAGCTCGAAGATACGCCCGGTGCTTGTACGCTTCGCTCAAACTTCGTACTCAGTGACGGCCTCGCCGGGAACGACGCCTCTGCGTTTGATAGCTTGTGCGAAAAACGCTTCGGCGCTCTCCAAGTCGCGCTTCTCACGCAGCAGCATGTCCACGACTTGTTCCGCTTCGTCCACGGCGCGGACGAAGGCGCGTTTGGCGGCAGACGGGTAGACGACTTTATCGCTACGAGGTTTGCAACAAGGGCCGTTAAACCCTTATAGTCGCGGGGGCGTCGCTGGAGCCGTATGTTCGCCAAAGGCTTTAGATTCATCCAAAAAGCTGCCGTCTTTTATCCTGACGAGGCGCGCATTTTGCTCTTGCGCCGAGCGGCTGAAGACACTTACCGACCCGGCGACTGGGATTTCCCCGGTGGCAACGTCGAACGGGGCGTGCTGGGCGGGTTTACCACCTTCTCGGCCTTCTCGCTCGATACCGCCCTACTCTACGAACGGGGACAGCTCGGCGCGGCGGCAGGCTATGCCGGAATGTCGCTCGGGCTTTCACTCGTGGGGGTATTTGGTGGGCTCGCCGTTTCGCGGGCGCTGTTTTCGTGATCTGCGCCCTGGCTTCCGAAAGGGGTCTTACATGGCTTCGGTTGTAACGGATAAGGCGTGAGTCAGAAACTACTAAGGGCGGAGAATCTCGGGCGGCGTGTCGCGGAGCGCTGGCTCTGGCGCGGCGTGACGGTGCAGCTCGGTTCACAGCAGCAGCTCGCCCTTAAGGGGCCGTCGGGCGCGGGCAAAACGCTATTACTCCGCGCTTTAGCAGGTCTCGACGCGGCGCAAGAAGGGCAGGTGCGCTTGCAGGACAAAGCGTTAGCAGCGTGGGCCGCACCACTCTACCGCACCAGGGTCAGCTATCTGCATCAGCGTCCAGCCCTGTTTGAAGGGACGGTTGAGGACAACTTACGCCGTCCCTTCGCGCTACAGGCGCACCGGACACAGCACTTTGACCGGGAGAGGATCATTATCTGGCTCAAGCATTTGGGCCGGAGTGAAGGGTTCCTAGGGCTCTCCGCCGCGACGCTCTCAGGAGGCGAAGGGCAGCTAACCGCACTTTTACGCATCTTGCAGTTAAACCCGCTCGTCCTCCTCTTAGACGAGGCCACCGCCTCACTCGACCCCGAAACTGTATTACGCGCCGAATCGCTTCTAGCCGACTGGCTGACCGGCGGGGAGCGTGCCTGCATCTGGACAAGCCACGACCCGGCGCAACTCGCGCGTGTGGCCGACGTTAGCTTCGATCTGACCGGCTATCTTGGAGGGCATTAGATGGACACAACGAATCTCTACATCCCTATCGGTTATGGGCAGTTGGCCCTAGCTGCGGGCCTTATCGCGGTCAACTTAGCCCTTTCATACGCACTGCGTTTAGGGCTTACCCGCACGCTGCTCGTTGCCTCGGTTCGCATGACGGCGCAGCTTCTGCTGGTGGGGTATGTGCTCGGTTATATCTTTGCACTGAACCGGCCCTTGCCCGTTTTAGGGGTCGCGCTGCTGATGGCCGGGATTGCGAGCGTCGCCGCAGTCAACCGCACGACGCGGCGGTTTGACGGGGTCTACTGGGACAGTTTGGTGTCGGTGCTGGCGGTGTCGTTTATTGTGACCGGCTTCGGCCTAGAAGGTATCTTGCGCGTCGAGCCGTGGTTTGAACCGCAGTATGTCATCCCGATTTTGGGGATGGTGCTCGGCAACGCCTTGACCGGGATTTCGCTGGCACTCGAGCGCTTTACCGAAGGGCTGGTAAGTCACCGCGAGCAGATCGAAACGCTGCTGGCGCTGGGTGCAACCCGTTGGGAAGCGGCGCACGCCGAGATTCAAACAGCAGTGCGTACCGGGATGATTCCAACGCTCAACAGCATGATGGTCATCGGCCTGGTGAGCTTGCCGGGGATGATGACGGGCCAGATTTTAGCGGGAGCCAGCCCGGTTGACGCGGTGCGCTACCAGATCGTGATTATGTTTATGCTGGCGGCTGCCACTGCCTTGGGGTCGCTGCTAATTGTGCTGCTCGCCTACCGCAGATTACTGAGCCAAGAGCACCGGCTCAGGCTCGAGCTGTTATAGCGCCTTGGTCGGCTCGCTAGGAGCGGTGCGGATTCTGCGGTTGGCACAGTAGCTATGACGAGATCAGCTAGAGTGTTGCAGCTCCCAACTGCACTTTTACAGGACACGCCTATACTCGTCGCATGACCGATCAAAGCTTACGGCGGGTTGTTTTCTGGGTGGCACTGCTCAACCTCGCTTATTTCGGGGTTGAGTTCGGGGTAGCTAGGGCCATCGGCTCAGTTTCGCTCTTCGCGGACAGTATCGACTTTTTAGAAGATGCTTCGGTCAATCTGCTGATTTTAGTCGCGCTCGGCTGGACGGCCCGCAACCGGGCGCGGGTGGGCATGGCCTTAGCGGTCATCTTGCTAATTCCCGGTCTGGCGACGCTCTGGACGGCGTGGGAGAAGTTTTCCACGCTCGTTCCCCCCGACCCGTTGCCGCTTTCGCTGACGGGCCTCGGGGCGCTCGTGGTCAATCTCCTGTGTGCCTTTATGCTGGTGCGTTACAGGCAGCATCAGGGGAGTTTGACGCGGGCGGCGTTTCTCTCAGCCTGGAATGATGCGATTGCCAATATCGCTATTATCGCGGCGGGGTTTGTCACAATTTATCTGCGTTCGGCGTGGCCTGACCTGATTGTGGGGCTGGGCATTGCCGCCATGAACGCCGATGCAGCGCGGGAAGTGTGGACGGCAGCCCATGCGGAGCGGCTCAGCGCGGAGGCGTAAAAGGGCAGTCGGTAAGGGCAGCTATTGCTTTGTCTGGCGCGCCCCATAGAATCTGGGGGTGATAACGCTCCTGCTGCTCGTGATTTCCAATATCTTTATGACCGTGGCGTGGTACGGGCATCTCAAGTATTTGCCCGAAGGCCGGGTGTCGCTCTTTGTCGTTATCCTCATAAGCTGGGGCATCGCCTTTTTCGAGTATCTTTTTCAGGTTCCGGCGAACCGCATCGGCTACCGCTATTTCAGTGCGACGCAGCTCAAGATATTTCAGGAGATCATTTCGCTGAGCGTGTTCACGCTGTTTGCGGTGTTCGTTTTGGCCGAAAAGCTGCACTGGAACCATCTGCTCGCTTTTTTGTTGATGGTGGTGGCGGCGTATCTGGTGGTGAGGCCACACTAAACGACTCGGCTTTTTTGATGCTGCCCTTGACCTCAGAGGGGTATCTAGGTTTATAATCAAACATATGAATAGATGTTCAGATATTGAACTATGACAGAGGTTGCGCTTCGGGTCGATGAAGAGGCGGCGATTTCCCTAGCGGAACTCTTCCGCACGCTGGGCGACGGCGCACGCATCCTGATCTTAGCGGCACTAACGGAACGGGAGCATAACGTTACCGATCTGGCAGCGCAGGCCAAGCTGAGCGAGTCGGCAACCTCGCACCATTTGCGGCATCTACGGCAAATGCGGCTCGTGAAAAGCCGTAAAGAGGGACGCTATGTGTTTTACAGCCTCGATGACGCGCATGTGAAGCAGCTCGTCACCTGTGGGCTCGAGCATGTGCGGCACGGCTGATGACGCTCTTTTATTTCACGCTTGCCGCTGAACTGGCGCTCGGCATCGGCTTAATCATTTCTGTCGTCAATCCGGCGCGGCGAATCTGGCCTACACCGGGTTGGCAAAGCTGGCAGTTCTGGTTTGTCTGGGTGCTCATCTTATTCGTTCTTGCGGCCCTCGGGGTGCCAGCTCTACAGGATTGGAACAGCTATATCTTTCCTGACTGGCTACGTTACGTCTTCGGCGCGCCCCTGTTTGTGGGTGGGCTGGTGCTGGCCTTCTCCGGGGTCGGGCGGTTAGGACTTACACCTCTATCGGGCTTAAGGGCAAGCTGACGACGAACGGGCTCTACCGCTACAGCCGCAACCCGCAATATCTGGGCGATGTTGCCTGTCTGCTTGGGCTGATTTTACTTAGCAATGCGACGATTGTCGTGCTGCCCGGTCTGCTCGGGGCGCTCCTCTTCGCTCTCTGGCCCTTTAGTGAAGAACCGTGGTTAAGAGAGCGTTTTGGCGCTGATTACGAACGCTACTGCGAGCGCGTCCCGCGCTTTTTATAAATCAACCTGAGTTCGGAGTTACTTCCATGTCAGGGACGCAAATACAGCACTTCGGGCATTCAAAAACCTCTGAAACGCTGGTAGTTCACCCTTTTTCGAGAATTTGTACGTCTTTTAACGATAGTGGGCGTTGGTATCATGGCAATAGTTGCGTCAGGGACAAGGATTTCGCCATCAACCAAACTCCGAACTCAGGTTAAATCAGGAGAATTGATGGCACACACGCACGCAGGACATTCACACACCCCGCAAAACTTCGGGCGGGCCTTCCGCTGGGGGATTACGCTCAACCTGATCTATGTCGCGGTCGAGGTCGTGATCGGCCTGAG
>JAABUN010006926.1_pt1 | contig 12676 bp, 9 predicted proteins | sample 5559311 | NCBI WGS metagenome assembly JAABUN01 (sample SAMN10711877, study PRJNA513370) | rock metagenome | isolation source: Antarctica rocks | place: Antarctica: Victoria Land, Siegfried Peak sud | reverse complement strand
TTCGCTATCTGCCACAAATTTATCTCGACTTTCACGACCGGATGCTGGATCGCCAGGGGATCGCGGTCGGTGAGGTGACCACAGCGGTGCCGCTGGGGCCAGAAGAACTGGAGATCGTCCGCAAACGCCTCGGCGCGGTCGTGGGCAAAGATATCGAGATCCGCGCTTCGGTCGACCCGCAAATTATCGGCGGGATCGTTGCGCGCGTCGGCGACCAGCTGATCGATGGCAGTGTCATCGGCCAGCTACGCAAACTTCGCGAACGGTTGGTTTCGGCCGAACGGTAAGGATAAAGTACGAACGACGAACGACGAAGTACAATACTGACAACGGTATCGTGCCCCGACTTCGTACTTCCAACTTTGTAGTTCGTACTTCAAACGGGGGGATTCATGAGCGTTCGAGCGACGGAAATCAGCGACATTCTCCGTTCGCAAATTGAAAATTTCGGGCAGCAACTCACCGTCACCAACGTCGGCACGGTTGTCGAGGTTGGCGACGGTATCGCCACGGTCTACGGACTCAGCCAGGTGCAGTCCGCTGAGTTGGTGGAGTTCGAGAATGGCGTGCGCGGCCTCGCCCTTAACCTGAGCGAGGACAGCGTCGGTATCGTCATCATGGGCGAATACACCGGGATCGAGGAGGGCCAGACCGTCCGCTCGACCGGCGAGATCGCCTCCGTCCCGGTCGGCGATGCGCTGATCGGGCGCGTGGTCAATGCCCTCGGCGTGCCGATCGACGGCAAAGGTCCGATCGCCACCGACAAGACCCGCTTCATCGAGCGGATCGCCCCCGGCGTGATCGAGCGTAAGAACGTCGATACTCCGCTCCAGACCGGGATCAAGGCGGTTGACGCGATGATCCCGATCGGTCGCGGCCAGCGCGAGCTAATCATCGGCGACCGCCAGACCGGCAAGACCGCCGTGGCGATCGACACGATCATCAACCAGAAAGATAGCGGCGTCATCTGCATCTACGTGGCGATCGGCCAGAAGCAGTCGCAGATTCGCCAGGTCCAGCGCGTTCTCGAAGAGCGCGGGGCGATGGACAATACGATCATCGTCGCCGCCTCGGCCTCCGATCCCGCCGCGCTCCAGTACATCGCCCCCTTCTCGGGCTGCGCGATGGGCGAAGAGTTCATGGAAACCGGGCGCGATGCGCTGATCATCTACGATGATCTGTCGAAGCATGCCTGGGCGTATCGTCAGGTGTCCCTGCTCCTCCGCCGCCCCCCGGGCCGCGAGGCATATCCGGGCGATGTCTTCTACCTGCACTCCCGCCTGCTGGAGCGCGCGGCGCAACTCAGCGACGAGCGCGGCGGTGGTAGCCTGACGGCCCTGCCGTTCATCGAGACGCAGGCGAATGACGTGTCGGCGTATATCCCGACAAATGTCATCTCGATCACCGACGGCCAGATCTTCCTCGAAGCAGACCTTTTCAACGCCGGTATTCGCCCGGCGATTAACGTCGGCGTCTCGGTGAGCCGCGTCGGTGGCGACGCCCAGATCAAGGCGATGAAGGCGGTCGCCGGTCGCATGAAGCTCGACCTCGCGCAGTTCCGCGACCTCGCGGCCTTCGCGCAGTTCGGCTCCGACCTCGACCCCGCGACCCGCGCCCAACTGGACCGCGGCCTGCGCGTGCAGGAAGTGCTGAAGCAGCCGCAGTACAGCCCGCTGCCGGTCGAAGAGCAGGTCGCGATCATCTATCTGGTGAACAACGGCGTCCTCGATACGGTGCCGGTCGAGCGGATCGGTGAGTTCCAGAACGGGTACCTCGACTATCTGCACACCAACAACCCGCAGGTGCTAGAAACGATTCGCGAATCCCGCGCACTCAATGACGACTCGACGGGCGGACTGACGACCAGCGCACGCGAATATATGCAAACGGTCGGGTTTGCCAAATGACGAATGCAGCGTGCGGAATGCGGAATAAGGTTCTCGGGAAGGCTATCGCGGTGCATGGCCTGCTTCGTGCCATTACTCCGCATTCCGCATTCCGCATTCGTCACTACCCTGGGGGGTATTGTGGCTAGTTTCCGCGAAATCCGCTCGCGTATCCGCAGCGTCAAGAACATCTCGCAGATCACTCGCGCAATGGAGATGGTCGCCGCCTCGCGGATGCGCCGTGCCATCCAGCGTGTGACCGCGACCCGCCCCTATACCGAGCGGATCGGCGCGGTGATCGCCAACCTGGCCGGTGTAGCGGGGCAGGCAGAGGGGGAAGATCGTTTCCCGCTGCTCGATAAGCGCCCGATCAATCGGGTGGCGATCATCATGATCACCCCGGACAAGGGGCTCTGCGGTGCCCTGAACTCGAACATCATCCGCCGCGCCTCGCGCTACATGCTCAACGAGGCCGGTGTGCCGGTCGAGGTCATCAACGTCGGCAAGAAGGGTCGCGACTTCATGGTCCGCAACCGTCGCGACGTGGTGGCCGAATTCACCGCGCTCGGCGATTACCCGACCCTCGACCAGATCGCGCCTATCGCCCAGGTCGCCGTCGATGACTTCATCTCCGGCAAGGTCGATGCGGTCTACCTAGTTTACACCCGTTTCATCAACACCCTCTCACAACGGGCCGAATTGCAGCAGCTGTTGCCGGTGCAGGCACCGGAGGGCGAGGCGGCGGCAACCGATTTCATCTTCGAGCCAAACCCGAGCGCCGTGCTCAACGCCCTGCTGCCGCGCTATGTCGATCAGCAGGTCTACCGGGCGATCCTCGAAAGTATCGCCTCGGAGCAGAGCGCCCGGATGGTGGCGATGCGCAACGCCACCGACAATGCGCGCGACCTCGTCTCCGAACTCACACTCTCGCTCAACAAGGCCCGTCAGGCTCGGATCACCAGCGAGGTCAGCGAGATCTCGGCCGGTGCGGCGGCGCTGGCAGGCTAAGTTCAATGGCGAATGGCGAATGACGAATGACGAATCGGTCAATCTCGGCACTCATCGCCATTCGACGCCCGTTATTCGTCACTCGTCATTAGCATGGGGGTAACCATGACCGCAACAGCATCCGGCACGGCAGGCAGGATCGTGCAGATCACCGGCCCGGTGGTCGATATCGAATTCCCCACTGACCGCCTTCCCGAGATTTACAACGCGTTGATCCTCACCCGGCAGGATGGCCAGCCGCTGACGCTGGAGGTGCAGCAGCACCTCGGCAATAACTGGGTGCGCGCCGTGGCGATGTCCACGACCGATGGCCTCGTGCGCGGCATGGAAGCGATCGACACCGGCGCACCGATCACCGTACCGGTCGGCCCGACCTCCCTCGGGCGGATCTTCAACGTCGTCGGCGATACGATCGACGGCAAGGGTCCGGTGGCCGAGGGTGGCACGATGTACCCGATCCACCGCCCCACCCCGACCTTCGAGGAGCAGTCCACGCAGGTCGAAGTCTTCGAGACCGGCATCAAAGTCATCGACCTGATCGCGCCGTTCACACGCGGCGGCAAGGTCGGCATCTTCGGCGGCGCGGGCGTCGGCAAGACGGTCACGATCGCCGAATTGATCCGCAACATCGCCGCCGTGCATAGCGGCTACTCCGTCTTCACCGGGGTGGGCGAGCGGACCCGCGAGGGGACGCAGCTCTACGGCGAGATGCAGCACTACGGCGTGATGGAAAGCACCGCGATGGTCTTCGGGCAGATGAACGAGCCGCCGGGTGCGCGTCTCCGCGTCGGCCTGACCGGGCTGACGATGGCCGAGTACTTCCGCGACGAGGGCCGCGATGTCCTCCTCTTCGTCGACAATATCTTCCGCTTCGTGCAGGCGGGGGCCGAGGTGTCGGCACTCCTGGGCCGTATGCCGAGCGCCGTCGGGTATCAGCCGACCCTGGCGACCGAGATGGGCCAGTTGCAGGAGCGGATCACCTCCACCACCCGCGGCTCGATCACCTCGGTGCAGGCCGTCTACGTGCCAGCCGATGACTACACCGACCCGGCACCGGCGACGACCTTCGCCCACCTCGACGGTACGGTCGCGCTGGAGCGTGCCATCGCCGCCCGCGCGATCTTCCCGGCGGTGGACCCGCTGACCTCAACCTCCCGTATCCTCGACCCGCTGATCGTCGGCGAGGAACACTATCGGGTGGCGCAGGATGTGAAGCGGATCCTCCAGCGCTACAAGGACTTGCAGGATATCATCGCCATCCTCGGGATCGAGGAGTTGGGCGAAGAAGACAAAGTCACCGTCGCTCGCGCCCGGCGGATCGAGCGGTTCCTGTCGCAGCCGATGTACGTCGCCGAAGCGTTCACCGGCACCCCCGGTCAGTACGTCTCCCGCGAGGATACGGTGCGCGCGTTCGCTGAGATCCTCGAAGGGAAGCACGACGATCTACCGGAACAGGCGTTTTACATGATGGGCAACATCGATACGGTGCTGGCCCGCGCCGAAGAGCTGCGCCAGCGCGGCTAACCCGCGCCCACGCTCCGCAGCAGCAGTCCGAAGCAACGTGCGGGGGCGGGTGTTGAGCCCGCCCCCGCATTGGTTGATGTGGGGAAGGTGGGGGAGACCGCGCCCCCACCAACGCGCTTGACGAAGCAGAACCGCACCACCTACGCTTAGGCGGTACGCGTGGCGTCGGGGTGGTACAACGTAGAGAGGGATGAGCGATGGTCAAACTGCGCGTCGAGATTGTCACCGGTGAGCGCGAAGTCCTGGTCGAAGATAATGTCGATATGGTTGTCGCACCGGGTGTCGAAGGACAACTCGGGATCCTGCCGCAGCACGCCCCGCTGATCACCACGATGGTGCCTGGCGAGTTGCGAATCACCAAGGGCGGCAACGAAGAGATCTTCGCGATCGGTGGCGGCTTCCTGCAAGTCGGCCCCGACCGCGTGATGGTCCTGGCTGACACGGCAGAGCGGAGCGAAGAGATCGACATCGCCCGCGCAGAGGATGCCCGTAATCGTGCCGAGGCGACGCTGGCCGACCCACGCAGGACGATCAGCCCGGCGCTGGCACAGGCCGCGATGCAGCGCTCGACGGTGCGCCTGCGCGTCGCCCAGCGTCGCCGCCGTGGTGCCCAGGTGCAACAGCAATAACGCCTCAGCAGAGTCTATGTCGAGAGCCATCGCTGTTCGTGGTCCCGGGTTCCATCCGCTTGCTACCCCGGGTGACAGCCGTATTATCTTCGGCCAGCACTCTGCAACGGTTCGAATAGGGGAGCAACAACGGTGGCGAAACAAATCGGGATCGACCTCGGGACCGCGAATGTCCTAGTCTATGTGCGCGGGCGTGGGATCGTCATTAACGAGCCGTCGATGGTCGCGATCTCGACGAAAGATGGCAAAGTCAAGGCCGTCGGCGTCGAAGCGCGCGACATGCTCGGGCGAACCCCCGGCACGATCGAGGTCGTGCGTCCCCTGCGCGATGGTGTGATCGCCGATTACATGGTCACGCAGGCGATGCTGAAATACTTCATCGACAAATCCTGCGGGCGTTTTTCGTTGATCAAACCCGAGGTGATGATCTGCGTCCCGGCCGGCACCACCGGCGTGGAGACGCGCGCCGTGCGCGATGCCGCCCTGCACGCCGGGGCGCGACGTGTCTACTTAATCCGCGAACCGCTCGCCGCCGCGATCGGGGCCAGGATCCCGGTAGCCGACCCGAGCGGCAACATGGTGATCGACATCGGCGGCGGCACGACCGAGATCGCGGTCATCTCCCTGAACGGGATCGTCGTCGCCAAGTCGCTGCGGATCGGCGGCAACAAATTCGATGAAGCGATCGCCACCTATATCAAGCGGCACTACAATTTGGCGATCGGCGACCGGACGGCGGAAGAGGTCAAGATCGCGATCGGCTCGGCGATGCCGCTCGAAGAAGATATCGTGATGGATGTGCGTGGCCGCGATCAGGTCGCGGGTTTGCCGCGCACCGTCCAGATCCACTCCAACGAGATCACCGAGGCGATCACCGAACCATTGGAAGCGATCATTGGCGCGGTGCGCGCGGTCCTCGAAGAGACACCGCCCGAGCTATCGAGCGACATCATCGACAAGGGGATGGTCCTCACCGGCGGCGGCGCGATGCTCCGCAACCTCAACGACCTGCTGACCGAAGTAACCGGCGTCCCCTGTTACGTCGCCGACGATCCCCTCTCCTGCGTCGCGATTGGCACCGGACTGGCACTCGAACACCTTGATGTCCTCGGCGATAGCCTGGAGGAGTTTTAGCCGATGACCGCCTGCCAGCCCGACCGCCGTGGCGGGGTGCGATGACGAGCCGCCCCTTACGCAGCCCGCACGCCCTCCTGCCCCTCTTGCCGCAGTTCCTGGGACGACGCAGGCGCGGTTACGCCGGTATACCGGCTATCCTCAGCGAGACTGGCGTATCGCGCCCGGCCTTCTTCATGCTGGTCCGGGTTGCCGAACATGGCGCTGCCGGGGCAACGGCGGTACAACTGCGCCCCGGCGAGCCGTACAGCACCCGCGATCCGCACCTGGGCTGGCTCGATGAGGCGGTCAGCCAGGGTTGCCTCGCGCAGACAGCAGATCGTTACTACCTTACCGCTGCCGGTCAGGCGATCGTGACGCGCCTGGAAACCGAAGCAACTACCTACCTCGCCAGCCTGGAACCATTACCAGACGCCGAACTTGCCCACCTGGCCGATCTTTTCACGACGATCGCGGAAGGGTTGGACGACCAGGCGGGCGGGCCGGACGCACACCTCCGCTACGCCACCAATGTCGCGGCGCTCGCCCCTGCCGCCACGGCCCCACTCGTGCGCCTCGAACGCGCCCTCTTCACCCTCTGGATGGCGCGCGATGACGCGCATATCGGCGCGTGGCAGACTGCACGGTTCCCCGCGCCACATCTTTCTATCCTCACGCAACTCTGGCATGGCGAGGTCGACACACTGGACGATCTCACCGCCCGACTCGCAGAGGTCCATGATCCCGCAGTGACGACAGAGCTGGTCGGGGAGTTGACCGAGCAAGGCTATGTCGAGTTGAAAGCTGGGGCGCTGCAACCGACACGCGCCGGCTACAACGTGCGCGAGGCGATCGAGTCCGACACGGATGAGTTGTACTTCCGCCAGTGGCCCCCGCTGGACCCGGACACCCTTGGCTGGCTCTACGATGCCCTCAGTCGCACGATCGCCGCGCTCACCGACGTTCCCCCCGCACAATCAGCATAGTTGCCGCAACGGCGACGCGATCAGGCGACGTGGGCTGGCGGCTGAAGCCGCGCCTTGAGGGCCTGCGGGCCACGAAGCCCGCCTGCGCGGGCTGGGTTCGCCATGAACGCAGTGCCTGACTTTTGGGCAACGCCTTGCAGTAATCCCAGCCTCCGCAGGGAGGCTTCGTGGCCCGCAGGCACATTAGGCCGGGTGCCCTTTAGGCGATTCAGCCGCCAGCCCACGTCAGCGTCGACTCGCGCATAAACCCTGAGCACAACCGCACCTATCCCGCATCTATCTTTGCAGCGACAACGCAGCCCGCCTGCCGTAACGCAGTCGCATTTCCCACAGCAACGATCATCGCGGCGGCAGGACAAGGGAATCGCGCGACAGCACACCGAGGGGTAAATGGTATACTTCAAGCACTATCGGGGCAGTGCGATTTCGCAAGGTTCAACGCACAAAACACAGCCCACGCCCTGAACAGCTACGCAGCAATAACGGACACCAATCGCGCGGGCGGCGCTCGAAAAGGAGTACGGACGAGATGGCGGAAGCGACGGGTGGGACGGTCAACGGCGTGAACGGCTACGAGCAGAGCGATGGTCCGGCCAATGCGGTCGATGTGCTGATCATCGGCGGCGGGCCGACCGGGCTTTTTGCGGCTTTCTACGCCGGGCTACGCGGCGCAACGACCAGCATCGTCGATAGCCTGGAGCAACCGGGCGGCGCGGTCACGGCGATGTACCCGGAGAAATATATCTACGATGTCGGCGGTTTCCCCGCCATTCTCGGCAAAGATCTGATCACGAACCTCGTCCAGCAGGCGGGCCAGTTCAACCCCCAAATGCACTTCAATGAACGCTGCGAGCATCTGGAACACCTGCCGGACGATAACGTTTTCCGCCTGACAACGCACAAAGGTGTCCACCATGGCAAGACGGTGATCATCTGCGCCGGGGTCGGGGCATTCGCGCCGAAGAAGCTCGACCTCCCGAACCTTGTCGAGTTCGAAGAGAGCGGCCAGATCGTCTACTTCGTCACCCGTAACGAGGCGTACCGTGACAAGCGCGTGCTGATCGTCGGCGGCGGCGACTCGGCGGTGGACTGGGCGTTGACCCTCAAGCCGATCGCCAAGAGCGTGACCCTGATCCACCGCAGCGATAACTTCCGCGCCCATGCGAAGTCGGTCGAGCAGATGTTGGAGTCGGGTGTCGATGTCAACACCCACTGCGAATCGCACGAACTGCACGGCGAGAACGGCGTCTTGCAGGCGGTCACTTTCCGCCACAACAAAACCCAGGAGTTGAAGCGGGTCGAGGTCGATGCCGTGATCATGAGTATCGGCTTCGTCGCCGACCTCGGGCCGATGAAGAGTTGGGGGCTGACCGTCCAGAAGAACCAGATCGTCGCCGATCCGCTGACGATGGCGACGAATATCGAGGGGATCTGGGCGGCGGGCGACATCGTGACCCACCCAACGAAGTTCAAGCTGATCGCCACCGGCTTCCATGAGGCAATCACCGCAGCCAACCATGCGGTTCACCACCTCAATCCGAAGACCCGCCTCGCCGGGGCACACTCGACCAACCTCGATCTGCCGATGATGAAGACAACCTAACGCAAGATCAGGGCATGTCGATGACCCGTCCGGTCGGCAATGGCACCTATGTTGCCGGATGTCTCGGGCATTTGGCGGCAGCTGACAAGGTGTGTGACCCGTCCCGACTATGACCACCGCCTTGCCCGCGTCCGTGCTCTGAGCCTGCACCGGCGCGGGCCATATGTGGCGTGCCGAGCGTCAATATGAAGCACTACCAAAGGCTCTGGCGCACCCTGCGTCAGAGCCTTCGCGATCTGGTTATAGGAGCAGCGGGTGTGACGAAGCACGGCAACACCATCAGCGATACCGGCGCGACGAATCCGCTGTTTCCGGTGTCGGGGGCGCACCAATCCGCGCTAACCAGCAAACGCAACGCTCGGCTCATCACGCCCCTCCTGCTCTTGTTCGCGCTCGTCGCCTGCACCCAGAGCCCGACCACATTGCCGCCAACGAGTACATCAGTCGGTGCAACCACCGCCAGTGCATCAGGCACACCTACCGGCCCACTAGCAACCTCCCAGGTACTCCCCACAATCACAGCGACACGAGCGCCCGCGACATCGACACAGCGGACCCCCATAGCCGCGCCGCGCACAGATAGCCCAGGTTGCCCCGCCGACGTTGACTTCCTCGGCTACGCGGATACGCTCGACAAAACCACGTTCGCGAACACCGCAGTCGGTGGCCTGTCGGCGCTGGTCTACGATGCCGCGCACGATCAGTATTACAGCCTCGTCGATAACCAGGGCGATACCCCGGCGCGGTTCTACACCCTGCGCCTGCCACTCGACGGTGGCAAGCTCGGTACGCTAACGATCATCGCGGTGACAATCCTGCGCGGCCCCGATGGCACGCCATATACCGGTCGAACGTTCGATGGCGAGGGGATGGCGCTCCTCCCCGACGGCGACCTGCTGATCGCCTCGGAAACCGAGCCGAGTATCCGCCGCTTCGCACCGGGCGGGCGACAACGCGAACAACTCCCGGTGCCGCCGCGCTTCCTCGTCAAGCCCAACGGCGAGGCCACGGAGAATCTGACGTTCGAGAGCCTGGCCCTTACCCAGGACGGTCGCACCCTCTACACCGCCGTCGAAGGGCCGCTCGGTCCCGACGGCTTCGCGACGCCGGTACGCGCCCGCCTGCGGCTGCTGCGCTACACCGCCGACCCCGGCTTCCAACCGTCAGCCCAATTCTTCTATCTCGCCGAGGCCGCACAGGGACTCTCGGAGATCGCCGCGCTCGGGCCGAACGACCTGCTGACCCTGGAACGCGGCTTCATCTCCGGCCTCGGCAACACGATCCGTCTCTTCCGCGTCTCGCTGGCTGGTGCGCCCGACGTCACCACACGCGCCAGCCTCGCCGACACCGATCTGACGCCGGTACCTAAAACGCTCCTGGTCGATCTCGGCCTCTGCACGGTGAGCACGGCCACGCATCCCGGTAAACAAACAAACCCGCTTCTCGACAATATCGAGAGCGTCACCCTCGGCCCACTCCTGCCCGATGGTCGCCAAACCCTCCTCTTGCAAAGCGACGACAACTTCGCCACCGATCAGGTGACCCGCTTCTACGCGCTGGCGTTTCGGCCATGAGTAATCACACACAGCGCATGTGAACAAAATTGGGCAACGGTAACGAGCCCCTGGCAATACTAGCGGTCGAGAGCAAACGAAGAGCACTTCCCTATCCTCACAGCCCACGAAGTGCTACGCTACGTATGCGCCCGGCCAGTTGGCGGGAGCATACGGGATATTTGGCGTCTCGCCTGGGCGTGTGGATGACGGTCCCGCCCGGTGAGCGCCCAAGCTACTCATGGTGAAGAATGTACGACGCACTGATGCTCGCTGCGATCGTCGATGAGATGAACGATCGGGTGCTCGATGGCAAGGTCCAGCGAGTCTTGCTCCTCGATCCGCTCTCGATCGGGATGCAGATCTATTCGTCCAGCGGGCGACACCAACTCCTCGTCAGCGCCGGGGCAAGCGATGCCCGGATGCATCTTGTCGGCGAGGGCGAAAGTGGCGGTAGGCTCACCGGCGACGCCGCCCGCGTGACGCCGCTCCTGCTGCTGCTCCGCAAGTATGTGCGCGGCGCACGCCTCGTACGGATTTATCAGGAATCGCCGCTCGAACGGGTCGCCTTCCTCCGCTTCGCCAAGTTCATCCCGCACGATCTCCCTCATGCCGAACCGGAGATCGACGACGATGAGGCCGACGATGACGAAACCGCGCTCGACGGTGATCTGGTCGAGACGATCCTGGCGGTCGAGATCATGGGGCGACACAGTAATCTGATCCTGACCGGCAGCAATGGCCTGATCATGGACAGCGCCAAGCGCGTCCCCGCACGGCTCAGTCGGGTACGCCAGATCTTGCCCAAATTGCCCTACGCGCCGGTCCCGCCACAGGACAAAGCCGATCCGCGCACCTTCAGCGGCGAAGCGCTGGCCGCACTGCTGGCCAAGAGCCCGAACGCGCAATTGCAGCAATCCTTGGTCGGGGCGTTACGCGGCGTCAGCCCACAGACCGCGCGTGAGGTCGCTTTTCGGGCCACCGGTTCGGCGCGCACCAAGGCGGCGGCGGTGAGCGAGCGGATACCGGCGGTACGCCAGGCGCTCGATGAGATCTATGCGCCTCTCCGCACCGGGGCATGGCTCCCCTCGCTCTACCTCCGCGACCCGGAGGCTGGACTGGACGGTGGCGACGCGAACGCCACCGACGAAGACACACCTGGCTCGCTCCCCGACGATCTCCCCGCGACTATCCCGGTCGCCTTCTCGCCATTCCCGCTCTTCCAGTTGCGCGATTTGCATGAGGAGCGCCTGAAGAGCCCGTCGGCGCTGGTCGAGCGCTACTTCGGGGCCACGGCGCGCGTGCAGGCACACGGTCAGCGCAAGGAAGCATTGGCGGTGATCATCAATGGCGAACGGACCCGCCTCGCCGCGCGTGAGCATGGTCTGGAAGTGGAGGCGAAACGCGCGGAAGAGGCGGAACGCTGGCGACGTTGGGGCGAGGCGATCTACGCCTATGCCTGGTCGCTGGAACCGGGGCAACACGAACTGATCGCCGATGACCTCGTAGTGCCGCTCGAACCGGGGCGCACGCCGAGCGAGAACGCGCAAGACTATTTCGAGCGATATCGCAAAGCGCACAGCGCGGCAGCCAATCTCCCCGCGCTCCTCGAAGAAGTCCGGCATGGCCTCGCCTACCTGGATCAGCTCCTCACCCTCCTCCGTCTCGCCGAACGTTACGAGCAGATCGCGGCGATCGACCGCGAATGGCAGGAGTGGCGGATGCAGCGCCAGCGTCCAGCGCACGATGCCGAGCAGCAGGGGCGTAAGGGACAGCAAAAGAAGGGCGGCAGCAGGGGGAAAGGCCCCGGTCCCGGTAAACCGCAGACGTTGCGGGCGCGCGGCGGGCACCAGATTTTCATCGGCCATACGAGCGCGCAAAACGACGCCGTCACTTTCGACATCGGCGGGCCAGACGATAGCTGGTTACATAGCCGGGGGGTGCCGGGCTCACACGTCATCGTCAAGTGGTCCGGCGGACACGAAGATGAAGCGGTCTTACAGGCCGCCGCCGAACTCGCCGCCTACTACAGCGGTGGCCGCGAATCTGGCCGTGTCGAGGTCGATCACGCGGCGCGGCGCGACGTACGCAAGATTCGCGGTGCCGGCCCTGGGATGGTCACCTACCGCAACGAACATACCGTGCGCGTCGCCCCCCGCAGCGAGGACGAGTTGCGGCGGGTGGGGCTGATCGAGTAGTGGGCGAGTAGGCAGTAGCCAGTAGTTAGTGAATCTACGAGAAGGCGGTGCCCGCTATTGGGCACCGCCTTTGCATAATACCAGATCTTGCATGATCCTCCCGATTAGGTGTCGGGCCACCAGTGGTACTGGGTCGCGCCTCGGATGCGGGCCGGCTGGGCGGGGAGTTCGCGGCA
>JAABUN010006924.1_pt1 | contig 12679 bp, 9 predicted proteins | sample 5559311 | NCBI WGS metagenome assembly JAABUN01 (sample SAMN10711877, study PRJNA513370) | rock metagenome | isolation source: Antarctica rocks | place: Antarctica: Victoria Land, Siegfried Peak sud | reverse complement strand
ACCGTGCGGCGGTCGGAATCACCCGGGAGCTCCGGGCGCGCCGCGCCGCACTGTCCGCCAGGCGCACAGGCGATCCGGTGCATATCCGGCTCGATGCCCACGACGTCCTGTAGCTGCCGTTCTGAAAGAGTGCTGACGCTAACACTTGTGGTACGGCCACCATACGGATTCGTAATATCCCGGAAAGTGCCTACGACATTATCCGAGAGCGGGCACGGGCGTCCGGTCGCTCCGTACAGTCCTTCATGCGCGACTTCGTCGTCGACTTCGTCGGTTACCCCACCATGGACGAAGTGCTAGCGCTGGTCTCCACGGCACGGGTGGACAATGATGATTCGGGCGCCACACGCGACTGGTCGATGCCGGACTCGGGCGAGCGCTCAAGCTCACCTGTTCGCTGATCATTGTCTGAGATTAGACCGCAAGTTTTCTTCACGATGGCCCGGTTGTACCGATCTAGCTGGCGGGGTGCATGACCTCCTTCATTACGCACACCACGACGACGGTGGCTGACCTCCGCGACAAGCATGGCCCCGGCACCGGGTGGGTAGTACTCGCTGACCCTGAAGGCAACGAGTTCTGCATCCTACGCTCCGAGGCCCAGGCTGACGCCGTTCACTGACTGACCACGGTGTCCGGTAGTCGATCCGTGCGTGGAACACGGCGGGCCCCCAATAATGCCCCCACCGGGACAGTCGTAGTGAGTCGGGATCGAGCTCATCTTCGAGGACGTGAAAAGCTGGCGAGATGGCAGACAGTGCGTGGCAGCAGAAGATCGACCGCTTCTATGAGCTGGACTTTGACGACGACGATCCGCGCGGCTCTATCGCGAAGATGCGCGATCTTCTGTCCGAACGTCCGGAGGGTGACGCGGAGGCATTGTTCGAGCTGGCTGGGGTGCACGATGCTCTGGGGATTGAGGATGAAGCGATCCCGCTGTACAGGCGTGCTATCGCAGCAGGACTCGAGGGTATGAGCGCACTCCGTGCGCCCATCCAACTTGCTAGTACCTTACGAAACGTGGGCGAATCCGCAAAGGCCGTGTCGATTCTCGAATCAATGCCGGACGCCGGTATCGACGAAGGGGCACGTCAAGCCTTCCTTGCCTTGGCGCTGCACGACGAGGGCCGGCATGGGGACGCCTTGAGGACAGCGCTACTGGCCCTCATCCCGACGCTTGGCGGCTATCAGCGGTCCCTCACCGACTACGCAGCAGAACTGCCGAGTACCACCCCGAAATCCTGAGCCGCAGTGCACGTTGAGGATCGGCTTGCTAACCTACTCGAGGCCGTAGGGATCAAGATCATTGAGCAGCGTAGTGACCGCCGCGACTGTACTTTTGCACCGATGACTGCTCGATTGCATCTCAACAGATTGCACTAGAGACGTCCCGGCTAATGATCCTTCGGCGGACGATACCCAGCGTGTGCGTGGTTGGAGGCCAGAGCGAGTCCAAGCGAGCGACCCAGGGGGCAGCCATGAGGCCCATGCCTAGCCAGCGGAGAACCTCACAATGGCGGAATGTCAATACTCCTTTCCTCCCGCAGCTCCCGACTAACCCCCCGACGGCTTGTCTCACCAGCTAGAGCACTGCCCCCCCTGGGAACCCCCACCTGAAGGAAAATTCCTTGGTCCACTTGCCCTGGCATTCCTGAACTGGTGCGCCCTGAATCCCAACCCCTCAGCGCTTCGAGCGTTGATCAAAATGTCATCGATGAAAAGGCGTCGGTCTGCCGTTATCCCAAGTTCAAGGAGAACGGCGGCGAAAGACTCAGGAGAGGATTTGGCGATGCCAATCACACTGGGATTTGAAAATAAGATGAAATTCGTCGGTGAGTCCAAGGCGTGACAAGTCACGTCCCGGGGAGGCAGACCACGGAGCGCAGGCCAGCCCCTACCCCCGGGAACGCCGTCGCGCGTGCTCGGTCACCGCGCGCCGACACGCCAGCCGGAGCTGCGCGGACGAGGTGTCCCACGAGTACTGCGCTGCCCTTCCCATACCGTCAGCCGAGGCCGCCGCCCACCGGTCCGGTGCGTCGAGCGATCGCACGGCGCGGGCAACAGCCACCGGGTCGTCGGGGTCCACGAACAGCGCCGCGGTATCACCGACCTCTCGGAAGATCGGGATGTCGCTTGCGATCACCGGTGTTCCGGCTGCCATCGCTTCGATGATCGGCAGGCCGTAGCCCTCGGCTTTGGAGAGGGTCACGAGAGCTGTCGCGTTCGCCAGGAAGTCCTCATACTCGGCGTCCGACACGCCGTCGTGGAAGACTACCTGCGCGGCGCCGGCTACAAGCAACTCGAGTTCCGCACGCCGCGCAGCTGTGATCCGGCTGAGCAGGTGGAGGGTGTGCCCTGGCAGAAAGGCCATCGCCCGGATCAGGGTTTCCACATTCTTGTACGGCATGAAGGACCCCATGTACAGCAGCGACGCCGACCGCAGCGCGGCAGGATCGCGGCGACGCCGCGTCGGCTGCGGGGCATTGCCCACGAGCATGACGGGCCGGCGCGTGAGCCGGTGCTGCCGGATGAGCTCCGCCGTCGTGCCGGAGATGGTGGCGACGACATCGGCACGGTTGAGCAGCAGCCGCTGCGGCCAGTACGCGCGGTGGTAGAGCCGCCAGAGCAGCCGCACAGGCAGGGGCAGGAACGACGGCGGCGCCGGGTTCTCGTAGTAGATCAGATCGTGTACGGTGAGGATGAGCGGGTAGCGCCGCCCGAGTGAGCCCATGGTCTGCATCGGGCACACGACGACGTCGGGCAGCAGCCCGTTGATCCGCCGGGCGACGAACAGTTCGGCGGGGGAGAGCGGGCTGTTGATCCGGACATGGGGAACCTCCGGCAGGAGGGCGAGTTGACGGTCATCGCTGATGAGCATGACGACGTCGTCGGTCTCCGCGAGCGCGGCGATCAGGCTCGCCCCGTAGCGGCTGATGCCGTCGTGGTGATCCGTGCGGGTGAAGCGGGCGTCGAACAGGATTCTCATGCCGGCTGGTTCTCCAGAAAGTTTCCGATGAGCAGCGCGGCTTCGCGCGGCTTCTCGTAGTGGATGAGGTGCCCGACGTCGGGAAGCATCTTGAGCGTTGCGTTCGGGATGAGCGTCGCGAGGTGCCGCTGACTGTCGACGGAGCCGATGTCGTCCTGCTCCGCGGCGATGAGCAGGACGGGCATCGGCAGTTCACTCGCGCGGTCTCTGACCGTCCCCGAGATAGAGGCCTGGAACGCTTCGAGCACCACCCGGCGGCTGGCGAACGAGCTGAAGTACGCGGCGTGCTGAGCGTGGATCCAGCGGCGTAGGGTCCGGTTCCTGGTCTTGGCCATGAACACGCTCATGCCGCGGACAATCACCGGATTCGACAGGAGGGCACGGCCCGCGGCGTCCGGCAGCCGGGAGGCTGCGATGTAGTAGGCCTCCGCGATCCGCGACGCAGCCCTGCTCGGCCCTTCGAGGGCCGGGGCACTGATCGGGTTGACGAGGATCAGGGCGTCGGCGAGCTCGGGGTGGAGCGCGGCGGCCTCGGCGGCGATGATCGAGCCGAAGGAGTGACCGAGCAGCACACGCGGTTCGGGGAGGAGCTCCCGGACGACCGCTGCGATGAAGCGCGTGTACGCGGCGACGTCATGCGTCCCGATCAGCTCCTCGCCCTGCCCGAACCCCGGCAGATCGGGGAGGAGGATCCGGTGGCCCGGCAGCTCCTCGACGAAGCGGAGCAACCCGTGGTGGTCGCCGCGGAAGCCGTGGACCATGACCATGGTCGCGCCCTGCGAAGGGCCGTCGACGGGCGGGAAGTCCCAGACCCGCTGCCGTGTTCCTTCCCAGCTGACATCGCGGACGACGGGTCGGCGCATCAGCCCACCTGGTCCGGATGCGAGCCGAACCGCTGGTTCCGGTCGAGGGCGTCGAGCACAGTCACATGATCGTCACCGAGTTCGAACCCGAAGATGTCGAGATTCGAGCTGATGCGCTCGGGTGAGCTTGCCTTCGGGATGGTGAGTATCCCGTGCTGGTAGTGCCACCGGAGGATCACCTGGGCAGGTGTCCGCCCGAGATCGGCCGCTAACCGCCCGATGCCCGGGTCCGCCAGGACGTTCCCGCGCCCCAGCGGGCTCCAGGCCTGGGTTGCAATCCCGTGCTGCTGGTGGAACGCGCGCAACTCGCGCTGCTGCAGATAGGGATGCAGCTCTATCTGATTGAGGACCGGCACGACGTCGGCCTCGGCAAGTAGGCGCTCCAGATGCGCCTGCTGGAAGTTCGACACACCGATGGACCGGACGCGACCGTCGGCTCGCAACCGTTCCAGGGCACGCCAGGAGTCGACGTAGAGGTCCTTCGACGCGCACGGCCAGTGGATGAGGTACAGGTCGAGCCGGTCCAGACCAAGAAGCTCCATCGTGGTGTCGAACGCCCGCAAGGTCGAGTCGTACCCGTGGTCGTCGTTCCACAGCTTGGAGGTGATGAAGAGGTCGTCGCGGTCACCGGTTTCGAGATAGGTTCGCGCGGCCGCGCCGACCCCGTCCTCGTTCCCGTACAGGGCAGCTGTGTCCAGCAGGCGGTAGCCCGCGCCGAGCGCCGTCGAGCAGAGATCTTCGGTATCCGCCGGCGGCACCTTGTAGACGCCGTACCCGACGGCGTCGATCGAGGCGCCGTCGGCGAGAGCGGTACGGGGTGCGGAGGCGGTCATGCTGGAACTCTATCGACCCCGGAGTGCCAGGACAGCACCTTCAGGTGTGGACGAGGCTGCGCGCAGATCCCTCATCGAGGATCAGGTCGGTGGCGAGTCCGGCGGCGAGCGCCCCGCGCAGACCGTTGATCTTCGATTCCCCCGAGACCACGCAGATGCGCCGTGCGACCATTTGGAGTTCGTCCAGGTTCGGGCCGGTGCTGCGTTTGTTCAGGAGGATGTCGCGGTGGGTGCCGTCGGCCCGGAAGAACATCGTGGCCACGTCTCCGACCACCTCGTCGGTCTCGAGCGTGTCGAGGTCCTCCCGGTCGAGGTAGCCACCGCTGTAGACGTGACTCGGGATGCCTGCTCCGATGGACCCCACACCGAAGATGGCCATGGTCATCCGCCGCTGCAGATCGAGGATGCGGCGCACGCTGCGCTCCTCCCACATCGCCGTCTTGGTGGCCGCGTGGTCGAAGAACGCCGGCACGGGAAATTGCTCGACACGAGTCCCGTATGCCTGCCCGAAGCGGCGCAGGATCTCGCTGGCATAGGTGATACCGGTGGTCTGGGTGTTGCCGGCGCCGTTGAGCTGCACGAACGTGCTGTCGTGGGTCTGCTTTCGGGTCAGGTGGTGGCTGACCGCACTCAGGGTGGAGCCCCAGGCGACGCCGATGATGGCGTTGGAATCCACGAGCGGGCCGATGGTGCGCGCAGCCTGGATGGCCACCCGGTCGAGCACCTCGGAATCGTTCGCGGAATCGGCCACGGGGACCACGTGGGCCTCCACACCGAAGCGCCGGCGGATTTGCTGCTCCAGCGCGGGCGCCCGCTCGGCGGGATTATTCACCTGGATCTGTACCAGCCCGGTCTCCCGCGCCAGCGAGAGCAGGCGGGATACCGTGGACCGCGACGTGCGCAGCTCGCGGGCGATCGCATTCATCGTCAGGTCCTGCAGGTAGTACATCTGCGCGGCCCTCAGTGCATCGCGGGATCGGGTGCCCGTGGCGTGCTCAGCGGCTAGGTTCTGCTGCTCGTCGTCGCCCCGCGTCGTCATCATTTCAACAGCATGCCCGCCTGTGCACGTTTGTGCAATGCAGTTGACTGATATTCTCGAGCCTCAAAGAATGGGCAGTGCAGGAATCACCCAGAACCCTGAACGTTACGGAGTAGGACCTTGAGCATTCCAGCCGATCGGACCACCGGTGAAAGCACAACGACGTCGATCCGCGCCACGGTGCAGAAGCTCAGGGATACGCCACGGGCATCGGTTCTTGTCATCGGTGGCGGCATCAATGGTGTTGGCACCTTTCGCGACCTCGCGCTGCAGGGCGTCGATGTCGCCCTCGTCGAGCGCGGAGATTACTGCCAAGGCGCCTCGGGTGCGTCGTCGCACATGATCCACGGCGGTATCCGCTATCTCGAAAACGGCGAGTTCCGCCTGGTCCGCGAATCTGTCATCGAGCGCAACGCACTCTTGAGAATTGCGCCGCACTACGTGTTTCCGCTGCAGACCACGATCCCGATCTACACGACCTTCTCCGGCATTCTCTCCGCTCCCATGCGATTCCTGACACATAAGCAGGGCAAGCAGGTGGAGCGCGGTGCGGTGCTCATCAAGGCCGGGCTTACGATGTACGACTTCTTCTCCCGTGACGGCGGCAATGTGCCCCGTCATTCCTTCGTGGGCCGCAAGAAGGCGCTCGCCGCGATGCCGGATCTCCGCAAGGACGTCAAGTATGCAGCGACCTACTTCGATGCGTCCGTGCACAACCCCGAGCGGCTCACCCTCGACGTCCTTCGCGACGGCCAGGCCGCCAATCCCGCAGCCCGCGCGGCGAATTACGTCAGCGCCATCGGCACCAGCGAGGACGGCATCCTGCTGCGGGACGAGCTGAGCGGTGAGACGTTCGCCTTCCGGGCGGACGTCGTCGTGAATGCCACCGGTGCCTGGACGGACGGCACCAACGCGGCGATCGGCGCGGAAACCCTCTTCATGGGCGGAACCAAAGGCTCGCACATCGTGCTGGACCACCCCGAGCTGCTCACCGCGTGCAACGGAACGGAAATCTTCTTCGAGCACGTCGACGGTCGGATTGTCCTGATCTATCCGATGGGGGATCGCGTCCTCGTCGGCACCACCGACATCGACGTCGATGTCACCGAGCAGGCCGTCTGTACCGATGAGGAGATCGATTACTTCTTCGAGCTGATCGGCCACGTCTTCCCGGACATCACGGTTTCGCGTGACGACATCGTCTACAGCTTCTCCGGCGTCCGCCCGCTGCCCCGCCACGACGACACGCAACCCGGCTTCGTGTCACGGGACTACCGCATCGAGAAGCGCGAGGAGACATCCGACGGCCGCACGGTCACCACACTGAGCCTCGTCGGCGGGAAGTGGACCACCTTCCGGGCACTGTCCGAGCACCTCGCCAACGACACGCTCGCTGCTCTCGGCGCGGCGCGAAAGACCTCGACGGCAGGTCTACCGATCGGCGGTGGGAAGGGGTTCCCCATGGGTGACGACGCCGAGAGCGCCTGGATCAGGGCGGCCACGCGGCCGGGCTTCGATGAGGCGCGAGTCCGGATTCTGCTGTCACGCTACGGGACGCGTGCAAGCGATGTGCTCGAATACCTCGCCGCGGGGCCCGACAGGATGTTTAATGCGACCAAGGAGCTGAGCACGCGAGAGCTTGCCTACATGGTCGAGCACGAGCAGGTCGGGCACCTGATCGATGTTTTGATCCGCCGTACTTCCCTTGCATTCCGAGGACTCGTCACCGAGGAACTCCTCGCCGAGCTTGACGAAACACTGGCCCCGCTACTGGGCTGGGACGCTGCGCAGTCCGCGGCGGAGATCACGTCGGCGCAGGACGTCCTCGCCGAGGCCCACCGGGTGCAGGTCAGAAGCTTGATCACCTAGTGGCACCCGCCGCGACGTGATCGAACCGCTGTCACTCGCAGCGGCGCAATGCCAACGGCAGTGGCTGCCGGGGGGAACCAACGGGGCCGTCGAGGCGGCGGCACCTGTCAATAAATGAATAAGTAAAGGAGTCAAAGATGTCTCTGGATGTATTTGTTGCCGAAACCTTCGGCACATTCCTGCTGCTGTTGCTCGGTACGGGTGTTGTCGCGAATGTCGCGCTTGCCAAGACCAAGGGCAATAACGGCGGCTTTCTCATGGTCAACTTCGGGTGGGGACTCGCCGTCTTCGCCGGCGTCTACGTCGCAGCCCTCTCCGGAGCCCACCTCAACTTCGCGGTGACCGTCGGTCTGTGGGTCAACGGCGACGTCGGCCAGTTCGCCCCCGGGGTGGACAAGAATTTTGTCAACGCGATGGCCTACCTCGCTGCCCAGATGCTCGGCTCGATCCTCGGCGCCGTCTTCTGCTGGCTCGCCTACAAGCAGCACTTGGATGAGGAACCGGATCCCGCCAACAAGCTCGGCGTGTTCTCCACCGGTCCTGCCATCCGCTCCTACGGCTGGAACGTCGTCACCGAGATCATCGGTACGTTCGTGCTCGTGTTCGTCATCCTGTCCTTCGGGAACACCCCCTCCGGTCTCGGTCCGTTGGCGGTAGCCCTGCTCGTCGTGGGAATCGGCGCGTCTCTCGGCGGTCCCACAGGCTACGCCATCAACCCGAACCGTGACCTCGGCCCCCGTATCGCCCACGCCCTGCTACCCATCAAGGGCAAGGGCGGCAGCGACTGGGGCTACGCCTGGGTGCCCATCGTGGGTCCCATCATCGGTGGCGCTCTCGCCGGCCTTCTCATTCAGCTCGTCGAATTCCCGATCCCGGCCACATAGGCTCCACCGACCCGGCGGCCGACCGCAGCCACCGCTCACTGATTCACGTCCTCATCCAATGAAGGAGTAAGACATGTCGCAGCAGTACGTCATCGCCATCGACCAGGGCACCACCTCCAGCAGAGCCATCGTGTTCGACCACAAGGGCGATATCGTGTCGTCCGGGCAGAAGGAACACGAGCAGATCTTCCCCAAGGCCGGCTGGGTCGAGCACGATCCCGCCGAGATCTGGGACAACACCCGCGAGGTCATCGGCACCGCGCTGTCAAAGGCGAACCTGACCCGCCACGATATCGCCGCCGTCGGCATCACCAACCAGCGGGAGACCGCAGTGGTCTGGGACAGGACTACCGGCAAGGCGGTCTACAACGCCATCGTCTGGCAGGACACCCGCACGCAGAACATCGTCGACGAGCTGGCGAAGGACGGCGGTGTCGAGCGCTACAAGGCGAAGGTCGGCCTGCCGCTGGCCACCTACTTCTCGGGCACCAAGATCAAGTGGATCCTCGACAACGTCGAGGGTGCGCGCGAGAAGGCGGAAGCCGGGGATCTCCTGTTCGGCAACACCGACTCCTGGGTCACCTGGAATCTGACGGGCGGCGTGGACGGCGGCGTGCACATCACCGACGTCACCAACGCCTCCCGCACGCTGTTCATGGACCTCGAGACCCTGGCCTGGGACGAGTCGATCCTGGCCGACTTCGGCGTCCCCGTGTCGATGATGCCCGAGATCAGGTCCTCCTCCGAGGTCTACGGCACCGTGCACACCTCGCAACTGCTGCGTGAGACGCCGGTCGCGGGTATCCTCGGCGACCAGCAGGCAGCGACCTTCGGCCAGGCCGCGTTCGAGAAGGGCGGGGCCAAGAACACCTACGGCACCGGCAACTTCATGATCGTGAACACCGGCGAGGAGATCGTCCACTCGAAGAACGGCCTGCTCACGACCGTCTGCTACAAGCTCGGGGACGCGAAGCCGATCTACGCGCTGGAGGGTTCGATAGCGGTCACCGGCTCACTCATCCAGTGGCTCCGCGACAACCTCGGCATCATCAAGAGTGCGCCCGAGGTGGAGCAGCTCGCAACAACGGTGGACGACAACGGTGGCGTCTACATTGTTCCCGCGTTCTCCGGCCTGTTCGCCCCGTACTGGCGTTCCGATGCCCGCGGCGCAATCGTCGGCCTGACCCGCTTCGTGAACAAGGGCCACATCGCCCGTGCGGCGCTGGAAGCGACAGCCTTCCAGACCCGCGAAGTGCTCGACGCAGCCAACGCCGATTCCGGTGTCGACATGGAAGACCTCAGGGTGGACGGCGGCATGGTGGCCAATGACGCACTGATGCAGTTCCAGGCGGACATCCTCGGCATCCCGGTCATCCGGCCGAAGGTCACGGAAACCACCGCGCTCGGCGCTGCTTACGCCGCCGGCCTCGCCGTGGACTTCTGGAAGGATACCGACGAACTCGCCGCCAACTGGTCCGAAGACAAGCGCTGGAACCCCTCCATGGACGAGGCCGAGCGCGAGCGCCAGCTGCGCCTGTGGAAGAAGGCCGTCACCAAGACCTTCGACTGGGTCGACGAGGACGTCCACTAGCAGCTCAGCGCAGAAGAGAACCGAACAGAGATGCCCGGCCGCCATGACGAGCCGGGCATCTCCGTCCGCCCGGCGTCGCGTCGGCCACTGTCGCGCCGGCCGGTTGCGTGAGCGCCGCGACCCGCCGTCGTCGTGCCCGCCGCCTGCACTGCTAAAGTGAAACGATGCTCCGCGCCCTCCTGCTTACCTAGCCGCACGGTACCTACCGTGCGGCCAGCCCCTCCCTGAGTGAGGGGCTTTTGTGTGTCCGGCGGAGGATGAGCCGGACCGTGGCAGATATTGCCGGGCGAACCCGGTATCGCAGGACCAGCGCAGTACATGCAGCTCCACGTTCCACCGACAGGACAGGCCAGACAGTGAGCATCAACCCCGAGGGCGCCCAGCCGGACGAGAACACCTACGACGTCTCCGTCACCGAGGCCAGATGGCCCCCGGTCTGGGACCGCCTTCAGGCATTCGCACCGGCCGACGACGGCGCGCGCGAGCGGCGGTACGTGCTCGACATGTTCCCCTACCCGTCGGGCGACCTGCACATGGGCCACGCGGAGGCCTTCGCCATGGGCGATGTCGCCGCACGCTTCTACCGGCAGAAGGGCTTCGACGTCCTGCACCCGATCGGCTGGGACTCCTTCGGCCTGCCCGCCGAGAATGCGGCAATCAAACGCAACGCGCACCCCGCGGAGTGGACCTACGCGAACATCGAGACCCAAGCCACCTCGTTCGAGCGGTACGCGATCAGCGTGGACTGGAGCCGTCGGCTGCACACCTCCGACCCCGAGTACTACCGCTGGACGCAGTGGCTCTTCGTCCGCTTCTTCCAGAAGGGCCTGGCGTACCGCCGCAACTCGCCGGTCAATTGGTGCCCCAAGGATCAGACGGTCCTGGCGAACGAACAGGTCATCGACGGAGCCTGCGACCGCTGCGGCACGATGGTCACGAAGAAGAACCTGAATCAGTGGTACTTCAAGATCACCGACTACGCCGACCGGCTGATCGACGATATGGAGCAGCTCCAGGGCCACTGGCCCGAGCGCGTGCTCGCGATGCAGCGCAACTGGATCGGCCGTTCCGAAGGCGCCCACGTGCGCTTCCGCATCGCGGCCGACGGCGGCCTACCGGCACACGACGTTGCCGTCTTCACCACGCGCCCGGACACCCTGTACGGCGCGACGTTCTTCGTGGTGGCTGCTGATGCGCAGCTGGCTCTCGAACTGGTGACCCCCGATCGCCGCGAGGAGCTGAAGGCGTACCGCGAGCAGGTCAAGGGGCTCTCGGAGATCGAACGCCAGGCGACGGAACGCGAGAAGACGGGCGTCTTCACCGGGCGCTTCGCCGTGAACCCCCTCAACGGGGAGAAGCTGCCCGTCTGGGCCGCCGACTACGTGCTGGCGGACTACGGCACAGGTGCCATCATGGCGGTCCCAGCCCACGACCAGCGCGACCTCGACTTCGCGCGCGTCTTCGACCTGCCGGTCCGAACCGTCGTCGACACCGGTGCCGAGGACGCCGCGGACACCGGCATCGCGACGACGGGGGAGGGCACCCTGGTGAACTCGGGCGAGCTGACCGGACTGGACAAGGCAGCCGCCATCCGCCGCGCCGTCGAACTCGTCGAGGAGCAGGGGACCGGTGAGCACACCATCAACTACCGCCTGCGGGACTGGCTGCTCTCCCGCCAGCGCTTCTGGGGCACCCCCATCCCGATCATCCACTGCCCGTCCTGCGGCGAGGTGCCCGTCCCGGACGATCAGCTGCCGGTCACGCTGCCCGAGGGCCTGCGCGGCGAGGCCCTGGCGCCCAGGGGCACGAGCCCACTGGCCGCCGTCGAGGAGTGGGTCACGGTGTCCTGCCCGGAGTGCGGCGCCGCCGCACGGCGCGATACCGACACGATGGACACCTTCGTCGATTCGTCCTGGTATTACCTGCGCTTCGTGGACCCGCACCTGGACACCGCGCCGTTCGATACCGAGGCCGTCAACCGCTGGCTGCCCGTGGGTCAGTACGTGGGCGGGGTCGAGCACGCGATCCTGCATCTGCTGTACAGCAGATTCTTCACCAAGGTGCTGTTCGACCTCGGCATGGTGAACTTCACCGAACCCTTCAGCGCGCTGCTGAACCAGGGCCAGGTGCTCAACGGCGGCAAGGCGATGAGCAAGTCCCTCGGCAACGGCGTGGACCTCAGCGAGCAGCTCGACCGCTTCGGCGTCGACGCCGTCCGCCTCACCATGGTCTTCGCGTCGCCTCCCGAGGACGACGTCGACTGGGCGGACGTCTCGCCGTCGGGCTCGGCGAAGTTCCTGGCGCGCGCCTGGCGGCTCGGCGGCGACATCACCAGCGACGTCGGAGCGGACCCCTCCACGGGCGACCGTGCACTGCGGTCAGTCACGCACCGGACCGTCGCCGATGCCGCCCAGCTGATGGAGGCCAACAAGTTCAATGTGGTCATCGCGAAACTCATGGAGCTCGTCAACGCGACCAGGAAGGCCATCGACTCCGGTGTCGGCGGCGCCGATCCCGCGGTCCGCGAGGCGACGGAGGCGGTCGCCGTCATCCTCAGCCTCTTTGCGCCCTACACGGCGGAGGACCTGTGGAACCGCCTCGGACGAGAGGCGAC
>JAABUN010006923.1_pt1 | contig 12680 bp, 11 predicted proteins | sample 5559311 | NCBI WGS metagenome assembly JAABUN01 (sample SAMN10711877, study PRJNA513370) | rock metagenome | isolation source: Antarctica rocks | place: Antarctica: Victoria Land, Siegfried Peak sud | reverse complement strand
GCCCGCGAAAAAAACGACCGTCGCTTTATGATGCGCTTCCAGCCATCCTTCTACAAAAGGCTGGAAGATATTGCTGTATCCGAAAATAAGGACGTGACGGCCATTGTGCGTCGTGCTGTCCAGCGCGAACTTGATAACACCTCGCAAGCCGACGCCACGCGCGAACTTCTCCCAATCAACGCGCCGCTCATCACCGACGCCAGTTGCGGCGCCTTCGATGAAGCGATTGCCGACACCGAAACAGCGCTCAACGTTTCCGCGGATATTGCAAAAGAATTGGACTTGCACGAAGGCGACTTTTTTATCCGTGCGCGCGGTGACAGCATGGCCGCGATTGGCATAACTGACGGCTCGCTGGTCACAATGGAAGTTTTGCCACAAGGCCGCAACCCGCGCGCGAATGAGATTGCCTTAGTTCAAATCGAGCGCAGCGACGGCGAATACGAAAGCACGCTGAAGCGATGGACGACCAAAGCGGGCCAGCCGGTCTTACTGGACGGCGAAGGCAACGTGCGCGAGATTCCAGGCGACGCAAAAAGTGTGAAAGCGGTCGCGGTGGCACGCAGTTTTATTGCACGGATTTAGAAGCAAAGGAGAAATGATGAAACGAGTTTTGATAATTGCGGCGTTTAGCGTATTGGCCTTGAATGGCATGGTGCAAATCGCAGACGCGCGACGTGGCGGCTACGTCAGAAGCTACACGAAAAAAGATGGTACGTACGTGAGCGGCCATTATCGCCGTGGCACCGGCGGTTATTCCGGCGGCGGTTATTCCAGCACCGGCGGTTATTCCGGTGGAACATCTTACTCAAACCCATCGAGCGGCGGCGCGACGATTACCTCCGCCAGTTCACCGGCGCAAACGGCTTCGCCATCGGCAACCGACACGACCATTTACGGCAATCCCGCTGACGCGCAACTCGACACAACTTCCGGCGCAACCAAAAGCGAAGTGTCCGACAACACAACCTTAGCGCGCACCGGTGGCGAACCGGTGTGGATGGTCGCATTTGGTTCTTTGATAGCATTTGGGGCGCTGGCATTGCGCCGTCGCTTGCAGTAGTTGAAAACGGTTGCCGCCGCTCTTCATTGGATTTTTCAAAAGAGCGGCGGCAACGATGTGCAAAACGACTAAAACACAATGAGCATCGAAAAGCACCGCGCGACGTGGGAGCCGTTTAAAGCCGCTGACGGCCACATTTACGTGTTTCCGTCCGTTCGCATCATGTGCGTGTATTGGGAGCGATACAACGCCGTTGTGCGCCAGGTGTGCCAGGTTGAATGTGATTGTGTGACGCTGGAACACGCCGCGCGCGAGTTTTTTCTGGCCTTCCATGACGGCGTATTCGACAGGGGCGAATTAGACGAAACCGATTATCAAAAACAAACCGAGATCGCGCGCGGCTATATCCATGAATATCTCGATACGACGTGCCCGCAGCCGTGCGTCGGGTTTGTGAATGAGCCGGTGTGGGGCGATCAGTATTAACCGCGACCCTTACGGCTGGACGCGGCCTCTCTGGACAATCGCGCTTGTTTTGGCATTGCTCGGTTTGATGTATGAAGCGGCAAAATGGCTGTGGAATCAGTTTTGAGTACTCGATTATGAACATTGTTTTTTACAACCAAAAGGGCGGCGTTGGAAAAAGCAGTTCCTGCGCGAACTTTGGCGCGTTGTTGCGCGAGCGCGGGCACACCGTCGCGCTTTATGACCTTGACCCGCAGGAAAACCTGATCGGCGGCATTGTCTTGAATCACAGGGACGTAAAGCGCGTCGCCCGTGACACACAAAACGAGTACTCGCTTTTCGATTGCCCGCCGTCACTGGGCCGAGAAAGCGCCGCCGCCTTGCAGATCGCCGACATGGTGATTATTCCCGTCCAATTGGAGTACTACGCCGCCAAAGGACTGAGCGCGATTCTTGATATTTTGCACGAAGCGCAAGGGCGCGGCTACAGTTTCGAGTATCGGATTTTGCCGACGATGCTTGACCGACGCATCAAAATCAGCGTGCAATTTGAAGCCGATTTAAGACAACGTTTCGGGCCGCTCGTGTTGCCGACGATCAGCCGCAACAGCGCCGTTGTGGTGGCCGACGCGCACCAGCTACCCGTTGTGGAACACGCGCCGCGCGCTCAGGCTTCAAAGGATTATCGCGCCGCGTGCGCGTGTTTGTTTGATGAGGTGACACAAGAGGTGACACATGACCGCTCTTAAAAAAGTCATTCGACCGGTGCCAAAATCGGCGCCCGACCGCCCCCAACAGGTGCAAATTATGGATGCTATTTTTCCTTCTCTCAACGGTGCGATTAACGACCGTTATCTTTTAATCGACCGCGACAAAATCGAGCCGAACCCGTTCCAGTCGCGCAAAAACTTCAACCCTGATTCGCTCACCGAACTGGGCGATTCGATGTTTCAGGACGGACAGATTCAAGCGATTACAGTCAGGCCGCATCCGACACGCCCGGGCCGCTATCAGCTTGTCAGTGGCGAACGTCGCTGGCGGGCGAGCGAACCACGCAACGGTTTCAACGGTCTGCCGCGTCTCAAGGCATTGGTGCGCGAAGTCGAAGATTCGCAGATGGGCGACCTGGCGTTTACGGAAAACATTCAGCGCGACGAATTGACACCCGCTGAAGAAGTCGCGCGCGTTGCCGAACTGGTGAAAGACGGTTTGTCTCAGGTGCAGATCGAAGAACGCTACAAAAAGAACCGCAACTGGGCGTATAAGCGCATCAAAGCCGCGCGCGTGCCCGATGATTTGAAATGGCTGCTCGACCACCCGCAAACGCTCGATCTGGTCTTAGAAGCCAACAAAGTGAAAGAGCCGCGCCATCGCTACAAGGTCGTGCAGTTTTTGAAGTCGCGCGCTGAAAAAGGCGAAGGCTGCTCCGTCTCGCAGCTCAAAGAGTTTATTCGCCTGAGTGAGCCGCCCAAAGCCGCGCCGCGCCAGACGCCACAAGCGCAAGAATCAGCGTGGACGACGCGCAATGTGCCCGAAAGTGCCAATGCGCCCGACACGTCACCAAACGCCACAGCAGGGCACCACGCGCCAAACAACGGCATCAGCGTAACGCACAGCCGCGACGTGCCGGCCCAACCCGCGCACAGCGTTCAAACGACCATCGAGTACCCGAATGAGACTTTAGTGCAAGGGCAAAATGTGCCGCGTTATCCCAACGAAAAAGAGATGTTGCCCGAAGCCGTCGCGGGTTTGCCAGCCAAAGCCGACGAAGCGTTGAAAGCGTTTTGCGCGAATTATGCACGCCTGAAAAATGACGGCGTGTTTGCTTATGAGCGGCGGCTTGAAATCAAAGCTGTGCTCCAAAGTCTTGAAGCACACGTCACGACGGCGCTTGAAATGATTGACGCTTGAAAAAACAGTTGGAAAACTTTTTGTCAAGCCTCTTGACTTGTGGGCAAGTAACGACTATAATCTCTTTATAAGCGCGCACAACACAAATCCCAGCGCGCAACGGAATTGCCGCAAGGCAAAAATCAAGTTTACGGAGAACGAAAAATGATGCGAAAGCCAAAGTTCAAACTCATTCAAACATCATGCCGTCGTTGTGGAGAGAAAATCTTCACAGCAAACCGGAGTTTGCACGGCAACGATGCGCTTAAAGCCGATCTCGGCTCAATTTGCCAGAATTGCACAACAGCGGCTGAAGAAGAAAAAATGCTTAACGCCAGTGCCGCCAACATCTTGCGACAAACGCGCCACTCAGCACCATGAAACAAACCTTAACTGCCGCGCAGATTCGCGCCCTGATCGAAGCGCAGCCCGAACCAGGCAAAATGCGCCGCTGCTGCGGCTTTGTCGGCACGGAATACCACCAGGAACCGCACCAGTGCAGCGAAGATGATTTTGCACGCCAGCCAAGCCGCCGCACCGGTTTTGCGTCGCGCTGTCAAAATTGCAGGCGCGCTTATGGCCGCGAGTACTCGAAACGCTATCAGCCCGAGAACGCGGCGAAGGTGGCGGCAAAGATGCGCAACTGGCGCGCGAAACAAAAAGATGCACGGCTTGATGAACGAATAGGGGAAACATTATGATTACCGGCCATGCCGTTGTTGACGCTATCGGGCAAATGCACTTTGAAGGCAACATACTGCCTCATTCATGGTTTCAGTGCGAGGAACTGCGTTACGACAGCGGCAAACCGAACGTGGTTGCGATTCTGCTTTTGGCCGATGTAATTTATTGGTATCGTCCCAATGTTCGCATGAGCGAGGCAACGGGACAAGTCGAATCCGTAACGAAGCGGTTCCGCGATACGATGCTTCACAAGGATTATGCGCTGTGGGCGGTAAAGTTTGGATTTACCAAGCGTCAGGTGCAGGACGCAGTGAAGTTCTTGCGCGACAAGGGCATCGTGCGAACTGAACTGCGCGACCTTGTGACCGCGACCGGCGCGCGCATTTACAACGCGACATTCATTGAACCGATCCCCGCGATGATTCACCGCATTACTTTTGAAATTGATTTTGCGGCAACATCTTCCATTACTCTCCAACTCGCTAACGTGACACCTCCCCCTCTTGAACGCGATACCTCCCCCGTTGAAACGGGACACCCCCTACGTTTGAACGGGGGAGATACTACGTTCAAACGTAATCCATGTACAGAGACTACGTACGAGAATAAAGAGAAAGAGAAAGCAATTTCTAAAAAGAAATCCGAACCCGCTGCATCCGCTTCAGGCGTTCAAAGCAATGGCGTTGTGAAAAATCACAAACCCGCTGCAACATCCCCGAAATTGGCGGCGGCGCGGCGCGTGCTGGAAAGGCAACCGTCCAACTATCGCACAACGATTGAGAACGAAGGGCATGACGTTCTTGAATATGTCACCCGCTATCACCCCGACGAACTGGCGACGGAACTTAGGAAAGACAAATGACTTCTTCATATAACAAAATTTGCAGGAAGTCACAAAGATAATCCGTGTCAAGCCTGAGCGCAAAACGCCTTGCCCTGCTTGGTCGTTCCAAGCGGCTGCGAAAACATTATATGAAAACGTGAAAAGAGTTAAGTGAAAAACGCTGTAAAATCAGCTCACCCGCGCCTATTTCATTTGCGCCGCGACTTTGCTCAACTGCGCAATAAGCGCCAGCAAATCACGTTTTTGCTGTGATTGCGGAACCGTGTTCGTGGTTGCAGGCGTCGGCATCGGCGTTGGAATCGCAACAGGTGCGCTCGCTTCGTTGTAAAGCTCGATTTCTCTCAGCGTCGCCTGTGGCCAGCCCGTTGTGTTTCCGCCTGCCGCATCGAAGGCCGGGTTTGGCGCGCCGCCTTTGGTGGCTTTGTAAATCGACAGCTTGAACTTGCCCGTTGTGACCGGAGCAAAGCTCATCGAAAAAACGCTGCGGTCGCTGTAAAACGAATCGAGCGACGAACGCGACAAAGCGTCTGCGAACATCACGGTCTTTTCCGGCTCCGTCACGCGTCCCAGGCTTTTCCACGTTCCGTTTACGTCGGCAAATAATTCAAAGTCCAGAAGGCTACCCTGCCACGAATGGGGCACGCAACCGTAGACCACAGCGCGGTTGACGGTTTGAACACCGGCCAATTGCACTTCGATGTTGACCGGCTTGGCTTCTGATATTTCCGTTTGATTGGAAATCCAGGGACGTTCCGAACCATCCAAATACCACGTTTCGAGCACGCCGTTGCCCAACTTTGCCGGCGCGTTGTCGGTGTCACCGTAGGGCGCGATAGGCGAGCCGCTTGTGTAGCTAAACTGCGCGCCTTTGGCGAGATTCACGCCCCACACGAAGGGCACCGCGCCAATGGTTTGACCGCTCATCATTTCCACATAAACCGGCAGTTCGGAAACTTGAACCGTCAAGCGTGTGCCGATTGGTGTTTGAGTACTTGATTCGCCCCACGCCGTGACGACTTTCACCGGATTGTTGTTGGAGAATTGCAACGTCACCGGCACGTTCAGGGCGCCCGTGCTCATCATCGCCGCGACCGTTTTATCTTTACCCTGAAATATATTACCAAGCAGTAAGTTATTACCCGCCGCGCCAAAATCGAGTACTCGATAGAACGTGGTGCCAAACAGTTCTTCGCTCCACACGCGCATCAGCGGCGCGCCAGGGTTGAGACTGCCATCGTCATTCTCAATGAACGCGGGAATGTCCCAGAAGCCGTGCGATTTGTCATACCAAAGATGATCGTGTTCTTTGGGGATGCCCTGCTGCGCATAAAGCATCTTCTGCAACATTGTCCAGCGACCCTGATGGCGCGGCGCGTAAACGCCAAACATCGCGGCGTAATGGCCTTGTTCGGTCTGCCACTTCTCCAGCTTGTCCGCGCCGTATTTCGCCAGCACGACGTTCAAGGCAGCCATCGAACGACTAGCTAGAGCCGCATCGCCGTTGACAGAGTTATAAGCATGAAAGGAAAACGCATCCATCGACTTGCCGCCGCCGGCTTTTAGAAAATCTTCAATCCATTGGAGCGAGCCGTCGCGGGCGCCAATTTCAACCGTGCCCGGCCCAATGATTTTCGCGCTTGCGTCAATGCTTTTCACAAGGTCATAAAACGGCTTCGCTTCATTGGCGGCGAAGGCCGCGCCCGTTGGCGCACTATTGCCGCCGTTCGGTTCGTTGCGCCCCTCCCACACTTTCACATCGTCTTTGAAACGTGTCACAATCGCGCGCACCTTGTCCATCTGAGCCGCGCGGTCAGCATCCGACAATGCCGCGCCGTCTTTGCGAGTCGTCGTGCCATCGCTGAATGCAATCAGAACCGGCACGTTCAACTCTTTGCAAATGGCAATGTCGTGCGCCAGACGCGCAATCGCCGCGTCCAGCGATTCGCCGCCGTCGCTGTCCCACGCGCGCATTCGCTGCAGCCCCGCGCCGATAACGCCGTGTAGAACATCATCGTGCGAACCGTCGCCGCTCTGGTAGAAGTCACTCGAATAGAACTGCCCGCTCGCGTTCGATAATGGCAGCGCCTGCTCAGACTGGCAGGCGCTACTCCAGCGAACATCCAAATACGATTCATAACCGCGTTGCTTGTAATCGAGCTTGAAATCGTATTTTTGTCCGGCCACAAGTGCCATCGTCGCGCTGTTGCTGTTGCGCCCGCCACGCTTCCAGTCGTCAATCAGCAGTTGACCATTGACCCACAATCGCGCGCCGGCATCGGCAACCGTCGTGAAAGTGTAGTTTTCGCTGTATTGTGGCGTGATTTGGCCGCAATAGTGAACCGCGTAATTGCTGGTGGGAACGCCCGACAACGGCGCGTCGGATGTGTGTAACGCGGGAAGAGCGCCCGCTTGCGTGACCAACAGTTTTTGATAAAGCGGGTCGGGGAACTCAGGAAATCGCGTGTCTTTACGAAAAATACAAAACGTGGTCGAGCCGACCGCATCCCGCCACACGCCGCCCGTATCGGCGCCAAACAGATACAGCTTGAACCAACCAAGCGCGGTCACTTTGGGCGCAATCGTATCGCCAGCGACGGCGCCGGAATCTACCAAATCGCCGTTGTAGTTGCGCACCTCATAGCGTGTGGCGCCTTTATCGAGTACTCGAAGCGTGACGGCCTGACCCGCATAAAATACGTTGTGCGGCGCGTCTGAGGCAATTTTAACGGCGATTGGCGGACGCCCTTCGATATAACCGGCCATAATATTCTCCATATCGCTATTGTGCTAAAATCGAGGGCGCATGAACCCATCAAAAACAGATTGGAAGCACAACAACTTCGACTTTTTGCGAATAGCACGAGGAGCAAATCGAAATCATGGACATTGCCGACATCAAAAGAGAAGCTATTCGCTTCAACAATGAAGTGCTTGACCGTCAGAAGAAGTCGATCTCGCTGACCGATTTTAAGTGGTATCCCTACAGCACAATCGGCAACTTTTACCATTTGGAGGCCTTGCTGACAGGGAAGAATCGTTTCCTGCTGGACTTGATCGGGAACCAGCCCACTCTTGACATCGGTTGTGCTGATGGCGACTTGGCTTATTTTCTCGAATCTCTCGGCTGCGAAATCGACGTCATTGACTACGCTCCGACCAACTTCAATCATCTACAAGGCGCGAGGCGCATGAAGCAGGCTCTGGCGTCGTCTGTGACAATTCACGACATCAATTTAGACAGCCAGTTTGCGATTCCGCGAAACGATTACGGCCTGGTTTTCTTTTTGGGCATCCTTTATCACCTCAAGAACCCGTTTTACGTTCTTGAAACTTTGGCGCGCAACTCAACTTACTGTTTGCTGAGTACTCGAATTGCAAAGTTCGATGCGCAGCCGGAACGCTTCAAGCGACGAACCCATCTCTCGGCTTTGCCTGTTGCCTACCTGCTCGACCCTGGTGAGACAAACAACGATGCCAGCAACTATTGGATTTTCTCTGACGAAGGCTTGCGTCGCATTTTGAAGCGCACAGGATGGGAAATCTGTGATTACCTCACGGTGGGCGACATAACTCATTCCGACCCTGTGAGCAACGAAGGTGACGAGCGCGCCTTCTGTCTGGCAAAAAGTTGCGTTGCTCATTAAACGTATTGTCCACCTGGAAGGATAGAGGATGCGCCGCCAGGCACGTTCACGGCTCCATATGTATTGACAAGACAATTCGCTGCCACATAGACACTTCCGGTGGCCGTCAGCGCGCCTGACCATGTAACCGCGTAGATGTCGACCAAGCTCAAACTGTAAAGCGTCATAAAGGTGCTTGAGAAATTGGGACTTCCGACAATTGTTACGGTCGTTGTGCTGGAAATAAAGCGTGCCTGACTACCCATGCGGATATGGCTCGTTGCACCGCCTGTGATTTTGTAACCGAAACTCGTAACATGGGCTCCCCCGTCAATGTAAAAATGCTCGGCGCTGCACGTTCCGAACTCGATGTTCTGGATTGAGATGACCGCATTACTGGCGGCACGAATCCCCTGACCACCCGTGTTGGTGATTTTGAAGTCTTTCAGGGTGTAATTGATCCCAGAACCCTTGCCGTTCAAGACAACGCCACTTGTAGCTGTCAGCAACACGTTCGCCGGAGTAGTCGCATTGCCCTGAATAATGACTTTTCCGCCGTTACCAACCAGAGGACGCAGAACGATGTTGCCGGCGTAGGTGCCATCCGCCACCTGAATTGTCACATCGTAAATGCTCAAATCCAACGTCGTGCTGATAAGATCAAGGGCTTTTTGCGGCGTCAAAAATGGAGCGCCTGCGCTCAGGCCGTCATTGCTGTTGTTGCCGGTTGGCGACACATAATAAGTGCGCGTTGCCGATAGTTGCGTGCGCGCGCCGCTGCTACCCGTCCCGCTCGTAAACGCCACAACGTTAGTTCCGTCGCAATCGAGATGCGCAATTGTGCCCGCTGCAACAGCGATTCCCGTTCCTGTATTTGTCTTGACTGTGATGATTTGTGAAGTCGAGTTTTTGACGAAAAACGCGCGCGGCGTGGTTCCGACAACATAAGTTACAGCCGCAGCCGGTGTGCCGATGAATTCGCGGTTTCCGAGAATGCTTTCCGCGCCGCTTTCGACAATCGAGCCGCCCGCTGTGACCGTCACTTGCGAGAAGCCGCTGCCGTCTGCCGTACCGCCGCCGCCGCCGCCCGTTGCCGTTATCGTGACATCGGTTTTTTCGTTGGGCGCATCATCTACAGCATCAATCGAGATGCCGGTGCCTGGAATGAAGTTGATTTGGCGCCGCGTGCCTTTCGTGGTTCCCGCGACGCTGATAACCGAACGCGCCACAGCGCCTAACAACGTCGTCACAAGGTTCAAGCCCAGACTGGTTCGCGCGGTCGGCACATCAATTAAATCGCTTAAATTGGAGGCTTTGGCCAGCTTACCGGCGACAGTCGTTGTTAATGACGAGGCCGCGCTTTCATCGTTGGCGAGCTGAGCCGCCAGTTCGCCCAACGTATCCAATGCCGACGGCGCCGCGTTAATCAGCGTCGCGACGCGAGTATCGACAAAACTTGTCGTCGCCAATCTGGTAGAAACGTCACCCGCCGCCGGTGTCGGAGCCGTTGGCGTGTCGGTCAATGCCGGACTGTTGATCGGCGCTTTGGCCGCAAGCGCAGTCGCGTTGGAGCTAATCGCCGTTGTGTTGTTGTTGACTGCGGCCACAATCGGATCGTTGACGCCCAGCGCAACCGGATTCACGGCTACAACGGGTGCTACAGACAGCTTGACAACACCTTTGATAACCGCTGAGGCGTCCGGTATATTCGCTATCCCTGAATCGCCTTTTTGAGCGAAAACCGTCCACGTCGCGCCTTCGATGGGTTGCACGTTGGTGTTATCGACCAAACACAACCACGTCGAGCCGTTGTAGCGCACCAGGTCATTGGCGACGTAAGCTGTTGCGCTGTTCCAGGTCGCGCGATTTGTGGGCATCGCGTTGACAGCGCCTTTGATGGCGTTGAAACGCGCGTTAACTTCGTCGCCCAGTGTTTCGCTCAGGCCATTGGGGAGATCGGTAAAAGAAATGTTTGCCATGATAAAAAATGCCTAAAACGAGTACGCGATTGGGTTGCCTTGCACGACTAAATAGGCATCACTGCCGCCCAACGTGTCCACGCCTAACATGAAACCGTATATTGTGCGTATCGGATTTCCCACTGTGCCATCGCCAATTGGCTGCGTTGTCGGCGGAATAGGGAAAGTGCCGCGACCGTCACCGATCCCGCCGCTACCTGAACCACCGCCTGAACCACCGCCTGAACCACCGCCTGAACCACCGCCGCCTGCATTGCCGCCACTTGACGGGAAGCCCGCATTGGGCGCCATGCCGATTCCACCTTTGCCACCACCTCCACCAACGAGATTCAAGCCGCCGACTGTGCCGCCGCTGGGATGCGCGAGCGTCGCCTGGCGTGACAGTTCGACAATCTGGTCAATGGGATTATGAACGCGACTGCGATTAGCCATTTGGCTTTTCTCCCGTTTGCAACAGTCTCACAACCGGCTGCATTTTGCCGCTCCAACGACGCCCATCCACCATGACCGCGCGCCCTGCAATACCACCGCTGCCGATGCGCTCGATTTCGCCTAAAACGCCATCCACGAGTACACGGTCGCCTGGAAACAGGTTCTCGATGTACCAGGTAGAAAACTGCGCGAAACGCCCAGCTCGCGTATATTTGGCCACCATGTTGCGCAGCACTATCAGCACGTCGTCCGCTGTGCGCAAGGCGTCGTCTTGCACCGTTGGCATTCTCTTAATGCGCCCAACGTAAACATAATTATTTGGAGCTTTGAAGCCTTCCCACACTGTCCAGGTGCGCACAATCGGCTGCCCGTTTTCGTCGTTGACACCTTGCACGGAAATGATGTTGTAGGTGTCGCTGTAATCGTGAACGATGTCGAGCGGCGCTTCGATGCGATAGGGAACCGGCGTTGTTGGGGCGCTTGAAAAACTCGCCTTAATCGCGGTTGGTGGAAAATCCAATACCCAGCGCACCGCGGCGCTATCCCACCACAATTCCAAACCGTTGCCGTATTTGGTAATCAAATCGTGCAGAAAGTCGCTGCGCCGCGTGCCCGCACCCGGGCGAACCGCGAAGTTTTCGCCCATCGCCGCGCGCGGTAAGCGCCGCCCCAGCTTTTTGCCCAGGACAAACTCGCTGGACGGGATGCCGCCCAGTTCGGGAATATAAAAGCCCGCGCCCTGCAGCACGGTTCGGATGTAATCGCTCAACCACAATCCGTCGCCAATGGGATCATCGGGCATCAAGTCATCATCGAGAATTGACCATGCGTCGCCGACTTCCATTGTGAGTGTTGCGCCTGGTGCCGCGTTTGCCACTTTTCTGGCAAAGTCGTTATCGGTGCCAACCGAAACCGTTGCCATCGAATTATAGACGACGTTTTTAATGATTCCCAAACTACAAATCAGGACACCGTTCGATTCGATGTAAACAGTCCGGTCGTGACAATCTTTCCATGCGCCCAGCTGGTTGGTGCCGTCCGCGTTGTCGATGCAGCGCAAAACGACGGTGAAGCTCATGCGCCGCCCGTCGCGCTCGCACGATGGCGTCACGTCCATAATGGCCGATGTGTCGAAGATTAAGTAGTTGTCGCTGTCCCAGACAACATCCGCCGTGCCGATGCGCGGCGAAGCAGGCTTGAAGGCTTGCGCCGAATACAGGAACGGCGTGTAAAGTCCGTTGCCGGTGAGTGTCGCCACGAACTCATCAATCTGCGGCGGGTCGGCCTGGCCGTTCACAGTCCACAGCGGCGGCGTCGGGTCGGCTTCGATGTGAACGTTTTCAAAAGAAACATTTGTGCCCGGAAACGAAACGTCCCACTGCCCGCGCGTTGGAATGGTGCCCGCTGCAAAACCGGCGGCGAAGCGTCCCAACTTCATTGTGCCAACGGTCGCGAATTGCGGCCTGCCCACTTGCCACGCAAAGACGCCGCCATAAGCTTTAATGGTCGGACGCGACGCCGCCCACACCGTGTTGGTTGTCGGGCTGTCGGTTTTCAGGCGCGCTTTAAGCAACGATGGCACAGTCACGCTTTCGAATTGGCCGGTTTCAAGGCACTCAATGCGCACCACACCGCGCGGTTCGGCCATAAACACCAGTGTCGCCGGTTCATGGAATTGGTCGCGGTGTCCGGTTGGCAAGCTCAAACTCTGGTCGATCTCGAAAATCAAGCTTTGAATCTCGCCCATGCGCGCCTGCTGC
>JAABUN010006921.1_pt1 | contig 12681 bp, 11 predicted proteins | sample 5559311 | NCBI WGS metagenome assembly JAABUN01 (sample SAMN10711877, study PRJNA513370) | rock metagenome | isolation source: Antarctica rocks | place: Antarctica: Victoria Land, Siegfried Peak sud | reverse complement strand
TCGGCCTCGCGCAGGTTCGGCGTCAGCACGGCAGTGTGTGGGAGGAGCTCGTCGATGTAAGCCCGTTCGGCCGCCTTTTCCAGCAGCCGGTCGCCGCTGGTGGCGACGATCACCGGGTCGACCACGAGCCGAGGCAGCCGCCCGGCCCGGGCGAGCGCGGCGACCGCCCGTACCACGTCCGCAGTGGCCAGCATCCCGGTCTTGACCACCCGTACGTCGAGGTCGTCCAGCACCGCCTCGACCTGAGCGACGACAACGCGGGCGGGCACGCTGTGCACCGCCCGTACGCCGAGGGTGTTCTGCGCCGTCAGGGCCGTGATCGCGCAGGCCCCGTAGACGCCGAGGGCGGCGAAGGTCTTCAGGTCGGCCTGGATGCCGGCACCCCCGCTGGAGTCCGAGCCGGCGATCGTGAGCGCGACGAGCGGGGTCACGCTGACACCTGCTGGAGGGCGGCGAGGTACTGCGACACGATCTGCGGGTCACGCATCACCGGACCCATCACCGCCACCCCGTGCGCTCCGGCGCCTCGGCAGGTCGCGGCGTGCCCGGGCAGCACCCCGCCGAGTGCGTACGCGGGCGGGCCGCCGGTGAGCAGGGCGGCCAGCCCGCCGGGGCCTAGGGCCGGGCCGTAGCCTGGCTTGGATGCGGTGGCGAACACCGGCGAGCAAGTGACGTAGTCGCAGCCTTCGGCAGCTGCCCTGGCCACCTCGCCGGCATCGTGGCAGGAGCGGCCAACGAGAACGGGGCGCGGGAACGGGATGAGGTCGCTGGCCGACAGGTGCACCGCGTCGCCGCGCGGGCCGGCCAGCAGCAGCACGCCGCCGACTGGGTCCAGTACGCGCCGCAGCTGCGCGGCGATGCGCACCCGCTCGTCGTCCGGCAGGTCCTTCTCCCGCAGCACCACCGCCCGGGCTCCGGACAGGACAGCATCGGTGACGACATCGACCAGTGGTCGTCCACAGATTGTGCGGTCGGTCAGCACCAGTAGCCGTGGCAGCCTCACAGCTCCTCCTTCGTCGTCGCGGTGAATGCTCCCTGCGCCTTCTGGTTCGCTCGCTGGCGTTCACTCACAGTTGCGGCATCCCTGCGGTCTGGGTCGAGGGCTGGGCGTGCCACCGGCGCGGGATGCGGCCCGCGCCAAGCGCGAGGCGGCCTCCTTCGACGGCGTGTCGCATGGCCAGGGCCATCCGTTCGGGGTCACGGGCCCGGGTCACGGCCGAGGCGAGCAGGACGGCGTCGCACCCGAGCTCCATCGCTAGCGCGGCATCAGAGGCCGTGCCGATGCCAGCGTCGAGGATGACCGGTACCTGCACGAGGTCGCGGATCAGGGCGATGTTGTGCGGGTTGCGGATGCCGAGTCCGCTGCCGATCGGAGAGCCCAGCGGCATCACTGCCGCGCAGCCGACGTCGGCCAGCCTGCGGGCGATGATGGGGTCGTCGCCGGTGTAGGCGAGCACCTTGAAGGCGTCGGCGACGAGTTGCTCGGCGGCGTCGACCAGCTCGATCGGGTCGGGCAGCAGGGTGTCCTGGTCTCCGATCACCTCGAGCTTGACCCAGTCGGTCCCGAACGCCTCGCGTCCGAGGCGGGCCGCGACGACCGCCTCGCGCGCGGTCATGCACCCCGCGGTGTTGGGCAGCAGCCGCACACCGCACCGCTGCAGGACGTCGAGCAGTGACCCGGTCGCCGAGGTCTCGACCCGGCGCAGGGCGACCGTGACCAGCTGCGTCCCGGATGCCTCGACCGCCCGCTCCAGCGCCTCGAGGCTCGCGAGGCCCCCGGTGCCGAGCAGCAGCCTGGAGGTGAAGGTCTCGCCGGCGATCACGAAAGGGTCCGCGGCCTCCTCGCGTTCCAGCGCGGGCAGCACGTCGTCGGTCTCGTTCACCGCTCAGCCTCCTGCCACCGGGGAGAGAATCTCGACGCTGTCGCCGTCGTGCAACAGGGTCGAGGTCCAGGCGCCGCGGTGGACGACGTCACCGTCGACGGCCACCGCGACCCACCGCTGATGCTGTGCGCGCGCGTCGACGAGCTCCGCGACGGTCGTCCCCTCGGCGATGTCGCTGCAGACCCCGTTCACCGTCATCTTCATGTGTGCTCACCTCTCGCTTCCATGTGCTCAATTCTACCGGTCGGCGGTGAAGGGCGCGGCCTGTTCAGGTAGCGCCCCCTCGCTCAGCAGGGTCGCCACGGCGTCACCGGTCACCGGCGCGAGCAGCACCCCGTTGCGGTAGTGCCCGGTGGCCAGCACGAGCCCCGGCAGCGGTGAGGCGCCGAGCAGCGGGGCGTTGTCCGGGGTGCCGGGCCGCCACCGGGAGAGGGTCTCGACGAGCTCGAGCTCGCTCACCCCGGGCACGACCTCGATCGCGTCGCGCAGCAGGTCGTGCACCGCGCCGGCGGTCACGGTGGCGTCGAAGCCCTTCTCCTCCACCGTGGCACCGACGACCACGCCGTCCCGGTCGTACGGGACGAGGTACACCTGTCGCCCGCGCACCAGCGCCCGCACGGTGCCGTCGAGCATCCCCGTGGCGCCGCGCATTCTCAGGATCTGACCCTTGACGGGTCGCACCGGAAGCGCGGGGACCCCTGGGAGCGACGCGCTCCAGGCGCCGAGCGCGAGGACGACGGACCCGGCGTTCAGCTCGCAGCCGTCGGCCAGCCGCAGCCCGGTGGCGCGGTCGCCGTCGGTGCACAGGGAGTCGATGCGGGCACGGATGACGCGCACCCCGGACGACTCGGCCGCACGCAGCAGTGCCGTGTGCAGCTGGCGGGGGTCGACCGAGTGGTCACCGGGCACGTGCAGCCCACCGCGCAGCCGCGGGGTCAGGGACGGCTCGCGCCGGCGTGCCTCCCGAGCGGTCAGCCGCTGCGCATCCAGGCCGAGCTCGTCCTGGAAGCGGTGCAGCTCTTCCAGGACGCGCATGTCGTCGTCGTCGAAGCCGACCAACAGCGTCCCGGCGGTGCGCAGGACGACGTCGATGCCGCTGGCGGCGCTCACCTCGGCCACGAAGGCCGGGTACCGATCGAGCGAGGCGCGACACAGCCCGAGCAGCGGTTCCTCCCCGTAGGCGGCCTCGGTGACCGGCGCCAGCATCCCCGCAGCGGCGTAGGACGCACCCGTCCCGGGTGCCTGGTCGACGACGGTGACCGACAGGCCCCGTTGCGCCGCGTGCCAGGCGACCGAGAGCCCGATCAGGCCGCCACCGGCGACCAGAACGCCGGTCACGGCAACTCGCCCAGGGCGCGTAGCAGCGCCCGGGTGGCCACGGCCGGGTCGCTCGCCTCGGACACCGCGGTGACGACGGCCACGCCGTGCGCGCCCGCCGCGAGTAGCTCGGGCACCCGGTCCACGATCACGCCGGCGATGGCGATGACCGGCACGTCCACCGCCCGCGCGACGGCGGCCAGACCGTCAAGCCCGAGCGGGCCGGGCAGGCCCGCCTTGGTGCTGGTGGCGTAGACCGGCCCGACGCCGAGGTAGTCGGCTCCCGCCGCGACCAGACCGGTCGCGCGCAGCGGGTCACGGGCGGTGCCCCCGACCATGTGCTCAGGGCCGCCCAGGCGCCGCACGACCTCGACCGGCAGGTCGTCGGCGCCCAGGTGCGTACCGGCCGCCCCCACGGCCAGGGCGACGTCGGCGCGGTCGTTGACGACGCAGCTCGCGCCACGCTCGGCGCACAGCCCGACGACCCGCGCGGCGAACTCGTACAACTCGCGGTCCGTGCACCCCTTGCGACGCACCTGAACCACGCGTGCACCCGCCCCGACGGCGGCTGCCACGACACCCAGCGCGTCGCGGCCATCACGCGCGTCGGTCAGCAGGTGCAGCCGGGCGCTCGTCGCCACCGTCATCGCCGACGCAGCCCCGGCAGGCTCACCAGCGCGGTGAGGCCAGCAGCGACCGCCAGGCTCACCAACGACGCCGACCACCCGTTGGCCGGGTCGATGCCGAGGTCCTGCTGCCGGTCGGTCCACCACTGCGTCCATCCCGCCCCGGTGGTGAAGAACAGCGTCGGCAGCGTCAGCTGGTACGCCACGAACCCGGCCACCCACGCCAGCAGAAGCAGCGGGCGCGGGCGTGCGCCGTCCGAGACGTCCCAGGTCCCGCGCGGCAGCAGGTAGTAGGCCACCACGAACACGCCGACCAGCGGCACAAAGACCGCACCGATCAAAAACAGGAACGGCTCATACGAGGCGATGTCGAACGACAGCGCGAGCGCGGTGGCGCCCACACCGACCACCACGGCCAGGACCCGCCGGTCCAGTCGCCCCACCAAGTTCTGCGACGACACCGCCGTGGAGTAGATGTTGGCGAAGGCCGTGTCCACCTCCATCACGACGAGCAGCAGGACGGCCACCGCCCCCAGCGGGACCGCGAGCAGTGCGTCGATGACGTCGAGCCCCGCAGCGCCGTAGGCGGCGAGCGCCAGCGCGCCCAGGACGAAGAACGCGATGGTGGCGGCGCCGTAGCCTGCCGCCGCGCCGACGAAGGCGGGGCGTGCGCCGCGCACGTGCCGGCTGTAGTCGGCCGCGAGCGGGAACCACGACACCGGCAGCGCGATGACGATGTCGACCGCGGTCCAGAACGACGCGGCACCACCGCCGGTCACCGGCAGGATCGGTTCGGTCAGCACCTGCACGTACAGGTAAACCACCGCGGCCAGCGCGGCCCAGACGGCGTAGCGGGCGAGCACCCGCACGACGCCCAGCGGGCGCAGCGCCATCAGCGTCGCGGCGGCGCCAGCGGCCAGGACGAACGGCCAGCGCGAGGCGTCCAGGACCCGGGAGGCGGCCTCGGCGATGACGACGATCTCGAAGGTCGCCCATCCCACGCACTGGACCAGGTTGATCACGGTCGGCAGGTAGGACACGCGGTGCCCGAGCAGCCCCCGCAGCAACACCATCCCGGGGACGCCCTCGCGGGCACCGGCGGCGGCGCCCAGGCCCAGCAGCACCGAGCCGATCACGGCCCCGACGACGATCGCCAGGACCGTCACCCACAGCGAGCGGTTCGCCAGCACCACGAAGGTCGCGGCGACCGGCAGCAGCAGACTGATTCCCAGGTTGCCCCACAGGCCGGCGCTCTCGCGCAGCCCAAGGGTCCGCGGCGGCGGATCTGCCAGGGTGACCGGCGCCTCGGCCGAGGGACGGTGGCGGTTTGACGAGGTGCTCATGTGCGCGCTCCCTACGCCGGCATTACCCGGTCAGGTTCGAGCGGTCGGCGGCCTCGTGCTTGCCGCCCTCTCAGCCCGGATCGTCCGAGCTCCCGCGTGGTACGCCGACCAGCCTATATGACAGACTCCGGCCATGCCTGAGTTGTGGGAGCGCGGCACCCGGCACCCGTTCCTCCTCGCGGTGCGTGACGGTCACCTGCCCGTCGCGGCGTTCGACACCTGGCTGGCCCAGGACCACCGCTTCGTGGGCGACCTGCTGTGGTTCCAGGCCAGGCTGCTCGCGCGCGCACCACGGGCTGCCCAGCCTGTGCTCGCAACGGGAGCCGCCGCGCTGGTCGACGAGCTGGCCTGGTTCGAGGCGCTCAGCAAGTCGCGGCGGCTGGACCTGGGTGTCCCTGCGCAGCCGGCGACCCTCGCCTACCGACAGCTGCTGGAGACGCTCGACATGGCCGCCCCCGGCGATGCCCTCACGGCGCTGTGGGCGATCGAGAGGACCTACCTGGAAGCCTGGCGGTTCGCGGCACCAGGCGCGGCACCGTACCGGCAGGTCGTCACCCACTGGACCACCCCATCGTTCGCCAACTACGTCGACCGTCTCGCCGCGGTGTGTGCTTCGCAGGACGGGCCCCTGGTGGACCAGGTCCTCGCGCACGAGATCGCGTTCTGGGAGATGGCATGGCATCGCTGAGCGCCTCCCTGTGGGCCGACAACGCCGACCTGGCCCAGGCGGCGCTGCAGCACCCGTTCGTCCGCGGCATCGCGGACGGGTCGCTACCGCGAACGGTCTTCGCCGGATACGTCGCCCAGGACGCCTTCTTCCTGGAGTGCTTCACCCGCTGCTACGCCCTCGCGGTGGCCCGCAGCCGTGATCGCAAGACCTTGGACGCCTTCGCCGACCTCCTGGACGGTGTCCGAGCGGAACTGCACCTGCACGCCAACTACGCCCAGCAGTGGGGCGTCGACCTCGCTGGCGTCGAGCCGGTACCGGCCACGCTCGCCTACACCGACTTCCTCCTCGCGACCGCCTCGCTGGGTGGGGTCGCCTTGACCTGCGCGGCGATGGCGCCGTGCATGCGGCTGTACGCCCACCTCGGCCAAAGGCTCGCCTCGAACGACGTCACCGGCCCCTACCGGGAATGGGTCATGACCTACGGCGACCCGCACTTCGAAGAGCTGACCGGCCGGCTCGAGGACCTGTTGGACGAGCACGCCAAGGACAATCCCGACGTACGGGCGGCCTACCGTCGGGCCATGCAGCTCGAGGTCGACTTCTTCACCGCTGCCGCAGCCGGTTGAGACCCCGATTTGTCAGTTCCGTCGTCAAGCCCGGCCAGTAGGCGCATGCTGCGCCCGCCGACGAGACGTGAACTCTGCCCATCCGGTGTCGTGCCCGTCGGGTCAAGGGCCAATCTGACGCCGACGCGGGCCTCCGTTCACCTTTGTGGGCTCTTCAGATTTGAGCGGGCAGGGCGGGTCCTGACCGTGTGAACGACGGGGCCCGTGACCTCGGTGATCATGGCTGTGTTCAAGCAGTTCATGGCCGCGTTGGCGAGGTCCCGGGCTATGTCCCAAGGTACGCAGTGTGAGCAGGCAGGTCAGGGCCAGGACGGTCGGGGCGATGCGAGTGGGTTGCTGGGCTTGGAGGGCTTGGCGGTGCGCGAGGTCCGGTTGGATTGGGTTCGGGGTCAGGTGGGTGCACCTGGTCACCGATGCCGACGCCGCGGCAGCCTGCCCGGAGTGCGGGGGTGATCTCGAACTCGGTGAAGGGGTCCGTGGTGACCCGCCCGCGGGACCTGGCCCTACGGGGAGAAGGGCGTGCGGTTGGTGTGGCACAAGCGGCGGTGGCGCTGTCGTGAGGTGTCCTGTCAGCGGGGCCTCGTTCACTGAGTGCCTGCCCGTGTGCCGGCTGGGGCCAGGCTGACCACGCGGCTGCGCGGGGAGTGCGGGGCCGGCATCGCCGGCGGGTTCTCCTGCGTGTCCGGCGGCGGCGGTCCACTACGGCATCGACTGGCGGGTCGTGTGCGCCGCGTTCATCGCCCACGTCGACCCGACCCTGGATGAACCGCCGCAGGTCACGGTCCTGGGGATCGATGAGGCCCGGCGGGGCAAACCGAAGTGGGTCCAGGACCCGGACACGCACGAGTGGCAGTTCAGTGCTGAGCGGTGGCACACCGGGATCGCCGACGCTGACGGCACTGGTGGCCTGCTGTGGCACGTGGAGGGCCGCACTGCGGCCCTTGGTCACCGCGTGGCTGCAAGCCCAGCCGCAGGCGTGGCGGGACCGGGTCAGTCACGTCACGTCACGTCACGATCGACCTGTCCGCCTCCTACGCTCGGGCCGTGGCCGACGCCCTGCCCGACGCGGTGCTGGTGGCCGACCTGCGGTCGTGGACGTTAGCGACTGTCGAGCAACAGCGAGCTGCGCGCGACCACATGGGCCAACCCGGCCCGTGCCGGTCGACGGCGTCCGCCAGCACGCCGGCCACATCGGCACCGATGACGGTCTCCTCAGCCGTGCCGACCGCCTCAGCGGCGGCGGCGAAATAGCGCAGTGGGGGCAGCAGTCCTCCTTGCTCCTCATCATGTCACCATCGCGCTTGCGGTCAGTAGCGCACCAGGGTGTCGTCGACCTCGTCGATCCAGCCGAGCATGCCCCCGGCCAACACCCGCACATCCGGATGGCCGAGGTCGATCAGGTGCGCAGCCGCGCGCTGGGCCCGAGGCCCGACCTTGCAGGTCACGACCACCGCGTCGCTCCCCAGCTCGGCCGCGGTGTCGGCCTGTGTCCACGTCAGCACCCGGGCCAGGGGCACCGTGAGCGCGCCGGACACGGTGCCCAGCGCGTGCTCCTCGGGCTCACGCACGTCGAGCACGACCAGGTCGGCCGGTTCATCGAGCCGGCCCGCGAGCTCTCTCGGTGACATCGTGGCCACCGTCTGCGGTGCGGCGCCGGTCTCCTCAGGACCGAGGTCAGGACCGGCCGGACGAGGCCGTAGCCGGATCTCACGCATCCGCATCGCGGCCACGTCGATCAGCAGCACCCGGCCGATCAGCGGCTCGCCGACCCCGGTGATCAGCTTGACCGCCTCGGTCGCCATGATCGAGCCCACCTGTCCGCACATCGCGCCGAGCACGCCTGCGTCGGAGCAAGACGGCACGGCCTCCGGCGGTGGGATGCTCGGATACAGGTCGCGCAGCGACACGGCCTCCTCGGCAGACACCCACGGCGGGGAGACGAAGGTGCTGACCTGGGCGTCGTAGCGCAGCACCGCAGCCCACACCACAGGTATGCCGAGCTCCGCGCAGGCGTCGCCCACCAGGTAGCGGGTGGCGAAGTTGTCGGTGCCGTCGATGACCAGGTCGTGCTCGCACAACAGGTCGTGCACCGTGTCGGCAGTGATCTCGAGATGCCGAGCGTTCACCTGGACCAGCGGGTTCAGCTCGCGCAGGGCCCGCGCGGCGCTGGTCACCTTGGGCACACCGACGTCAGCGGTGCGGTGCAGCACCTGCCGCTGCAGATTGGACAGGTCGACGACGTCGTGATCGATCACCGTGATCCGACCGACCCCCGCAGCGGCGAGATAGAGCATCGCCGGGCACCCCAGGCCGCCCGCGCCCACGACACACACCCGTGCGCTCACCAGCCGCCGCTGCCCCGGCATACCGATCCCGGGAACGAGCAGGTGCCGGCTGTAGCGCTCGACCTGCTCCCGGCCCAGCTCCGGTCCGGGCTCGACCAGCGGCGGCAGGGACAGCGGCTGCGAGGAAGACGGGTTCACCGACCCATCATCGGCCATCGCACGCTCGAGCTGCGCCCGACTGGCGGCGCCACCGCTCGACGAGCGTGTCGTCGGGGATCGGGCGCACCCGCTCCGGTCGCGGCCCGCGAGGTGGGAGCCGACCGCCCGTACAGGGCGGCCCGACCCGACACGCGGGTCAAGGTCAGCTCGACCACCCCGGTCGCAGCGTCGTCGTCAACGATGTCGGCCAGGGGCCCTGCGGTGAGCACGACCGGGCCCCGCAACCGGACCCGGTGCCGGCACCGACGCAGCACCTCCGACGGCGGCACACCCCTGTGCACGGCGGGGCCGTCGGCGAGCGCGTCCCGCGCCGGTCCGTCCAGGCCGACCAGCCACAACCTGGCGTTTGCGGTGCACCGTGTGCGCGTCGGAGAGCCCGGCCCACAATCTGATCAGCGCCGAGGTGCCGAACAAGCTCACGAACAGCGCCGCCGCGACGGTGATCGCCGGCCCGGTCGCCATAGCCGATCCCGAGCCCGGCGATGGCTGCCGCCACCAAGTCGAGGCGGATGATCACCGCCCGGCTCCGACCACCCGTGGCCCGGGCCGCGAGGAGCCCAGCCACCCCTCCGCCGACAGCGAAAGCCGCCTGGTGGGCCGCCCCCACCACGTAGGAGATGTCCTTGGCCGCTCGAATGTAGGGCAGGGCGGGACCGAGTACGGCGTTCAGGACCCCGAAACCGGCCAGCGCCCCGAAGGCCACCCACGTGAAGCCGTCTCAACGGTAGCGATCTCCTCGGTGCCTTGGACCTTCTGCGACCTCATCGTCCACCCAAACCACACAACCACGACTCACAATGGAAAACCTGGCAGCTGCACTCCGGACAGGCCGGAACAGAGTGTCTGAGCCCGTGGATCAGTTGACCATCCCTCACCGGTCATACGAAAGTAGACGGATCGAGCGCCGACTCTGTTATTCGGTGTCATGGAAGTTTATTGCCAGGCGCTGAGAAGTTGCCAGCCCCCGACCCCGAGCCGGCAGACCGCGAAGAACCTGTCCACCCCTTGAGTCCAGCCGCGCCGGTGAGTGTGGCTGTGCGCATGTAAAGGAGATGCGTTTGTGCAGCAGAACCAGGCCACTTTCTGGAACTTGGATGTCATGGATGCGCATACGAAATAGACGCACCCCATGGCAGCCAGCGTCCACTTGACCTGCCCATCCGAGGTGGCGCGATGGGTGTGCCGCCCCGTTGTCGCAAGGTGTCGAGGTCTCCGCAAAAAGAGGACAGTGAGTTATTGCTCGTTTTCGAAGAACGGAAGGACCGCTCGCAGGAGTTCTGCAGGGGCCTCTTCGGCGATGTAGTGCCCGCACGGTAGCGGCCCACCCCGGACGTCTTTGGCCACCCGCCGCCACTCGTCCAGCGGTGAAAAACACTGGTGTACCACGCCTTCTTCACCCCACAGGGCGAGCATAGGCATCTCGAGTGTGCGGCCCGCTTGCCGATCGGCCAGATCGTGGTCCAGGTCAATCCCAGCAGAGGCCCGGTAGTCCTCGCAGAGCCCGTGGGCCGTTCCCGGTATCGCTAGGCATCGCCGATATTCGGCCAACGCCGGAGGGTGGAACGGGACCACACCGCCGCTGCGCCGGCCCATCATGTCCAGGACATAGGCGTCCGGGTCAGCCTCGATGAGTCGTTCCGGCAGTGGGGCCGGTTGGATGAGGAAGAACCAGTGCCAGTAAGCGCGGGCGAACGTGTCGGTGGTCTGCTCGTACATCGCCAAGGTCGGTGCTACGTCCAGCACGGCCAGTCGGCGGACGGCCCGCGGGTGATCGGCGGCCAACCGATGAGCCACTCTGGCGCCCCGGTCATGGGCCAGCACGTCGAAACGGTCGAATCCCAAAGCATCCATCAGGGAGAGCATGTCGTTGGCCATCACGCGTTTGGAATAGTTCACGTGGTCTGAGCCGCCGACCGGTTTGCTGGAGTCGCCATACCCGCGTAAGTCGGCCATCACGAGCGTAAAACGCCGGGACAACTCCGGTGCGACACGGTGCCAGATGGCGTGAGATTGCGGGTGCCCGTGAAGCATCAACAGCGGCGGTCCACTGCCCCCGATAGCGAAGGAAATGTCGACGTCGGCGGTGATGGGCATCGATCGCAGGTCGAACCCAGAAAACAAGTGTTCGTGGACCTTCTGCCGGTCCGCCATGACACTTCTCCTGTCTCATCGTGCATGGATCGTCAGTGCCGCTCTCGCGGGGATGACTCCTATTGAGGCTGAACCTGCCCCAGGGCGGTGATCTCGCGGCTGATGGCGGACCCCAACTGCACGGTGCTCGCCGACCCACCCATATCGCGGGTCAGGACGTCACCCCCGCGTTCGAGAACCTTCTCGATAGACCGCAGCACGCCAGCTCCGGCGTCCGGCTCGCCCAAGTGCTCCAGCATCATCGAGGCGCACCAGATCTGGCCGATGGGGTTCGCGATGCCCTTACCCGCGATATCTGGCGCGGACCCGTGCACCGGCTCGAACAGACTCGGGAAGGTTCGCTCCGGGTTGATGTTGGCGCTGGGTGCGATCCCGATGGTGCCAGTGCACGCCGGGCCCAGGTCCGAAAGGATGTCCCCGAACAGGTTGCTGGCCACGACCACATCGAACCAGTCCGGGTGGAGCACAAAGTTGGCCGTGAGAATGTCGATGTGGTACTTATCCACCTCGATTTCCGGGTACCTGGCGGCCATGGCCTGGACGCGTTCGTCCCAGTACGGCATCGAGATCGAGATTCCGTTGCTTTTCGTTGCCGACGTCAGGTGCTTTTTCGGGCGGGACTGAGCCAATTCGAACGCGTACTTCACAATCCGGTCGACTCCGGTACGGGTCATGACCGTTTCCTGCAGCACGGTTTCGCGGTCCGTTCCCTCGAAGATCTTCCCGCCGATGCTGGAGTACTCGCCTTCTGTGTTCTCCCGAACCACATAGAAATCGACATCTCCCGGCACCCGGTCAGCGAGCGGGCTGCGCACCCCGGGAAGCAATTTGACCGGGCGCAGGGACACGTACTGGTCAAAACCACGGCGGAACTGCAACAGGCTGCCCCACAGCGACACATGGTCCGCGACCGTGTCCGGCCACCCCACCGCACCGAAGAAGATCGCGTCGAAGGGACTGAGAGTGTCGAACCAGTCGCCGGGAAGCATCTGACCGTGCTCCGCGTAGTACTCCGCGCTGGCAAAGTCGAACTCCACGATGTCGAATTCGAACCCGAAGGCGTCGGCGGCAGCGTGCAGCACCCGCACACCCTCCGGCACCACCTCTTTGCCGATGCCATCACCGGGGATAGCCGCGATGCGATACCTACAAGTCATGCCTTCGCTCCTGTCAGGTAGGTAAGCACTTCGTGACGGTCAGCGATCCAGCTTTGGTCCCGTAGAGCCAGCGCACGCTTGCTGGGATAACAGTGTAAGGCGAAATAAGCCTCCTTCAAGTAGTCCGCAGCTGCAAATCCTGCAAGCCAACGACCCCCAAACACGGCGTCCGCTCGGAGTCATCGGCAGCCGGCTGCGGCAGGTGTCAAAGCAGATCTCCAGTTGTTCCCGTATGAGGAACGCTCACCGGCACAGGTCTCGACGCTGACTCTCATATGTTCGGAGGTGCGTCAAAAGGGATTGTTCACCGGCCGGTGTGCCGCCCAATAGACCGGCGTCGCTCCATCCTGGCTATTCAGCCAGCCCGGCCGCCTAGCCCTCGAAGTGGCCGCGTCCACGTCCGC
>JAABUN010006920.1_pt1 | contig 12683 bp, 9 predicted proteins | sample 5559311 | NCBI WGS metagenome assembly JAABUN01 (sample SAMN10711877, study PRJNA513370) | rock metagenome | isolation source: Antarctica rocks | place: Antarctica: Victoria Land, Siegfried Peak sud | reverse complement strand
ACCAGGGTCACGATGTGCACGGCGTTGATGCCGTTGGTTAGTGGCACCTTGAGGAAGGTGTCGGAGATCTTGGCGCCGAGCAGCGTCGCCTGGTTCAGCGACTGGGTCAGGTCCGGATTGATCGCCAACCAGTGACCGCGGGCGATGGGTGCGCCCGTCTTCGGATCGATCCGGGCGGCGCCGTCGAGGACCCGGAACAACGCGATGAAGATGGGCGACTGCAGCAGCAGCGGGAGACAGGAGGCCAACGGGTTGGCGTTGTTCTCCTTGTAGAGCTTCATGGTCTCCGCGCCGAGCTTCTCCCGGTCGTGACCGTACTTCTTCTGCAGCTCGCGAACCTGGGGCTGCAGCAGCTGCATCGCGCGCGAGGACTTGATCTGCTTCACGAACAGCGGGATCAGCGCCACCCGGATGATCACGGTCAGCGAGACGATCGACAGGGCCCACGTCCAGCCGCCGGTCGGGCCCAGCAGCGGTGACCACAGGCTGTGGAACAGCACCAGGATGCCGGACACCACCCAGTAGAGCGGCTGCATGATCGCACTGCCGACCTGGATGAAGGGATCCCAGATCGTCATCGGAAGGAGCAGCAGTTCCATCAGTTCACACCTCGTTGTGACGCCCGTACGACGTCGGTATCTGGCCTGGGCCGACCGGGGTGGTCGGATCGGGTGGTCCGGCAGGTTCGGGGGGTGCGAGCACCGACCGAATCTGTGGCCTGCTCCATTGTTCCTGAGCGGGCCGCCTTTTCGCGCATCTCCTCGTCAAACTCAGGGGTTCCCGGTACGGGGTCGTACCCCCCGGGGGTCCAGGGATGACAGCGGAGCAGTCGACGACCGGCCAGCCAGCTGCCTTTGACGGCCCCGTGCACCTGCACCGCACGCAGGGCGTACGCCGAACAGCTCGGGTAGTAGCGACAGACGTTGCCGTAGAGCGGGCTGATGATCAGCCGGTAGGCCTTCAGCAGACCGATCAGCACGTACTTCATCGGGGCACGGCGCTCATCGGACCGGGATCCTCACCGGGCACCACCTTGCTGACCGCCCGCGCCCAGGCCGTCGTCAGGTCCTGGGCGAGCTGGGGTGAGGACGACGCTGCCCGGGGGAGCGCTCGGACGACCACGTCGACCCCTGCCGGCGTCGTGGCCAGCTCCGCCAGGACCAGGTGCCGCAGTCGCCGCTTGACCCGGTTGCGGGTCACGGCGTTACCGACCTGCTTGGACACCACGAACCCGACCCGGACGGCATGACCGACCGGAGCACGTCCGGCGTGCACCACCAAGGTGGGGCGACTGACCCGTACGCCCCTACGGGTGGTCCGCCGAAAGTCCTCCGCGCTGCTCATCCGTGCCGTACGGGGCAACACCGGCGGTCAGCGTGCCGGATTCAGGCCGACAGCTCGCCGCGGCCCTTGCGCCGACGGGCGGCAAGGATGGCGCGGCCGGCGCGGGTCCGCATCCGGAGGCGGAAGCCGTGGGTGCGGCTGCGACGCCGGTTGCTGGGCTGATAGGTGCGCTTGGTCACGGGAGGACTCCCACAGGTCGATTGCAGATGGAACAGTGTTTGGTGCTGTTGACGCCTGACGGGTCAGGGCAGCAACCAACGGACGCCGAGACAGCGACCTGCTAACGGTACGGGGAGCCGCCACCGGGGTCAAACTCCTGGCTGGTGACGCTACCGAACACCGCTCCGGACCCTGTCCAGCCGACACGCCGGGGTGGTCAGGGGATTCTGTGTGATCGCTTGCACACGCCCCCGGACATTGCTAGCGTCCGGGGATCGCCTCACCTTGATCCCCGACACCAGCCCGCCTGCGGCCGCTAAAGCCTCGGGTGGTCGCGCTGTCCACCGACTGTGCACAACATGTGGATAACTTGCGGGGATCTGCGAGGATGACACGTCTGTTCCACCGCACAGCCCATCTGATCGCCATTGTCACGACCGATAGCGCACCACCACTTCTGACCCGGGGGCCTCACCCTCGCGACGCGGCGGGAAACGCTCGGCATGCCTGTTAGCAAGCGGAGAACGAGTGAGCGAAGCCTCTGACAGCGCAGCCGCCCCGATGCTCCTCGCCTGGGAGCACGTGCACGCGTCGGCGCCACCGGAGCTGCGCCGCTGGCTGGACACGGGAAAGCCGGTCGCCCTGCACCAGGACGTGCTGATGACCGCGGTGCCCAACAATTTCACCCGCAACCTGCTCGAGGGCCGTTTCCGGTCCGAGATCGAGGCCGCGCTGGCAGGGTTCTTCCGTCGTACGGTGCAGCTGGCGGTGATCGTCGACGACTCCCTGACCCCGGTCCCGGACGAGGACCGCCCCTTCGACGGGCCCTTCGCCGGCGACGGACAGCAGGACCAGGGTCCGGACCCGTTCCGCAACCGCGGCTCGTTCGGCGGTGACAGCCCGCTGAGCGGACACGGCACCTTCGACCAGCGGGGTGGCGACGACGAACCCAACGAGTTCCCCCGTACGGACGGCTACCGTGACAACGACTACGCCGCCGACCACACCCGGTCCAACCGGGACGGCCACCAGCCGGCGGCGCGCAATGACGGTCAGACCGGCTATGAACCGGACAACTTCCGCCGGCGCGAGACTGACTCCCGGTTGAACCCCAAGTACTCCTTCGAGACCTTCGTGATCGGCAGCTCCAACCGATTCGCCCACGCTGCAGCCATCGCGGTCGCCGAAAACCCGGGCAAGTCGTACAACCCGCTGACCATCTACGGCGAGTCCGGGCTGGGCAAGACCCACCTGCTGCACGCGCTGGGTCACTACGTACGCAACTACTTCGACCGGGTCCGGGTGCGCTACGTCTCCACCGAAGAGCTGACCAACGACTTCATCAACGCGATCAGCCAGAACAAGGGGGCCGAGTTCCGCCGGCGCTACCGCGACGTGGACGTGCTGCTGATCGACGACATCCAGTTCCTGGAGGGCAAAGAGCAGACCCAGGAGGAGTTCTTCCACACCTTCAACACCCTGCACAACGCCCAGAAGCAGATCGTGATGACCTCCGACCGGCCGCCCAAGCTGCTGGAGAACCTGGAGCCGCGGCTGCGGAGCCGATTCGGCTGGGGACTGATCACCGACGTCCAGCCGCCCGACCTGGAGACCCGGATCGCCATCCTGCGCAAGAAGGCGGCGCAGGAGCGGCTGACCGCCGGCCCCGACGTGCTGGAGTTCATCGGCAGCAAGATCCAGACCAACATCCGCGAGCTGGAAGGCGCGCTGATCCGGGTCACGGCCTTCGCCAGCCTCAACCGGCAGCCGGTCGACATGGCCCTGGCCGAGATCGTGCTGAAGGATTTGATCCCCGAAGGTGGGGAGACCCAGATCAACACCGGCATGATCATGGCCCAGACTGCGTCCTACTTCGACATCTCGATCGACGACCTGTGCGGGCAGAGCCGGACCCAGGTGCTGGTGACCGCGCGGCAGATCGCGATGTACCTGTGCCGCGAGCTGACCGACCTGTCGCTGCCGAAGATCGGCCAGCAGTTCGGCGGCCGGGACCACACCACGGTGATGCACGCCAACAAGAAGATCCGCCACCTGATGGCGGAGAAGCGCAGTGTGTTCAACCAGGTGACGGAGCTGACGAACCGGATCAAGCAGCAGGCCTCGCAGCGCTGACCCGCTCCCTGAGCCTGTCGAAGGGCCGTTCCCTGAGCCTGTCGAAGGGACTGGTGGTTGCGTTTGGCTGGGCGTACGGGTGGGGGTGCTTCGCAACCATCCGCCCGCGCACAGCTCATGCTTCGTGCCCGACTATGTTGGCGCGGGCTCCCGCCAGGCCCATCCACGCTCAGCACCCCCACCCGTACGTCCAGCCTTGTCGACGCTCCCTGAGCCTGTCGAAGGGCGGGTCAGCGTGGCTCGGCTAGACCCACTGGCTCGGTTGACCGATGGGCAAGGTGGACCCACGAGCTCGGGTTGCCCACGAGCTGGGGTTGGCCCAAGGCTCAGGGATCTCACAGGCGGGGCGGGGGAGACTCAGGTGCCCACACAGTCCGTGAGCAGCAACCCGTTGCTGGGTCAGTCCTAGCCTGGTCGTGCTGCGGCGTCCCCGCGGCTCGGACGCACGCCGATCGGAAGAGCTCAACATGTCGTACCTGACCCGCCTCAGTCTGGTCAACCGTCTGGTCGTCGCCCTGTTGTCGATCGCGATCGTGATCTTCGGGGTGGTCGCGGTGACCTCGCTGAAGCAGGAGCTGATCCCGTCGACGACGGCTCCGCAGGCGTTCGTGAGCGCCAACTACCCCGGGTCGTCGCCGCAGATCGTGGCCGACGAGGTAGCCGATCCGATCGAGCAGGCGGTCCGCAACGTGACCGGGGTTACCTCGGTCAGCTCCGCATCGACCACCGGGTCCTCGCAGATCTCGGTCGCCTGGGACTACGGCCTCGACAACGACAAGGTCCTGGCCGACATCTCGAACGCGATCAACGCCGTCGAGTCGACGCTGCCCGACGAGGTGACCACCAATGTCGCCGCCGGTAGCTCCGACGACATCCCCGTGCTGGCCCTCGCGGTGGCCTCGGACCTGCCGCTCACCGAGCTCGGCCCGCTGGTCGAGGACCGGGTGGTCGACCGGCTGGAGAGCGTCGAGGGTGTCCGTACGGTGCAGGTCTCCGGCGAGGACACCACCCGGATCGAGATCACCCTCCGGGCCGACCAGCTGGACAAGTACGACCTGACCGCCGCCGCCGTCACCCAGTCGGTGCAGAGCCAGCTCGCCGTCATCCCGGCGGGCACCAGCTACGACGGCACCTCCCAGCTGTCGGTCGAGGTCGGCACCGCCCCCGACTCACTCAAGTCGATCGCCGCGCTGCCCGTCGCCACGACCGACGACGGACCTCAGCGCCTCGACCGGATCGCCACCGTCGCGGTGAGCGCCATCGAACGCACCTCGATCACCCGGGCCGACGGCCGCCCCGCCCTGGGGCTCGCCGTGCTGAAGAGCGCGGACGCCGACGCCGTGCAGGTCTCCACCTCGGTGCGGGACCTGACCCCCGAGCTGGCCAAGAGCCTAGGCAGCAACGCCTCGTTCACCACGGTGTTCGACCAGTCCCCCCTGATCGAGCAGTCGCTGCACGACCTGGCCGTCGAGGGTGGGCTGGGTCTCGCCTTCGCCGTGCTGATCATCCTGGTCTTCCTGCTCTCGGTGCGCTCCACCCTGATCACCGCCATTTCGATCCCGCTCTCGCTGCTGATCGCCATGGTCGGGCTGTGGATGGGCGACTACTCGCTCAACCTGTTCACCCTCGCGGCTCTCACCGTCGCGGTCGGCCGGGTGGTCGACGACTCCATCGTGGTGATCGAGAACATCAAACGGCGTACGGGCCACACCCGTCGCCCGACGATGGACGACATCGTCGCCTCGGTGAAGGAGGTCGCCGGGGCCGTTACCGCCTCGACCCTGACCACAGTGGCCGTCTTCCTCCCGGTGGCGACGGTGTCGGGGGCGACCGGGGAGCTCTTCCGGCCGTTCGCCATCACCGTGGCCATCGCCCTGACCGCGTCGCTGTTCGTGGCCCTGACAATCGTGCCGCTACTGGCGTACTGGTTCATGCGGGGCAAGAAGAACCCCGCCGAGCGCGCCGCCAGCGGACACGAGGCCGAGCAGGTCACCCGGCTGCAACAGGGCTACCTCCCGGTCCTGACCTACTCCCTGCGGCACCCCCTCGTGGTGCTCGGCGTCGCCCTGGTCGTGCTCGCGGGCACGGCTGGTGCGTCCGCCTTCCTCAAGACCGACTTCCTCGGCTCCTTCGGGGACGACCGCGCCCTGCTGGTCACCCAGAAGCTACCGACGGGACTCCGGCTCGACGAAAGTGCCAAAGCCGCCCAAGAGGTGGAGACGGTGCTGGGCGCCAACCCCGACATCAGGGACTACCAGGCCACCATCGGCCAACCCGGGACGCCCAACACGGTGACCTACTCGATCACGCTGACCGACGCCGCGGACCCGGCCACGGCCACCGACAGCCTGCGCAGCCAGCTGGCCGAGGGCCCGGGCGGCAGCGACATCACCGTCCAACCCGGCAGCGCCGCTTACTCGTCGAACAACCTCACCGTCACCCTCAGCGGTCAGAACGAGGCCGACCTGCGGGCCGCCTCGGAGGAGGTGCTGGCGATGGTCCGGCAGGTCCCGGATCTGTCCGACGTGACCTCCAACCTCGCCGACGAACGCCCCCAGCTGCGGGTCCAGATCGACCGGACCAAGGCGGCCGACTACGGCTTTACCCAGGCGGAGATCGGGCAGGCGGTCTCGCTCGCTCTGCAGGGGGCCAGGGCCGGCACCATCACGGTGAACAGCGACACCACCGACGTCTTCCTGCGCACCAACGCGCCGAACGCCACCCCGCAGCAGATCGCCGGGTTCAAGCTCCCCATCTCCCAGCTGCAGCAGCAGAAAGCGGTCGACCAGGCCACCGACAAGCTGCAGGACCGCTCGGACGCCCTGGAGGACAAGTCGGACGATCTGACCGAGCGATCAGACGCCCTGACCGACAAGCAGACCGACCTGGCCGACCGGCAGAAGGCCGCAGGGAAGAAGCAGCAGGCCGACGGCAACGCGAAGGCGCAGGACGGCTACCAGGACCTGGTGGATACCCGGGCTGACGCCCGCCGTGCCGTGTCGGAGGCCAAGGAAGTGCAGGCGAAGGCCGAGAAGGTGCCGATGCCGACCTTGCCCCCCGGCGCCGTCGTCCCCGGGCCGAGCAACCCCCCGGTCACCGGGGCCCTGCTCGAGTACCAGCAGAAGATGGCGGCCCGGACCACGGGGATCGCCCAGGCGAGCGCTGGGGTCAAGCAGGCCGAGGCCGGTGTCGACCAGCTGGACGGCCAGGTCGAATCCACCCGCGAGCAGCTCGACGAGTCCGCGGACCAGCAGACCCAGTCCGAAGGGTTCAGCGACGAGCAGGAGGTACTGACCGAGGACCAGAAGACGCTGGGCGACGAGCAGAAGGATCTCGCCGACGAGCAGAAGGACATTGCGAAGGACCAGCAGGACCTCGCCGACCTCAAGGCCGGGGCGATCAAGGTCAGCGCGGTCGCAACCGTCAGAACCGAGAACGCACCCACCACCGTTCAGCGTGAGGACGGCAAGGAGGCCGTGACCATCACCGGCACCCCGAGCGGGACCGACCTGGGCGCGGTGAACGCGGCGCTGACGGCCACGCTGGCGGCGTACGAGCCGCCGCCCGGTGTCGACGTGAGCTCCGGCGGCGCGTCCGAGGACCAGGCCAAGGCCTTCTCGCAGCTCGGATTGGCGATGGGGCTGGCCATCGTGCTCGTCTTCATCATCATGGTGGCGACCTTCAAGAGCCTGGTGCAGCCCCTGATCCTGTTGGTGTCGATCCCGTTCGCCGCGACGGGTGCGCTGGCCGGGCTGCTGGTCACCGGGACCCCGCTGGGGGTGCCCGCGATGATCGGGCTGCTGATGCTGATCGGGATCGTGGTCACCAACGCCATCGTGCTGATCGACCTGATCAACTCCTACCGGGAGCGTGGGGAGGACCCTCTGACCGCGATCATCGACGGTGCGCGATTGCGGTTGCGGCCGATCATCATGACCGCGGCGGCCACGGTGTGCGCATTGCTGCCGATGGGTCTGGGTCTGACCGGTGGCGGTCTGTTCATCTCCCGGCCGCTCGCCGTCGTCGTGATCGGCGGCCTGGTGTCCTCGACGCTGCTCACCCTGCTGCTGGTACCGGTGCTCTACGGTCTCGTCGCCCGGGTCGCCGGCAAGCCCGCCCGCCGGCAGCTCGGCCGGTCCGCCGCGATCCGCGAGGCGGACCTACCGACGCAGGCCTCCTGAGCAGCTGGACGGCGGCGGTCGTCTCGGAACCGGAAGCGGCACCGTACGCGACGGCACTTCACCCAGCAATGGCGCAGGCCGGTAACCCTTGGATAACGCGTCTCCCACAGCTGGGGACAGCCTTGTGGATAAGTGTGGACGGGACCCGGCTGGCGTGGGGAGCGGTGGTGGACGGTGATCATGGACCTGGCAGCGCGTCCCGAGATACTCCCCGTGTCATTTACAGATACCCACACCTCGGTACCCAGGGCCAAAACCACGGTGGCCAGCCCGTACGGGGGTTGTCCACACGATTCACAGAACCTACGACTAAGACTAAGAGTTACTCAGAGTTACCAGGGTCTAAGTGGGTACGGGGCACAGATGTGGACAGCCGCCGTACGAGACCAGGGCTACGCTCCGAGACAGGACCTCGACCAAAGGCGCTCTCATGGGATTGCTGCAACGACTGCTCGGCCGCGACAAGGAGGAAGACGGTGACGACCCGGAAGTCGTCATCACTCTGGATGCGGTCCGACGCAAGCCCCAGCTGATCCGGCTCGAGCAGGCGCTGGACGCCCTGGCCACCGAAATGCGGGCCAACCACACGGTCGACGACCCGGGCTGGCGCAGTCGGGTCAACGAGTACAGCCGGCTGGCGGGCGATGCCATGACCTTGCGGGGCGACCTCACCCGCGAAGGGCTGCTCGATCTGGTGTTTGCGGTCCGTCCGGTGTTCAGCGGCACCGTGCCGCCCGGGTTCGAGAATCTCGGTCCACTGCAATCCGAGGTGATGGCGGCCGCGGACGACCTGCGCGAGCTGCTGCCCTCCGAGAAGCAGTGACGCCCAGAGGGGTTCAGCGTCGGTATGCTTCCACCCTGTCCCGGTGGGGCGGCGGCGGCAGACCGGCGATGCGTAGGGGAGCAGTGTGAAGATCCGACTCGAGCGCGACGTCTTGGCCGAGGCCGTGCAATGGGCTGCACGCAGCCTGCCGGTCCGACCGAGTGTGCCGATCCTGGCCGGGCTGCTCGTCAGGGCAGACTCGGACGGGGTGACCTTCTCGAGCTTCGACTACGAGACCTCGGCGCAGATCCACGTACGCGCGACCGTCACCGACGAGGGCGAGGCCCTGGTCTCCGGCCGCCTGCTGTCCGACATCTCCCGCAGCCTGCCGGCTAAGCCGGTCGACATCACCGCGGACGGCACCAAGGTCGAGCTGGTCTGCGGCAGTGCCCGGTTCACCCTGCAGACCCTGCCGGTTGCCGACTACCCGTCGCTGCCTGCGATGCCCGAGTCCACCGGGGCGGTGCCCAGCGACTTGTTCGCGACGGCGGTCGCCCAGGTCGTGGTCGCCGCCGGCCGCGACGAGCTGCTGCCGGTGTTCACCGGCGTCCGGGTCGAGATCGAGGGCGACACCATCTCGCTGCTGGCCACCGACCGCTACCGGATGGCACTCAAGGAGCTGACCTGGAATCCGAGCTCGACCCAGATCTCCGCCACTGCGCTGGTCCCGGCCAAGGTGCTGAACGAGACGTCGAAGTCCATGACCGCCGGTGAGCAGGTCACGCTGAGCCTGGCCAACGGCGGCTCGGGCGACGGCATCATCGGTTTCGAGGGCCACGGCGCCGCCGGTGACCGGCAGACCACCACCCGGCTGCTGGACGGGGAGTTCCCCAAGGTCCGACACATCATGAACACCGCGGCCCTGATGAATGTCCGGGTCAACACCGCCGAGTGCATCGCCGCAGCCAAGCGGGTGGCCCTGGTGGCCGAACGCAACACCTCGCTGCGGATGCTGATCGGGGACGGCGTCGTGACCCTGGAGGCGGCGACCGGGGACCAGGCGCAGGCCTCCGAGGCCATCGAGGCCACCGTCGACCAGCCGGGCGGCGGGGATCAGGTCGTCACGGCCGCCGGGTTCAACCCGACCTACCTGCTCGATGCCCTGGGGGCGTTCGGGATGCCGTACGTGAACTTCGCCTTCACCGCCCCGAGCAAGCCGTGCCAGCTGACCGGGCTCGCCGATCTGGACGGCGAACCGCTCACCGACTACCGGCACGTGATCATGCTGATGCGGCTGCCGACTTGAGGACCGATCTGAGACGTCATTCCCCCTGCGAGCAGCGGATCGCCGTCACCCGCTAACGTCTGGGCGGGAGGCGGCAGACACGCTGACACCTCCGTACGAGTCAAAGGGGTTTGGGATGCAGCTCGGAATGGTCGGCCTCGGCCGGATGGGCGCCAACATCGTGCGCCGGTTGATGCGCGACGGGCACGAGTGCGTGGTCTACGACGTGAACCCCGCATCGGTGGCCGACCTGGTCGGCGAGGGTGCCATCGCCGGCGAGTCGATGGAGGACTTCGTCGGCAAGCTGGCTCAGCCCCGGGTGGTCTGGGTGATGATCCCCGCCGGGATCACCGGCAAGATCGTGGACAGCCTGTCGCCGCTCCTCGACAAGGGCGACATCATCATCGACGGGGGCAACTCCAACTACCGCGACGACGTACGCCGGGCCGCCAAACTCCGCGAGCAAGGGATCCACTACGTCGACATCGGCACCAGCGGCGGCGTGTTCGGACTCGAGCGCGGCTACTGCCTGATGGTGGGCGGGGACGACGAGGCGATCGAGATCATCGAGCCGGTCCTGAAGACCATCGCCCCCGGACCGGGTGAGATGGAACGTACGCCGGGACGCTCCGGGGACCTGGCCCCCGAGGAGCAGGGCTACCTGCACTGTGGCCCGTCCGGTGCCGGGCACTTCGTCAAGATGGTCCACAACGGCATCGAGTACGGCATCATGGCCGCCTTCGCCGAGGGCCTGAACATCCTGCAGAACGCCGACGCCGGTATCAAGGCCTCCGAGCACTCGGCCGAGGTCGCTCCGCTGGAGGACCCCGAGTACTACCAGTTCGACATCGACTCCGGGAAGGTCACCGAGCTGTGGCGCCGCGGATCTGTCGTGTCGTCCTGGCTGCTCGACCTGACCGCGGCCGCGCTGCAGGCCAACCCCACCCTGGACGGGCTCGCCGGTCGGGTGTCGGACTCCGGCGAGGGTCGCTGGACGGTCAAGGCCGCCATCGACATCGGCGTACCGGTGCCCGTGCTGGCCGCGTCGCTGTTCGAGCGGTTCGCCTCACGGGACGAGGACAAGTTCGCCAACCAGATCCTGTCGGCGATGCGTCAGCAGTTCGGGGGGCACAACGAGCTGCCGGCGGGTTCGTCGCTCGAAGCCGGCGGGGAGAAGGCCGACCAGGCTGGCGGCGCGAACACGGGTCAGTCCAAGACGGCCTGATCGTTGGGGTTCGGGTGCTCAAGCTCGGGCCCCGGACAACCATCCGCTGTGTCTTCTGCCCTCGCTCCGCTCGGGCGCAGATCGCGCTCTACCCCGCCGGCTTCGTTGTCGCCGGTGAACGGACAAGCGTGTTTCACCGGCTCCTCCTCATTCCGGCGGGCGCGCGATCTCAGGGTTGTCGAGTAGGCCGCAGTTAGAGTGAGACCACCATGTTCGTGGACCACCTGCAGCTCGTCGACTTCCGGTCGTACGCGGGGGTGGATGTGGCGTTGGGGCCGGGGGTGACGACCTTGGTGGGGGCCAACGGGCAGGGGAAGACCAATCTGGTGGAGGCGGTCGAGTATCTGTCGACGATGAGCTCGCACCGGGTGTCGTCGGAGGTGCCGCTGGTGCGGGCTGGGGCGGAGCGGGCGGTGATCCGGGCGCGGGTGCAGGCCGGGGTCGAGGACCCGCGGCAGCTGCAGGTCGAGATCGAGATCACGCCGGGCAAGGCCAACCGAGCCCGGCTGAACCGGTCGCCGGTCAAGCGGGCCCGGGAGATCGTCGGGGTGCTGCGTACGGTCGTGTTCTCCCCGGAGGACCTGAGCATCGTCAAGGGGGACCCGAGTGAGCGGCGCCGCTTCCTGGACGAGCTGCTGGTCACCCGCTGGCCGCGGTTGGCGGGCGTGCGGGCGGACTACGACCGGGTGCTCCGGCAGCGGAACACGCTGCTCAAGTCGCTCAGTGGGCGGTCTCACGGCGGCGCTCCCTCGGCCGACGCCGCTGGCACCCTGGACGTATGGGACAGCCACCTCGCCGTGGCCGGCGGCGAGCTGCTGGCGGCTCGGTTGACCACGCTGTCCGACCTCGCCCCGCACGTGAGCAAGGCCTACGCCGACATCGCCCCGACCAACAACGAGGCGGCGGCGGAGTACACCTCGGCGCTGCCGATCGGGGATGCGGTCAGCCGTGAGGAACTGGCCGAGCTGCTGCTGGCCGCGATGGCCGACCGGCGTCCCGACGAGATCCAGCGGGGGGTTTCGCTCGTCGGACCGCACCGCGACGACATCAGCCTTGCCCTCGGCACCCTGCCGGCCAAGGGGTACGCCAGCCACGGTGAGTCGTGGTCGTACGCGCTCGCGCTCAAGCTGGGCAGCTTCCACCTGCTGCGTACCGACGGGATCGAGCCGGTGCTGGTGCTCGACGACGTGTTCGCCGAGCTGGACGTCACCCGCCGCGAACGCTTGGCCAACGGGGTCAGCGCGGCCGAGCAGGTGCTGGTCACCGCTGCGGTCGGGGCCGATGTGCCCGCTATGCTGCAAGGCCGCCGTTTCCGGGTCGCCGCCGGTGAGGTCACCCTCGAGCATTGAGACCCGACGGGTCCGGATGAGGTCATGCCGGTGAGTCGCGGCACGATCCCATCCGAAACGCGCGACACCCGCATCCTCCAGGTCGACGTCCAGCCCGACGACGAGGTCGTCCGCGGCTACGCCATCATCGTCAGGCGGTGACGCCACCAGTCGGGCGGAGCGACACGGGTAGCGTGAGCCTCGACGTCAGCACGCGAGGAGGTGGTCGGTGGTGCCCGAGTCCCCGCCACCCGGTCCCGAGTCG
>JAABUN010006919.1_pt1 | contig 12683 bp, 14 predicted proteins | sample 5559311 | NCBI WGS metagenome assembly JAABUN01 (sample SAMN10711877, study PRJNA513370) | rock metagenome | isolation source: Antarctica rocks | place: Antarctica: Victoria Land, Siegfried Peak sud | reverse complement strand
CAGTTCGCTTTCGGTGATGCCGAAGCGGGCTGCGCTCGGCGGGAGTGACGAGAAAGGGGAATAGAGAGCGGCGTAACCGAGCGGCAGACTGGAACGGTGATGTGTGCCTCTCCTCATGGTGTGCTGTGGCTTAGATGGGCCGGCGGGAGAGATCGGTCATGAGTGTCCGTCCCTGCTCAGCGAGCTCCAGGGCGACGTCGACGATCATGTCCTCCTGCCCGCCGACGAAGCCGCGCCGCCCGAGCTCTAGGACGAGCTCGCTCTCGGGGACCCCGTATCGCGCCGCGGCTCGCCGCGCGTGTAGCAGGAACGAGGAGTAAAGACCTGCGTACCCCAGCAGCACACTGGTGCGGTCCAGTGTCGGGAGCTGCGCGCGCAGCGGCTCGGCCACCTGTTCTTCAGCGCTGTCGAGCAGCCCGAGGGTGTCGACGCCAGTGGTGATGCCGAGCCGGTCGCAGGCCGCGACGAGGACCTCGGTGGGCGCGTTGCCGGCGCCCGCGCCCAGCCCGCGCAGGCAGCCGTCGGCCTGCTGCGCGCCGGCCTGCACGCCGGCCAGGGTGTTGGGGATCGCGGAGCCAAGATTGTTGTGGCAGTGCACGCCGACCTGGGTCTCGGGCCGCAGCGCCGTGCGCAGCGCACTGACCCGGTCAGCGACCTGGTCGGGGAGCATCGCGCCGGCGGAGTCCACCACATAGACGCAGTCCGCCCCCGAGTCCTGCATGATCACTGCCTGGGCGGCGAGCTGCTCGGGGGAGATGCGGTGCGCCAGCATGAGGAAGCCGACCGTTTCGCGGCCGAGGTCCTTGGCGGCCGCGAGCAGCTCCGGTGCGACATCGGCCTCGGTGCAGTGTGTCGCGACCCGGATGATGTCGACGCCGGCGTCGACCGCTTCCCGCAGGCGGTGGACTGTGCCGACGCCGGGCAGGATCAGCGCTGCGAGCAGGCTGTACGGCAGCTCCTGGCGGGCGGCGGCGATGAGCTCGATCTCGTCGGTGGTGCTCTGCCCGTAGGTCAGCGAGGAGCCGCCGAGCCCGTCGCCGTGCGCTACCTCGACGACCGGGATCCGTGCGGCGGCGAGGGCGGCGCTGATGTGCTGGACCCGGCCGATGTCGAAGCTGTGCGCGACGGCGTGCGAGCCGTCCCGCAGGGTCGAGTCAGTGATCCGCACATGCGCGGACGGCGCGACCGGGCTGTCGGTCGGAGCGGTCATATGGCGGCGCCTGCGCTCTGCCGCACGAGCTGCTCGGCGGTCTCGACGGCCGCTGCGGTGATGATGTCGAGGTTGCCGGCGTACGCGGGCAGGTAGTCGGCGGCGCCGGTGACCTCGAGGAACACGTGCACCACGGTCCTCCCGCCAGGTCCGCGGTCCGGCTCGAAGACAGGTCCCGCCTTGAGACGGTACCCCGGCGCGTAGCGCTGCACGGCGTGCACCGCGTTGTGCACGGCCGAGGTGATCGCTTCCTGGTCCGCGTCCGGCTGCACGGCGCACAGCACCGTGTTGCGCATCCGAATCGGCGGGTCGGCGGGGTTCAGGATGATGAGCGCCTTGCCCCGGACCGCGCCGCCGACCTCGACGAGGGCCCTGGTGGTGGTGTCGACGAACTCATCGATGTTGGCCCGGGTGCCGGGGCCGGCCGCCCGGCTCGCCAGCGAGGAAACGATCTCGGCGTAGTCGACCGCCGTGACGCCGGCGACAGCGGCGACGATCGGGACGGTGGCCTGCCCGCCACAGGTGACCAGGTTGAGGTTCGGGGCTTGCCGGACGGCCGCGAGGTTGACTGCGGGCACCACGAACGGACCAACCGCAGCGGGGGTGAGGTCGAGAGCTATGAGCCCGGCGGCGGCGTAGCGGGGGGCGTTGGACAGGTGTGCCTGGGCGGAGGTTGCCTCGAACACGAGCTGGGCTCCACGTGGGTCGCGGAGCAGCTCGTCGACGCCGCCGGCCGTCGCGTCGATTCCGAGCTCGCGGGCCCGCCGCAGCCCGTCGCTGCTCGGGTCGACCCCGACCAGCAGTACGGGCTCGAGCACGCTGGAGCGCTGCAGCTTCACGAGCAGGTCGCTGCCGATGTTCCCCGAGCCGACAACCGCCACCTTGGTCCTCATCGAGTACTCGCGGCGGCCGACAGCACCTGCACGGTCGTGCTCGCCGACCCGAGCTGGTCGAACCGGGCCTCGATGCGCTGCCCAGGAGCGATGGGGTAGGCGGCAGTGCACGACCCGGACAGGACCACCTGCCCGGCGAACAGGGTCGTGCCTCGCCGGCCGAGCTCGTTGGCGAGCCAGGCGACCGCTTCGGCCGGGTCGCCGAGGACGGCGGCGCCTGCCCCGGAGTCGACGACGTTCCCGTCCAGCAGCAGCTCGGAGCCCAGCGCGGGCAGGTCCAGCCCGGTCAGGGGATGCTGCGGCCCGAGCACGAATAGCCCGGACGAGCCGTTGTCGGCCACGGTGTCGGCGAGCGTGATCTGCCAGTTTGTGATGCGACTGTCGATGATCTCGAGCGCGGGGGCGACGGCGAGGGTGGCCGCGCGAACGTCGGCTGCGGTCACGCCGGGGCCGGCGAGGGGATCAGCCAGGACGAAGGCGATTTCCGGCTCGGCGCGGGGCTGCAGCAGGCTCGCGGAGGGCAGCTCGCCGCGGTCCGGCACGCTCATGCTGTCGAAGAGGTGACCGAAGTCCGGCTCGTCGACCCCCAGGGCGCGGCGCATCGCCGCCGACGTCAGGCCGACCTTGAACCCGACGACCCGCCGGCCGTCTTGCTGCCAGCGTGCGGCCTGGGCCAGTTGCACCGCGTACGCGTCGTCGACCGTCATGTCGGGGTGCCGAGCCGTCGGCGGCGCGACGGGCCCACCGCGGTAGGCCTCGAGCAGGTCGTGGGTGACCTGCTCGCGCTGATAGGTGTCCACGGGCGGGTCCTCGTCTCGGTCGGGTCGGGCTGCGGCAGGTGGGCGGCTGTTCGGTGGTCAGCCGTCGGCGAGCAGGTGACCGGGCTCGTCGGTGTCGACGACCTGGCGCTGGGTGGACACCCGGGCGGTGGGGCCCAGCCACATGTCGATGGACCCGGGCTCGTCGATCGCGAAGGTGCGGGGGCGCCATGCGGCTTCGTCCTCGATCCGCCGGACCCCGTAGGAGTACTCGTAGGTGAAGCCCTCGGGACCGGCGAAGTAGAGGAAGACCGCGGTCGACTGCGGGTGCCGACCCGGCCCCTGCTCGATCGTGACGTCATGCTCCTGCAGGAAGTGCCAATTGCGGAAGACGTCGTCGATCGTCTCGACCTGGAAGTTCATGTGGCACAGCCCGGGCTGCTCGCCTTGGAACACGGCGAGCTTGTGGTGCACCGGGTCGATGCGGATGAGGCACGCGGCGTCACCGATCCAGTCCGAGACGCGGGCGTTGAAGTGGCGGCTCCAGAAGCGGTAGGCCTCGCGGACGTCAGGTGCGTCTAGGCACAGATGCCCGAACTCGCCGATCCCGGCCTCGCGTCCGAAGCGGACCGGCCGGGTGATCTCGTTCTGCCCGGTGACCAGCTCGATGCGGTTGCCGAAGGGGTCGTCAAAGCTGAGCAGGTCACGGACCCTGCGGCCGCGGGCCTGCTCGGCCGTGCCACGCCGGACGCGGAAGCCGTCCTTCTCCAGCTCGGTCTCGGCGTCGGCGAGCGCGTCGTCGTCCGCCACCGTGAAGCCGGACGACAGCACCCCGGACGGGCCCTCGACCAAGGCGAGGCAGTGGTGGCGGCCGTCGGCGCGCAGCTGTGCGGTGCGCACGCCGTCCACCAGCTCGGTGCCGGCGTGCTCGAGCCCGACGATGTCCGTCGCAAAGGACAGTGCGGCCGGCAGGTCCGCGACACCGGAGCGCACGTAAGCGATGTCCTGCAGGGTGATCACGGCTGGTCCGGGCCTGCGTCGGGGATGAGGTTACCGACCAGACCGGGCTCGAGGTAGCCGGCCGTGCCGAACTTATCGACGAGCTCGGCGTTGCGGGCCAGGAGGTCGGCGACCGGCAGGGTGAGGTCCAGCCGCGCCAGGAACGGCTGGCGGGCGGGCAGGCCCGTGTGCCAGTACACCTCGCAGCGGTTGTCCTCCGGGTCGAAGAAGTAGATGCCGAAGGCGTTACCGTGCGTGACAACCATGTCGAAGTGGACGTCGTTGTCGATGAACCTCTGGTGGAACTCGATCAGCTCCGGCAGGGTATTCACCCGGAAGGACACCTGCTGGATCAGCTTGTTGCCCGCCGAGGCGGAGCCGACTGTTCGTCCCTCGACGAGCTGGAACTCGTGGTGCTCGAAGCCTGGCCGGGCGCTGAAGAAGCGCATGCCGAGGCTGGCGTCCTCGTCGGTCACGGTGAGGCCCAGGACGTCGCGGTAGAAGCGGGTGCACAGCTCCAGGTCGGCGCAAAATATGCCAAAGTGGCCCAACTCGGCGAGCGGCATGCAAGTTCCTCTTCTCGGGGACGGGAGGTCTAGCGGCGAACGGGGAGGTTGTCGAGTGCTTGCATGTCGGTGTCGGCGCAGACCGAGTTCTCGAGGCGGCCCAGGAGTTCGATCTCGATGGCGATGTCGTCACCCGGTGACAGGGACAGCCCGCGGGGCGCACCGACACCGGCGGGGGTGCCGGTGGCGAGCAGGTCGCCCGGCCGGAGTGTCATGAGCTGACTGGCGGCCGAGACGAGCTCCGCGACTGTGGCGATCATGTCGGTGGTGCTGGCGTCCTGCTCGAGCTCGCCGTTGCGCCACAGCCGGACGCGCAGGTCCTGCGGGTCCGGCACCAGCCAGGCCGGTGTCAGGCCGGGGCCGATCGGACAAAAGCCGTCCCGGCCCTTCGAGGAGATCCAGTCGTAGGTGAAGGGCGGCGCCAGCGGTGCGCTGCGGGCGTGCCAGCCGCGGGCGGAGACGTCGTTGATGATCATGTAGCCGGCGATCAGGTCCAGGGCGTCAGCGACCGGCACGTGGCGGCCGGAGCGGCCGATCACAGCGACGAGTTCCGCCTCCCAGTCGACGCCGGCGCTCTGGTCGACCGGGATCGGGATCGGGCAGTCCGGGCCGGTCAGTGCCGTCGGCGGGAGCAGGAAGAAGTAGGGGTCGACACCTTCCGGGACGGGGTCGATGCCCATCTCCCGCAGGTGACCGCGGTAGTTCGCTCCTGCCATCAAGAGCTTTCCGGGAGTGCGCAACGGGGTGTCCAGCCAGACGTCGGACAGTACGTCGGCATGGTTGGGGTTCCAGCCCTCCAGCAGGCCGCTTGCCTCCGGCCAGCGCTGTACGACGTCGGCCAGATCGGCGAACCCGGCCAGGGGGGCCACCGACCGGAGAGTGCCGTCCGCCGTCAGCGCGCCGACGACGTGGGTGCCGACTGCCGTTCGGCAGCTCGCTAGGCTCCAGGAACTCACTGTGGTTTGCATCTCACGCTGCGAACTGTATCCAGATGACCTTGAGTGTCAAGCAGAACCCGGGCAGATCCGGTGGGCACGTCGCTCTCCGCGGTAGGCCATTCTGCGTAGGTTGGATCCTCGCCGTGATCGCCGTCCCACACCTGGTCTCCCGGAGGTAGTTGTGCCACGAGCCACAAGCCCTGCCCCACAGGACGCCGACGAGCTGGACGGCCTGCCGGACCACCGCCGCGCACCGCTGCTGGTCCACGCACGGCTGCGGGCGCAGATCCTGTCCGGTGAGCTACCGCCGGGCAGTGTGCTGTCACAGGTCCCGCTGGCCCGCTCCCTGGGCGTCAGCCGCACCCCCCTGCGCGAGGCGCTGCGGATGCTGCAGGAGGAGGGGCTGGTCGAGGCCGAGCCCAACCGGCGGGCGCGGGTCCGGGGCTTCGACCCCGAGGAGCTCGACTCCCTGTACGCCAGCCGGCTGATGCTGGAGAGCCTCGCCGCCTCCCTGACGCTGCCGCACCTCTCGGGGTCGGAGCTGAGCGATGCCCAGCGCCTGCTCGACGAAATGCGCGAGCACGGAGAGGGAGAGCAGGACGACGACTGGCACCGCAGGCACGGCGAGTTCCACCGGCTGCTGGTCGCCCGCGGCGGCGCGACCCTGCTGAGGTCGCTGCAGACCCAGGCCGAGCGCAGCCGCCGGTACGTGCGCCTGTTCCAACACCCCCGCCCGGCCACCGGGCACACCCTGGGCGACCGGGAGCACCAGGCCATCGTGGACGCCGTAGCCGAGGGTGCCTTCGAGCTCGCGGTCGGCCGGCTCGGACGGCACCTGGCCCGCACCGCAATCTCGGTGATGCTGGACGCGGCACCGCACGTCGAGCCAGTGGGCGTGCGCGGGGCGATGCGCTTGCTGCCGGCGACGATGGCCGAGGACCACGCGCTGCGCCCGGTGCGCACTGGCCGCCGCGCGTGATTGGCCGCGTGCCGGCTGCGCTGCTGGACCCGGCCGCAGCCACGGATGGTGTGCTCGACGCCGCGGCGGCGCTGGCGGGGGAGGGCCTGGTCAACGCCTTCGGGCACGTGTCCGCCCGCCAGGCGGGTTCATTTCTCATCACGCCGCCGGTGCCGTTGGGGACGTTGACCGCCCACTCGGCCCTGCTGTCCGTCCCGCTCGACAGCGTGGTCCTGCCCCGCGGGGTCCCGCCAGAGGCGTGGCTGCACGCCGCGGTTTACCGGGCACGGCCCGACGTCGGGGCCGTCGTACGGGCCCAGCCGGCCGCCGCCACCGCAGTTGCCGCCAGCGGCCGCCCACTGCGTCCGCTGCACGGCCAGGGCGTACTTGCCGGCCGTGAGGTGCCGGTCCACCCCGATGCCCGGCTGGCTCGTTCGGAGGAGGCCGGCGAGGCGATCGCGGCGAGCCTGGGCGACGCGGTGAGCGTGCTGCTGCGCGGCAACGGCGCGGTCACGACCGGTCCACACCCCGGGGTCGCGGCCGCGCGCATGTGGGCGCTCGAGGCGTCGGCCGCGCTGAACCTGCCGCTGCTGGCCCTCGCCGATCTGCCGGGGCTATCCGGACTCGAGGTCGAGCACTGGGAGGCTGTCAGCGACGAATTGCTCGAGCGGCTCTGGCGCTACCTCCAGTCCTGCCACCCCGTGACGTAGTGGATCCCGTTGAAACATCGCGGTAACTTTTTCCCATCCCAAACTGTATCCAGAATGGCTCCCGATGTGTATGGTCGATGAGACCCCCGTCACACAGTGGAGCGAGCGATGACAAGCACGGCCCCCCAGACGGCAGCACCCGCCGACGCGTCGGCGCCTGCGGCCCCGCCCGACAGCCGCGTGGTTGACGTGGCTGGGGTGCGCACCCAGGTCCTGGACACCGGCGGGGACGGTTCCGGGCTGCCACCCGTGCTGCTGCTGCACGGCTCCGGACCGGGCGTCACGGCCTGGGCGAATTGGCGGCCGGTCCTTCCGGCACTCGTCGCCGCCGGCCGGCGCGTCCTGGCACCCGACCAGCTCGGCTTCGGCGGCACCGCGACCGGCGAGGACCGGCAATACGGCAGGGCGGCCTGGACCTCGCACGCCCTCGCCTTGCTCGACGAGCTCGGCGTCCCCGAGGTGGACGTGGTCGGCAACTCGATGGGCGGCGCGGTCGCCTTGTCGCTGGCCTGCGCCAGGCCGGCCGCGGTACGCCGCATCGTCCTCATGGGTGCGATGGGGATCGGCATGGCGCTGCCGCCCGGCCTCGACACCGTATGGGGCTACACGCCCAGTGTGGAGGGCATGCGCGAGCTGATCCGATTGTTCGCGTTCGACCAGGCCCTCGCGGAGACCGACCTCGTCGCCCTCCGCTACCGGGCCAGCCTGCAACCCACGGTCCGGGCCTCCTGGGAGGCTATGTTCCCCACCCCGCGGCAGCGCTGGGTCGACGACCTCGCGCTGTCCGAGGCCGAGTTGGCCAGCGTGCGACAGCCGGTCCTGCTCGTGCACGGCCGTGACGACCAGGTCGTGCCGATGCGCTCGACGTCGCTGCCGCTGCTGGACGTGCTTGCAGACGTCCGGTTGCACGCCATCGGCAGCTGCGGGCACTGGACCATGATCGAGCACACGGACGAGTTCAACGGCCTCGTCGAGCAGTTTCTGTCGCGATGACCGCCGAGCACATTAGCGCCGACCCGTCCGTCGACTCGCCGGTCGCAAGATCGATCAGGCTGCCGCTGTGGCTACTGCACTGGACGGCCACGGTCCCGCCCGAGCGCCTCGAGCCGCTGCTGGCAGAGCACCTGCGGTACATGGTCGACCTGGAGGCTCGCGGGTTGCTGTTCGCCAGCGGCCCGCTGTCCGAGCCCGACGGGTCGACCTCCGGAGGCGGTCTCACGGCGCTACGCGTCCCCCTCGAGGCCGACGCCCGCACCCTCGCCGACGACGAGCCTTTCGCCCGGCACGGGCTCCGCCAATACACCCTGCAGCGGTGGACCCTGGTCGAGGGCAACCTCAGCACCTCCGTGCGCCTGTCGGACTCCTCCGTCACGTTCGCCGCCGCGGACAGCGCGTGACCGGCGTCGGCGACCGCGACGGCGAGGCCACGGGCAGCCCCACCCGCGCCGGCCGCAGCGTCGGTATTGTCGGGGTCGGCACCATGGGTGTCCCGGTCGCCGGGAACCTCATGACCGCCGGCTTTGACGTGCTCGGCTACCGCCGTTCTGTTCTGCCGTCGGCGTTCCTGGCGCAAGGGGGACGGGCGGCGAACTCTCCGGCCGACCTGGCCGCGAGCTGTGACGTGGTCCTCGTCATCCTGCCCGGACCCGACGACCTGATCCAGGTCGCGCTGGGCGAGCAGGGACTCCTGGCCGGAGCGCACCGCGACACCGTCGTCGTCGAGATGAGCACCATGCCGATCGCCGTCAAGCTGCGATGCCGGGACGCCCTCGCCGAGCACGGCGCGGCGATGCTCGACGCTCCGATCAGCGGCATGCCGGCCATGGTGACCAGCCGCACTGCCTCGATCTTCTGCAGCGGCGACGAGCACACCTCCGCCGCCGTCCGTCCTGTGCTGGAGGCGGTCACCGGCCGGGTCGAGCACCTCGGAGCGTTCGGGGCTGGCTCGGTCACGAAGTACGTCGCGCACCTGCTGGTCGCCGTCAATACCCTCGCCGCGGCGGAGGCGCTCGGCCTCGCCCGGCGCGGCGGTGTCGACCTCGACCGCCTGCTCGAGGTGCTCGACGGCACCGTCGCTTCCTCCACCGCGCTGACCGTCCGGGGGACACGCATGGCCCACGGCCCATTCTGGCCCGCACCCGGCTCGGTGGCGACCCTGCACGAAGGGCTTGAGCAGGTCGAGGACTTCGCCCGCCAGCTCCAGGCGCACCCTCCGCTCCTGGAGCTCGCACTGGACCTGTACGGCAAGGCCCGCGCCGAAGGACATGCCGACGACGACATCGCAGTGATGATCGACGTCCTCGACGCCGCCCATCCCGACACCGAGCCCCCCTCGTGACCGGCCCCCCAGTGGCCGGCACGCGCCCGCAACAGCAGCCCCTCGAGGAGAGGACCCACCCATGTACAAGCTGAGCGAGGCGGTGCCGGTCAACCGCGACCGGGGCACCGGCAACCCAGAGCTCACGCGCGACCAGGTCTGGCAGGGCCTGCTCGACAAGGCCAACAACGCGCTGCCGTACGTCCCGCACATGACGTCCTGCACGGTCCTAGAGACCTACCCCGACGGGCTGCTGCGCGACGTCGTCTACCGGGGCGAGCCGGCCCAGGAGCGCATCACCTTCACGCCCGGCCGCCAGGTCCAGTTCGTCCGCACCGGGGGCACGACCCTCGGCACGATCCTCAACGACATCGAGGGCGATGGCGGCGATCTGGTACTGCGGTTCACCTTCTCCCTGGAGAAGAAGGGCCTTCCCCCGGGTTCGGACGATGAGCGCGAGCACTTTGCCCTCGTCGAGCAGGACTACCGCGCGTCGGTGCACGCCACTCTCGCGGCGATCCGCCGCGTGGCCCGCGAGGCGAGCGCGAGCAGCGCCACCGGCTGAACCCGCAGCTCGCCCCCCGGCCGCTCTCCCAACCCGACGTGTGCCCACCTACACCTGAGACCAAGGATGTACCTGACGTGACCCGTGACCCGAAGACGACCTTCGCAGACATAGACAGCCTCGACCCCGACCGCTTCGTCGCGCACCTGACGGAGGCCGTCGTCTTCCGGTTCGGCAACGGCGAGCCTCTCCTGGGCCGCGCCGCCGTCCGCGACGCCGTCGCGCAGTTCTTCACCAGCATCACCGGGATGAGGCACAACCTGCTCGCGCTCCATGAGGTCGGCGACATCGTCGTCAGGGCCGACGTGAGCTACACCCGACACGACGGTGCCGTCGTCGTCGTCCCGAACGCCGACATCCTCACCTATCAGGGGGACCTGGTGCGGGACTGGCAGATCTACATCGACCTGACGCCGGTCTACGCCTGACCCTGCGCTACGTGCGCCGCGCCCGGGGACCGGGTCCAGCGTCGGTCGTCCACAGCCCTACGAGCACGCCAGCTACCCCCCGCCGCAACGACGCACCCGGAGGACACAGTGGAACATGTCTGGTGGACCCGCAGATGACCTCCGACGTCGACCGGGGAGCCGACTCGGCCCCGCTGTCCGTGGACACCGCCGCCACCGGAGATCCGGCAGCCGCGGGTCCCGCCTCGTACCTAAAACGCGTACTCCGTGTGCAGGAGACCGGAATCCTCGTCGTCCTCGTCGCAATCGTGGGCCTCGTCGCTCTCGGGCACCCGCGTTTCGTCTCCAGCCAGTCCCTGACGAATCTCGCCCAGCAGTCCGCATTCTTCGGCATCATTGCGCTGGGTGTCGTGTTCCTGCTCGCCATGCGCGAGCTCGACCTGTCCGTAGGCAGCAACTACAGTGTCTGCACAATCGCCGCCGCGGTCCTAGCGCGAGACGGCCTTAACCCCTGGCTCGCCGCGGTCGCCGGGGTTCTCCTCGGAGCCGCGCTCGGAGCGGTGAACGCACTCCTCGCCAACCGCTTCAAACTCCCCGTCATTATTATCTCCCTGGGGACGCTGTCGGCCTATCGCGGGCTCACCCAGGTCGTGTCCCACAGCTCGCCCATCGGCGGCCAGCCGGTGGACAGCTCGTTCTACCGGTGGGTCGGCGCGACGCACCTAGGCCTGCCGACCGTCGTCTACGTCTTCTTCGTGCTGTGCGGCGCGCTGACGTTCGTCTTCCGCTCCACCCGTTTCGGGTACGCGGTGCGGGCAGTGGGGTCCAACGAGGAAGCGGCCCGCCTCACCGGCTACCCGATCGCCCGGGTGCGGCTGACCGTCCTCACGCTCGTTGGTGCCCTGTGCGGGCTGTCGGGCGTGTGCACTCTTGCCTACTTCGGTGCTGCTGACCCCGGAGTCGGCACCGGGTACGAGCTGACCATCATCGCGGCCGCGATCATCGGCGGGACCGGCCTGGCCGGCGGCGCTGGCAGCGTGCCCGGGGCGCTCATTGGCGCGCTGCTCATCAGCGTCATCGCCGGCGCGCTCACCCAGCTCGGCGTGCCGGCGGACTGGGGCCAGTTCGTCACCGGCGTCGTCATCGTCACCGCCGTCGGCTTCGACGCGCTGGTCCGGCGCCGCAACCGGGCCGGAGCCCGGGCGTGACCCCGGGCGCACTGCTGGCGACCGACGATCTCCGCAAGAGCTACGGAGGGGTCCGGGCGCTGCGCGGGGCCAGCATCGAGGTACATGCAGGCGAGGTGCACGCGCTGCTGGGCGAGAACGGCACCGGCAAGTCGACGCTCATGCGGATCCTGGCCGGCGTCGAGCGGCCGGACGATGGCGTTCTCACCCTGGACGGCGAGCCCGTGAGCTTCCGGAGCGCGTCCGAAGCGCACGCGGCGGGCATCAGCATCGTCTTCCAGGAGCTGAGCCTGTTCCCGGACCTGGACGTGTTGGCGAACTTGTTCATGGGCCGCGAGCCGACCCGCGGTGGTCGGGTCGACCGTCGGGCGATGCGGGCCCGCGCGGCACCCGTGGTCGAGCGGTTGGGTCTGACGTTTCCGTTGGACACGCCTGTCGCCCGGCTCACGCTCGCGGAGAGGCAGCTGGTGGAGATTAGCAAGGCCCTGATCGGCGACGCGCGCGTCCTCATTCTGGACGAGCCGAACTCCGCTCTCAACACGCACGAGAGCGCCCGGTTGTTCCGCCTCATCGAGGAGCTGCGCCACAACGGCACCGCGATCGTCTACATCTCCCACCGCCTGGAGGAGGTCTTCGCCATTGCAGACCGCGTCAGCGTCATGCGGAACGGCCAGATCGTGAAGACCGACCGGACCAGCGAGCTGAGCATCCCGTCCGTCGTTGAGGCGATGCTGGGCCGCCCGGCCACCGCCTCGCCCACCACCGCCCGGAGCAGGTCGGCGGCGCCCGTCACCGTCCGCCTCGACCACGTCAGCGCGCAGCGCACGCTGCGGGACGTTTCGCTGGACGTTCACGGGGGCGAGGTGCTCGGTTTGGTGGGGCTGGAGGGCGCGGGGCAGCAGGGCGTGCTCCGCGCCGTCTTCGGCGATCTGGCCGTCGACTCAGGTCGCATGCAGCTCGCCGGGCAGCCCTGGTCGCCGCACAGCCCGCGGGACGCTGCCCGCGCCGGGGTCGGTTTCGTACCCGCCGACCGCACCAGGGCCGGGCTGATGATGACCCGCTCCATCGGGGACAACATCGCCGCCGTGCGGATGACGCAGACCGCGGCACGCATATACCGCCAGCACGACCTACACCGGCGAGCCGGACGGCGCGTGGCCGACCTGCAGATCCGA
>JAABUN010006918.1_pt1 | contig 12687 bp, 17 predicted proteins | sample 5559311 | NCBI WGS metagenome assembly JAABUN01 (sample SAMN10711877, study PRJNA513370) | rock metagenome | isolation source: Antarctica rocks | place: Antarctica: Victoria Land, Siegfried Peak sud | reverse complement strand
GGCGTCCGAACGGCGGAGTGAAGTGCGATTCGCCTGGGCTCGCATCGCTCGAAAGGCGGCCGAGCTCGCCGAGCGCGCCGCTATCGCCTGAGGGAGTAGCTGGCTCCTGCTGCCCGGCTCGGTGAGCCGGAGGGCCCGCGGCTGAGTGCGGGTTCGTCGGTGGCCCGCTGATGCCGCTGCTGGCGCCGTTGTTTCGGCTCTTCCGCCGACGGCTGATCGTCGAGGCCGCCCGCGAGCAGGCCGATCGGGCCTGGCCGGCTCGATGGAAGGTCACGCCCGCGATGGACATGTCGGTGCAGGAGAACGGCTCGATGTGGCACCGGCTGAGCAGCCTGGCGGGTGCCACCTCGACCAGCCAGTACTTCGTCATGGATTGGCAACCTGGCTCAGCAGCACTCCTTGCCGCGCCAGGCTTCGACGCCCTCCCGGATCGACCACCCGGCGATTCCCAGAGCAATCACGGGGTCGATCCAGGATCCGGCTGACCACACAGCCGTGACGGCGAGGCCCACCAGAACCGCACCGGCCTGAGCGGTGCACATCAGGTTCTGGGTACCCTCACCGGCGGTGGCCCGGGACTCCAGCCGAGCACCGAGACGGCGCTTGGCGATGCCGAGAGCCGGCATGACGACCACGCTCGAAGCGGTCAGCACGATCCCCAGCACCGTGGCCCCGGCCTGATGCCCACTGACCAAGTCCCGGATGGCCTCGATCACGATGTAGGGGGCCAGGAGCCAGAAGCTGACGGCGACGGCCCTCTGTGCGCGGCGTTCGGACGTCTCGGACAGCGCCCTGGATCCGGTGAAGCGCCACACCACGATCACACTGGCCAACCCCTCGATGCTGCTCCCGAGAGCCCAACCGATGAGGGCAATGGATCCGGCGGCGAAACCGGCGATGAGGCCCAGTACGCCCTCAGCGGTCATCCACAGCAGCGACGCCCAGGCTAGCCAGCGAGCCAGTCGAGCAGCGCGCAGCCAGCTCGGATCGCCGAGCGTAGGGACATGCGGCGCGGTGCCGGTCGAGCAACCCGAGCACGTCTCGCTGACCGCGATCCCAGCCGCGGTGGTTTCCAAAGCCATACCGGTGTCCTGCTTGGAGAGGTCGGCGGTGTGCATCAGGAGTGGGCGGCGCGCTCGTGGGCGGCGTGGCTGGCCGGCTCGAACTGGAAGGTGGAGTGGCCGACGTCGAAGTGGCCGGTCAGGCACTCCTGGAGCTCGTCGAGCAGCTGGGGCACGTGACCGTCGTTGAAGCAGCTGTCGTCGACGACCACGTGGGCAGTGAGCACCGGCAGGTCGGTGGCGACGGTCGAGGCGTGCAGGTCGTGGACGTCTCGGACGTGGGCGACCTCGAGCAGATGGGCCCGGACCTCGGCCAGCTCCATCCCTTTCGGAGTTGCCTCCAAGAGCACGTCGACCGTCTCTCGGAGCAGCTTCCAGCTCCGCGGCAGGATCAGCACCCCGATCAGCAGCGAAGCCACCGCGTCGGCCCGCAGCCACCCGGTGGCGGCGATGACCACGGCGGCGACCAGGACGGCGAGGGCGCCGAGGGTGTCGTTGACGACCTCGAGGAACGCCGCCCGCATGTTCAGGTTCGCCCCCTGAGCGCGGGCAAGCAGGAGGATGGACACGGTGTTGCCCACCACGCCGACCACTCCGAAGATCACCATCGCCGTGCTGGCGATCTCTGGGGGTTCGAGCAGACGCCGGACGCCTTCGAAGAGCACGAACATGCCGACGGCAAGCAGCACCGCGGCCTGCGCCGCGGCGGCGAGCACCTCGGCCCGGCGGTAGCCCCAGGTCCGCTCGTCGGTTTCGGGCCGGCCGGCCAGGGTGGCGGCGACCAGGGCGAGGCTGAGGCCGGCGACGTCGGTCAGCATGTGCCCCGCGTCGGCGAGCAGCGCCAGGCTGCCCGAGACAAACGCGCCCACGACCTCGACGACGAGGATGGTGCTGGAGATCCCGAGGACCATGGCCAGGCGCCGGCCGTAGCGTTCGCCGGCCGGCACGGTGTGATCGTGTCCTTGCTCGCTCATGCCGACGACGCCGTAGCGACGGCCGAGGCGTCGGTGCCGTAGTTGGGACACAGTCCCACGGCGCTGCCGGTGGCGGCCAGCAGCTGTTCGGCAGCGGCCAGGACGCCGATCAGGTCGGGCTGGGTGAGGCGGTAGAACGACTGACGTCCCACCGGACGGCTCCTGACCAGCTGGCAGTCGGCCAGGCAGGCCAGGTGCCCGCTGATGGTGGACTGCGCCAGGGACAGCGAGCGGGTCAGGTCAACAACCCGGCGTTCACCCCGGGACAGTTCGTGCACGATGGCCAACCGGGTCGGATCGCCCAAGCCGCGGAACAGGGTGACCGCAGGGCGCAGGTCCGCCTTGCAGGCGCGATCAGGGTCCGGCATCGTCATGGGCCGATGATAACCACATGGCAGCCAGGCCGTAGGTGGGCTCGGTCGAGCGGGGCAGGGCGCAGATCGGCCTAGACAACATCTACGCCTTGATGATCTGACAGACCGGCGTGTCGTTGCAGTCGGCGGGATCGAGGCGGCGGCCGCGTTCGGCCAGGGCGCCCAGCTCGCGGCGCAGCCGCTGCAGTTCCTTGATGCGATGGCCGAGTTGGGCGTGCCGCTGCTCGATCACGGCGAGGACGTGGGCGCAGGGCGTCTCGCCGCGCTCCCGGTAGGCGATGATCTCCCGGATCTCAGCGAGGGTGAGCCCCACCGCCTGGGCGGCCCGGATGAAGGCCAGCCGGTCGAAGATGCCCGGCGGGTAGTCGCGGTAGCCACCGCCGGTGCGCTCGGGTGGATCGAGCAGGCCCAGCGTCTCGTAGTAGCGCAGCGTCTTGACCGGGACCGCTGACTGACGAGCGACCGCACCGATCCGCACGGAGCCAGACTACGGCTTGACCCTCCACCGCAGTGGAAGGTTCATGCTGGCCCGATGGAGGTGACACTGCTCTACTTCGACGGCTGCCCCAACTGGCGGGTCGCCCGCGACCGGCTGGTCCAGGGGCTGGCCGCTACTGGTCATCCCACCGAGGTGACCCTGCACCAGGTGCAGACGCCGGCGGACGCGGAGCGGGTCGGGTTCCGGGGTTCACCGACCATAATCGTTGATGAGCGCGACCTGTTCGGCAGCGCGCCAGCCGCCGGCGCTCTGGCGTGTCGGGTCTACCCCACCGATAGCGGGCCGCAGGGGTCGCCGTCCCTGGAGCAGATCATCGCGGCGCTGGCCGAGCGATGACCGGCCGGGATCGCCTCACCGCCGGGGCGGTGGTCGCGGCCGTCGCGTGTTGTGCGGGTCCGCTGCTCCTCGGCACAGCCGGCACCGTGGCCGGGCTGACACTGGGGAGGTGGGCGCTGATGATCGTGGTGGTGTTCTCGGTCATCTCCGGCACGGTGATCTGGGGGCAGGCGATCCGCGTTCGAGACTCCCGGAAGGTGGTCCAGAATGCCCACCGCGATCGGGCGTGACGCCCTGGCCCGGCTGGTCGAGGCCGGTGCCCAACTCGTCGAGGTGCTGCCCCAGGACGAGTACGACGAGGAGCACCTACCTGGCGCGCTGCACCTTCCGTTGAAGTCGCTGACCCGCGAGTCGGCGGCCGTCCTCGATCGGACCCGGCCGGTGATCGTCTACTGCTGGGACGGACTTTGAGACATGAGCCCACGGGCCGCGTGCCGGCTCGAAGACCTCGGTTTCACCGTCCGCGACTACGCGGCCGGGAAGCTGGACTGGATCGCAGCCGGCTGGCCCACCGAGGGAACCGGGAGCACAGCCGGACGTGTCCTGCATGCGGTCGAGCGAGACGTGCCGACTTGTGCGCCGGAGGACCGGCTCGACGACGTGCGGGCTCGGTTCCCCGGTGCCGAGATCTGCGTCGTGGTCAACGACCAGCGCGTCGTACTGGGCCGCCTTCGTCTGGACCGACTCGGCGAAGTCGACGGCACCGCCGAAGACGTGATGCAGCCGGGGCCGGCCACCATCAGAGCCCACGAGGACCTCGGCGCCACCCTCGACCGGATGGCCAAGCGGCGGGTGACTGGGCTGCTGGTCACCACCCCAGACGGCGACCTCCTCGGCCTCGTTCGAGGTCGGCCAGCGCCACCTTGATTCGGTCGGTGAGACGGTGCATCCGGTTGACCGCGAGCCGGCGCGAAGGGTGATGCGACTGGGCCGCCAGACCCCTGTCAGGAACGCGAAGCCGACGTCGCGGCTTGGCATCCGGCAGGTGCTGGCCGTTCCGGCGTACCGGCGGCTGTGGACGGCCCGAACGGTGTCGCAGTGGGGCGACACGTTCAACTTCGTCGCGCTCGCGCTGCTGGTCTACCAGTTGACCGGCTCCGGCCTCGGCGTCACCGGTGTCGTCGTGGCCGAGATCGTCGCCGTGCTGCTCGTCGCCCCGGTGGCCGGCCCGCTGATCGACCGGTTACCCGGCGTGCGCGCCATGGTGCTGGCCGACCTGGTACGAGCGATCTTGTGCGGGGTGCTGGCAGTGGCGCACACCCAAGTCGCCATCGTCTATGCGGTCGCCTTCGGCCTGTCCGCCGGCTCGGCGGTGTTCAACCCGGCCGCCGGATCGCTCCTGCCGGCTCTGGTCAAGCCTCAGGAACTCCTGGCGGCCAACTCCGGCATCTGGACCGCCGCTGTGCTCTCCCAGATCGCCCTGGCCCCGCTGGCGGGGCTGCTCGTCACCACCGCCGGCGTCGGAATCGCCTTCGGCATCAACGCCGTCTCCTTCATCGTCAGCGCCGCCCTACTGCGCGGACTGCGAAGGCCGCGTCCGCCGGCTCCGGTTCGCCGACGTCGACTTGTCATCGAAGCCCGGCAGGGTTTGCGGCTGGTGCTCACCGACCGGCTGCTGCGGGCGCTGGCAGCCGGACAACTACTGGCCGCGCTCTCAGCTGGGGCGACCAGCGCCCTGCTGGTCGTGCTGGCTCGCCGGCACCTCCACCTGGCAGCGTCTGGCTACGGGTTGCTGATCGGAGCCATCGGGGTCGGCGCCGCGCTTGGACCCCTGGCCCTCCTCCGCCTGGTCCCCGACCCCGGCCGTCGGGCGTTCGTCTTCGGTCCGTACGTGCTGCGAGGACTCGTCGATCTGCTGCTTGCCGTGAGCACCGCCCTGCCGCTCGCGGTCGCATCACTCGTGCTGTACGGGCTGGGTACCTCCACCGGCGCAGTGACGTTCAACTCGCTACTACAGGCCCATGCCCCCGAGGTGCTGCGCGGCCGGGTGTTCGCCACCATGGACGTGATCTGGCAGGCCGGTCGGCTGGCCTCCCTCGGTCTCGGGGGCTACCTGGCCGACAGGTTCGGCATCTCGGTCGTCTACTACCTCGGCGGTGTACTGTTGCTCCTGGCCGCCGGTGCTGGGCTATTGGGGGCAGAGGGCGATGACCCGCCCGCCCGAGCTGGACCTCGACGGCGACCGTCCCCGACGGTGTACTGACGCTGCGCCGCAAGGGTGGACGGCGACCTGCTCCGGATGCCCGGCTCGCTCACCGGCGCCCTCGCAGCCGACAACACCGCAACCGACGCGCAGATCTGCCCCGGTTATCGGGGCCGCGCCGCTCTGACGCCATGGCGACGACGTACGAACCGAGGATCGGCTGGGCGCGAATCATCTTCGCGGGATGACCGCTTCGTCGTCCTGCCGGCCGAGCGGGAATGATCTGGAGGTGTCGCCCATGAGGGGACTTCCGCGCTGGGTGCCCGTGCTGATCGGTGCCTCGTGGTCTCCTTGGCGCTGAAACCGGTCGGTCCGGTTCCGTTCTATTTCACCCCACTGGTTCTCGGTCTGACCTATCTGGCCGCCGCCGCGACCACCGGCCGCCAGGGCACGCTGTGGAGACCCGGGTGCGTCATCACGCTGTGGGGTGTCGCGGTCGCGTTGGAGTTCAGCCACACGACCCACGCGGATTTCACCTCCGTGGCGGTCACCGCGCTGGGAGCCGGTGCCACTATCGCCGCGCTGCTGCGCCGGGTCGGGGTGCGCACCGACCCGCTCGCGATCGCGCTGTCGGTGCTGTTCGCCGAATGTCACCAAGCTCGTCGCCCCGCAGGGAGTGGCGGCCATCACCCGCGGCTGGTTCTACGGCATCTTGCTCGGCCTGTGGATCGTCAGCGACCTCGCCCGGCTGTCCCCACAACGTCGCCGCGCCACCACGAGTGACAACGGAGTTGTTCCTTCGACGGGAGCATGATGCCAACCACGTCTGGTCAGGTCTCACGGGAGCACCGCAGCGTAGGAGTCAGCGCGGCGTGCCTGGTCATGGGCGCTCTCTTCGGGCTGCTGTCGGTTTACTCCGACAGCCGCGCCAGCTGCGCGCTGTGGGTCGTGATCGCATTGCTTTTCACGTTTGTCGCCGGGCTGCTCTTCCAGCCACCACGGCGGACGCGCTAAGAGCCTCGGGTGGCTAGACGCGCGCGACGCAGCCGCCACGCCGAGTACATCCGGTTCAGTGGGCCTCAGGATGCCCGCTGACGAGGCCCTCGCCGAAGGCGCGAAGCCGAGCTACAGTCGGTGAATCGACGGGCCGCTCCGCTGTGCGGGACAGTGCCGCCTTGATCTCGGCGAAGGTGGTGGCTTGCACCCCGCAGCGGCGGCACAGGTCGAGATGCCGGGTGATGCGGTGTGCGGCGAGTTCGTCGAGTTCACCGTCGAGGTAGCTCTGCAGGACGTGCCTGACTTCCCGGCAGCTGGCGATCTCGGTCGACCCGTGCATGCGACGCCACATCGACAGTTTCCCGGTCATGGTCGTCTCCTGGGGACGAAGCCTGCCTCGGCGAGGCGGCCACGGATGCGCGCGCGGGCCCGGTGCAGACGGCTCATCACGGTTCCTTCCGGTACGCCGAGGACCTCGGCTGCTTCGGCGTAGGTGAGCCCGTCGACGTCGACCAGCGTGATCACCTGCCGGAACCTGCCGGGGAGGTCGGTGAGAGCGGCTTCGACGACTCCGTCGAAGGTGCGGTCCACGACGACGTCCTCAGCGGAGTGGTAGCCCGGCTGGTGATGGTTGTAGCGGTCGAGATCGGTGTCCGGGTCGTCGAGCAGATGCGGGCGTCGGCGACGGTTGCGGTTCACCTCGGTGTTCCGCAGGATCGTCAGCAGCCACGCCCGCGGATGCTGACCATCGAAGGTGCCGATGCTGCGCCACGCTCGCAGCAGCGTGTCCTGGACCAGGTCCTCGGCGTCGCTGGGTTGGGCGGTCATCGACAGCGCGACACGGAGCAGCACGTCGACTTCGGGCACGATGCTGCCCAGGTACACCTCTCGCCGGTGGGCGTCGTCAGAGGTCACCGTGGCAGCACCCACGGCTGAGGAAACCCGTTGGACGTCACACGTCATTCCATCGGTAGCCGGAAACCATCATGCGGAAGGGTGCGGCACAAGAACGGGTTTCCTTCTCGTGGACTACGACATGATCGTCATCGGTGGCGGTGCCGGCGGGATGAGCGCGGCCCGCACCGGCGCGCGGATCCGTCACCGTTCGGGAGCGAACGACGGGCGGGTGGCGCTGGTCCAGGACGGGCCGGTCGGCGGTGACTGCACGTTCACCGGCTGCGTCCCGTCCAAGACATTGATCGAGGCGGCGGCCCAAGGGATCCGGTTCGACGACGCGATGTGCCGGGTTCACGCGACCGTCGAGCGGATCGCGGCGACCGAAACCGCCGACGTGCTGCGCGGTGAGGGGATCGACGTCCTCGACGGCCGGGCGACACTGGCCTCCGCCGGGTCTGTCCGCGTCGACGGCAGGCTGCTGACTGCATCGAAACTGGTCCTCGCGACCGGTACAGCACCCGCCGTCCCGCCGATCGACGGGTTGGCCGACGGCCCGTATCTGACCAACGAGACCGTGTGGGGCCTGACCGCCGCGCCGACGTCGCTGGCGGTCCTGGGCGGCGGCCCGATCGGCTGCGAGCTGGCGCAGGCGTTCAGCCGGTTCGGGGTGACGGTGACGGTGATCGAAGCCGCCGACCGATTGCTGGTCAAGGAAGAGCGCGAAGCGAGCGATGTCCTCGCCGAGGTCTTCGCGCGCGACGGCATCGACGTTCGGCTCGGAGCGAAGGCGGTCCGCGTCGAGCACTTGGCCGATGGTTCGGTGCGGGTCCGGCTGGAGGACGGGTCGACGGTCGAGGCGCAGCGGCTGCTGGTCGCGGTCGGCCGAACGCCGGTCACCGACGGGTTGGAACTCGACGCGGCCGGCGTACGACGGGACTCCGGCGGCTTCATCGCCACGGACGACCACTTGGCGACCAACGTGCGTGGCATCTTCGCCGTCGGTGACGTCACCGGCCGGTTGCAGTTCACCCACGCCGCGGATGAGATGGGGCGGATAGCTGCGCTCAACGCGCTGCGCTGGCCGCTCCGGATGCGGTTCCGGGCCGCATCGACACCGTGGGTGACGTTCACCCACCCCGAGGTCGGCCGCGTCGGGCTGAGCGAAGCCCAAGCGGTGGAACGGGGTGGCCGCGTCGCCTATCTGCCGTTGAGCAGGGTCGACCGGGCGATCGCCGCGAACGAGACCGATGGCTTCGTGAAGCTGATCGCCGGGCCTCGACGGGTCACAGGTCATGCGGGCGGCGGTCGGCTGCTCGGCGCGACGGTCGTCGCGAGCCGCGCGGGAGAGATGATCCACGAACTTGCCCTCGCGGTACGCACCGGCATGTTCACCGGTAGGCTGGCCCAGACCGTGCATGCCTACCCGACCTGGTCGACCGCGATCCGCAGCGCAGCCGCTCAGTTCTTCGTCGAAGTCGACGGCTGTCGAGCCCGCGATGCCCGACCCGACTGATCTCCGAGGGCGGGCACGTTCCCTCGACAGTCACGCGTCCTTTGCCGGCGCTGCGTTCATCGCGGCGGGTGGCTGTCCGGTCAGTTGGGGCAGTGGGGGTGCGGCGGGGACGTCGAGTTCGGTGCCGGCGTAGTGGTTGAAGAAGTTGGTGAACACGTTCGCCATGACGTGCGCGAAGGCTTCGGCGAGCTGCTCGGTGCTCCATCCGGCGTCGAGCGCCGCCTTCCATGTCGCGTCCTCGACATAGCCGACGCCCCCGGCGGTTTCAGCCGCCACCGACAGCAGCGCCGCGAGTCTGTCGTCGAAATCGATCTGCCCGGCTCGGATGCTGATGGTGTCCTGCTCGGTCCAGCCAGCCTTGCGGGCTGAGCCGGTATGCGCGGCCAGGCAGTACTCGCAATGATCGACGGCGGCGACGGTCAGCGCGATGGCTTCTCGCGTCTTGGTATCGAACGTGCCGTGCTCACCGATCGCCTGCTGCATGCCCGTGTAGGCACTGAGCACGACCGGAGAGTGCGCCATCTCGGCATGAATGTTCAGCAGCGTGCCCATCCGGCGTTGGAGCCCTTGCAGGGCCTGCTGGCTGGCGACCGGCGCATCGTCGACGTCGTGTACGGGGATCCGCGGCATGGTTTCCTCCGATGATCAGGATGGGGGACGTGACGGAAACCCGGTGACGGATGCCGGCCATTCCCGAGGCAGTTGATCCACGCGGTTGCCATACCGGCTCGTGCTGCGCCGTCGATGTCCCAGGAGTGGACGGCAACCAGCAGCATCTGCTCGGCGGGAACATCGCAGCTGCGGGCGGCGTAGTCGTAGGCTTCTCGCTGGGCCATCGGCGCCATGTCCGACAGCGTCTGGTTGACGACGAACACGACCACCGCCACTTGCTCCGGCATGCCGTCCTCCCATCGTCACGAGGCGCCACGGCGGAGTCCGCGCCGAACCGGCCGCCCGGGGCTCCGATTGAGGGTCCGCGTCGCCCGGCTGCGACGACGCCAGGATGCCGATGGCGTGTCCGCGGATGTTCATGGCAAACCTTGACGGCGCCACGGGCGGCGCTTGGCGCCGCCAGGCAGCGGCATCGCCGGTCGGGAAGGTTTCCGGTCCGGGGGCGGGTTTCCGACCTGACGCCGAGAAAGGAGTGGGCTGTGCGACTGGTGCAGAGAGTCCGCCGTCTGGCACGTGCCACCCGACCGGTCGACCCGGAATTCGTCGACGCGCTTGAGCGCCGCTGGGGGGAACTGCCGGAGGTGGTGAAGACACCCGGGCAGCTCCTGGGCCGGCACGCGATCGGCTGCGAGGGGACCCACGGCGTGTTCCCGAAGTGCAACCTGGCCTGCACCCCGTGCTACCACTCGCGAGATGCGAACCGGGTGCGGGTCGACGGGGCCCACACTCGGGATCGGGTCGAGGCGCAGATGCAGCTGCTGCGTCAGCAGCGGGGCCCGGTCGCGCACGCGCAGCTGATCGGCGGTGAGGTGACGCTGCTCGACCCGGACGACCACGCGGAGACGCTCGCGATCATGCGCCGGTACGGACGGGAGCCGATGAGCATGACCCACGGCGACGTCGACTACGACTACCTGCAGCGGCTGGTCCTCGACCCGGGCACCGGCCGCCCTCGGCTGACTCGAGTCTCGTTTGCCGGGCACTTCGACAAGTTCATGTTCGGCCGCCGCGGCATCGAACGGCCAGACAGCGAACGCTCGCTCAACCCTTACCGGCAGACCTTCGCGGACCTGTTCGCCCGGTTACGCCGGGAACATGGTGTCGGCTTCTTTCTCGCCCACAACATGACGGTCACGCCCGGCAACCTCGACGAGGTCGCCGAGGTGGTCCGGGACTGCCACACGATGGGTTTCGGTATGTTCTCCTTCCAGCCGGCCGCGTTCCTCGGCGACGACCGCCGGTGGCACGAGTCCTACCGGGCGGTCACGCCGGACGCGGTCTGGACCGAGATCGAACGAGGCGCGGGCGCGCGCTTGGACTACCACCTGTTCGAAGACGGCGACACCCGCTGCAACCGGGTTGCTCATGGCTTCTACCTCGGTGACCGGTGGCACCAGGTCCTGGACCCCGACGACCCGCGTGACCTGCGGGTGCGTGACGCGTTCTTCACCTACTTCGGGCTCGTCAACTTCACCGGCGCTCCGGTCAGTGTTCTCGCTGCCCGCGCCGCCCGGGTCGCGCTACGACACCCCCGGGTGCTGCTGCTCGTCGCTGGATGGGTTCGTCGCACGGTGGCACGGGTGGGTGGAGTCCGCCGACTGGTCGGCGGCCGGATTCGACCGGTGACGTTCGTCATGCACAACTTCATGGACGCCGCCGAGGTCGCCCCCGCCTGGGAACTGATGCAACAGGGCGTGCTCAGCGACGACCCGCAGATCCGCGGGACGCAGGAGCGGCTGCAGTCCTGCCACTACGCGATGGCCCATCCGGAGAGCGGGACGCTGGTGCCGGCCTGCGTGCAGCATTCGCTGCTCGACCCGACCGAGAACGCCCAGCTGACGAAGCTGCTGCCTCTCGTCGAGGTCCGAACCCGCCGCCGACCTGCCGCAGCCGCAGGCACCCCGGTTGCTCTTGGGGATGCCGGAGGACGGCGGTGAAGATCGGCGTGATCGGCGGCTCGGGAAGTGACGAGCTCTCCGGCCTGCAGCCGGCCCGACGGCGCAGCGTCGACACGACGTACGGGGCCGTCGAGCTCAGCGAAGGAACCGTCGCCGGCGTGCCGGTCGCGCAGGTGTCTCGGCACGGCGCCGGACACACCCGACTGTCCCACCAGGTGTCCCACCACGCGAACCTCGCCGCGCTGATCACTGCCGACGTGAGCTGCGTCGTCGGCCTCACCGTTTGCGGCGCCGTCGACCCCGACGTACCGCTGGGATCCGTCGTCGTCTTCGACGATATCTACTTCCCGTCGAACCGGCTTCCCGACGGGCGATTGTGCACCTGGTTCACCGATCCGGGGCAACCCGACCGCGGGCATTGGATCTTCGATCAGCCGTTCAGCGCCCCGCTGCGGGAGGTGCTCGCCGCCGCGGCGGCGAGTGTGGGGACGCCGGTGGTGACTGCTGGGTGTTACGGCCACGTGGATGGGCCGCGGTTCAACAGCCGCCCGGAGATCGCCGCGCTGCGGGCGGTCGGCGTGACCGCGGTCAGCCAAACCGCCGGACCTGAGACGGTGCTCGCCGGTGAGGCGGAGCTGCCCTACGCGCTGCTCGGCTTCGTCACGGATTACGCCAACGGCGTCACCGCTCAGGCCGAGCCCGTCGAGGTGCTGCTCGCGCGGATCGCTGACAGCGCCGCCATTTTCACTGCCGTTCTGGAGAAGGCAATTCCGAATGTGGCGAGTCTGCGACCCGCCGGGATCGTGCACCGGTTCGGCGGATGAACGACGTTCGCGCGGACACGGTTGTGGTGATGGCGAAAGCACCCCATCCAGGTTTGGTGAAGACGCGACTCGAGCCGCTGCTCGGTGCCAACGGCTGCGCTCAGCTGCAGGCAACGCTCATCGCGACAGCGGCGACACTCGCCGTCGACGCCGGCTACCGCGCCCGGGTCGCGACCATGCCGGCGGCGGCGTGTGATGAGGTCTGTGCGCTGACGCCGCCTCCCGCCGAGATAGTCCCGCAGCGCGGGTCGAGTCTCGGTGAGCGGATGTGCTGCGCCGTCAGCGATGGGATCACCGCCGGTGCCGATTGCGTGATCGTCATCGGAACCGATCTGCCGACGCTCACGGTTGATCGGCTGCCCGAGGTGTTCTGGATCGATCCGCTGCTATGGGGCGGCGCGGACGTGCTGGCCGCGACTCTCGCCGTCGCCGAAGAGGCGAAGCTGACCGTCCAGCTGCTGCCGGTTGAACGTGACCTCGACGTCCCAGACGACGCGGGC
>JAABUN010006917.1_pt1 | contig 12689 bp, 13 predicted proteins | sample 5559311 | NCBI WGS metagenome assembly JAABUN01 (sample SAMN10711877, study PRJNA513370) | rock metagenome | isolation source: Antarctica rocks | place: Antarctica: Victoria Land, Siegfried Peak sud | reverse complement strand
ATGGACGTGACCTTTGGCGAGGACGCTTGTCGGGTGCGCACGGGACACGAGGCGCAGAACCTGGCGACCTTGCGGCGAACGGCGGCGTTTTTGCTCACGCACAGTGCTGAAGGGACTACGAGAAGCAACGTGCGCGGGCGCAAGAAGACCGCCGCATGGAGCCGAGCCTACCTGCTACGAACTCTCACTATTTAGATGCGCTCGCCCTGCCTCCTGACGGGCAACATCGCGCGTAGCGAACCGGCAGCGATGCACCATCTCGTTCTTCAACGTCCCGAAGAAACTCTCGACAACGGCATTGTCAAAGCAGTTGCCGCGGCGGCGCAAGCGGGCTTGCACGCGCTCATGCTGCAAGCGATCTGCGCCTCCTGGAGCCGGGTCTGGTAATCGGTGCTGGCGTACTGGCTGCCCTGGTCGCTATGGTGCAGCAGCCCGGAATCAGGGCGGCGCTGGCCCAGTGCCATGACCCCATGACCAGTGCGCCCAGCACTAACTCCTTGTGCAAGCTGGCCTGCATGGACCCTGTTGCGCGGGCGCAACTGAGCCGACAACGCGGCGGCTGAACAGATCCAGGACCACGGCCAGATACAGCCAACCTTCGCCGGTCCACAGGTACGTGATATCGGCCGCCCAACGTTCATCGGCCTTGGAGATCGGCCTTGGAGGCGGTGAAATCCTGGTTGAGCAGGTTCTTGGCCACCGGCAGCGCGTGCTTGGAGTCGGTTGTCACCTGGAACCGACGGGGCAGCAGGGCGCACAAGCCGGCTTGTTTCATCAGTTTCGCGACCCGGTGCTTGCCACAAGCAATTCCTTCTTCGCGCAGGTCCCGCAGGATCCGCGGGCTGCCGTAGGTTTGGCGGCTGACCTCAAAGTGTTCCCGGATTCGCTGCGTGATAGTTTCATTTTCCCGGTGGCGCGCGCTGGGTTGGCGCCCGCACCAGGCGTAGTAGCCGCTTTTGGCCACTCGCAAGGCGTGACACAAAGCGGCGATGGGAAAGTGCCCCTGATGCTGCTGCACGAATCGGTATCTCACAGGGGCCGGTTGGTGAAGATACCCACCGCCTTTTTTAAGATCTCGTTCTCCTGTTTCAAGCGCGTGTTTTCCCGCTGAAGTTTGGTCATCTCCTCGTCGCGGGCGTTGCCACGGCCGGGAAAGGGGCGGCTTTGTGAACCGGGATGCTCCGCTTCTTGCTGGAGTTGGCGCTTCCAGCGGTTGAGAACGCTCTCGTGGATGCCCAGGTCCCGGGCAACCGCCGAGACATTGCCTCGCTCTTGGGCCAGGCGCACGGCTTCGCGCTTGAACTCTTCGGTGAAGGAGCGGCGCGGTTCAGGACGCGGTTGCAATTGCCCTTCGATTTCTGCCATTGTGACACCTCATGTTTCGCAGATAGATTCTGCTTAACTGGGTGTCCACCATCCACGGGAAAGGTCACTCCTTTGCCAGACGAGCGTAGGGGAGATAGGAAGGGCGGGCAACCAGCGGTGCGCGCGCGCACGCACGCACGCTGCCGCGCAAAGCGCGCCGGGGCCGAGGAGCAGGAATGCTCGTGCGTGACGAGCAAGTGGGAGCACGGGGCGCGCTGCTGTTTGTCGGCGGGGGCGCGTGCTCACAGCAGCACCGAACAGGAAGGATGACAGCACGCCCATGAAGCGTCGAAGTTTTTTGGCGGCCTCGGTCTCGGCAGCGAGCCTGAGCGTTATTGGCGGTGGGGAAACGCATGCCTCGGCAGCGGCAGCCCAGCGGGCGGGGATCCCGGACAAGGGAGCAACGAGCAAACAGGTGCTGGACATGCGTAAGTACACGTTCAACTCGCTGGAGAAGAGGAGGGCCTTCGAGGGCTTCCTCGTCCGCGGCCTAGTCCCGGCACTGAACCGGCTGGGAATTCGGCCCGTGGGCGTGTTCACGCTGAACCAGGCCGACAATCCCGAGGCCAAGTTTGAGGGCCAGGAAGAGAGCGACCTGTTCGTGCTGGTGCCGCACCCCACCATAAAATCGGTCGCGACGCTGGACACCCGGCTGGCGGCGGACAGCGCGTACGTAGCCGCCTTGGCCGCGTTAAACGAGGGACCGAAGGACCCGGCCTACGTGCGCTACGAGAGTTCGCTCCTGCTCGCCTTCGACGCGTTCCCGCGCGTCGAGGTGCCCACCCAGGCCGCGTCGCGCGTGCTGCAACTGCGCATCTACGAGTCGTACAACGCCGAGCGCAGCCGCAGGAAGGTGCGCATGTTCAACGAGGGCGGGGAGATCCAAATCTTCCGCGCAGCGGGCATGCACCCGGTCTTCTTCGGGCACGCGTTTTCGGGCGCGCGGCTGCCGAACCTGACCTACCTGCTCGCCTTCGAGAACGAATCGGCAATGAAATCCGCGTGGGACACGTTCGGCAAGCACCCGGACTGGCTCAAACTCAAGGACGACCCGCTGTACCGGGACACCGTCTCCGCCATCACGAACCGGGTGCTGCGCCCCGCCGAAGGCTCTCAGATTTAACGCAGAGCCGCCGTCGAATAGCAGTGCGCTGCTCCGTCCGCGTCCGCCTGGCGCGCGCGCACTATCCACCGCGCACCGGCGACAAAGGCCGACACCACCGCAGCGCGCGAGCGTCTCGATAGAAACGCAGTGACTACGCAAGGACATCCAACATGCCCATCGGGATCTTTGACGGCCATGCGGACGTGGGAGCCGTTCTGCGCTCTGGAAGGGCCGCATACGACCCTGCGGAACGCAGTTACAGCGTCGCCGGAAGCGGTGAAAACATGTGGTCCACCCGAGACGCTTTTCACTACGTTTGGAAGGAGGCGCGCGGCGACATCGCGCTGACCGCCGACGTTTCCTTTCCCGAGCCAGGCCGAGAACCCCATCGCAAAGCATGCCTGGTGATCCGCCAAAGCCTGGACCCTGATTCGGCCTACGCGGACGCTGCGCTGCACGGGGATGGCCTCACGTCCCTGCAATTCCGCAACACCGAGGGCGGAACCACCCACGAGGTGCAGGCCAACGTGTCCGCTGCGCCCGCGCGGCTCGGTATCGAAAAACGGGGCGACTACGTACGGCTGTTCGTGGCGGACGCGGCGGGAAAGATGCGGTTCTCGGGCGCGGCAACGGGCCTCGCCTTTCGGGAGCCGTTCTACATCGGCCTCGGCGTTTGTTCGCATAGCGACGAGGTGACGGAAATAGCCACGTTCTTAAATGTTGTTCTGGACACGGATCTTCCGGCAACGACCGGGGGACAGCCGGGGCTATACAGCGCGCTGGAAACCCAAACCATCGCCTCGACCGATCGCCGGGTGTGTTTCGTGACGCCTACCCACATCGAGGCGCCCAACTGGCTCGCCGACGCAACCGCGCTAATCTTCAACAGCGGCGGACGCCTCCACCGCATTCCCGTGGCGGGCGGAACGCCGGAAACCATCGACACCGGCTTCGCCACGCGCTGCAACAACGACCACGGCGTTTCGCCCGACGGCACCCGGCTGGTTATCAGCGACTAGTCGCAGGAACAGGGCCAATCGCTCATCTACACGCTGCCCGTCACGGGCGGGACGCCCGAACGCGTCACGCCCTCCGGCCCGTCCTACTGGCACGGCTGGTCGCCCGACGGCAAAACGCTACCCTTCTGTGGACAGCGCGAAGGCCGGTTCGGCATCTTCACTATCCCGGCCGACGGCAGCGGCCCCGAGGTCCGCCTGACCAGCACTCAGGGTCTGGATGACGGCCCGGAGTACGCGCCCGACGGCGCGTATATCTACTTCAACTCCGACCGGACGGGTCGAATGCAGATATGGCGCATGCGCGCGTCGGACGGCGGCCAGCCGGAGCAAATCACCTTCGACGCGTTCAACAACTGGTTTCCGCATCCCTCGCCCGACGGCCGGTACCTGGTGTTTCTTTCCTACGACACGAACGTCACGGGCCACCCGCCGAACAAGGACGTGACGCTGCGTCTGCTGGCGCTGGGCAGCAACGAGATCACGGTGCTGGGCCACTTCTTCGGCGGGCAGGGCACGATCAACGTTCCGTGCTGGTCGCCGGACAGCAAGAAGATCGCGTTCGTGACGTACCAACGGCTTCCTTTGGCAGAGTCGTAGCGGCGTCCTGCCTTCCGTCCTTCCGTGCTCACGAGAAGCCCAGAACGGGGTGCGGCAGGTAGGGATCTTCCAGTGCGGTGATCTCCTGCGGGAGGAGGTTGAGCGACAGCGCGGCCACGGCATCTTCCAGGTGGTGCGGCTTGGTCGCGCCGATGATGGGGGACGTGACGCAGGGCTTCGACAGCATCCAGGCAAGCGCGACCTGCGCCATCGGCACGCCGCCGCCGCGCGCGTGGGCCACCTGCTGGACGCGCGCGGCCACCGGCGCGTCTGACGGTTCGTTGTAGAGCGTCTTGCCGAACTGATCGGTTTCGGCCCGCCCGGTGCTTTGCCGCTCGTTCCACGGGCGGGTCAGCCTGCCCCGTGCCAGGGGACTCCACGGAATCACGCCCACGCCTTCCTCCTGGCACAGGCCCATCATCTCGCGCTCTTCTTCGCGGTACAGCAGGTTGTAATGGTTCTGCATGGACACAAAGCGTGTCCAGCCGTGGCGGTCAGCCAGGTACAGCGCTTTGCAGAACTGCCACGCGTACATCGAGGACGCGCCGATGTAGCGCGCCTTGCCCGCCTTGACCACGTCATGAAGGGCTTCGAGCGTTTCCTCAATCGGCGTTTCTTTGTCGAAGCGGTGGATCTGGTACAAATCCACGTAGTCCGTTCCCAGGCGGCGCAGGCTGGCGTCGATCTCGGCGAAGACGGCCTTGCGCGACAGTCCTGCCCCGTTCACGTCCGATCGCATGCGGCCATGCACCTTGGTGGCGATGACGACCTCCTCGCGGCGGGCGAAGTCTTTGAGCGCGCGGCCGGTGATCTCCTCGCTGGTGCCGTCGGAGTAAACGTTGGCTGTGTCGAAGAAGTTGACGCCCATCTCTAAAGCGCGCTGGAAGTACGGGCGGCTTTGGTCTTCGGGCAGCGACCAGGGGTGAGAGCCGCGCTCGGGCACGCCGTAACTCATGCAGCCCAAACAGATGCGCGACACTTTCAGGCCGCTCTTGCCGAGTCGAACATAGTCCATAATGCAAGAGTTTACCCGTGCATTTCGTCTCGTCGGGGCAACAGGAATTACAAGCGAGGGTAGGAAACCTTGTCTGTGGTAGTGCGCGGCCTTCAGACCGAAAAGCGCGCGCGAAAAGGGAGGGCATATGACCACCGCAGCCGACCTTCGTTCCGGTCAGGCGTTTTCCGAGGAACGCAACCGCCAGATCGCCGAGGCGTTCTTTCGGGAGGGGTGCGCCCTGGTTCCCGGCGTTCTATCTCCCAATGAGGTCGCCGCCCTGCGCGAGAAAACGGACGACTACTTCGTCCATCGCGACACCCTCCCGCCCCGGCATGTCTCTTATGTGCATGGCGCGTTCGTGCTGCGTAACGGGGCCGAACTCGATCCCTTGTTCGCGGCGCTGGTCACGCGCGAGCCAATCCAGAGCCTCGCCGCCGCCGTGCTCGGAGGCGAGGCGCGCTTCAACGCGCTCAACGTCATCCGCAACGAGCCGGGGCAGGCCATCAGCCGCTGGCATGTGGACGACGTGGTGGAGTTCCCTCTGCCGCCCGACATTGCGCGCTTCGACGCGCGCATCCGCCTGCCCGTCCTGTGGTTCACGGTGCAGGTTGCGCTCAGCGACATTACCACCCTCGCGCACGGGCCGACGCAGTACGTTCCGGGCAGCCACTACTCCGGCCGACAGCCCCCCACTCAGGAAGACCCGGAGTTCGAGGGTCACGGGGCCGAAGCGGTCTTCTGCCAAGCGGGCGACGTTTACCTGACCAATCACCAAGCCTGGCACCGAGGCGCGCCGAACACGTCGGATCGTGTCCGGTACGTGCTGCAACTCCAGTACGCGCAGCGCTGGGCGGACACCCGCTTTCGCGGCACGGCCTGATCGGCCTACCTGGCGAACTGGCAAGGGCACGAAAAAGCCCGCACCGGAAGCAGGAGAGCGCGAGGCAGGCAGAGTGGGAGAAGCGCGAACAGAACGAAGGCCGTCAGCGCCCGGAAAAGGTGAGGGTGCAGGGGGTGGAGAGACCCTCACGATTGGTCGTGCGCAGCGGCGTTCCTCCGTTCAGCAGGTACGCACGGGCCGTTCGGAACGCCTCGATGTGAGCAGGCTTGGTGCGCACCACACAGATCAACACACAGCAGCGGCGCTGCCTGGAACGCGGTTAACCAGAACGATAAACGATAACACCCACGCGCAGGCGGGCGCGCGTGGGTGGGCCTAAAGCGAACACCGCCGCTCATGCGTGGCTGCCTGCTTGCCATGCGAGACAAGGGCCGCCGCTCACTCGCTCAGCGTTTTAGGGGCCGTTCGCCTTCCGTTGCGCGCGCGCCGTGCCCGTAGGTGGTTAGGCTGCGCTTTTGCGCGCGCGCGGGCACAACAGGCGCCAGGGACCGGAACAAACCCCGAACCGGCGCCCATTGTGCTCGCGCCTGTCCCTCGCGACCGCCTTTCCCCCCTTTGGGGGCCTCGTTGTATAGCCTAAATAGCAAACAGCGATAACACCCGAAGGCGAAAAATGGAAACAGCAACGACGATGCCACTGATAGCACCCAGCGATGACACGCACGCCCACGAGCACGAGAGCAGCGCGCGCGTGCCTTCCTGCTTGAGAAAGCCAAACAAGGCGGGTAAGCCCCCCGTCGAGGTCACGATGGAGCGCGAACACCAGGCCTGGTTGCTCAAGATGCGCGATCATCTCTCCTATCGCAAAATCGGTGAAAAACTGAACATCACGCACGCTAATGCCTTCCACGCCGTGAAGCGCCGGCAGGCCCAACTGCACGCGATCTACCACGTCGAAGCGCGGGAGATCATGGAAGAGCACACGGCCCAACTCGAAAGCATTATCGGGGAAGCATGGACGGACTACCGTGCTGACAAGGGGCCGCAGAAAACCGTACGCGTGGTGTCGCGGCCTGCCCGGACGGATGCCGAGAAGGCGCGCGCGGGCAAACGGGGCTGGGTGTCAACGCGCATCGTCGAGGAGATGTGGCCGGGCAGAGCGAACGCTGCACTGGTGGCCCAGGCGCGAGGCGCTCTTGCGGACCTTCGCCAGATTTGGGGGGCTGCGGCGTCCCAGGTGAACGCGGCGACCCGCGTTGTCGCCGAGGAGGATGGCATGCCAGCGGGGCATGAGATCCTTGTGGGAATGTTCGCAGACGGCTTCAAGGAGACGATGAAGGCCTTCTTCGGCGACCTTGATCCGGCCTTTGCTCCAGACGCGCACGCTGAACTGGTACCGGCGCTTGCGGACGCCTTGGGAACCCCGGTTGTTGTTTGCCCAACGTTTCTGTAAGTAGATCGGTTCGGCAAGCAAGTGCCTTAAGTTATTGCGCTCTTTTCGTGAAACTTGCTCGCGAACGGCGTGAGGCGGCTACAGTTCGCCGATGTTGCTTGTATCACGGCTGCACATCAGAGAATAAGCGCAACGACAGCACTCGCGTTCCTTTCGGGAAGCAAGTGCCTTATGCCTTTGCGCTCTTTTCGTGAAAGTTGCTCGATCTGGCCGCGCGCGCCTGCGGCGAGAAGCCGCCGTGCGCTCCATCGCCCTCGGCCTTCCAGCAGAGCGCGGCGGTCGGTTTCGGAAAGGAGAACGTCGGGCCGGAAGCCGGCGTGGGGCGAAAGGGTCGTGAGACCGACGATGCCCGCCGCATCGTCGGCGGCGAGGAGCAAGGCGCTGATCAGGATCGGGCTGCCGGTCAAAGTAGACGCGCGCTTTGTGGTCAACCAGGCGCAGCAGGCGTTCGCTCAGGTCGGCAAACCCGGCCTGCGCGCCGGCAAGGTCGTTGCGGCGCAGGCAGTCACGCAGCGCGCCAACCATCTGCTCCGGCGGCTCGCCGGGCGCGAAACCGGCGTCGTCCTTCGTGGCATGGCTGCTCATGCTTTATCAGTCGCCGCAGAAGCGCCGAAACCGGAAGGGCAATTTTTACCCGGTCTGCCCCAGGGTTTGGCGGATGTCCTTGAAGAGCAGGAACAGGTGCAGCGGATTGGTGGGCGAGGGTTCCATGCCGAAGCGCAGGTAAAACGCCCGCGCCTCGTCGTCCTTGGCATGAACGATAAAGGCACGCCCGCCGATGGTGTCCGCACCCTGCAAGGCACGCAGCAGCGCGTCCTTGAACAGCGCCTTGCCGACGCCTTTGCCCTGAAAGGAGCGGTCCACGGCGAAGCGGGCCATGAGGATGACCGGGAGGGGGTGGCGCGGCTGGCCTTTGGTCACGCGGTCGGGTGCGTCCTCGATCATCACCGCGCCGGGCGCCAGGCTGTAGTAGGCGATGACCGGCGTTGAGGCTTCCGCTGTGCGTGTCACCGTCACGTAGGTGCGGGCGCTGCCGCCGGACTGGTTTTGCAGCGCGTAGCGTTTCAGGAAATCGTTGAGCGGCGCCTTGCCGCAGTCGAAGGCGGAAACGTCGTGGCGTTTGTCCAGGGGAACGGGGCGGGGCAGCCGCAGCGCTTCACCGGGTTCGCTCGGCGGCGGCGCGTCACTCATCGAACACGGACGGGCCGGACAGGAGCGCCTTGAGTTCGGGGATGTCGCGCGCGGGTGCGTCCAGGCGGGCGCAAAAGGCGTCCCACTGCTCCCGGCCCAGCGCAAACGTGGTCTGGTCGGCCAGCACCTGGGAAGCGGCGTCGAGCGAGGCTTGAAGCACGAACTGGCTGGTGTTCAGATGCCGGGCCTGGGCCGCCTGCGCCAGAACGCCCTTTTCGCGCGGCGACATGCGGATGTAAAGTCGGTCCTCTTTCGCGGCAACTGCGGCGGCTTTCGGCGCGGACGTTGACGAGGTTGCGGCGCTGGTTTTTGGCACGGTACGGCTCCTTCCCGCCCTTCCCGACACCTACGGACGGTAATGTTAATTTACCGTGTTGTACGTACAACGTACACCAGAATCGGTGAGAACGGTGTCACAGGCCGTACAAAGCGGCGACGCGCGTGTCTATCTGGGCTTCCCATGCGGCTATGTCGGCAGTTGGATTGGCGCGGCGCGCGGTGAGGATGTTGTCCACGAGTGCGACGAGGTCGCTCTGCTCGGCGGGAGTTGCGTCCGGGACAGGCAGTTTTTTCCAGTCGTCGGGATACAGGTGGATATTGCTGCGCCGATTGGCCCGGAGAAAATCACGGGCGGCTATTGACCTAATTGCATTGTTGGTGTAAGGTGCCGTCATGGTTGCTTTGCCATGCCCGCACTGCGGCACCAAGAAAGACGTGATCAAGTTCGGTACCAATCGCAGCGGGTCCGCAAGATGTCGCTGCTTGGCCCAGGGCTGTGGCAGAACCTTCACGCCCACGCCCAGGAGCCGCGCCCTCACACCCGAAAAGCAGGCGGCCATCGAACGGGCACTTGCGGAGCGTGTGACCTTTCCCCTGGATGTCGGACACCCAGTTAGGCAGGGTTTTGTCACTGTCCCGAAAACGAGGGTTTGTGGGACGCCTCCGACAAGTGTCCGCAGCGGCCCGAAAACAAGCCGTTTTTGCCGCCCTGCTTGTACCACAACCTGTACCATAATCAAAGTTTCACTACTTCCGCACTATGCTGGCTTCTGGTACACTCCCTCCATGAAGATCGGCTATGCGCGTGTCAGCGGCGAGGACCAGAGCCTGGACCTGCAACGAGACGCGTTGCGGCAGGCCGGCTGCGAGCGCATCTATGAGGAGAAGGAATCCGGCGGCAAGGCGTACCGACCGGAGTTGCTGCGCTTGATGGAGGCGCTGCGCTCGGGCGACACCCTGGTGGTCTGGCGTCTGGACCGCTTGGGCCGCAGCCTCAAGCCCCTGATCGCGACGGTGGAACATCTGGAATCTACGGGTGTCGGATTCCAAAGCGTGACCGAGGCGACTGACACGACCACGAGCGGGGGCAAGTTGGTGTTCCATATCTTCGCGGCGCTCGCCGAGTTCGAGCGCACGCTGATCCGGGAGCGGACAAGAGCCGGCCTGAAGGCGGCGCGAGCTCGGGGAAGGCAGGGCGGTCGCCCGATGACGCTGAGCGATGAGAAGCGGCGCATGGCTCAGGCACTGCGCGATGACCCCACGCAGAGCGTGGCCGCGATCTGCATGGCGCTGGGGATCACCCGAACCACCTTTTACCGTTACACCACAGGCAACACTCAAGGCGGCGAGGGCTAAGCCTTTTTAGCCCAGCGTGACCAGCAAAAACGCGGTTCCTTGACGCCTGCGCCGCACACCGGAGTCACCGCCGAGCGAGGGCGGCAGAAAGATTCCCAGTGGTGGAGGTGCTGGAACCCGCCTCGACCGGCGCGAGTGACGCTGCTGTGCCCACGAAAAAGACCAGGGACTTGCGCCAGACCTGCGCGCCTACCTGCCGGCCGATGCGGCGGCCCGCCATATCGCCCACTGCGAAGTGGATGCCGCCGTCGCGTCGGGACAGGCCCGCTTCGTCGGCGGCTTCGGTGAATGTTGCCCACGAGAGGACGACGTTCGTTGCCGGCACGCGCCCCGGCTCGATGGGCGAACTGCCGGCGCGCACGACGGCCGAATAGCTGAAGGCGTCGCTGCCGGTGAAAGACTTGAGTATCTCGGCGGCGGCGGCGGCGCTGAAGGCGCTGTGCCCGGAGCAGAAATCCAGGAAGGGCGGCGTGACGACGCTGGCGCGCTGGTGGGCCTAAACCCAACATAGCTACCACCAGCTGCCACATCGCCCTAAAGGGGCATTCTACCCTGGCCAAAAACCTACCCGCGGATTCGGCCAGTGTTCGCCTTCCTCTCAGCGTGCCGGGCGACGCTATGAAAGCCTGACCAAAAGGCAGATTTCAGTCATCCGGAGGGTCATTCACGCTCAAACCACTAATCTGGCGGCTCACCTATGTTGGTTCTACCCCGTCAGTTGCAGCGCCTGGTTCGGAGGCGGCGATTACCCGCAGCGACTCCAATCTTCAAGGTTTCTCGCCCATCAACTTCAGAATTGAATCCGCTGTCTTCTCGACTTCCGCGAAGTTCTTGGCTTTCAGATACCCCTGCATTTTTTGCAGGAGCGCAGTAGCCTTGGCCTTCTTGTGGGCGTTGTCGTCGTCGGCCTTCTGGATCCATGCGGGGAGTTCCTTCTGGATTTTGTGAATCTTGGGAGGCAAGCGCTCCAGGAAGGTCACCGCAGTCTTCCCTTCGACCAGCGGGTCGCCCTTCAGAAACTTGCGGTACGCCTTTAAGGCTTCTTCGCTCTCGGTGACGATCCGGAAGGGGTTCATGTCCTTCATCGAGGCCCCCCCGATTCCCCAGGAGAACACGTTGACCACGGTGGCGCCGTGGTTGAACATCTTCGCCAGGTAGGTTTCCATCGTCATGCCCGATTGTCCGGGACCGCTGCCGAGCTGTAAATTCGTCCCCTCGCAGGACGCCCAGCCTACCTGCTTGTGCTTGGCCAGTTCTTCGTAAATGTCGTCGAAATTGCCCGGTTGCGGGTAGGTCGAGAAACCCGGCCGATGGTGTTTTCCGAAGGACACGCAAGCAGTCGCAAAATGATTATGCTGCGAATACGTGGTCTCCTTATTGCCGCCAATCTTGAAGGCGCGGCGCGAGAAGAGCGCGGTGTGCGAGTAGATTTTTTGCCGGGAAACACCGGCCTCTGCGAGTCCTTTCGTCCAAAGTTCGATGAACTCCTGAACGACTTTTTCCCGCTCCACGTCCAGGTCCGCTGGCGGGCGTTCGCGACTGAAGCCTCGGTTGAGCAGCGCGCGATATCCGAGATACTTGCCCGTCTTGGAATCCTGACCGATCTGCGTCTCCGATCCGGCAATAACGCCCGCGAACAGCTCCGGCCTTTCGCGCTGCTCGAGCTGTTTCACACCAGCCTGGATGGCCTTGCCCAAAAGGGCGGAGCGCTGCCGCACCTCCCGCTGAATCACCTTGCTGTTGAAACACATCTGCGGTGGCGCCGCATCCGGCTTGGCTCCCGGTCCCGTTTGCCAGTCCAGGCGTCGGCCCGTGTTCGGTGTCCCGTCCCAGTCTAGGGCCTCCACGTTCTTCGGATCGCTCCATAGATCTTTGCGCTTGGCCCAGAACAGGGAATCGTCGATATGGAAACCGACGGCCACGTCGGTCTCAAGGGCTAATTCAAATCCAAGCGCAATGAACTTGGTGGTCTCGGCGTCGCCATGATCGAAGCTGATTTGCCCCAGCATGACGGCCAGTCGGGTCTGCCGGCTGCCTACGGTGCCGATCCGCTTTTTGATGTCCTCGATGTAATTGCGAAGCACCGCCTTGTCCGGGAACTTGGCGGGTTGGGGGTTCGTCCCCTCGCCCATTCTGGCGAGTTTCGGATTGGGACCGTAGGTGAATATCTGAAAGGCCAGATACCTGGTCTCTTTATGCGCTGCTGTGGGCTGATAGCAGGCCATCGCGAGCAGCGAGGAGAGGATGATAGGGGTTGCGAAGCAGGCCATGGATATTCTTCTTGGTAGTATTGGTAGCAAGGGATCAAACTATTGTATCGGTGACTAATTGAGAAGAAACCGTAAGAACCTGTGTAGAAACCGGCACGGAGCGTGGGTCCCTGCCCTACGATAACGGGGCTAGGCTCCGGTTTTACGAGGGCGCCTTCGTGTCTGTACGGCGGGTGCCACGTCCCCGGCGCCCGTGGCGCCGGTTTCTACACAGGT
>JAABUN010006916.1_pt1 | contig 12690 bp, 8 predicted proteins | sample 5559311 | NCBI WGS metagenome assembly JAABUN01 (sample SAMN10711877, study PRJNA513370) | rock metagenome | isolation source: Antarctica rocks | place: Antarctica: Victoria Land, Siegfried Peak sud | reverse complement strand
CAAGGCGGACAGACTCCGCGCAACCAACTCGGCGTCGGCGGTGTGCATAGATGCCACCATTGACTGCGGGACTCACACTTCGGTGGATCCGAACTCGGCTGACGGAGGTCGACCGCTCAACGTTCCACTTGCGGCACAGGGTCGTCCCGTTTGCTCGTACCGGGAGGTGCTGGTCAGGGTGTGGTGGATGCGGTGGTAGCGCCCGCCCATCGCGATGTAGGCGAGCACGGCCGGGGCGATGCCGACGGCCCCGACGCGCACGGCCACCCAGCCGATGGCCGATACCGTGAAGCGGATGCCGGCGGCGGTAAACGACGGCGAGGGCGAGGGCGGTCCGTCTCCAGGCGAGGAGGGTGCGCTCGGCTTGTAGTCCTAGCCGGAAGCTTGGTGATCGGTGGTCACAGGAGGCCGATCCCGACCAGGAGGCTGGCGAGCACCATTCCGGCGGTCAGACGGGTGTCAGGAAAGGGCCGGGCAGCGGGGTGGCGTTGCGCAGGGCACGTTCGGTCCGCCCCCAGCCGAACCAGGACTAAACCCCGGCGAGAACATCAATCAGAATGAACAAGAACGCAGCGGCAGGTGGATCGGGAGGGCCAAGCTTCAAGGGCGACGCCGGCGGCGAAGAGGGCGAGCGACGTGCGAATCAGGCCGGCGCGGCAGATCCTTGCGGGAATCGTTGCATTATGCTCCTCAGTCAGGCTGTCGAGGCAAGGCGAAAGCCGGTATGGCTGAGGCTGGAGTCGGGGGTGGTCTGGGTGCGGGCGGCGACGCGGTAGCGGTTGCAGTAGGAGGCGTGGCAGAGGAACGATCCGCCCTTGGCGACCCTGCTCGCTCCGGCCGGTGGGCCCTGCGGGTTATGCCGGGTTTCGGTCGAGTCGGTTCGGTGCCAGGTGGGGGAGAACCAGTCGGCGGTCCATTCCCAGACATTGCCGGAGGTGTTATACAGGCCGAACCGGTTCGGCCGGTAGCTGTCGACGGGGGCGGTGGTCGCGTAGCCGTCGGCGAGGGTGTTGTGGAATGGGAACTTGCCCTGCCAGATGTTGGCCCGGTGCTCGCCGCCGGGGGACAGCTCGTTCCCCCAGGGGTAGGTGGCCTGGTCGAGTCCTCCGCGGGCCGCCTTCTCCCATTCCGCCTCGGTGGGCAGGCGGCCGCCGGCCCAGGAGGCGAAGGACTGGGCGTCATGAAAGGACACGTGTACGACTGGGTGGTTGCCGATGCCGTCGAGGTTGCTGACGGGGCCGGCGGGGTGACGCCAGTCGGCGCCCTGGACGCCGCGCCACCACCAGGCGCCGGGCACGGCTGCGTCGAGAACGTGGGGGCGTGCGGCGGGATGGACGTGATCGGCGAATACATAGGACCAGCCGAAGTTCTCTGCCTCAGTGAGGTAGCCGGTGGCATCGACGAAGGCGTCGAACCGGTCGTTGCTCACTGCAAACAGCTCAATCATGAAGGTCGATATGTCGACCTTGCGCACCGGGCCTTCACCATCCCCGGGAAAGGCGTCCGGAGCGGCGGATCCCAGGTGAAAGGCTCCTCCAGGGATCGTGGCCATCGGACCCAGGCGGGGTTCCTCTACGCTTCTTGGTTGGAACGGGCGATCTTGATTGGGTCGCGCGCCCCGGCTTGGTGCGCAACAGGAGTGTTGCGCGGCCGGCCCGGCGTCCGGCCGTCCTTCGTTCACCGCAAACCTCTCTTTCTTGTCCAGGCGTTCCGGATCCCCGCAGCCGTTCCGAATCCCCGCAGGCGTTCCGAATCCGCGCAGGGGCGGCTCGCTACTCCTCCGCGTCTTCCGCGGTCAGGTGGCGGTCGGCATAGACCCGCAGCATATGTTCCCAGGAGATGACGCCGACCCGATCGGCCCAGCGCTGCCAGTCCTCGGCGAGCTCGCGCACGAGCTTCGGGTTCCCCGGCGCGAGGTCGTGCTGCTCGGTTCTGTCCGCCTCGATGTCGTAGAGCTCCCAGGTGCCCGGATGATCGCGGACGAGCTTCCAGCGGCCGTGCCGCACCGCCGCGTTTCCGATGTGCTCCCAATAGAGCGGCGTGTCCGCGACTTCGCCGCCGCGCAAGGCGGGCAGTATCGAACGGCCCTCGAGCCCGCCGGGTGCCGGCGTCCCGATCGCCTCCAGGAGCGTCGGCACGACGTCGATCAGTTGGAACGGCGCGTCGAGCACTGAGCCGTCCGCAAGTCGGCCGTTCGGCCAGGAGACGAGGAACGGCGTCGAGATCCCGCCCTCGTGCACCCATCGCTTGTACCGGCGCAGTGGGGTGTTCGAGAGGTTGGCCCACGGCACGCCATAGCTCGCGTAGGTGTCCTCAGCTCCTGGAACGATGGTTGGATCGTTGCCGATGCGCAGCGGGCGCCCGTCCCGGGTCCCCGTCATCATCGCCTCGTCCTTCTGCGCGAACGTCCCCCCGTCGCCGATCGGCAGCTCCTCGGCGGACGCGCCGTTGTCGGAGATGAAGACGATGATCGTATCCTCGCGCAGTCCTGCCCGTTCGAGCGCTTCGATCACGCGGCCGATCCCGCGGTCCAGCGCCTGCACCTGTGCGGCGTACACCTGCATCCGCTCCGCCTGCCACGTCTGCTCTTGCTCGTGGGCCCAGGCCGGCTGGGTCGGGTCGCGGTCGCTGAGCGTCGTGCCGGGCCGGATGATTCCTTCCTCGACCAGGCGCTCGAGGCGGCGCCGGCGGAGCCGGTCCCAGCCGTCGTCGAACGCGCCCGCGTACGTATCGGTGTCCTGCTGCCGGGCGTGCAGCGGCCAGTGCGGTGCCGTATAGGCCAGGTAGAGGAAGAACGGCGCACCGTCACCGTCCGTCTCCAGCCGGTCGATCCAGCCGACCGCCTCGTCGCTGATCGCGTCCGTGTAGTAGAAATCCGGGTCCTCCACCGCGTCGGCAGCCGGCTCCTCGCCGCGGGTCAGGGTCTGGGGTGAGAAGTAGCTGCCGCAGCCGGCGAGCGTGCCGAAGAAGGTGTCGAATCCTTTCCGGGTGGGCCAAGAGTCGTTGGGCGTCTGAATGTCGCCGGCCAGATGCCACTTGCCGCTCATCCAGGTGTGCCAGCCGGCGTCGCGGAGCCGCTCGGCGATGGTCGTGCACCGTGCGTCCAGATTGCCGGGATAGCCCTCGGGCAGGTCCGGGCGGGTGAGTACCCCGATCCCGGTCTGGTGCGGGTGCAGCCCGGTGAGCAGTGATGCCCGGGACGGGCTGCAGCGCGCGGTGTTGTAGAACTGGGCCAGGCGAACCCCGTTCCGGCCGAGCTCGTCCAGCACAGGAGTGCGTATCTCGCCCCCGTAGCAGCCGAGGTCAGAGAAGCCGAGGTCGTCGGCCAGGATAAGGACGACGTTCGGATGAGGCACGCAGTCTCCAGTTCTTCCTCGACGTCGAGGGTCTAGGCCAGCATAATTGCACCACGTAACTATTCTCCACTCCTCGCTGCGACGGGTGGTCGCCGGGACGCTGCGATGCTTGCGGGGCAGGGAGGAGGGGCGTGGCGGACAGGAAGGACTTCGTCGTCCCCGGGCTCGACCCTTACGGCAGCTCTGCTGATGTCGGCCGGCTCAACGCCGAGACAGTGCTGCGTGCTCTGCTCGCTGAAGGGCCGCTGCCGCGTGCCACGATCGCCCACCATGTCGGACTGACCCGGGCGACCGTCACGCGCGTCACCGGCCGGTTGATCGATCTCGGCCTGCTGCGCGAGGAAGAGCCGGTCCGGCCCAATGTCGGCCGGCCGCTGGTGCCGCTGGCGCTCGCCGGGGATGGCCGTGCCGTGGCCACCGCCCACTTCGGCCTTCGCGAGATACGGGTGGGGCTCGTCGGCGTCGGGGGGGATGTCCTCGCGGAGCGGCGTCTGCCCAATCCGGGGGAGGACCCCGCTGACTACGTGCGCGTTGCCGCCGATGCGCTGCGCTCCGTCGTGACCAACGAGCTCGGGGAGCGAACCCTGCTCGGGGTGGGCGCCTGCATCGGCGGCTGGGTGAATCCGGAGAACGGCCACGTCGTGCGCTTCAATGCGCTCGGTTGGAAGGACGTGCCGTTCGCCAGGATGCTGGCAACTGAGCTGGACTGGCCGCTGCACTTTGATCAGCTGGTCCGCGGCATTGCACTCGCCGAGGGGATGTTCGGCGCGGCCCGGCATGACCGCGACTTCGTCGAGCTCTGGCTCGGCAACATCATCGGGGCGGCGGTGGTCACCGACGGCTCGATCCGGCGCGGCGCCTCGGGCGGCTCCGGCCTGCTCGGCCACATCCCCGTGCGGGGAGCCGAGTCGGTGCTGTGCTCGTGCGGTCGACGTGGGTGCCTCGGCAGCGTCGCGTCGGACTACGCCGTGCTCGACCGGGCCCGGCAGACCGGGGCGATCGGCGCGTCCGGGACCATGCGGGAACTCGTCGACCTCGCCTGTTCGGGCAGCCGGCCCGCGGCGGAGGTCATCGCCACTGCCGCCGCGCATGCCGGGCGGGCCGCGACCGCGATGGTGGACCTGCTCGACCCCTCGCTCGTCGTCGTCGCCGGTCTCATCACAGAAGCGCCGCAGTTCCTGCCGGTCTTCCGTGCCGCGCTCTTCGCCGAGAGCGAGTACCGCGAGGCTGGCGACCTGCCCGTGGTCACGTCCACCTTCGGCGACGCGGCGCCGACGATCGCGTCCGCCTCCATCCTGCTCGACGCGTTCTACCGGGATCCCTTCTCGACCGCCTGGGAGAGGCGCTCGCTTCCATGCTCACCCGACGCTGAACGCAGGTGACACCCCGGGAGCTTGCTTTAATTAGAGCCTGCAATTATTGTGAGCAGGTCGGATCCCGGCGCCTTCTCGCGGACATAGGAGTCCAATATGTCGACAACTGCTCGGTTGCCCACGCGCCGCCGACGAATCCTCGCGGCACTCGGGATGGGGACTGTCGTGGCCACCCTCATGGCGACCGGCTGCACCTCCGCGGTGCAGCAGGAGAACAAGCCCGTAGCCAATGCGCCCAAGGCCGGAGGCACCCTCAACATCGTGCAGACCGCCGACATCTCGCCGACAACGATGCTCGCCCAGAACAACCCGAACCTCACGGTTAACCGGCTGATCTTCAACTTCTTGATCGACCTCGACCACAAGACGCTCGAGCCGCAGCCGGAGCTCGCCACCGCCTGGAAGCTCGCGGAGGACCAGAAGAGCATCGCGTTCACCCTCCGGGACGACGTGGTCTTCCATGACGGCCGCAAGTTCACCGCCGACGACGTCATCGGAAGTGTGAAGACCATCCAGCGTCCTGACGTCGCGTCCCAGATGAAGCACGTGGCCGCGGTCATCACGGACATGAAGAAGGTCGACGACACGCACGTCACGCTCACGCTGGACCACGCCGTGAGCAACCTCTTCGACCTGTTCGAGATGATGCCGATCATCGACGTCAGCACGTTCGACGCCCTCCTCACCGGCAAGACGTTCAACGGCACCGGCCCGTTCAAGGTGACCGACTACAACCCCGGGCAAGGCATGACCCTCAGCAAGAACGACAAGTACTGGAAAAAGGGGCAACCCTACCTCGACGGGGCCAAGGTGACCGTGGTCCGCGACTCCCAGTCGGCCTTGTCCTCGCTGAAGTCGGGACAGAGCCAGCTCGCCCTCGACCTCGCCCCGCTCGACGCGTCGAGTGTCAAGGCCGATCCGAAGTTCAAGCTGGTCGAGTCGGACGCCAACGACTCCACGCTCTACCTCGCCTCCAACGTCAAGGTCCCGCTCCTGTCCGACAAGAAGGTGCGCCAGGCGATCTCTTACGCGGTCGACCGGGAGCGCATCCTCAAGCAGGTGCAGGGTGGCATCGGCTCTGTCACGTCGCTGCCGTGGTCGCCGAACTCGCCGGCCTACGACAAGAACGAGGTCGACCACTACGCCTACGACGCGGCCAAGGCCAAGAAGCTGCTGGCCGACCTGAGCGTCGCCGGGACCCCGGTGAAGATCTACTATGACGCAGGCTTCGGCCCCGGGGCGGGCATCGCCGAGATCGTACAGTTTAACCTCACCGAGGCGGGCCTCAAGCCCACTGCCGTCCCGCTGCAGTCGCCTGAGTTCCTGGACAAGCTGCGCAACGGCGGGCTCGACGGACTCTTCGTGACCGGGCACGGCTTCGGCCAGATGAGCCCCGCGACGCTGGTTAAGGGCGCCTTCCCGTTCAATGCGGACAAGAACGCGTCCTCGTTCGACAACGCCGAGTACAAGGACCTCGCGAACCAGATGTGGACAACGGTCGACGAGGCGGACGCGAAGGCGGTCAACAAGAAGATGAACGACTTCCTGCTCGACCAGCAGTTCGTCAGCGACCTGGTCAACAGCGCCCACACCTACACGACCAGCAGCCACCTCAAGGGGTTGGGGTGGACCATGCTGGACTACATCAACCTCGACGCTGCCTACCTGGGCTGAGCCGGAGGGGCAACCACCGCTGATGGGGAGAATCGCAAGCACCCAGCGCTGTCCGTCGCCACCGGGAGGGAGCAGGCCATGATCCGGTTCGTGCTGCGCCGGCTGCCGTCCGCCCTGCTGGTGCTCATCGTCGCATCGGTGGTCGTGTTCTTCGTCCTGCGGCTGGCGCCCGGCGACCCCGCCGTCACTCTCGCCGGCCCGGACGCCGACCAGGCCGTCGTCAACAACATCCGGGACCAGCTCGGCCTCAACCAGCCGCTCATCACCCAGTACCTGATCTGGCTGAAGGGTGTCGTCACCGGCGACCTCGGCAACTCCTACATCCTGCACGCGCCCATCGCCGAGCTGATCGGCAACAGCCTGCTCAACACCGTCGAGCTGGCCACCGGCGCGCTGATCCTCGCGCTCACGTTCGGCGGCCTTGTCGGCTTCGTGCTCGGCTCGTCGCACAGGCGGTGGGTGCAGGTGGTGCTCGGCTCGCTGAACTCGGGGGCGTTCGCGGTGCCCACGTACGTCACCGGCGTGCTGCTGATCCTGCTCTTCGCCGTCACGTACCGCGTCCTGCCCTCCGGTGGTGTCGGGCCGGGACTCGCCGACCTCGAGATCGGCGTCCAGTATCTGCTGATGCCAGCCATCGCGCTCAGCCTGCCGACCGCCGCCACGATCGCTCGTTTCCTGGCGGCATCGATGCGGCAGACCCTCGACGAGGACTTCGTGCAGACGGCCGTCGCGAAAGGGCTGAGCTCGCGGCGACTGCTGTTCCGCCACGTCCTGCCCAACTCGATGCCGCCCGTGCTGACGATCCTCGGCATCCAGATCGGTCAGCTACTCGGCGGCGCCATCATCGTCGAGACGATCTTCGCCTGGCCGGGCGTCGGCCAGCTCCTCCTGCAGGCCGTGATCGGGCGCGACTACCTCCTCACCCAGGACCTGCTGCTGATCGCGGTGGTGGTCTTCGTTGCCGTGCAGATCGTCACCGATATCGCGGACGCCGCGATCGACCCACGGATCCGGCTGGAACGGCAATGACCACCAACGTCGAGGTCACCACAGCCGTAGACGGCGCTCGCCCTGCGCGCTCCCGGGCCGGCGGTCTGCTCCGTGGGGTGCGGAATCCGGAGACGATCGTCGGCCTCTCGATCGCCCCGGTGATCCTGGCGATCGGGGTGCTGGCGCCGCTCCTGGCGCCGCACTCCCCCTACGACCAGGCCTTCGACGCCTTCCTCCCGCCGAGCCGGCCGCATCTCTTCGGCACCGACGAGTACGGTCGGGACCTGTTCAGCCGCGTCCTGTACGGCATCCGTCAGGACGCCATCGTCGGTCTCGTCGCCGTGCCGATCGGGGCCGTCACCGGCACCCTCCTCGGCCTCCTCAGCGGGGTCTCCCGCTATCTCGACACCGTGCTGCAGCGAGCGTTCGACGTGGCCCTCGCGTTCACCGGCGTGGTCATGGGTGTCACCGTCGCGGCGATCATCGGCCCTGGCCTGCCCGCCGTCCTTGTCACGGTGGCGCTCGTCAACGTGCCGCTTTTCGGCCGCCTCACCCGGAGCGCGGTGATGAGCCAGCGCGGTCGCGACTACGTGACCGCGGCCCGGGTGGTCGGCGTCCCGCCGGTTCGCGTGCTGTTCCGTCACATCCTGCCCAACGCCCTTGACGCGCTCATCGTGCAGGCCGCGCTGAGCCTCTCCCTGGCGGTGTTCCTGGAAGGCGCGATGAGCTTCGTCGGCATCGGGGTGCGCCCGCCCGAGCCTTCCCTCGGGTCGCTGCTGCGCACGAGCACCACATTCCTTGCCGAGTCGCCCGTCTACGCGCTCGCCCCCATGGTCGTCGTCACCGCCCTGGTCGTCGGCTTCAACCTCATCGGGGACGGCCTCAACAAGGGGCTGTTGCGCCGATGAGCGTCGACGGCCCGCAGCCCGCCCCATCCCGATCCGCCGAGGAGCGCCCCGTGCCAGAGACGCCGCTGCTCGACGTCAAAAACCTCGTGACGACGTTCCACACCCCCACCGGACCGGTCGAGGCGGTGAACGACATCAGTTTCACGCTGCAGGCGGGCGAGACCCTTGCGCTGGTTGGCGAGTCGGGCTCCGGTAAGTCGGTGACCGCGATGTCGCTGCTCAACATGGTCCGCCGGCCCGGGCGGGTCGAAGGCGGGCGGGTGCTGCTCAACAGTCGCAACCTGCTCGAGCTGGACGAGTCGGAGATGCGCCAGGTGCGGGGCAAGGAGATGAGCCTGATCTTCCAGGACCCGGTGTCCTCGCTCAACCCACTGATGAAGGTGCGCGACCAGCTGACCGAGGCCATCCTCGCCCACCAGAGCGGCTCGCGGGCGGCCGCGGCCCGGCGCTCCGTAGAGCTGATGGTGCAGGTCGGCATCCCCGACCCGGAGGCCCGACTCGCGGACTACCCGCTGGCGTTCTCCGGCGGCATGGCCCAGAGGGTGATGATCGCTATCGCTCTCGCCAACAACCCGAAGGTCATCATCGCCGACGAGCCCACGACGGCGCTCGACGTGACCATCCAGGCACAGATCCTTGAGCTGCTCGCCACGCTGAACCGGGAGAACGGCACCGCCGTCATCCTCATCACGCACAATCTCGGCATCGTCGCCCGGCTCTGTCAGCGGGTCGCCGTGATGTACGCCGGCCGGATCGTCGAGGAAGGCCGGACGGGCGAGATCTTCGAGCACCCCCGCCACGCGTACACGCGCGACCTGCTCGGGGCCACGCCGCGGCTCAACCACCCTCGCGAGAAGCCCCTCGTCGCCATCGAGGGCCGCCCGCCCTCACTGCGGGACCCCATCGTCGGCTGTCCCTACGCGCCTCGCAACCCACTGGCGCTCGACCGGTGTTTCACCGAGGCGCCGCCGATGACGGTCGAGGCATCTGGGCACCGGCACGCCTGCTGGCTCACGGTCGAAAACCAGGAGCTGCCGCCACGCCCCCTGCCGTCGATCCCGCTGCCGACGCCGGCGCTCCGCGCGGCCGCGGACAAACCCCTGCTGTCGGTGCGCGAGCTCACCAAGCGGTTCCCGGCCGGGCGCCGGGATCTGCTCGGCCGGCACTCCGCCTCCCTCAAGGCCGTCGACGGGGTCTCCTTCGACGTGCTTGAAGGCGAGACCCTCGGACTCGTCGGCGAGTCCGGCTGCGGCAAGTCGACGGTCGCGAAGCTCGTGCTGGGGATCGAGAGCCCCACCAGCGGGTCGATCTACTACGAAGGCCGTCAGGTGTCCGGGCTGCGCGGCCACGCCTTGCGGGAGTACAACGGACAGGTCCAGCTCGTGTTCCAGAACCCGATGTCGTCGCTGAACCCCCGGATGACGGTGGGCAGAATGATCGAGGAGCCGCTCCGCCTGCGCGGCACCGAGCCCCGAGCGGCCGAGCAGCGGGGGGCTGAGCTGCTAGAGCTGGTCGGCATGGATCCGGCGGTCGCCGAGCGCTACCCGCACGAGTTCTCCGGTGGGCAGCGCCAGCGCATCGTCATCGCGCGTGCCCTCGCGGTCGATCCCCGACTGATCGTGTGCGACGAGGCGGTCGCTGCGCTCGACGTCTCGCTGCAGGCCCAGGTGATCAACCTGCTCCGCGACCTGCAGGCCCGCCTCGGCCTGTCCTACCTCTTCATCGGCCACGACCTGGCCACCGTCCGTCACGTCTCCGACCGGATCATGGTCATGTACCTCGGCGAGATCGTCGAGAGCGGCCGCTCCGAGCTCCTGACGGGCGACCCGCAGCATCCCTATACCGCAAGCCTGCTCAGCTCGGTGCCCGAGCCCGATCCGGAGCTGGAAAAGACCCGCCGGCCGATCGTGCTAAGCGGCGAGGTGCCCACGCCGCTGAACCCGCCGCCGGCGTGCCGGTTCCACACACGCTGCCCGATCGGCCCGGTGTACCGCCCCGAGCGGCAGGTCTGCGCGACCGTCAAGCCGCCGCTCGCCGAGGTGAAGCCCGGCCAGTTCGCGGCGTGCCACTTCGCGGGCGAGCTCTCCCACGTCTCCGCCGCACCGGAGCCGGTTCCGGCCGACGTGCCGAGCGGACTCCGACCGGTCCGAAGCACCGGCCCGCTCGGCGCGCTCCCCGTGCCGGCTGACAAGAGAACGCCGAGAGGGTGGTCGCCGTGGAGCCGAATGTCCTGCTGATCTTCGCCGACCAGCTCAGAGCCGATGCCCTCGGCTGCTATGGCAACACCCTCGTGCGCACTCCCGCGATCGACCGGCTCGCCGAGCGGGCCACCGTGTTCGACGCGGCCTACACGCCGTCCCCGGTGTGCGTGCCGGCGCGGGCCGCGCTGCTCACTGGCCGCGAGCCGCAGGACAACGCGTGCTACGAGAACGCTAGTCCCATGCCGGACGTGCCCACCTTTATGGACGAGCTTGGCGACGCCGGCTACCGCACCCACGGCGTCGGCAAGATGCACTTCACGCCGGACGCGCAGGCTCTCCGCGGGTTCCAGACCAGGGAGCGGGGCGAGGAGTTCAGCACGGCGGAGGACGACGACTACCTCGCCTTCCTCGGCGAGAACGGTTTCGGACATGTGGAGTTGCCGCACGGGCTGCGGGATGAGATGTATTACGTGCCGCAGCTCTCACCGGTGCCGGAGGAGCTGCACTTCTCGCACTGGGTCGCCGACCGCTCAATCGACTTCCTCGCCTCCACCGGCGAGCGGCCGTTCCTGCTCTGGTCGAGCTTCATCGCGCCGCACCCGCCGTTCGCCCCCCCGTCGCCCTGGCACCGGCTCTACGAGCCGTCCCTGATGCCGGATCCGCACGAGCCGACTCGCGGCGCCGGCTTGCTCACCGTGTATGACCGACTGCAGGCCCGCTACAAGTACCGCGACGGGGGCCGGGACCGCCGCCTGTGGCAGCTGATCCGTGCCTACTACGCGGCGTCCGTCTCCTACCTCGACAGTCAGGTCGGGCGCATCCTCACCGTCCTGGAGGAGTCGGGGAAGCTGGAGGACACACTGGTCGTCCTCAGCGCCGATCATGGCGAGTTCCTCGGCGACTACGGCACCTTTGGGAAGCGGTCGTTCCTGGACCCAGCGGCGCGGATCCCACTGGTCTGCGCCGGGCCCGGCTTCGCGCCCGGGCGCAACAGTGCACCGGTCAGCCTTACCGACCTGTATCCGACCTTCACCAAGGCGGCCGCTCTGCCGACGCCCGCCGTGGAGGGCGTCGCTCTCCAGTCGGTACCACCCGGGAGACCAGTGTTCGGCCAATACCAGCAGGGTCCGATGGGCCTGTTCGCGGTCATCACCGAGCGCTGGAAATACATCTGGTCGGCGCCGGACCGGCGCGAGTACCTGCTTAACCGGGTGCGGGACCCGGGAGAGACGGCGAACCTCGCCTACAACGTGCGCGTTCGCGCACAGCTGCTCGAGCTGCGGACGCTAGCTCGCGACCACTTCACTGATCTCGCCGACACCGACTTCGACCGGGAATCCTCGAATGTAGCGCTCCTGCTCGGAAACCCGCCGGACACCGACGGACTCCGCTCGCTGCGGGCACTCGACCTCGATGGGGACGCGTCCACCCTAGTGGTGGGCGGAGGTCAATGGGATTCGCCGCCGGAAGGCTACGGCATGCCCTAGGCGCACTCGTCAAGAGTTCTGGCCACGGTGTCTTCAGGAGGTTCGGCCCCACCGATACATCGGCGCCGACCAGCACTGCTTTCAGTGCGACTGATGCGGTGGCCCTGGCCCTCCGCTCAGATCAAGGCTTGGGCCAGTTCCTGCGCCTCGGCCCGCTTTGAGACATAGGACTTGCGCTTGCCCGCCACCCGAAAGGAGATTCGGCCGGCCGAGGTGTTGCGTCGCGGTTACCACTGGGCGTTCGTCATGTCGGTCAGAAGGAACTTGTGGAGGACTACTTCGGGCCGCAGAGGGCGTACTTGCTCGTTTTGACGCGGTATAGGGCCTGTCGACAAGGATCATCGCGTGCAACGCGTTGAAGCCGTACCAGGGGCCGTTGCTGACGTGCGCGATTAGCTGGGACACCTGATCGGCGCGAATGACGTCCTGGAAGCGGGACACCTCGGTATCAGTATCGACATGGTTGCATCACGCCATAGTCCCTAGAGCCGGGTCACTGGCTTGGCACGTTGGCCTGGCTGACAGCGAGCGCGGGGCCAGCTCCTGCCAGCTCAGTCAGCTCCGTCTGCGGCTCGTGCTCCGGCCGCGCCTACAGCTGCGGCGGCGAGGAGAAGGAGGCCGCCGAGCAGGTAGACCGCGCGGATTCCGGCGAGGTCGGCGAGGAGGCCGCCGCCGAGAAGGCTGAGCATCCTGCCGGTCTG
>JAABUN010006915.1_pt1 | contig 12692 bp, 10 predicted proteins | sample 5559311 | NCBI WGS metagenome assembly JAABUN01 (sample SAMN10711877, study PRJNA513370) | rock metagenome | isolation source: Antarctica rocks | place: Antarctica: Victoria Land, Siegfried Peak sud | reverse complement strand
ATCACCGGCAAGGTCGCAGAGTTCCATTCGACGGTTTCGCCGTTGTCCTCGGCGATGTTCTGATAGACGTCGATGGTTGGTGTGAGCGTCACGCCGCGTTCGACCATCTCGCGGATCAAACTGTTTGGGATAGTGTCGCGGGGCGCGTGCGCCGCGTCGTCCACGCCGTTCTCGACCGCCCGGCGCAACCCGGAAGCGGTATCCGCGTGGACGCTGACGCGGATGCCGCCATCGTGCGCCGCTTGGGTTATTGCCTGGATCTCTTCGTCCGAGAGTTCCGGCCAGCCCGTGTCCATCCGACCGCTGACGGCGATCTTTATGTGATCCACACCCTCGGAGATCAAGCGTTCGATCTGAGACTTCGCGTCGTCGGGTCCCCGGACGGCGACCGCCGGATAGTCCGGGCCGTAGATCGGGATGGGATGTCCGCCCGGCACCGTGATCATGGGACCAGAGACGAGCAATCGCGGCAACTCCGCATCCTCACTCTCTGCAGTCGCTCGCTTTCGACCAAGCAATTCCTCAGGCGATCCACCAAGGTCGAGAACGGTCGTCACCCCGTCCCGAGTCCAGGCGCGAGTCTCCTCCAAAGTGACGTACCGGCTATGGACGTGCGTGTTCACGAGGCCCGGCAGGATGCTTCCGCCGTTCACGTCCACGATGCGCGCACCGTCCGCGACCCGCAGACTGTCGGACTTCCCGACGGCCACGATCCGATTCCCCTCTACGGCGACAGCGGCGTCCTCTAGCGGTCGAGCGTCGGTACCATCCACCAGCGTACCGCCCGTGACAACAAGATCCGCCTCAATCTCTTCCGGCTGATCCCGAGACTTCCGGGTGGATTGTCGCGTCTTCTTTTCTCCACCCTCCCGAACGGTCGAAGGCTCGGAAGTCCTGGCCGAGTCCGTCTCCTCCGGCGTCTGGCCGCCACAAGCTCCCACCAGCGAGATGCAGAGCAGGATGGCAAACAGTCTTAGCCGCCTGGATCGGGAGGAGTGAGAGGTCTTCACTTCGCGCCAGCATCCTCCAGGATTTGAACGATCTCCTTGTAGTCGCTCTTTCGCGCATGTTCGAGCGGTGTCACGCCGTCGCCGTCGGCGAGGTTCACGTCCGCCCCGGAGTCGACCAGAAGACGCACGACTTCGGTGTGTTGCGAGCCGCCGTCTCCAAGGATGATGGCTTCGAGCAGGGCCGTCCATTCCAGGTTGTTCACGTGATCCACGTCGATATCCGTGTTCAGGAGTTCCTTTACGATCTCAGCGTAGCCGCGCTCGGAGGCCCGTATCAGCCCGGTTCCGTTGTAGCTGTCGAGGCTCTCAACGTCCGCGCCAGCTTCGATCAGCTTTCGAGCAACCTCCAGATGGTTTTCGTAGGCCACCGCGACCAGTGCCATGCGCCCGGAATCGTCGCGATCCTCCACGCTCGCACCTTCCTCCAACAGACGTTCGACCGCCGACAGATCGCCTCGCTCCGCCGCCGATACGAGTTCCGAGTTCGTCTCACTACCTCCGTCTTCCCGATCCACCGAAGTCCCGCAAGATGCCGCCAGAACGAGAAATAGAATGGCCACGAGCGGACCAGCCCATCGGAGCCTCGATGCGAACGAATGTTGAGATAATCTTTGGATAGCAGCCTCTCGGTTGCCGGGCAATAAGTTACTATAAGCTTCCGTTGTACTAGTATAGAATGCCAGGAACAGATCACGGGAGTTGGATTGTCGACGAAGCGCGGGTCGGTTGGGTTCTCCATAGGCGAGGTTTCGCAGTCAATAGGTCTTGCGCCTCAGACGTTGCGGTTGTGGGAGCGGGAGCGTCTGGTTCAGCCCCGGCGGACGGAGCGCGGATATCGAGTGTATGCGGAGCCGGACGTGGAACGGCTGCGTGAGATCAAGCAGATGAGAAAAGTAGAGGGGCTGAACTTCGCCGCCATCCGAAAGCAGATCGGGGCCGCAAAGACTCCCCCTTCTACCAAAGGCGCACCGAGATCCAACGACAAGCCCGGCGAACAACTCCGCCGATTACGACTCAAAGCCCACCGGACGCTAAAGGATGTCTCTGAGGCTACGGGCCTCTCCATCTCGTTTATCTCCGCGCTGGAACGTGGTGGCTCAGGAGCATCCATAGCATCTTTGCGGTTGCTGGCCGGAACCTACGGCGTGAGTATGCGGGAGCTATTCGGCGCGGATCTCGACGATTCAAGCCCGCTAGTCCGCACGGACGAACGGCCCACGATGCAATGGGACAATGGCGTGCGCTTCGAGCAGATGTCCTCCGGCGACAAGGCGATGGACCCCTCATACATAAAAGTTCCACCCGGCGCGGGCAGCGAAGGCTTCTACTCCCACAGCGGAGAAGAGTTCGTCTACGTCATCTCCGGCACGCTCTACGTCGAACTCAAAGACCAGGAAAGCCACGCCCTAACTCCCGGCGACACTCTCTACTTCTCCTCCACCACCCCCCACCGTTGGTCCGCCGGTGACGAACCCGTCGAGGCGATCTACGTCAACACCCCACCGACTTTCTAGGATTTCTGGATGACAACCGACTCACGCCTCGAAGCCCTTCTCTCCATACCGGCCCTCGCAGCCCCCGCCGTCTCACCTGACGGCACCTGGGTAGCGTGGAGCCTGTCGCGGGTCGGGCCAGCAGCGGACGTGTTCGCCGCTCCGGTCGACGGTTCGGTGGCTCCGGTTCGCATGACGGATACGACGGACGATACGTTTGTGGTCTCATGGACACCGGATAGTGAATCGGTCGTGGTTGAGGAAGACCATGACGGAGATGAGCGGGCACGATTGTTCCGGGTGCGATTGGATGCGCCGGGTGTGATGGAGCCTTTGACAGAAGAAGCACCGGATTACTTTTTGCAGGGTGGGCAGTTGCATCCTGATGGGCGGTGGCTGGTGTACGGGGCCAATTTCGATTTCGAAGTTGGAGAGGAGATCGAGGCCACCTGGATCCAACGCCACGATCTCGAAACCAACGAGCGCACCGTCCTCGCCCGTCCCGAGCGCAGCGCCTTCGTGGAGCCGCAACTGAGCCCTACCGGCGACCACGTGCTCTACCATCGCAGCGACGAGCATCCAGAGGGACTCCAGGCCTGGCTCGTGGATATCGAAGGCCGGGAAGACCACGAAATATTGAACTTCGGACCCCGCACCAAAGTCTCCGCTTCATGGTTCCCAGACGGCAAGCGCATCCTGTTTGTGGCCGAGACCGAGACCCACCGCCGGGTCGGCGTGTGGGAGAACAGCGAAGTACACTGGCTCCTAGATAACGTACAGCGCGACGTGGAATACGCTTTTGCGCCGCCCAATGGGGGCCCCGTAGTTGCGGTGGAGATAATTCCCGCAGGGGTGCGGGCCTCATTACTAGATGCTGAAAATGGCGAAGAGAGCCACCTGCCGGAGACTGACGGGAACCTGGTGCCGCTTTCGCCCATCGAGGGTGGCGGGTGGATTGTCCTTCGTTACGATGCCCGGCATCCAGTGGATCTCATGCGTTGGGATCCCACTTCCAAGCCGACGAGCGTCACCGGACTCCCGGATCTAACGACCGTGGGCGAAAACAACCTGACCCCGGCCGAGGACTTCCGGTGGACCTCCGTGGACGGGATAGAGATACAGGGCTGGCTGTATCGTGCGCCGGTGGAGTCTGTCGGGACGGTCGTGCTCGTTCACGGCGGTCCGACCAGCCACGCCGAGGACCGCTTCAATGCTCAGATCCAGTACCTTGTCTCGCGAAACTTCCACGTGTTGACACCCAATTACCGGGGGAGCACCGGCTTCGGGTTGGCGTTCCAGGAATCCATCAAGGAAGATGGCTGGGGCGGGCGGGAACAGGAGGATATACGGGCTGGGATCCAAACCCTAATAAAATCCGGTATCTCGGAAGCCGGCAAGGTCGGCATAACCGGGACTTCTTACGGCGGATACTCAGCGTGGTGGGCCATAACGCACTGGCCTGTCTCCGTAGTCGCCGCCTCCGCCCCCATTTGCGGCATGACCGACCTCGTCGTCGATTACCACACCACCCGCCCGGACCTTCGCCCCTACTCCGAGGAGATGATGGGCGGCACCCCCGACGACGTCCCCGACCGCTACCATGAACGATCCCCCATAAACTCCGTTGCGAACATCCACGGCAAGCTCCTCGTCATCCAAGGCCAAAAAGACCCGAACGTCACACCCGAAAACGTCCACGCCGTCGAGAAAGCTCTAAAGAACCACGATATTCCCTACAACCTGCTAGCTTTCGAGGACGAAGGCCACGGCATCGCCCGTCCGCAAAATCTTCGAACCCTCTATTCGCGTCTGGCGAACTTCTTCGAAGGAGTGTTCACCGATGGCTGATCCAAGACCGACATGGCCCACCGTACAAAATCAACCCCCGAAAATACGGCCATCGGTACATTTTCAACACCGAGTATCGTGAGTACAATTCTTGCAACTTGACCGCGTTACTGTAACCATATAGCATTCGTGAAAGTAAAGTGCTTTTCGGCACTAGCCAGAGAAGGAGGCGTTATGGACGTAATGCGGGGACTTGGAGAGACCGGGGATCGCACCTCTCTGGCGGGTGTCGACAATTTGATGTTGCATTTCACGCCGTATGGCGAGGATTGGTCGAAGCTGCCGGTGATCGTCTCGGGTGACGGCTGCTACGTCAAGGACGATAAAGGCAACCGCTACATAGACGGTCTCGCCGGATTATTCACGACGCAGGTCGGACACGGGCGAACGGAGCTTGCCGAAGCTGCGGCTACGCAGATGAAAGAGCTTGGATTCTTCCCGAACTGGAGTTTCCAGCATCCAAGGAGTCTGGAGCTTGCGGCTAAGATCGCCGAGATAGCGCCGGGGGATCTGAACTCCACGTTCTTCGTATCATCCGGTTCGGAGGCGGTCGAGTCGGTCATCAAGCTGGCCCGGCAGTACCACAAGGCAAACGGCGAGTCTGAACGCTACAAGTTCATCTCCCGTAAGATCTCCTACCACGGCACCACGATGGGCGCTCTCTCATTGACGGGGCTCCCCTCTTTCAAAGCTCCTTTCGAGCCGCTGCCAGCGGGATTCACGCACGTAGCGAACACGCAACAAGACCCCGAAGGTGCTGCCGAAGCCATCGAAGAGGCCATAGAATTCGCCTCACCGGAGACCGTCGCGGCGGTCGTTCTGGAGCCGGTTCAGAACGCCGGTGGATGCCTCGTGCCACCGCCCGAGTATTGGACGCGGGTGCGTGAGATCTGCGACCGTCACGGTGTGTTGCTGGTCTCCGACGCGGTAATCTGTGCTTTCGGACGACTCGGAGAATGGTTCGGTATCGAACGCTTCGACGTAGTGCCGGACATGACCACGTTCGCCAAAGGCGTTACCAGCGGATATCTGCCAATGGGCGGCGTAGTGGTGAACGACAAAATCTCCGACACGCTACGTCAGAACGCCCCGATGTTCTCCCACGGCTCGACCTTCGGCGGGCATCCGGTGGCGGCGGCGGTCGCGCTGGAGAACATAAACATCATCGAACGCGAGAACCTTTTGCAGAACGTCCACAGCCTCGAAGGACACTTCGAGAGCGAACTGAAGCGAGTTGCGGAAGATCATCCAATAGTCAAGGAAGTTCGTGGGATGGGCTTTTTCTGGGCGGTGGAAGTAAACCCGGAGCGAGCAAACGGCACACCGCTCACCGAGGACGAGTACCAGCAATACTTCCGAGGCGTACTGTCGCGGAGACTGCTGGAGAACGGGCTCATATGCCGGTGCGACGACAAGGATGAGCCGGTCATACAGTTCTCGCCGTCGTTGATTTCGGATGCCGAGACGCTCTCCAAGATAGCCGAGATCACGAGCGACGCCATCACGGAGTTGGAAAAAGAATTGGGATACCGGGGCTAAGGATGGCCGGAAAGGAGACCCCCGACGTTATTGTTGTTGGAGCGGGCCTCTCGGGCCTAACAGCTGCCCGCGACCTGATGAACGCAGGTCTCGAAGTGCGGGTGCTGGAAGCCCGCAACCGTCCCGGGGGCCGTACCTGGGTGACGGAAGCCGGGGGTGTCACGGTGGACCTCGGCGGCGAGTGGGTAGATGAGGCGCACGTCGAAATCCGCGGTCTCATCGAGGAACTTGGGGTTGAGATCTACCCCTACGAACGCCGCAAAGAGAACGCCCGCTGGTACATTGATGGCGAAATTTCGAGCGAAATGCCATTCTCGGAACACGACGCGGAAATCTACAAGAACTTCGAGAACACTCTGATCGAAATCGCTGCGGACGCGGCCCTGGAGACTTACTGGCGAGACGCCCCGTCCGATGACGTGAGCGTCGAGCGGTGGTTGCGGGAGGCTGGTATGAGCCAGCGAGGGATTCACATAGTAGAGACGCTTATCTCGTCCTGCGGTTCGACCGTGCCGCCGGATCGTATGTCAATGTACTCGTACGCGATCAAGATCTCCACCCGTGGCGGTCCCGGCAAGGGCAACGAATACCGGGTACGTGGGGGCGCGGGTAGCGTAGCGCAAGCACTCGCAAGAGAGCTGGAAGACCACATCGGATACTCCTCACCGGTCACGGAGATCCGTCAGAACGACGACAGCGCCGAGGTACGTTGGATGACGGAGAGCGGGATGAAATCCGCTACTGCGAGGCGAGTTGTGCTCGCGGTTCCGTTTACTTGTTATCCGACGATCCGTTTCGAGCCCGAGCCGCCGCCGGTGTTTCGGCGCATGATCTCGACCTCCACCTACGGCGTAGTACGTAAGATGGCTTTCATCTTCGACACCCCGCTCGATGCCACCCACTTCACCGTTACCGACACGCCGCTCGGATATCTCAGCGCGGCCCAGGACACTGGCTCCGCGGAAAAATCGCGGGGCATAGTCTCATTCGCCGCCGGTAGTCCGTTACTTGCGGAGCTTGGGTTTGCGACCGAGGAGCGCAAGCGTCGGGCGGTCGAGCTACTAAGAAAGCTCTACAACGTGCCGGAACCGAGGCAGGTTTTGGAGCACGTATGGGCGCACGATTATTGGACGCGAGGGAGCTACATGATCGTGGCTCCCGGAGAGCTTGAATCTTTTGGCGAAGCGATGGGTGGAATGTTCGGCAGCGTGCATCTGGCGGGAGCGGAGTCTATCTCCGCCGCGCCGAGCTTTATGAATAGCGCGGTAAAGGGCGGGCAGCGAGCAGCCAGAGATGTAGTCGAAGCTCTGAACCCAGCGCGAGCGGGCATAACCTAACGTAACTCAAGAGAATCCGTAGGAGGTTGGTGTGGAAGACAAGAGTATCCAGGATCGTCCCCGAGCGGAGCCGGTGGACGAGCGCGGAGTGGCCGTCAGGCTATCCGGCATAAACAAGCGTTTCGGGGAATTCGTGGCGGTGGACGACCTCGACTTGGATATCTACGAGGGCGAGTTCTTCTCGCTGCTCGGACCTTCGGGATGCGGCAAGACTACGACGCTGCGCATGATCGCAGGCTTCGAAGAACCAACTTCCGGGACCATCTCGGTCTCCGGCGAACCCGTCCAGGGAGTCCCACCATACCGCCGTCCGGTAAACACCGTCTTCCAGTCATATGCCATCTTCCCCCACCTTGATGTCTTCGATAACGTGGCCTTCGGACTGCGTCGCTCGAAGGTGGAGAAGGACGAAGTGAAACGTCGGGTTGAGGAAGCCTGCTCGATGGTGCAACTCGAAGGCCTCGAGAAGCGCAAGCCGGGGATGCTCTCCGGAGGACAGCAGCAGCGGGTCGCGCTCGCTCGGGCGCTCGTCAACCGGCCTAAGGTTCTATTGTTGGACGAGCCACTTGGGGCGTTGGATCTCAAACTGCGCAAAGAGTTGCAGCTAGAGCTTCGGACCTTGCAGGAGGAAGTTGGGATCACGTTCATCTACGTCACCCACGACCAGGAGGAAGCCCTGACGATGAGCGGCCGCATCGCCGTAATGGACGGCGGCAAAGTACAGCAGATCGCCGACCCCGCCACCCTCTACGAACTCCCCACAAACCGCTTCGTCGCAAACTTCATCGGCCAGATCAACGTATTCTCCGGGGTCGTCGAAACCATGACCGGCGACCACGCAACTCTGCGAGCCGAAGACGGCACGACCGTCGAAGCCACGGTACGCGAGGATTCCAACATGGAGATCGGGGACGAAGCGCACGCGGCGGTCAGGCCTGAGAAAGTCCGGTTCGGGACCGAGGGAGACAACGTCACCGGGGTCCGCATCCGGCAGGTCGTGTATCTGGGGGTTAGCACACAGTACATCACCGAGATGTCCGGCGGGGGCAAGCTTATTCTGTATCAGCAGAACGCCCACGACGCGGCAGGTTATCGCGTTGGTGAGGAAGTATCGGTAAGTTGGGATGCAAACAACTGTCTAGTGATCGGAGGATAAAGATGGGAAAGACGAGGATCTCACGCCAAAAGTTCTTGAAGATGGCGGGCGCCGCAGGAGTCGCTGGCTCAACGCTCACGATACTCTCCGCCTGCCAGCCAAACACAACTGCTTCTGGCGGAGGTGGCGGTGGAGACAAAAAGAAGCTCAACCTATACAACTGGTCCGACTACGTGGCTGAGGGTACCTTGCCCGGCTTCGAGAAAGAGGCCGGAGTAAAGGTCACGCAAGATTTCTACTCCTCGAACGAAGAGTTGCTCGCCAAGCTCCAGGGCGGCGGAGCTGGGTACGACGTCATCGTTCCATCCGACTACATGGTCGCTATCATGGCGAAGAGCGATGTGATCCAGAAGCTAGACATGTCCAAGCTCTCCAACTTCAAGAATGTCGGCGCGGAATTCAAGGGTCTCTCCTACGATCCCAAGAACGAGTACAGCGTCCCGTACCAGTGGGGAACCACGGGCATCCTATACAACAAAAAGCAGTTCGATAAGGTCGAGAACTGGGACGTAATATTTGACCCGAAGAACAAGGGTAAGATCGCCATGATAAACGATGTACGCGAAACTCTCGGGGCCGCCCTGATGCGTCGCGGCTACTCCATAAACTCGACGAACGAGAATGAACTGCAAGAGGCGAAGCAGGATCTCGTGGATCAGAAACCGCTCGTGCGCGGCTATTTCGACTCAACCGAGATATCGGAACTCGCGGCGAAGGGCGACGTCGCTCTCGGGCACGTCTTCTCCGGTGAGGGCATTCTAACGGCCCTCGAAAACGAGGACCTGGAATACGCCATCCCCCAGCCCGCCGCGACGCGCTGGACGGACAACATGTGCATCCCGAAGAGCGTCGAGAACCCGGATCTCGCACACAAGTTCATCAACTACATTCTAGCCAAGAAGCCCGGCGCGGAGCTTACCAATTACACTTACTATGGCACGCCAAACGAGGCCGCCATCCCGATGATAGACAAGGAGCTAAAAGACATCCCAGAGTGGAATCCATCGCCCGCAGTCTTCGAACGGCTGCAGGTGATCGAGGACGTAGGCGAAGCCACCCGCAACTACGAGCGGATCTTCACCGAGGTAAAGAGCGGCTAACGTGGAGAATCGTAAAGGACGCGGATGGAGCGTAGGACTGGCGGGCTTGCTCGCGCCGTCGGCGGTGTGGTTGGGGATATTTTTTCTCATCCCACTGCTGCTCATACTGGCGTATTCGTTCGGGACGAGTGGCGTGTATGGCGGGATCACGCTGGGCTTCAATCCCGGCAACTACCTGAAGGTCTTCGATCCTCTGTACCTCGAAATAGTCGGTCGCACGCTCGTCATCGCCACCCTGAACACGCTTCTGTGCCTGCTGCTCGGCTACCCACTGGCGTACTTCATAGCGTTCAAGGGCCGCCGCTGGCGAAACGCGCTCATCCTGATGGTGATGATCCCGTTCTGGACGAGCCTGCTGGTCCGGGCCTACGCCTGGGTCGTCATCCTCGGCGGCAATGGCCTAGCGAACCGTACACTGCAATTCCTGAACATCACGGACAGTCCTATAAACCTCATCTACACGCCGCAAGCGGTAACGATGGGACTCGTGTACTCGTATCTGCCGTTCATGATCCTGCCACTCTACGCCTCCCTAGAGAAATTCGACGTGCGACTCAAAGAAGCGGCCCAAGACCTCGGGGCGAGCCGCTGGCAAGCCTTCTGGAAGGTAACGTTTCCCCTTAGTATGCCCGGCGTTATAGCGGGCAGCATCCTCGTGTTTATCCCGTCAGCAGGAGAGTTCGTCGTACCGAATCTGCTCGGTGGCTCGCGCACGGTGATGGTCGGAAACCTGATCCAGCAGCAGTTTTTGCAGGCTCGCGATTGGGCGTTTGGGAGCGCGCTCTCCATCATCCTGGCGGTGTTGTTGATCGGTGCGATCATGTATTACGTCCGCAAAGTCGGCACGGATAAACTGGAGGGAATGTAGCATGGCCGCGAAAGCCAGCCCGGTACAAAAAGGAATGAGCCGCATCTCCGATCGGGCGTTGTTCCTGTTCGCCGGTTTCGTCTATCTCTTCCTCTACGCTCCCATCCTCGTCCTAATGGTCTTCTCGTTCAACTCGACGCGCAGCACCCAGGTCTGGACTGGCTTCTCGACGAAGTGGTACGGGGAACTTTTGCGGGATCAGTCCATCCTAAACGCTTTCTACAACTCGCTTACCGTGGGTATCGTCTCGACGGCGATCGCCACGGCTATAGGGACGTTCACGGCGCTCGCCCTCACCCGCTACGATTTCCGGGGGAAGGGCTTTACCGACACCACCATCTACGCCGCGACGGTTATGCCGGAGATCGTGGTTGGCGTCAGCTTGTTGGTCTTCTTCGTGGCGGCGAGTTTTCCGCTTGGGATCACGACGATCATCATCGCCCACGTGGCTTTCAACATCTCGTTCGTAACCATCGTAGTGCGAGCGCGGCTCTCGGGCATGGATCGCTCCATCGAAGAAGCCGCCCAAGACCTCGGCGCGACACCAGTGAACACCTTCCTCCGCGTGACGCTGCCGTTGATTCTGCCCGGCGTTATGGCCGGAGCTTTGCTTGCTTTCACGCTTTCATTCGACGATTTCGTTATCACGTTCTTTGTGAGCGGGGTTGGTTCGAGCACGTTGCCGCTGAAGATATATTCGATGATCAAGTTCGGTGTCAGCCCGGTCATCAACGCACTATCTACCGTGATCCTGGTCGGAACCATGATCTTTATCTTCGGGGGGAGCCGGATCTTTATGCGTAAGGAAGATTCCTAACGATGCCCGGAAACAGCCGCCTGAACGTCGTCAACCCGGCGACGGAAGAGCATATCGAAGAGATCCCCTGCACTACCGAAGCGGAGATGGATGTCGTCACCGAACGTTCTCAGAAAGGATTCGAGGAATGGCGCGATTACGCGGGTTTAGATCGCGCCGGTATCTTCCACGATATCTCACGCCGACTGATGGACCATCAACAGGAACTGGCCGAGACCATGACGCTCGAAGGCGGCAAGCCCTATATAGAGAACTCCGACGAAGTGGAATGGTCGGCGGCTTGCTTCGACTACTACGGTGAGATCGCCCGCGACTCCGTAGGCTATCTCCCCGCCCCGATCGAACCACACCAGTTGGCGATGGTCGTAAAGGAACCTATCGGTACCGTCGCCTGCATAGTTCCCTGGAACTACCCGCTCCTACTCGCGGTCTGGAAAGTCGCCCCGGCCCTCGCCGCCGGTAACGCCGTAATCCTAAAACCTTCCGAAGAGACTCCGCTTGCAACCCGCCGCATGGCCGAGCTTATGGAGGGATTGCCCGAAGGACTCCTGCAAATCGTGTACGGCGCGGGTGACGTTGGAGAAGCTCTCGTGCGGCATCCCGGCGTGGATATGGTCGCGTTCACCGGCAGCCAGGAGACGGGACGCAAAGTCGGCGTGACAGCGGCGGAGCGCCTGATCCGGGCGAACCTCGAACTCGGCGGTAAAGATCCATTCATCATATGCGACGACGTGGACGTGGAAGTCGCCGCTCAGGGCGCGGTCTGGTCCGCCTGCCTAAACGCCGGACAAGTCTGCACCTCCCCCGAACGCTTCTACGTAGAGAAGCGCGTAGCGAAAGACTTTATCGAAGCATCCCGTGAGTTCGTCGATTCCCTGAACATCGGCGATCCGATGAAAACAGCCACGGACATCGGCCCGATGATAAACGCCAAAGGGCGCGAGAAGGTCGAGGCTCACATCAGCCACGCACTGGACAACGGCGCGAAACTCGTAACTGGCGGCGAGCGTCACGGAGAGCGGGGTTTCTTCTACAAACCGACGGTATTGACCGGCGTCACGCCATCCATGACGGTGATGCAGGACGAGACCTTCGGACCGGTTCTGCCAATAGTCGAAGTCGATAGTCTGGAGGAGGCGATCAAGCAGGCCAACGCCGTACCGTATGGTCTAGGGGCGAACGTTTATACGCGGGACTTCGAGAAGATGCTCAAATGTATGAGGGAGTTGCGGGCGGGTACAGTCTGGATCAACGACCCCCTCACCGACAACGACGCCGCACCATTCGGCGGCCAGAAAGGCAGTGGCATCGGCCGCGAGTTGGGCCGCGAGGGACTCGAAGCCTTCCAGGAATCAAAGCACGTCCACATCGACCCCAGGGTCGAGAAGAAGGACTGGTGGTATCCGTATGGTGACGATGCAGGAGAGGTGATGTAGCGTGGCGAAAACGTCGGCTCCGGAACTTGTAGCGCCGGGAGTCTACCGGGTGGATGCTGTTGGACTGAAGAACGTGGTCTCCGTTCTG
>JAABUN010006913.1_pt1 | contig 12695 bp, 13 predicted proteins | sample 5559311 | NCBI WGS metagenome assembly JAABUN01 (sample SAMN10711877, study PRJNA513370) | rock metagenome | isolation source: Antarctica rocks | place: Antarctica: Victoria Land, Siegfried Peak sud | reverse complement strand
GCCCACATCGCCGAGCGCGGGTGGCTCCGGACGTTCACCCTCGCCGCGAAGTCGGGCGCCTACCTGTCCGTCATGACGCCAGGCACCGTTCGGGCCGGCGATGACATCACCGTGCTCCACCGCCCCACGCATGGGGTCCTCGTCTCGCACGCCTTCCGGGCGCTGACCCGTGAGCCAGAGCTGCTGGCGGGGCTGCTCGTCGCGGGTGACGACCTCGAGGACGAGCTGCGGCAGATGGCCGAAAACGGTCAGACCTTCTCGCTCGGCTAGCAGCCGGGTGCTGGGCGGCGCTGGACGTGGGGCCTGGGTGACCAACCCCACGGATCCGTTGACGTTCGAGAGTCGCCGCGCTGGGTAGGCGACGAGGATGGAGGGCTTCCCTGGCTTCGTCGGAATGCGCGCGTCAGACGCCGAGGACGGGCGAGCCCGCGTGGAGCTCGACGCCGGTGACGAGCACATGAACCAGGCCGGCGCGGTGCACGGAGGTGTCCTGGCGACGCTGGTCGACACCGCGATGGGGCTGGCCGCCCGTAGCAGTTCCGATGACGACGACGGCGCAGCGACCAGCCAGCTGACGGTCACCTACCTCACCCCGGCCCGTGTCGGACGGCTGGTCGCCACGGCCCAGGTCCGCAGCCGTGGCGAGCACCTGCTCGTCTGCGACGCCGACATCGAGCAGGACGGCCGCACGGTGGCCCATGCCGTCGCGACCTTCGCCGTCGTTCACCACTGACCGCGGCGACCACGGGATCAGCGCGTCGGTTCGCACCCTCGTCGCCCGGGGGACGAGGAACGACACCATTGCCTCGAGTGTCGCGCCCCGCTGGCGGATCGGTATGCCGGTTGCCGGCGGTCAGGCGCGTCGCCTCGAGCCGGTCGGGTCCGAGGTTTGCGACAACCGGCTGTGCGCGCCGAGCCGTTCACGGCGTGGGCTCGCACGTCACACCGCGGGCGCGCCGGTCACCCGCTCGCGGTGGGTCATCCTCGACGCGATGCGCGTCCCGGGACCCTCGGTTGACCAGCGTGTCGAACGACAGCAGCGCCAGCGCGAGCCACACGAAGCCGAACCCGATCCAGCGGGCTCGGCTCATGTGCTCACCGAGCAGCCAGACGCCACAGATCAGTTGCATGACCGGCGTGACGAACTGGAGCAGGCCCATCGTCGTCAGCGGCACCCGGCGGGCGGCTGTGGCGAACAGCAACATCGGCACCGCGGTCAGCAGACCCGAGAGGACGAGCAGCCCCGGGTGCACCGGAGCGCCACCGGTGAAGGTCTGCGTGCCCGAGACGCCGAGCCACCCGATGATCCCGAGGGCGACCGGGGTCAGGACCACCGTCTCGACGGTGAGCCCGTGCAGCGCCGGCAGCGTGGCGCCGAGCTTCTTCTTCGTCAGGCCGTACAGCGCGAACGAGAACGCCAGCGTCAGCGCGATCCACGGCACTCGGCCGCCCGCGACCGACAGGTAGACGCCGGCGAGGAAGCCGATGCCCACGGCGACCCACTGCAGCCGGCGCAGCCGCTCGCCGAGCACGAGCACGCCGAGCGCGACCGTGACGATCGGGTTGAGGAAGTACCCGAGTGACGCGTCGGTGACCTGACCGGCCGCGACGGCCGCGACGTAGACGACCCAGTTGACGGCGATGAGCACCGCTGCGACGGCGATCCCGGCGAGCATCCGGGGTCGGCCGAGCAGCGGGCGGATCCAGCCCAGCTCGCGCCGGGCGAGGAGGATCAGGACGCAGAGGAGCAGGGTCCAGACGATGCGATGCGCGAGGATCTCCCAGGCGCCGGCGGGTGCCAGGGCATGGAAGTAGAGCGGGAAGACCCCCCACACGGTGTATGCCGCCAGGCCGGCGAGCGAACCGCGGCGGCCTTCGCCTGGCGCATCACCCAGCCGTGACGTCGGTGCGGCTGGAGAGGACGTCGACGGTGTCGGCGGTGAGCTCACCCGCCCACGGTCCACGAGTCCTTGCCGGCGAGCAGGGCGGACAGGTCGTCGTCGCCCGCGGCGCCACCGGACCGCTCGACCGCGGCGTCGATCTGGCCGCGGACCAGGTCGTCGTAGGTCGGGCGCTGGACGCTGCGGAAGATCCCCATCGGCACGTGACCGAGGCTCGGGTCGTCGAGTCGGGACAGGGCGAACGCCATGGAAGGGTCGTCCGCGTGCACCCGGTGGCGGATGATCCGGGTGGGGTCGGCATCAGCGCGCGCGACCACGGTCAGGCCGCCGTCATCCTGGCGGACGACGACGTTGTCACCCGCCGCCACCTCTTGGCCGTCGGTCAGGTGGAAGATCCTGGCCTGCGCGTCGGTGCGGTCCTTGAGGACGTCGAAGGCGCCGTCGTTGAAGATCGGGCAGTTCTGGTAGATCTCGACGAGCGACGTCCCCCGGTGCGCGGTGGCTGCGCGAAGGATGCTCGTGAGGTGCTTGCGGTCGGAGTCCATGGTGCGGGCGACAAAGGTGGCCTCCGCGCCGAGAGCGAGGCTGACCGGGTTGAACGGGTTGTCGACCGAGCCGAGGGGCGTCGACTTCGTCACGGCGCCGACCCGCGACGTCGGCGAGTACTGGCCCTTGGTCAGGCCGTAGATCTCGTTGTTGAACAGCAGGATCGTCAGGTTGACGTTGCGGCGCAGCGCGTGGATGAGGTGGTTGCCGCCGATCGACAGGGCGTCCCCGTCACCGGTCACCACGAACACGGACAGGTCCGACCGCGACGTCGCCAGCCCGGTCGCGATGGCCGGCGCACGGCCGTGGATCGAGTGCAGGCCGTAGGTGTCGAGGTAGTACGGAAAGCGGGACGAGCAGCCGATGCCCGAGACGAAGACGATGTTCTCCCGCTTCAGCCCGAGCTCCGGGAGGAAGCCCTGGACGGCCGCGAGGATGGCGTAGTCGCCACACCCGGGGCACCAGCGGACCTCCTGGTCGGAGGTGAACTCCTTCTTGGTCTGGGGCGCCGACCCCTCGGGAAGGGTGGGGACTCCGGCCGTGCCGCTGGCCGGCATACCGAGCTCGACGGTGCTCATGCGTTCACTGCTTTCTGGATGACCTCTTCGAGCTCGCTCGAGGAGAAGGGCAGACCGCGGACCGCGGTGTGGGACTGGATGTCGACGAGGTAGCGCGCCCGCAGGAGCAGGGCGAGCTGGCCGAGGTTCATCTCCGGGACGAGGACCTGGCGGTAGGCCCGCAGGACGTCGCCGGTGTTGGACGGGAAGGGGTTGAGGTGCCGCAGGTGTGCCTGGGCGACGTTGATGCCCTGAGTGCGCAGCTCGCGGATGGCCGACCTGATCGGCCCGTAGGTCGACCCCCAGCCGAGGACGAGCACCTCGGCCTGCCCTGAGGGGTCATCCACCTCCAGCGGTGCGACGGACTTGGCGATGCCCTCGATCTTGCCGGCCCGCAGCCGGGTCATGAGGTCGTGGTTGTCCGGGTCGTAGGAGATGTTGCCGGTGATGTTGGCCTTCTCGATGCCGCCGATCCGGTGCTCCAGACCGGCCGTCCCCGGCACGGCCCACGGACGGGCGAGCGTCTCGGGGTCACGCTGGTAGGGGTGGAAGACCGGCTCGCCGTCGGAGTCCACCGCGTTCGACTCGGTGGTGAAGTCGACGGTGAACCGGGGCAGGCTGTGCAGCGCTGGGATGGACCAGGGCTCCGAGCCGTTCGCGAGGTAGCCGTCCGAGAGGAGGATGACCGGCGTGCGGTAGGTCGTCGCGATGCGGACCGCCTCGAAGGCGATGTCGAAGCAGTCGGCGGGTGACTGCGGTGCGAGGATCGCGACGGGCGACTCGCCATTGCGGCCGAACATCGCCTGGAGGAGGTCGGCCTGCTCTGTCTTCGTCGGCAGGCCGGTCGACGGTCCGCCGCGCTGGATGTCGCAGATGACGAGAGGCAGCTCGAGGGAGACCGCGAGCCCGATCGTCTCCGCCTTGAGTGCGAGGCCCGGGCCGGACGTCGTCGTGACGCCGAGCGACCCACCGAACGAGGCCCCGAGGGCGGCGCCGACACCGGCGATCTCGTCCTCGGCCTGGATCGTCGTCACGCCGAAGCGCTTGAGCCCGGCCAGCGTGTGGAGGATGTCCGACGCCGGGGTGATGGGGTAGGAGCCGAGGACGACCGGGATGCCGGCCTGGTGCGCGGCGGTGACCAGACCGTAGGAGAGGGCGACGTTGCCGGTGATGTTGCGATAGCGGCCGGCGGACATCGGCGCGGGGCCGATCTCGTAGCGGTGCGCGAAGTCCTCGGTCGTCTCGCCGTAGCTCACCCCGGCGCGCAGTGCCGCGAGGTTGGCCTCGAGCAGAGCCGGCTGTGACCCGAACTTCGCCGTGAGGAAGCGCTCGGTCGTCGTCGTCGGACGGGTGTAGAGCCACGACAGCAGGCCCAGCGCGAACATGTTCTTCGCGCGCTCCTTGTCCTTGCGGGTCAGGTCGTGGTCGGCCAGGGCGGCAACGGTGATCGAGGTCAGCGCCAGGGCATGCACGTGGTAGCTCTCGAGCGTGCCGTCGTCGAGGGGCGAGCTGACGTAACCCACCTTGGCCAGGTTGCGCTTGGTGAACTCGTCGGTGTTGACGATGATCGTCGCGCCGCGCGGCACGTCGCTGAGGTTGGCCTTGAGCGCCGCCGGGTTCATCGCCACGAGCACATCCGGCTCATCGCCCGGGGTCAGCACGTCGTGGTCGGCGAAGTGCAGCTGGAAGCTCGAGACCCCCGGCAGGGTGCCCTGCGGAGCCCGGATCTCGGCCGGGAAGTTCGGCAGGGTCGACAGGTCGTTCCCGAGGATCGCGGCGTCCGTCGTGAACCGGTCGCCGGTGAGCTGCATCCCGTCGCCGGAGTCGCCGGCGAACCGGATGACGACGCGGTGGAGGCGCTCGGTTGTGGAGGTCATGCCCCAGGATCACCAGGCTTCGTCGTACGTCCGGCCACGTGGTCGTTGGCCCGTTACCTATCGTATGCCGGGCCTCACCGCAAGCGGAGCAGGCTCGCGAAGTGAGACGCACCTGACAGGCCGCGGGGGTCAGGTGCGTCGACCGGACTCCGTGTAACCCGGCCCGCCCCGGGCGACGTTGGCCAACGCTGACTTGATCCGTCTCGCCGTGAAGTCGGCACACCGCTCGCGGACCTGGGCCACGCTGCAGAACTCGGCGGAGCGGATCTCTCGGGGCTGCAGGACCGCCTGCCCCGCCACGGACGTCTCATGGACGCCGCCGTCGAAGACCAGGCACAACGCGTCGTCCCAGCCGCTCCACGAGGGCAGCCAGTCGGTGAGCAAGAGGCGCCCCGCCGGGATGTCGAGCTGCAGCTCCTCCTCGACCTCACGGACGACCGCGAGCCGCGGCGACTCGTGCACCTCGACGACACCCCCCGGCAGGTCCCAGTCGTCCTTGTAGGTCAGCTGGCACAGCAGCACCTGGCCGCCGCGGTCGCGCACGAGCAGCTGCGCGATCGCCCGCTTGCGGGGCAGGAACGAGTTGAGCAGGGCCCGGAAGGACTCGGGCTGCGTGATCGGTGGATCGTCACGCAGTCGGGCCAGGAGGACGTACTCCTTGGTCTCCGGCCGCTCGCCGGCCCCGGGGGCGACCCGAAGAACGCCCTCGCGTCGCAGCCCAGACCTCGTGGCAACCCGCACCGACCGACCATTCTCCGGCTCGACCCGCGCCTGCAGCCTCGTCATGCCCAGCTCGCCGAACGCGTAGTCGACGAGCAGCCGCACCGCCCGGGTGGCGGAGCCGCGACCGCGCTGCCCGGCATACAGGACCCAGGAGAGCTCTCCAGCGCTGCCGCCGATGTCGCGCACCTCGACGGTGCCGACGACGTCGCCGTCCCGCTCGACGACGAAGCTGACCCGTCGGCGTCCGTCGGCATAGTCGCGTCGCCAGTCCTCGACCGCCTTCTGGTGCTGCTCGCGCGTCGGCTGCGGCGCGGGGAAGCCGAACCAGTGAGCGATCTCCGCGTCGTGCCCGGCCACCGCTGCGTCCACGTCGTCGTCGCTCCACGGTCGCAGGGTGACGACCCCGTCGGTCAGCTGCGGCTGCGCCTCACTCATCGACGTCGGGGACGATCTCCCCGGTCCGCTCGTCGCGCTCGGCCCACTCGATCAGCTGGTCGAGCCGGTATGCCGTGTCGTCGATGCCCGCGTGGAGGTCACCTCGCGCGGCATACCGGGCGGGCACCGTCGCGAGGGTGAGCTCGCGCGGCTCGACGTCGTCGACCTCGTCCCAGGCGATCGGGGTGGAGACGGTGCCGTCGGGGACTCCTCGGACGGAGTAGGCGCTGGCGATGGTGTGGTCGCGGGCGTTCTGGTTGTAGTCGAGGAAGACCGTCCTCGGGTCGCGGTCCTTGCGCCACCAGGTGGTGGTCGCGTCGCCTCCCGCACGGCGCTCCACCTCGCGGGCGAAGGCGAGGGCGGCCCTGCGGACGTCGGTGAAGCCCCAGTCCGGCTCGATCCGCACGTAGATGTGCAGGCCCGCGCCTCCGGACGTCTTGGGATAGCCGGTCGCACCGAGCTCGTCGAGCACCTCCCGCGCGACGTGCGCCACCTGACGGACCGTGGCGAAGTCGCACTGCGGCATGGGGTCCAGGTCGATCCGCCACTCGTCCGGTGCCTCGGTGTCGAAGCGCCTGGAGTTCCAGGGGTGGAACTCGACGGTCGACATCTGGACCGCCCAGACCACGGCGGCGAGCTCGGTCACGCAGAGCTCGTCGGCGGTGCGGTTGTAGCGCGGGAACGTCACCCGCACCGTCTCGAGCCACGGCGGCGCGCCGTGGGGGACGCGCTTCTGGTGGACCTTCTCCCCGGCGAGGCCCTCGGGGAAGCGGTGCATCATGCAGGGCCGGTCCCGCAGTGCGTTGACGATGCCGTCACCGACGCTGATGTAGTAGTTGACGAGGTCGAGCTTCGTCCAGCCGTGCGCCGGGAAGTAGACCCGGTCGGGGTTGCTGATCCGAACGGTCCGGTCGCCGACCTCCAGCTCGACGCCGGGTGACGCAGCCTTGGCAGCCATGCGCCCAACCTATCCGGGGGGAGCGACGACGCAGGGTCAGGACTCGTCAGCTCGTCGACTGGCAGGGCTGCTCAGGGGAGGATGACGAGCTTGCCGCGGGTGTGGCCGCTGATGTTGTCGCGGTGCGCCTGCGCCGTCTCCGTGAGCGGGTAGGTCCGCTCGACGGGGATGGTCAGGGAGCCGTCAGCCACATGGGCCGCCACCACCGCGACAGACGCGCGCCGGATCTCGGTGCCAGGGTCGGCCCCCGGCCCGCCGCCGACGCCCACGATGCCGAGCTCAGCCGTTCGCTGCAGGGCGGCGATGGTGACGATGCGGTGCCGGTCCGGGACGAGCCCGATCGAGGTCTCCACCGCCTCGTCCGAACCGACGGTGTCGATGGCGGCATCGACGCCGTCCGGCGCGAGGGCCCGGACTCGGTCCACCAGCCCCGGACCGTACTCGACCGGCTCGACACCGAGGGACCTGAGGAAGTCGTGGTTCCCGACTCTCGCGGTGCCGATGACCCGGGCGCCACGAAGGCGGGCCAGCTGGACGGTGACGCTGCCCACGCCCCCCGCCGCGCCGTGGACGAGCACCGTGTCTCCGTCGCTCACCGCCGCTGCCTCGAGCGCATGGGTGCCGGTGCCGCCGGCCACGGGCACGGCCGCCGCGACCTCGAAGGGCAGCGAGTCGGGCTTGGCCGTGAGTGAGCCTGTGGCGACGACGAGCTGGTCCGCGTAGCCGTTTCCGGCAATCGGGTGGACGATGACCTCGTCCCCCACGACCCAGTCCGCCACCCCGTCCCCCACCGCGTCGACGACGCCGGAGGCCTCCATGCCGCTGGCGCCGAGCAAGTCAGGGCTGTCGCCGAAGGCTCCCGAGTAGAGCTTCCAGTCGACGGGGTTGACGCCGATGGCACGGACCGCGACCCGGACCTCACCGGCCACTGGTTGCGGGATGTCCGCCTCGGTGAGGGCGAGGACCTCTGGGCCACCAAAGCCGGTGGCGGCGACGATGCGAGTCATGCTGGCGCAACAGTTGTGCCCGGGTCCGGATTCCCTCAACCGGTGTCCTGATTCCCTCGATACCACCCTCGATACGAGCGGCACAGGGAAGATCTTCCGTCCGGGACCGGTGGAACCACCGTCCCACCGCCGCTCGCTGCGTCGTCCCGAGGCACAGGTGCAATGCCGGTGGCCGACCCCTGCCGATCGCTGCGTCGTTGGAGGCAGGTCGGATGCCCGCCACCCGCCCAGCTCGACCACGCCAACCTCGCTGCCACCCGACCTGGCCCCTCACCAGTCACCCCAGCCACCCTTGTGGCGACCCGGTCGGCCAGGCCCCCGCTCCGGCATGCCCCTGCGTGGTCATGGTGGGCTGAGGCAGACCGCTCGCTAGGGTTGAGGCATGTCCGGATACGTCGTCGTCGCCGCGGTGGTCCTCCTGGGGATCCTGCTCGTGCTGGCCGGGGGACTGGCCCGTCGACTGCTCGCCCCACGGGCGGCGACAAGGGCCAAGCTGGCGACCTACGAGTCCGGCGTGGACCCCGTCGGTGAGGGGTGGGCCCAGACCAATGTCCGCTACTTCGTCTACGCCTTCCTCTACGTCATCTTCGCCGTCGACGCCGTCTACCTCTTCCCCTGGGCGACCGTCATCCGCGACAGCCGGCTCGGCACCGCTTCGCTCGTCGAGATGGGCATCTTCATCCTGGTCCTCGTTCTCGGCCTGGGGCACGCCGCCCGCCGGGGCCTGCTGAGATGGATGTGACCCGGTGACCGTCGACCTGCCCATGCCGAGGGTCGGGCCGCTCGCCGAGCACGCGCCCACCCCCATCAAGGTGGTCCTGAACTGGGGCCGGCGCTACAGCCTCTGGGTGTTCAACTTCGGGCTCGCCTGCTGTGCCATCGAGTTCATCGCCGCGTCGATGGCGCGGCACGACTTCATCCGGCTCGGCGTCATCCCCTTCGCCCCCGGGCCCCGGCAGGCCGACCTCATGGTGGTCTCGGGCACCGTGACGGACAAGATGGCTCCCGCGGTCCGCCGCCTCTACGACCAGATGCCGGAGCCGAAGTACGTCATCTCCTTCGGCGCCTGCTCGAACTCCGGTGGCCCCTACTGGGACTCCTACTGCGTCATGAAAGGCGTCGACACGATCATCCCCGCGGACGTCTACGTCCCCGGCTGCCCGCCACGCCCGGAGGCCCTCCTCCAGGGGATCATCAAGCTCCAGGAGAAGATCGCCGCAGAAACGGTCTCGGGCAAAGTTCTCGGCCGCCGGTATGCCGGGGGGAGACTCGCGTCGGCAGCGGAGGTCACCCGACCGCTCGTCACTCCCGAAGGTCACGACATCCCCGGGCGCGGCGACCCGCTCCGACCGCGGCCGGGTCGGGCGGGTCGAAGCCGGACTGGCAGAGGGGGTTCCGCCACCGGGGCCGCTGCGCCCACGCAGGTCATCCCGACGGTGCTCCCCTCCGCGGCCGCGGCTTCGTTCCCCGGCAAGGAGCCCGCCGCGGGGGCGACCCAGGTGCTGCCCCAACAGCCACCGCGGACACCCACGGCGCGGGCCCCGCAACGCCGACGTCAGCCACCGGGTGCCGCTGCCGGGGAGACCCTCGCGGACGACATCTTCGGGCTCGGAGACGACGAGCGATGACCGCCCGACCTGGTGGACGAGCGCCCGAGCAGGCGTGCCTGGACGTCTCCCCCGAGGAGTGGGTCCGCGCCGCTCGCGACCTGCGCGACACCGGCTTCACATTCTTCGACTGGCTCTCAGCGGTCGACCAGACCGATGACGCACAGGCGCCGGGCTTCGACATCGTCCTCCACGTCTACGACATCTCACGGCGCGGCGCCGCACGTGGCCACCTCCTGCGGACCCGCCTGCCCGACGGCGCCGCGGTCGACAGCCTGACGTCGATCTTCAAGGGGGCTGCCTGGCACGAGCGCGAGGTGCACGAGATGTTCGGCATCGAGATCTCCGGGTTCGACGACGGCAGCGGACTTGGGTTGCGACCGCTGTTGCTCCCCAACGGTTTTGAGGGAACGCCGCTGCGCAAGTCGTTCGTCCTCGCTGCCCGTGCCCTGAAGTCGTGGCCGGGGGCCAAGGAGCCGGGGGAGAGCGGCGACGGCCACCGGGCCACTCCGGGCCGTCGGCGGGTCCAGGCGCCGGGCGTCCCTCCCGCCGAGTGGGGGCCACGGTGAGCGCCCTCGAAGTGGTCCTCCGTGCCGTCGCCACGCTGGCGGCCTTCCTGGTCCTGCCGCTCCTGGTGGGACAGACCGAGCACAAGGTGATGGCCCACATGCAGGGCCGCCTCGGACCGATGTATGCCGGAGGCTTCCACGGCTGGGCCCAGCTCGTCGCCGACGGGGTCAAGTTCGTCCAGAAGGAGGACATCACCCCCGCTCACGCTGACCGGTGGGTCTTTCGGCTGGCACCCGGCGTCGCCCTGGTGCCCCCACTCGTCGCCCTGTGCGTTCTCCCGCTCTCGCCCGACGTCGTTGCGGCCGATGTGGATGCCGGCGCGCTCTTCGTCCTTGCCGCCGCTGGCGTCGGGATCCTCGGCACCCTCATGGCGGGCTGGGCGAGCGCGAACAAGTACTCCCTCCTCGGGGCGATGCGCGCCGGGGCACAGCTGCTCAGCTACGAGCTGCCCATGGTCCTCGCCGTGGCCTCCGTCGCCCTGGCCGCCGGCACCTTGTCCCTGACCGGCATCGTGACGCAGTGGAACCCGTGGTGGTTGCTCTGGCAGCTGCCCGGCGCGATCTGCTTCCTCGTCGCCGCCCTGGCTGAGCTCCAGCGACCGCCGTTCGACATGCCGGTGGCCGACTCGGAGATCGTCTTCGGGGCCTACACCGAGTACACCGGTCTGCGGTTCGCGTTCTTCCTCCTCGCGGAGTACGCCGGCATCGTCGTCATGTCCCTCCTCTTCACCGTGCTCTTCCTCGGCGGCTGGAAGGGTCCCGTCGACGACGCCCTCGGATGGGTGTGGACGCTGCTCAAGGCGTTCCTCGTGGCGGTCGTCATCATCTGGTTCCGGATCTCGTGGCCGCGGCTGCGCGAGGACCAGCTGCAGCGGCTCGCCTGGGTGTGGCTCGTCCCGCTCGCCCTCCTCCAGCTGGCCCTGACCGGCGCGGGAGTGGTGATGTCCGGATGACCGAGCACGGGCGGGCGAGACACGAGCACGCCGGGCCGGAGCGCGCCGGGCACGATCACGAGCCGAGCCAGCCGGCGGCCGAGCTGCAGCCGGACCGGCGCCGACGGCAGGGCGGCATACTCCCCGGGCTCGTGAAGGGGTTGGCGACCACCGCCAGGACGCTGGCGCGGCCGAGCCACACCGCGGAGTACCCCGACACGCGACCCGACCTCCCACCGAGGTCCCGGGGCGTCATCGCACTCACCGAGGAGAACTGCACGTCCTGCATGCTCTGCGCGCGCGAGTGCCCGGACTGGTGCATCTACATCGACTCGCACAAGGAGACGCTCCCGGCGACGACAGAAGGTGGGCGCGAGCGTCAGCGCAACGTCCTCGACCGGTTCGCGATCGACTTCTCGCTCTGTATGTACTGCAGCATCTGCATCGAGGTGTGTCCGTTCGACGCGCTGCACTGGAGCCCGGAGTTCGAGTACTCCGAGACGGACATCCGTGACCTGCTGCACGAGAAGGACCGGCTCGGGGAGTGGATGCAGACCGTGCCGCCGCCGCCTGCCCTGGATGAGGCGTCGGCAGAGCCCGCCGAGGTCGCCGCGGCCAACAAGCCGCCGCGGACCCTGCGGGAGTCCCCAGCCGCCAGGACTGCCCGCCCGCGCCCAGCGGCCTTCGGGGACCGCGAGGCAGGAGAGGACGCGTGACGACTCGGGACATCGTCTTCGCTCTTCTCGGCGCGATCGCGGGCGCGAGCGGCCTCCTTGCCGTGACGACGCGTCAGCTCGTCCACTCGGCCCTGTGGCTCGTCGTCTGCCTCGGCACCCTCGCCGGCTGCTACGTCGTCCTCGGCGCCGAGCTGGTCGCCCTCGTCCAGGTGCTCATCTACGTCGGCGCGGTGGTCGTCCTCGTCCTCTTCGCACTGATGCTCACCCGGGCGCCCATCGGCACCAACCGCCAGCTGGGGACGCCGCTGCTGCAACGGGTCCTGGCCGCTGTGCTCGGTGCCGCCACGGCCGCCCTCCTGGCGGCGATGCTCGTCCCGCTCGTCGGCGAGCAGCCGGTCACCCCGGCGAACGGCAACACCCACGCAGTGGCGACGGCGATCTTCGGCACGTGGGTCTGGCCCTTCGAGCTGCTCTCGCTGCTCCTGCTCGTGGCGCTCATCGGTGCCTTCGCCATCGCGAAGGTCTCCGGCGCGCTGCCGCTCGCGCCGGCGCTTCGGGGCAGTCGAGAGCGACAGCGCAACAACCCCGTCGGGTCGAGGACGTCCACCCGGACCGCGGCCGCAGAGAAGGCCGAGCGGTGATGCACCTGTGGCTGCCGATGGTCCTCGCCGCGCTCCTGGCGGGGGCCGGGACCTACGGTGTGCTCGCCCGGCGCAACGCGGTGCTCGTCCTCATCGGGGTCGAGCTGATCCTCAACGCCGCCAACCTGATCCTCGTCGCCCTCGGCGCGGCGGACACCTCACCCCTGCAGACCGGCCAGGTCCTGACCCTGTTCATCATCACCATCGCGGCGGCCGAGATCTGTGTGGCTCTCGCGGTCGTCCTCGCGATGTTCCGGCTCCAGGG
>JAABUN010006912.1_pt1 | contig 12696 bp, 12 predicted proteins | sample 5559311 | NCBI WGS metagenome assembly JAABUN01 (sample SAMN10711877, study PRJNA513370) | rock metagenome | isolation source: Antarctica rocks | place: Antarctica: Victoria Land, Siegfried Peak sud | reverse complement strand
CTCGACTGGACGGTGGTCCGCGGACCACGCCTTCAGGACAAGCCGTACACCGGACGCTACCGGGTGGGCTGGGTCGGTGTAGACGCGAGCACGTCGATCGGGCGGGCCGACCTCGCCGAGTTCATCCAGCGCCAGGTCGATGATCGCGAGTACGTCCACCAGCTCCCCATGGTCAGCTACTGATGTCTTCCGACGGCGAGCGGGAGACATCCCTCGCCGAAGTGATCGATGCGATCTCAGCGCTCACCCGGGATCTGGCCGCCGCGGGTTCCTACCCGTTCCGCGAGCGACGGCTGGGCAGGGCCCAGATGAACCTCCTCTACGAACTGTCCCGCACGAGCGGACTCGGCGTCAGCGCACTGGCGTCCGCGCTCGACGTGACGAGCGGCGCCGTGAGCCAGCATGTCGACGCACTGAAGAAGGCCGGCCTTGTCACCGTCGACGTCGATCCTGCGGACGCACGGGCACGCATCGTGACCCTGACCGGCCGGGCGCGCGCCGAGGTGGACGAGTTCCAGAGCGGCTGGATCAGCGCCGTGGCGCCGCGTTTCGATGCCCTCAACACGGCCGAGGTGCAGGAACTCCGACGGCTTCTCCTCCTCGTCCGGCCCTCCGGCAGGAGCGCGCGATGAGGGCAGCGGGTTTCCGTCGATACGGACCGGCCGGTGAGCTGGTTGTGCTCGACCTCCCGCGCCCTGTGCCAGGACCCGGCGAGATCGCCATCCGTGTCGTTGCTGCCAGCGTCAATCCTGCCGACACGCATCTGCGCGCCGGTCACCTCCGGCGCTTCCTGCGCCTGAAGCTACCGTTCGTCCCCGGGTGCGACGGTGCGGGGACCGTGGTCGCCGTCGGCCCTGATGTGGAGGGTCTTGTTATCGGTGATGACGTGGTCGCGATGGCCTCTCCCCGGCAGGGCGGGATGTACGCGGAGTTCGCGGTCCTGCCCGCCAGCCAGTGCGCTGTCGCTCCCACCGGGAGTCTTGCGGCGGCCGCCGGTCTTCCCGTAGCCGGAATCACCGCACTGCAGGCACTCCGTGACAAAGCCCGAGCGTCCTCCGGTCAGCGAGTCCTCGTCTATGGGGCGTCCGGTGGTGTCGGCACTATGGCCGTGCAGCTCGCGGTCGCCTTCGGCTGTGACGTGACCGCTGTTGCGAGCGGCCGGAACCTGACTCTCCTCCGTAGCCTGGGTGCGGGAGCAGTGCTCGACTACACCGACGAAGCGTTCCGCAACCACAGGGGCGCGTACGACGTCGTCTTCGACGCCGTGGGTAAGCTCGGCACCGCATCGGTCAAACGGTTCACCGCTCCCGGGGGCGTGCTGGTGACCATGAACCCGCTGTGGCTCCTCCGCCACCCGGCTTGGGCGCTCCCGTGGGGCGGGCGCCGCGCCGTGTCCGTCATCGCACGGCCGAAGCGGGAGGACCTCGAGGAGCTCGTACGGTTGGTCGATGCCGGCAGGTTGCGGATCGTCATCGATCAGGCCTACCCGCTCGCGGCCGCCGCCGAAGCTCACCGCCGCAGCGAGGACGGGCATGTGGCGGGCAAGCTCGTCCTGACCGTTGAGGATCCCTCGGCAAGGAAAGCGCCACCGGCGGGTGAGCCCGTGCGCGGCGCGTAGATTGGATCGGGTGAGAATCGATCTGCACACGCATTCCAACGTCTCGGACGGTACCGAGGACCCCGAGGTCCTGATTGCCTCGGCAGCCGCCGCAGGACTCGACGCCGTCGCACTGACCGACCACGATTCGACAGCCGGCTGGGCTCGTGCCGCCACCGCGGCCGCAACGTTCGGCGTCGGCTTCGTTCCCGGGATGGAAGTCTCCTGCCGCACCGACACCGGCATCAGCGTGCACGTGCTCTCCTATCTGCATGACCCCCTCCATGACGGGCTCCGCGGGGAGATCGAGAAGGCCCGGACGGCACGGCTCACCAGGGCGCGGCGCATGGTGGAGCTGATGTCCGCTGATTTTCCGATCACCTGGGGTCACGTCGAGGAGCACGTCACCGAGGGCGCCACCATCGGACGCCCGCATATCGCGGACGCACTGGTCGCCCTCGGGATCGTGACGACCCGCTCGGAAGCGTTCGAGCGCGTGCTGACCGTGCGATCGCCGTACTGGGTCAGCCACTACGCACCCCACCCTGCGCACGCCGTCGCCCTGATCCGCGCAGCGGGCGGTGTTCCGGTCTTCGCCCATCCCGCCGCCGTCAGCCGCGGGGCGGTGGTCGGTGGCGCGGTCATGCAGGAGATGATCGACGCCGGCCTGCTGGGGCTGGAGATCGAGCACCGGGACAATCCGGAGAATGCGCGTGTGGAACTGCGGAAGATCGCCCGGGAGCACGGTCTACTCGTGACCGGCTCCAGCGACTACCACGGCAGCGGCAAGCCGAACAGGCTGGGCGAGAACGTCACGAGTGGAGAGACCCTGGAGGCCATCCGGTCGCTGGCCTCGGGAACGGTGGCCAGCTAGCCGCCGTCGAGCGCGGCAGCCCGGATAGGGAAGTTCCTCCCGTGCGGTCCCTTTCACCGGTCGGTGCAATGCCTTGTTATTGAGAATCATCTGTAGGTAGGCTCGTATCACCTACCCCTCCTGGAGCCCTCATGCCTGCACGCACCGCCCGTCGTCCTCGCCGCGCCTGTCTGGTTGCCGCCCTCGCCATGTTCGCTACCAGCCTGGGCGGCGGCTCCGCTGCGGCCGCACCCGCCGCGGAACAGCCCTCACCACCGCAGTACACGCTCAATCAGCTGGAACCACTCGAGGGTGGCACGGCGAGCTTCGCTCTTGGCACCTCCGCTCGGGGCACAGCCGTCGGCACGTCACGGACCAGGAGCAGCTTCCGCCCGCAGCTCGCGGTCCGGTGGACCGCGGGCCAGGTGGAGAATCTGGGCACCCTGCCCGGCTCCACGTTCAGCCGCGCCTTCGCGATCAACCACCGCGGACAGGCCGTGGGCGAGGCCTTCACCGCCCCACCCGAGACGTCCCGGGCCGTGCTGTGGGAACGCGACGGCACACTGCGCGATCTCGGCACGCTTGGCGGGCGCAGCGCGGTAGCCAACGACATCGACGACCGCGGCCGGGCATTCGGCTCCAGCTCCCGGGAGACGGGATCCAGCGTCGCGACCGTATGGGATCGCCGGGGCCCGCGGGCTCTGCCGGGCGTGGATCCACAGGCCACCGGTCCCAGCAGGGTCAATGCGGTCAGCGCTGCCGGGAGTGCCGTGGGCGGATCATCTGCACGAGTGGACGGCGGCGCTTCCGTCGGTCAGGCGGTTCGCTGGACGCCGCGCGGCCAGGACTTTCTTCCCACGGCGCTGGACCGGCTGGAGCCCGGCCGCTTCGCCACCGCCCTGGGTGTCACCGAGAACGGCCTCGTGGTCGGTGAGGCAGCCAGGACTGACCCCGGCACTACCCGCACGAGCACCCGAGCGGTGGTTTGGACCGGAACCTCGATCCAGGAACTCACCGCCGTGGGAAACTATCGCTTCACCCGGGCGACGGATGCGTCCAACTCCGGGGACGTCGTCGGCTTCGCCAGCGGTTTTGCCGGCTTCCCGACGATCGACGGAGCAGCCGTCCTCTGGCGGGGCGGTCAGTCCTTTGACCTCAACGAGGCCATTGTCGACGGCCCCGAAGGGTTCGTGCTACGCACGGCCGAGTCCATCAACGACCGGGGAGACATCGTAGGGTTCGGGACGCTCAAGGGGCAGACCCATGCCTTCGTCCTCACTCCTGTAAGCGGACGGTAGCGTGCTCAGCGGAGGGCGCGAGGTACAGGGCCAGCCGGGCGCGCATGACACTGATCGCCTGCGGGTTGCTGTCAATGCAGACGAAGCGCCGACCAAGCTTCCCCGCTACTGCGCCGAGGGTGCCAGATCCGGCGAAGAAGTCGAGCACCCAGTCGCCCTCGCGGCTGCTCGCTGCTACGGTCCGCCGCAGCAGGCCCTCGGGCTTCTGCGTGGGGTAGCCGGTCTTCTCCTTGCCTGTCGGTGACACGATCGTGTGCCACCAGACGTCGGTGGGCAGTTTGCCGAGGGCAACCTTCTCGGCCGTCACCAGACCCGGCGCCATGTATGGTTCCCGGTCCACCTCATCACTGCTGAAGAAGTAGCCCGACGGGTTCTTCACGTAGACCAGGATGTTGTCGTGCTTCGCGGGCCACTTGCGTTTGGTCCGAGCGCCGTAGTCGTACGCCCAGATGATCTCGTTCAGGAAACAGTCCCGTCCGAAAAGGGCGTCCAGCATCACCTTGGCGTAGTGCACCTCGCGGTAGTCGAGGTGCAGATAGAGCGTGCCGTCGTCGGCGAGAAGTCGCCACGCCTCAGCGAGCCGCGGCGCGAGGAAGTCCCAGTAGTCCTCGAACACGTCATCGTAGCTGGAGAGCAGGCCCTTCACGGTGGAGTAGGAGAGACCTTTGAAGCCGACGCGGTCTCCCGCGCCATCGACCGCCCGTACCATTCTGGTCTGCTGGCGGCGCTGCACCCGGCCGGTATTGAACGGCGGGTCGACGTAGATCATCGTGAAGGACGCATCTGGCAGCGTGCCCAGGTAGTCCGCGTTGTCCGCGTGCACCACGAGGTTGGCGCCGTCCGCGCTCCAGACCGGGGGCGCGGACGGCACGGGAATTTCCGTCACCGGAGGCTAGTTCTCTGCGCCGCCGGCGGGCCTGGCGACGACATCGCCGTTGCGGCGGCGGGTGCGGGTGCGGCGTGGGCGGTCGCCCGCCGGTGCTTCGCCGTCGGCCACCGAACGACGACGGCGCCCGCCGCCTTCGACGGTGTCACCCGACGAGGCGGAAGCGGCCGGGGCATCCGCGTCACTGCGCGCGTTCTCACTGCGGTTGTTCTCACCGCGGTTGTCTTCCCCGCGGCTGTTTTCCCCGCGGCTGTTTTCCCCGCGGCTGCGTCCCCGCGAGCCACGCGGGGCGTCACCGCCGTCGGACGCTGCCCGACGCTGCCCGCCGCGTCCGCCGGAACGTCCGGGTCCGCCGTCGTTCCGTGCGCCGTCGTTCCGTGCGCCGTCCTTGCGGGAGCTGTCGGAGCGCGAACCGCCGCCGCGCTTGCCGGTCTCACCGAGGTCTTCGAGGACTTCGGCGTTGATGCCCGCGAGCTTGCGGTCCTTGCGGGGGAGACGTCCCCTGGTGCCCTCGGGTATGTCGAGGTCCGTGTAGAGGTGCGGCGATGAGGAGTAGGTCTCCACGGGCTCCGGCATCTCGAGCCCGAGGGCCTTGTTGATCAGACCCCAGCGGGGGACGTCGTCCCAGTCCACGAAGGTGACGGCGGTGCCCTTCTTGCCGGCTCGGCCCGTGCGCCCGACCCGGTGCAGGTAGGCCTTCTCATCTTCCGGGCACTGGTAATTGATGACGTGCGTGATGTCCTCCACGTCGATGCCCCGGGCTGCGACCTCCGTGGCCACGAGGACGTCGATCTTGTCACCCCGGAAGGCGCGCAGGGCCTGTTCGCGCGCTCCCTGGCCGAGGTCGCCGTGAATGGCACCGGCTGCGAAGCCGCGGTCGATCAGCTCTTCGGACAGCTTCGCGGCGGTGCGTTTGGTCTTGCAGAAGATCAGGGTACGGCCGCGGCCCCGTGACTGCAGGATGCGGGTCACCACCTCGGCCTTGTCCAGGTTGTGCGCCCGGTAGATGACCTGGCGGATGTCCTTCTTGGTAATGCCCTCGTCCTCGGGGTCCGTCGCGCGGATGTGCGTGGGCTTGGTCATATAGCGGCGCGCCATGGCAATGACGGGGCCGGGCATGGTGGCGGAGAACAGCAGGGTCTGGCGGACCGGGGGAGTCGCGGCAATCAGAGTCTCGACGTCGGGCAGGAAGCCGAGGTCCAGCATCTCGTCGGCCTCGTCGAGCACCACGATCTTGACGTTCTTGAGGACGAGCAGCTTTTGCCGGTACAGGTCGATCAAACGTCCGGGCGTACCGACCACGATCTCGACGCCCTTCTTGATCGCGTCGATCTGCGGCTCGTAGGCGCGGCCGCCGTAGATGGTGACGATGCGGGCGTTGCGCTTCTTCGCCGCCGTCGTCAGGTCGCTGGCCACCTGGACCGCCAGCTCGCGGGTCGGGACCACGACGAGGGCCTGCGGGGCGCCGGGAACGGGGAGCTGGTCGTAGCCCTCGTCCTCCGGACCCACGACCCGCTGGATCGCCGGGATGCCGAAGCCGAGGGTTTTCCCGGTTCCCGTTTTGGCCTGGCCGATGATGTCGTGACCCCCGAGGGCGATCGACAGGGTCATCGCCTGGATGGGGAAGGGGTGAATGATGCCGGCGTCCGCGAGGGACTCGACAATGTCCGGGCGGACATTGAAATCCGCGAAGGTCTCCGGGACAGCCGCGTGCGGTTCCTCGGTGGTGACCAGGGTTTCCTCGACGTCGAGGACGTCCGTGGAATTGTCGGCGACGAGGTGGTGGGTGTCTGCCGCGCTGTTGTCAGTATTTGCGTTGTGCACGTTCTACCGTTCATTCAGGCCACGCGGCCGCTGAGGCTCGACGCCGGGATGGGGTGCATCCAGTGCGGAGCGTATCGGCGGGCGCGGGGCGTCCAGTGGAAGCCGATCGTGGGCTTGCGACTGCGTGCGGGCTGCGAGAAACTCCTGCGCCTGCGGGGAAACTCAGGATCGAGTAGGTACTGCGGGTTATCGGCGAAGTGATAACGACCGGGCATCCATGACTACGTCCCAAGCCTACCCCGCCGGTCCCGCAGATGGGTCATCAGCTGGGCGCTGCGGCGCGTCCGGGGGCTTGACTTCGAAGCGGAGCCGCCGGCGCGGGATGTCGGCTTCGACCAGGATGACTATGACACGCTCTCCTGCGACGAGTTCGCCGTAGCACTTGGCTCCCACGGGTGGTGCGATCACCTGCACGGTGCCGGACGATCGCGGTGACTGCGTGCCGGATGCGACGCCTATCTCGTCTGCCTCGGGCGGCGAACCCTGGAGGACGACGGCGGAGAACGCCTCGCCGATGCGGTGGCTCAGCAGCGCGGCCTGGACGGCGTCCATGGCACCGGACTCGAGGCGCGACGCTGTCAGGTTGGACGACGCCATGAGTGCGTTGAGCTGCGGCAGGGCCCTGCGCACCCAGTCCGGTACGTCCTCGCGGGCACACAGGGAGGCGCAGGTGACGAGGACGAAGCGGTCCACGAGCCGGCGGAGGGGCGCGGTCGTGTGCGCGTAGGGGGCGCCGATCGCCGACTGCACGACGGCGTCGGGCACCTCGCCGTCGAACGCGGTGTACCCGGCACCCCGGAAGAGTGGTGCCGCCGCGTGCATCAGCGCGAGCTGCCGCGGATCGGTGACGTCGAGGGCGCGCAGGAACGCCCCGTGCGGCACGTCCTCCGGCCACGCGTGCCCGAGTGCTTCGGACTGGCGGCGGAATTTCGACAGGGCGCCGTCGTCAGGCTCGGGCATGGTGCGCAGGATGCCGATGCGGCCCTCGAGCATGAGGTGCGCCGCTGCCATGCCGGTCAGCAGCGAGATCTGCGCGTTCCAGTCCTCGCAGGGCAGGGCGGGCTCGGTGATGATGCCGTACCGCCCGCCGTCGTACGTGATTTCCTGGCGCGGCAGGTTGAGGGTCGCGCCCCCGCGGTCCAATTCCTGCTGAATGCGCCGGACGCCGATGTCCCGCAGGAGGGTGAGCTGCTCGTCGGGCGTGCCGGCGTCGATGTCCGCCTGCACCTCGGCGTAGGTGAGCTGGCGGCGGCTGCGGACCGTGGCGCGGCTGACGGTGGCCGACTCGACGACGGCGTCCGCGTCGAGCCGGAAGTGCCAAACGAACGCGGGGCGGTCCTGATCCGGCAGAAGGCTTGCGGCACCTTCGGGGATGGCCTCCGGGTGCAGCGAGACCCGGCCGTCCGGGGCGTACAGGGTCTGACCGCGTAGCCGTCCTTCGGCGTCGATCGCGCCGTCCGGCCCGACGAAGAGCGGCACATCGGCGATCGCGTAGAAAACCTCGTAGCCGGAACCATACTCTGCGCTCCCCGTGCCGGGTTGTCCGCTGCGGAGGAGGCACACGGCCTGATCGAGGTCAGTGGATCCCGGCGGGTCGATGGTCAGGAACGGCAGGTGCCGGAGATCGGCCACCGGCAGTGCATGCTCCGCTACGGCCCGCTCCGCCTCCCGGAGGACAACGTCGGGGAAGGCCGCACGAATATCGAGTTCCTCGCGCAGGGCCCGCAGCGACTCGCTGAGGCGCTGCTGGGACTCCCGGGCCCTGAGATCCAGATGCTGTGCTGGCACAGGCCTACGGTAATGCACGTGACAGACATCGGGCACGCGGAGATACGTCAGTGCTCCTACCTTGCGCGAGTACTCCTTTATTGCGCGTAGACCCGACTTTATTGCGCGTAGACCCGACGCGGCGGTGCAGGTGCGGTGGGCGTGTACCCCGGGTTTGGGCACCCGGCGCGGCGGTGCAGGTGCGGTGGGCGTGTACCCCGGGTTTGGGCACCCGGCGCGGCGGTGCAGGTGCGGTGGGCGTGTACCCCGGGTTCGGGCACCCGGCGCGGCGGTGCAGCGGATTCCTGAGGCTGGTCTCGGCGAGGGCGATTCGATTGCGTACTCTTAGCAGAATGAATAACGGCTCCTCCGAACGCATGGCCCTTTCCCCGACCGAGCCGCGTCACACCGCCCTGCCGCGGCCTGGCGCGCCAGTGACGTCTGCGGCCCCGAAGATTCCGACGGCGGCGCTTCCCGATTCTGGCGATGCCCTCGCCGACCCGCGCTATGCACGCTTCGTTACGGACCTGCTCGGCGTCATCGCCTATGGAGAGCTGTCGGGTTTCGAGCGATTGTCCTCGGACGCCCGATTCTCGCCCAGCCTCGCGGACCGAGCGAGTCTCGGACGGCTCGCGGTGCAGGAGTTCGAGCATTTTGAGCTGGTCGGCAGCTTCCTCGGACAGCTGGGGGTCACGGTGGAGGACGCGATGAGTCCCTTCCAGGCTTCCATCGATGCCTTCCACGAGCGCACCCGTCCGGGCGACTGGTACGAGTCGCTGATGAAGGCATACGTCATCGACGCCTTCTCCGGAGATTTCTATCGCTCACTCGCGGGCCACCTCGACCCGCGCACCCGCGAGGTCATCGACACCATCGATTCGGGTGACGGCGCCGCGCACCTCCAGCGCCGCCTCCAGGAAGCACTCGCCAACGACCCGCGGCTCGCCTCGCGGCTGGCACTCTGGGGCCGAAGGCTCGTGGGCGAGGCACTGACGCAGGCCCAGCGCGTCGGCATCGAGCGGGAGTACCTGGCCGGCCTGCTCTTCGCGAACGAGGCAGACCACAGCGAGCACACCACGGCTCTCTTCTCGGAGCTGACCCGCAATCATTCCCGCCGGATGAGCGCCCTGGGGCTCACCGCCTGAACGTGCCTAGAGGGCTCCAAAGCCCATCCGCCGCGTCTCCTCTGCACCGATCTCCACATAGCCGAGGACCGACGTCGGAACAATCACCTGGCGGCCCTTGGAATCCTTGAGTCGCAACTCCGATGTACTGCTCATGGCCTCTGCCACAAGGTCGGCAATGGCATCGGCGGTTTCGGAGGATTCGAGGATGATCTCCCGGTTGACGTTCTGAATACCGATCTTGATTTCCACGGCGCATGCCTCCTGTGTAGTGAACCTGTCCTTCCTTCGAAACCTACTCTAGATTTCCTTGGGGAACCGGCTGATTCCGCGCCAAGCTAAACGGTAGATCAGCTCCGCTGCGGCATCGATGTCGAGGCTGCCTTCAGTCTCCAGCCAGTACCGGGCGCTGATCTGCGCCATGCCGGCGAGACCGCGGCCCAGCAGCGTCGCCTCCACCATGGACAACTGGGTGTCACCCGCGATCACCCCGGCGATATCGTTGGCGAAGTGGGCGTTGAAGGCCTCGAGCCGGCTGCTGACGTCGGGCTCGTTGCTGATGTCGGACTCGAACACCAGCCGGTGCGCCTGGCTGTCCTGCGCGATGAACTGGAAGTAGGCGCGCATAGTGGCGTGCACGCGCAACTTGTTGTCGTCGGTGGAGCGAAGGGCATCGCGCAGGAGTTGGGCCAGCTCCGCGAGATGGCTGTCGAGCAGGGCAAGGTAGAGGTCGCGTTTACCGGGAAAATGCTGGTAGAGCACTGGTTTGCTGACCTTCGCGGCCACGGCGATGTCGTCCATGGCCGCCCCGTGATAGCCGTTGCTCACGAAGACTTCCTGTGCCGCCCCCAGCAGTTGACGCCGGCGTTCGTCTCGCGGCAGCCGGAGCACTTTTCCTGCGGCGGTCGGTTCAACACTCACGTAGGGCAATCCTCGGGTCAGCGGTAGGGCAAGTCCAATCAGTTTACCCGCCGGTAGGGTGCGGCCAGCCCGCTGGCCCGCCTGCTGTGCGCCGGAATACCCTTGGGCATGAGCGCTTTCCCGACGACCCCGCCGGCTCCCTCCGATGCCGATGCCGATTCCACCTCCCGCCTCACCGCCGGATCAGCCGGATCAGCCGGGTCAGCCGGGTCAGCCGGGTCAGCCGGGTCAGCCGGGTCAGCCGGGCTTCCCCCGCTGACGGAGGCAACGGGAGCCCTGTCCCGGGACGAGACGCTGCGCTACTCCCGGCACCTCATCATCCCCGGCTTCGGCCTCGCCGCGCAGCTGCGCCTGAAGAACGCGCGGGTGCTCGTGATCGGGGCAGGCGGACTCGGCTCGCCCGCCCTGCTCTATCTGGCGGCCGCCGGCGTGGGCACACTCGGGATCGTGGACGACGACGACGTCGAACTCTCCAACCTGCAGCGTCAGGTGATCCACGGCACGCCTGATCTGGGCCGGTCCAAGGCGGAGTCGGCGCGCGACAGCATCCTGGAACTCAACCCCCTGGTCCGTGTCGTGCTGCACGAGGAGCGGCTCGACCGGTCGAACGCGCTGTCGCTTTTCGCCCGGTACGATCTCATCGTCGACGGGACGGACAACTTCGCCACCCGCTACCTGGTGAACGACGCCGCGGCTATTCTCGGGAAGCCCTATGTCTGGGGCTCGATCCTCCGCTTCGACGGCCAGGTGAGCGTCTTCTGGCAGGATCGCGGCCCCACCTATCGGGATCTCTACCCCGAGGCTCCGCCGCCGGGCTCGGTACCCTCCTGCGCCGAGGGCGGAGTGCTCGGGGTCCTGTGCGCGCAGATCGGCTCGGTCATGGTCAACGAGGCCATCAAGCTCATCACCGGCCTCGGGAGGACCCTGCTCGGCCGTGTATTGGTGTTCGACGCGCTGGACATGAGCTGGCGGGAGCTTCGGGTGCGCCCCGATCCGACGGCGACCAGGATCACCGAGCTCATCGATTACGAAGTGTTCTGCGGACTGAAGGGCATAGGAACGGAAGACAACGCCGGGAGTCCTTCCGGCGCGAGCGGCGACACCGTCCCCCTGATCAGCGTCGACGAGCTGGCGGAACACCTGGCAGCACGCCGCGCGGGTCGCGAGCAGTTCACCCTGATCGACGTGCGCAGTCGGGAAGAGCACGACATCGTCAGAATCGACGGATCCGTTCTCCTTCCGAGACCCCTGATCCTCGACGGCGGAGCCACGGTGGACAAGACCAAGCCCGTCTACGTCCATTGCACGTCCGGAGTCCGGTCCGCCGAGGTGGTGCGATTCCTGCTGTTCGAAGGCTATACCGGCGTGCGGTCAGTGGACGGCGGTATCCGGGAGTGGGTCCATCGGATAGAGCCGGCCAAGCCGACGTACTAGCGAATCAGCACCTCTGGTGCGGCGGGAGGGGGGAGTGTGGAGGCAGCCGCGAACTCGCACGAAGCAGCTAGCGCCGGAACAGCCACGAGCCCTCGGGCAGCGGGCACCTGAGCCGCATCCGGCGGTTGTCAGGCGCTCTGTGCCGGCTGCTCATGGTTTATCGGGCAGACAACTCCCTCGGGGTGGGTGTGGTTCAGGTGCGTGAGGACTTCCGCGTCGGCTGCCGCACTACCAAGGGAGCCGGCCGCAGGCTCCGCAGTAGCCGTCCCGGCACTCGGAAGCTTATCGACCGCGGGGGCGACGTCGATGCCGTACAGGGCCTCGAGCGCTGCGGTGTACTCGAGCTGGCGGCCCTCGGCTGCCAGCTCGCGGGCGCGGACGGTGGGTACATGCAGGAGCTGCCGCACCATACGCCGGAGAGCGAACTCCACTTCCTCGGCAGCGGCCGTGCACCCGTGCTGTGCGCGAACGCGTTTCATCTCGGCGTCCAGGACCGTCTGCGTGTGCTGGCGGAGCGCCACGATGGCGGCATTCATCGCCCGGGTGCTCTGCTGCTCCTCGAACAAGCGGGCAGCCTCTCGGACGAGGTCACCGGCCTGGGCTAGGGCGTCCGCCTGTTCCTCGGGGGCTGCGACCCGGACGGACTCGAGCGTGATGAGTTCGACGTCGTCGAGGAAACCGACGGCGGGATCGAAATCGTGGCTCAGGGCGAGGTCGATGATCACGAGCGGGCGCTCGGTGCCCTTGCGGACACGTGCGATGTCAGCGGCGTCGATCCGGGCGTCGCTGCCGCTGCAACCGATCACCACGTCCGCGCGCTGCATGGCGCCTGGAAGGTCAGCCGCGGTGACGGCCGTACCGCCTCGCGTCGCGACGAATGCCTCGGCGCGCCCCGACGAGGAGAACACGGTGATGTCCGAACATCCCCGGTCCTTGAGCGCAGCCATCGCGGCGCCAGCGTAGGCTCCGGTGCCGAAGAGGACGACGGACTT
>JAABUN010006911.1_pt1 | contig 12703 bp, 9 predicted proteins | sample 5559311 | NCBI WGS metagenome assembly JAABUN01 (sample SAMN10711877, study PRJNA513370) | rock metagenome | isolation source: Antarctica rocks | place: Antarctica: Victoria Land, Siegfried Peak sud | reverse complement strand
CCGGCGAGCACGGTGTCGACGTCATCCTGGACAACATGGGGGCCAAGTACCTCGCCGACCACGTACGCCTGATGGCTCCGGGTGCGCGACTGATGGTGATCGGGATGCAGGGCGGCACGAAGGCCGAACTCGACCTGTCCCAGCTGATGGCCAAGCGAGGGTGGCTGACCTCGACCTCGCTGCGCGCCCGGCCGGTGGGGGAAAAGGCGGAGATCTGCCGCGGGGTCGTGGAGCAGGTCTGGCCGCTGCTCCACGACGGGACCATCAAGGCGACCGAGCACACCGTCTTCCCGCTGGCCGACGCGGGTGGGGCCCACCAGCGGATGCAGTCGGGTGATCATTCCGGCAAGATCATCCTGGCGGTGCGGGCGTAGGAAAGACCCCGTACGGCGGTTCGGGCCGGCCCAGCTTCGACAGGATCTCGGTCACCTCCTGAGCAGTCGAGTCCGAGAGACCGATCGTGATCACGTTCTCGTCCGGACCGGGCACCTCGAGGGTCGCCAGCTGCGAATCCAGCAACGACGGGGGCATGAAGTGTCCCCGTCGGGTGGCGAGTCGAGCGCCCAGCGTCGCCCGGTCCCCGGCAAGGTGGACGAAGGTGACGTTCGGCCGCCGGAGCCGATCCCGGTAGGACCGTTTCAGGGCTGAGCAGGTGACGATGCCCGGGGCGTCCTCGGCGGCCAGCTCGTCGATCCAGCCGGCGATCTGGTCCAGCCACGGCCACCGGTCCGCATCGGTGAGCGGGGTGCCGGCCGCCATCTTGGCGATGTTCGCCGCCGGATGGAGAGCGTCGCCTTCCCGCAGCTCCCAGCCGAGGTGCTCGGCGAGCATCGCGGCCACCGTCGACTTACCGGTCCCGGTCACACCCATCACCACCAGGACGGGCGGAGGTGTCCCTGCTGCCGCTGCCTTCATGATCTGCCTCCCTTGGTCGGGCGGTCTGGCCCCGCCACGCGCGTTCCCCCGCACAATGCCTCAGGTGCTACCAGGTGTGCCGCGCGGGCCCCGACGAACTTCCGGGACCATCAGGAGGTCCAGGCCCGCCAGAGCCGGGCGTACTCACCGTCCGCCCGCAGCAGCTCGTCGTGGCTGCCGAGCTCAGCCACCCGACCGTCGATGACCACCGCGATCCGGTCGGCGTCGTGGGCCGTGTGCAGCCGGTGGGCGATGGCCACGACCGTACGCTCGGCGAGCACCGCGGTCATCGAACGCTCCAGGTGCCGGGCCGTGCGCGGGTCGATCAGCGAGGTGGCCTCGTCCAGCACCAGGGTGTGCGGATCGGCCACCGCCAACCGGGCCAGCGCGACCTGCTGCGCCTCGGCCGGGGTCAGGCTGTGCTGACCGGCGCCCAACCGGGTGTCCAGCCCGGCTGGCAACCGTGACACCCACGCCCAGGCGTCGACGGTCCGCAGCGCCTCGACCACGACCTCGTCGCTCGACTCCTCCCGGGCCAGGACGATGTTGTCGCGCAGGGTGCCGACGAAGACGTGGTGCTCCTGGGTGACGAGCGCCACCTGGGTTCGCAGCACCTCCAACGGCAGCGTCGTCAGCTCGACGCCGCCCACCCGTACCGAACCCGTACGCGGGGCGTTGATCCCGGCGACCAGCCGCCCCAGGGTCGACTTGCCCGAACCACTCGGTCCGACGATGGCCAGCCGTTCCCCCGGCCGGGGCGCGAGGTCCACCCCATGCAGCACGTCGTGCCCTGGCCGGTAGGCGAACCGGAGGTCCGTACCGACGAGGCGGTTGTCGTCCGGCAGCTCGTCGCCGGCCACACGATCCGGCGGAACCGCGGCGATCCCCAGCAGGCGGGTGGTGGAGGCCACCCCGACCTGCAGCCGGTCGACGTTGCGGATCAGCTGGCTCAGCGGCTCGACCAGGGCCTGGACGTAGAGGGTGGCCGCGGCGATCTGACCGAGGGTGAGCCAACCGTTGACGTAACCCACGCCGCTCAGCAGCAGCACCATCACCAGCGGGGTGTCGTAGGCGAACCCGATCAGGCCGAACAGCAGGTTGCGCAGACCCATGGTGTAACGCTCCGCCTGGGCCGACACGGCCAGGTCCCCGTCCCCGCGCTCGATCCGGCTCCGCTGCAGGCCGAGCGCCTCCACCGTACGGGCCCCCTCGACCGTCTCCGTGAGGCTCGAACCGATCACCGAGTAGGTGCCGCCCTCGGTGATGTAGCCCTGGGGTGCGCGCTTCAGATAGCGCCGGCAGGCGAAGATCAGCAACGGCGTGGTCAACAGCAGCGGCAGGGTGAGCAGAGGCGAGTTGATCAACATCGCGATGATCGTGAACACGGTCGTCATGGAGGCGATCACCACCTCGGGCAGGCCGTAGCGGGCGCTCTCGCTCATCGTGCTCACATCCCGGGTGACCCGGGTCACCAGGTCCCCGGAGCTCGCGCCCTCGACCTGTCCCAGTGGCAGCCGAAGCACCGCGCGTACGACGTCCTCGCGCGCCCCGGCCAGCACGGTCTGGCCGAAGACGGCGGAACTGCGCAGGGCCAGGAAGGTCAGCCCGGCCTGCACCACGACCACCCCGACCACGGCGAGCGCCAAGCCGTCCAACCGGGCGGCCAAGGTGGCGGTCGAGGAGGCGGCGTCGATCAGCGTCCCCAGGATCCGGGGCACGACCAGAGCAGCGGCGGCCGCCAGCGCGTGCAGACCCAACAGCGCGACCACGAGGGAGCGTCGGCTGCTCAACAAGGTGCGCAGGAAGACCAGCACCGCGTCCCGATCGGCCACCGGCAAACCCCGCTCAGGGTTGCGTGAGGTGGCGAAGTACTCCCTCGCCCGGTGCTCCCGCAGCAGATGACGGGCCCGCCAGGCCCGCAACCGCGACCCGCCGGAACCGGATCGGGGCGGGCTCAGGGCGGGCGGCACCCGCTCCGGCTCCGGACCTTCCCGCCAGGTCTCGGCCGACCCGCGCAGATCGTGCTGCAGCTCAGTCATCCGGGTCCTCCAGCGTGCGAGCCACCACGTGGCGGTAGTCCGGACTCGTACGCAGCAGCCCCTCGTGCGTGCCGTACGCCGCGACCCGCTCCCCGTCCAGCAAGGCCACCCGGTCGGCGTGGTGCAGCAGCAGCGGCGAGACCGTGGTGACGATCGTGGTCCGACCGCGACGGTGCTCGGCCAGCCGGCGCGCGATCTCGGCCTCGGTGTGGGCATCCACCGCCGAGGTCGGCTCGACCAGGATTAGGATCTCGGGATCGGCTGCCAGAGCCCTGGCCAGCACCACCCGCTGCCGCTGGCCGCCGGAGAGCCCCCGGCCCCGCTCGTCGATCACGCCCTGCCAACCACCGGGCAGTGCCTCGAACACGTCCTCAGCGGCCGCGGTGTGCAGGGCGGTCTCGGCCTGGTGCCGGCTCAACCGCCCGTGCGGGTCAACCGCCCGCTGCAGCGTGCCGGCGAAGACCAGGCTGGCGTTGTCCGACACCAGGATCTCGTGCCGGACCACGCTGACCGGCACCGCCCCGAGATCGACCCCACCCAGGCTCACGCCCCACCGGGAACCGGCCCGCTCCCGATCGCGCGCCGACTGCCGCTCCCGCTCCGCCCGCTGCCGGGCGCGGGCCTGCCGGGCGACCCGGCCCTTCACGGCGTGGTCGACGTCGAGGGCCACCGGATCGTGGTCGCCGGGCAGGTAGCGCCCGAGCCGGTCGGCCAAGGCGGCCGAGTCGTCGGGAAGGGCCGAGACCACGACGGTCAGCTCTCCCGGTCGGGCACTGAAGCCGGACCGCTCGTCGTGCAGCACCGCCGGCCGGGGCAGACCCACCAGTCCCGGCACCGACGCCCACGGCGGCTGCAGCGACAGCAGCGCGACGGTCTTGCGGGCGGCCACCACACTGCGCACCCACTTCTGCGCAAGGTCGAAGAAGGTCTGGATCGGCCAGACCATGAACACGGCATAGCCGAAGAAGCTGACCAGCTGACCCACCGTCATCGCCCCGGCCAGGACCTCGCGCGCCCCGAGCCAGGTGAGGATGACCAGGAACAACCCGGAGAACAGCACGCTGACCGAGTCCACCACCCCCTGCCAGACGCCAGCGGCGACCCCCGCATCCTTGGTCCGCTGGGACTGAGCCACGTAGTTGCGCGCGAAGGTCCGTTCACCGCCGATGCCGCGCAGGATGCGCAACCCGGCCACGATGTCGGTCGCCAGCGACGTCAGCTCAGAGGAGCGGGCGCGTTCGGTCTCCTCCTTGGCCTGCAGCGGCACGAGCAGCGGGCGGGCCAGCAGAACGGCCACCGGGGCGATGACCAGCACCACGACCCCCAGCTTGACCGAGGTCGACAGCACCAGACCGGCGATGACCAGGTAGGCGATCCCGGCCCCGACCGCTCGGGCGATCACCTCGGTGAGGGCTCCGAACTGGTCGGAGTCGGAGGAGGAGACGCTGAGGACCTCACCCGTCGGCGTCCGCTGCCCGAGCACGTGGCCCAGCTGGGTGGACTTGCGGGTGACCAGCTTCATCGGGGCGAACATGCCGACCAGCCAACCGCGGACGATCAGGGTGTGGCCGAGGACTCCGGCGGCCACCCCGGCCAGGACCAGGCCGAGCATGACCAACGAGAGCCACCCCACGACGGCGAGATCGCGCACCCGGATGCCGTCGTCGATGATCCTGCCGATCACGTACGGCCCGACCGAGCCCGGCAGCCACTCGACCACGCTGACCAGCGAGCTGAGGGCCAGCAACGGCGCCTGCTGCCACAGCAGCCAGCCCAGGAACCGCACGGGGCTGCGGGTGTCCGGATCCGAGAAGTCGCGGCGCCATCGACGCCGACGACCCGGGGCCTGCGGTGGGCAGACCTCGAACGCGGGCACGGCGGGCGGGAAGTCGTGCATCAGGTCAGCCACTCTAGGCGCGGGGGTCAGATTGACTCCACGGGTTATTGCGAGCCCGCGGCCAGGAATCCGTCAGTGGCGACGCCTAGGAGGGTGGTGTCAAACGATGGCCGTCGCGAGCAGGTGACCGGGTGCGTGGCGGGCAAGGCGTCGGAGGAGTCGGATAGCGGCGTTCTATCCGCGACGACGACAACGAAGCCCGGTGCGTGCCCGGGTACCGCGCAGCAGGTCGTCGTTTGGCACCACCCTCCTAAGATTCTCGTCATGACCAGTGATGCAGCACAGGCCCAGCCCGAGGACCACCAGCGCGGGGTCGCCGGCGCTACCGAGGACGGCCGGATCTACGTGGTGACGCCGCAGGGGATGGCTGTCGAAGGCCCGCCGAATCCGCAGGCAGAGACCGAGATTGCCACCGCACGATCCGTGACCGACATGGTCGAGCAGCCGGCCAAGGTGATGCGGATCGGGACCATGACCCGCCAGCTGCTCGAGGAGGTGAAGGCCGCGCCCCTGGACGAGGCGAGCCGGCGCCGGCTGCGGCTGATCCAGCAGGCGTCGATCGCCGAGCTCAAGGCCGGGCTCGCCCCCGAGCTGGTCGAGGAGCTGGAGCGGATCACGCTGCCGTTCAGTGAGGACTCCACCCCCACCGACGCTGAGCTCCGCATTGCTCAGGCCCAGCTGGTCGGGTGGCTCGAGGGCCTGTTTCAAGGCATCCAGACCGCGCTGTTCGCCCAGCAGATGGCGGCCCGGGCCCAGCTCGAGCAGATGCGTCGCGCACTGCCCCCGGGGTCAGTGGCCGAGGAGCCGGGTGCGCAACCGCACCAGCAACGGGGTATGTACCTGTAGACGTTCGTTCGTACCAGTCGACATGCGCTAGATTGAGGGTGAATCCCGGGGGATTTTCAGACGGGCGGAACCGGGGACGCATCGGGGTGCGTCTCATGTGAGGCCAGTTGAAACAACGAGACCTCCATGGAGATTGCAGATGCCGCTCACCCCGAACAGCTTGTCGGCGCCCGACCGCACCCAGACGTCACGTCAGGCGGCCAGCGGTTCCCAGATGAGATGCGTCCCGTACGCCGCGCTTTTCCAGCACCCGCTATTGGAGGAGCCCGTGCCGGCGAACGCCCCGGTCGAGGTCCGCCGGCGGTCCGCAGCCCTGGTGCGCCGGGCCCAGAACGTGTGTGAGGCCTGCCCCCTGGTGGCTCCTTGCCTCTACCGGGCGGTCGTCGAGCATGACGTCTCGGGCTACGTCGGAGGTACCACACCCCGACAGCGCGCCGAGATCCGACAGCGCCTCGCGGTCACCGTGGAGCCGGAAGACTTGGACACCCTGGCCGGTGTCACGGGCCGACATCGCCAGATCGACCACGACGAGGTCGTCCGGCTGCGGCACGCCAACCCGCAGGAGAGCCTGGAGAGCCTGGCACACCGGCTGGGCTGCTCCCTGTCGACGGTGAAGCGTCACCTCCGCCGAGAGCGTGGGCACCCGTCCGCGGGCTCGGTCGCCACGCCGGCACCCACGCTCGGCCAGGTCCTGGCGGTCGCCGCGGACGTCGTGGGTGGGTCGGTTCTGCGCCAAGCCGCCGCCTGAGGAGGGGTCAGGCGAACCACTGCCGCAGCTCGGCCACCGGACCGCCGTCGGCGAACAGGTCTGCGACCACGTCGGCGGCGGTTCGGACCTCGACCGGGGCTTCCCCGATGGCCACTCCCCGACCGGCCCAACGCAGCATCTCGAGGTCGTTGCGGCCGTCTCCGAAGGCCAGCACATCGGCTGCCGTGATGCCCAGCTCGGCGGCGACCTCGGCCAGCGCGGTCGCCTTGTTGACGCCTTGGGGAGCGATGTCCAACCAGGCGCTCCAACCGACGAAGTACGTCACCCCGTGCAGGCCGAGATGCTCGGCCAGCTGGATGAAGTCGGAGTCCGACGCCGACGGGTCACGCAGGATGATCCGGGTGACCGGGCGCGACCCGAGTTGGCGCGCATCCTCGATGATCATCTCCCCGGTGAGGTCGCCGCCCGGGAAATGGCCGTTCAGCCGGTAACCCAGCCCGATCTCCTCGACGGCGATCAGGGTGCCGGGCGCGAACTCCTCCACCTTGTCGATCACCTCGCGAGGGTCGAAGGTGATCGCCTTGACGATCCGCTCGGGCGGATAGCTCACGATCACGGCCCCGTTGGAGCAGACCGCCGGACCAGCGGGCAGCCCGAGCCGGTCGAAGAGGTCCCGGGTGCTGTGCCAGGAGCGTCCTGTGGCCAGCACGACCGGCACCCCGGCGGCCAGCACCAGCTGCACGGCCTCGAGGATCGGATCCGGCAGCTGGTCGAAGCGGTCGACCAAGGTCCCGTCGATGTCGAACGCCACCAGGCGGGGCCGCCAGCCCGGCGGGAGTGCGGAGCTCATGAGACGGGGGTCAGTGCTTCTCGACCACCCAGGAACGGGCGCAGGGCGAGCGGGACGCGTACGGACCCATCGGCCTGCTGGTGGTTCTCCAAGATCATGATGATGGTCCGGGTCATGGCGCAGAGCGTCCCGTTCAAGGTCGCGACCGGACCCGTGCCACCGGGGAACCGGGCGCGGATGTTGAGCCGGCGGGCCTGGAACTCGGTGCAGTTCGACGTCGAGGTGATCTCCCGGTAGCGGTCCTGGGTGGGCAGCCAGGCGTAGCAGTCGTACTTGCGGGCCGCACTCAGCCCCAGGTCGCCTGCGGCCAGCTCCAGCACCTGGAAAGGGATCTCCAACGAGGTGATGAAGTCCTTCTCCCACTGCAGCAGTCGTTGGTGCTCGGCCGCCGCGTCCTCCGGGGCGCAGAAGACGAACATCTCGACCTTGTCAAACCAGTGCACCCGAAAGATCCCGCGGGTGTCCTTGCCGTGCGAGCCGGCCTCGCGGCGATAGCTGGGGCTGTATCCGGCGTAGCGCAGCGGGAGCTTGGTCGCGTCCAGGATCTCCTCGGAGTGGTAGGCCGCCAGCGGCACCTCAGCCGTGCCGACCAGGTAGAGGTCGTCCTCGGCGAGGTGATAGACGTCCTGCGCCGCCTGGCCGAGGAATCCGGTGCCCTCCATCGCCTGGGGCTTGACCAGGGCCGGCGGGATGACGGGCGTGAAACCGTTCCGCAGGGCGGTGCTCATGGCCAGGTTGAGCAGGGCCAGCTCGAGCTCGGCTCCCTGACCGGTGAGGTAGTAGAACCGGGAGCCGGAGACCTTGGCCCCACGCTCCACGTCGATGGCCCCGAGCAGCTGGCCCAGCTCGAGGTGGTCGCGAGGGGTGAAACCCTCGGCCGCGAAGTCGCGAGGCTGACCGATCTTCTCCAGCACGACGTAGTCGTCCTCACCCCCGGGTGGGACGTCGGCGAAGACCAGGTTGCCGACCTGCTTCAGCAGCACGTCGAAGCTCCCCGAAACCTCGCTCTGGCGGGCCTCGGCCTTCTTCACCAGCTCGGCGAGCTCCTTGGTCCGGCTGAGCAGCGTCGTACGCTCCTCGCCCTGCGCGCGCGACACCTGCTTGCCCAGCACCTTCTGCTCGCCGCGCAGCTCTTCGTACGAGGCGATGGCGCCCCGGCGCACCTCGTCGGCGACCAGCAGGTCGTCGACCACCGACTCCGACTCGCGGCGGGCCCGTTGGGAGGCGCGTACGCGGTCGGGGTCCTGCCGAAGCACCTTGACGTCGATCACCCGGTCAGCCTAGCGACCCGGCCCTGCGGGGCGCGTCCCGTCGCGTGTGTGGCGGAGTCGAGCCGGGCTGAGATGATGAGGCGTCATGGTCCGCCCACCCCCCACGCGTTCGTCGCTCCTGATCGCGGTCAGCCTGCTGCTGGTGTTCTTGGTGTGGACCTGGGCCACCCTCGAAACGGACACCATCGCACGGCTCGACCGGACACTCGCCCCGCCCCGGCTGGACCCGGGCTCCGCCACCGCCCAGATCGCCGCCGCCTTCGCCCTGCTGACCTGGCCAGGCCTGCAGTACCTCGCCCTGGCCGGGCTGGCGGTCTGGGCCTACCAGCACCGGCTCCGTCATCTAGGCGCGGCCCTGCTGCTGGTGACCGCGCTCTGCTGGGGCGGGGTCGCGCTGGCCAAGGTGCTGATCGCGCGGCCGCGTCCCGAGGCCGCCCTCGACGTGCTGACCACGTACGGCTACGGGTACCCGTCCGGCCACCTGGCCGCCGTGGTCGCCTCGGGTATCGCGGTGAGTGCCACGTTCGCGGTCACCCGGCAGCGGGTCCGGGCCCAGATGATCTGGAACGCCGGCGCCGTCCTGCTGGTGCTCGCCGTGGCCCTGGACCGCTGGATCCTGGGTGCCCACTACATCTCCGACGTCGTCGGCGGCGCCCTGTTCGGCGCGATGGTGGCTACGGTGTCGCTCATCGTGGCCGGGGTCAAGGTGCCGGTCCCGCACGAGATCGTCACCGAGATGGTCCGCAACCGGGCCTCCAACGAACTGACCGGCCCGGACTCGCCCGCCCTGCGAGCGGCGGTGATCTACAACCCGGCCAAGGTCACCGACTGGGTGGTCTTCCGCCGGCACGTGGAGTGGGAGCTGAACAGCCGGGGCTGGGAGCGAGCGCTGTGGTTGGAGACCACGCCGGAAGATCCGGGGCGGGCGATGACCGAGCAGGCCGTACGCAAGCGGGTCGACCTGGTGCTCGGAGCGGGCGGGGACGGCACCATCCGGGTGATCTGCTCCGGCCTGGCCGGCACCGGGATCCCGTTCGGGCTGATCCCGGCGGGCACCGGCAACCTGCTCGCCCGCAACATCGGCATCCCGCTGGACGAGGCCGCCGCACTGGACGTCGCCTTCGACGGGGTGGACAAGCCGATCGACCTGGTGAAGCTCACCGTCGACGACGGCCCTCCGGATCACTTCGTGGTGATGGCCGGGATCGGTATCGACGCGGTCATCATGGAGAGCACCAACCTGGACCTGAAGAAGGCCGTCGGCTCGGCCGCATACTTCGTGGCCGCGGCGCGCAACGCCAACCACCCCGCTCTGCACGCCACCATCACGGTCGACGACCAACCGCCGCTGCGGCGCAAGGCCCACATCATCCTGGTCGGCAACGTCGGCTCCCTGCAGGCCAACATCCCGCTGCTACCGGACGCCAAGCCCGACGACGGGCTGCTGGACCTGCTCGTCGCCTCACCTCGATCGGCCCGGGACTGGGTGCGGATCACCACCCAGGTGCTCACCCGGCGGCGGCGTGCGGACGAGCAGGTGGACCGGATCACCGGTCGCAAGGTGACGATCTCGGTGGAGGAGCGCGACCAGTACCAGCTGGACGGCGACACCGCCGGCGACTGCAGCACGATGGTGGCCGAGGTGCAGCCGGGGGCCCTCACCCTGCGGGTCCCGCGCTCCACCGCCCTGGCCCGCCGACCGAGCGTCACCTCGACCGAACCCACCCCGCCAGAGCGCCGTGCCGGGTCCAGGGACGCCTGATCATCGCCCGGGAGCACGACGCCCGCCACGAACCGCAGGGGCGACCTGCGGTCCGGGGCGGGCGCTGACGTACGACGCCGCTGATCGACGACTCAGCTGACGGCGATCTCCAGGCTGCGCTGACCGGTGACGGTGAGCCGGTGCAGCTTGCTGACCGTGACCGCCGGGGGCGGTTGCTTGTCCCCGGAGTCCTGGTTGGACTCCAAGTTCAGCTCGGCGACCACGGCGTCGTTGCGCGGGGTCGAGGTGATGCCCGCGATGACGGCGTTCAGTGACCCCTCGGCCGCCTCGGCGCACGCCCCGGTGAGCAGGCACTCGAGCGAGGTGTCCCCGCCCTGACCGGCCAGGTCCACCCCTCCGGTGGCGGAGATGGCGCCGCGCTTGCCCTTGGCATTCTTGGGTACGACCATCGTCAGATCGACCGCGGAGCTGGCCGTGCTGCGGTAGGGGCTCAGGTCGACCCGGATGGTGAGCCGGTCGCCGGGCTTGACCTTGATCACCTTCGCGGTGGAGTACGGGGCCCGGTTCACCGACACCCGCATCCTGGTGATGTGCGACTGCTCGAACGTGGTGGCCAGGCTCTGGCCGAAGGTCACGCTCTTGACCTTGACGTCCTCGTAGTCGTTGTTGACCAGCGCGTCGACCGCCGAGGCGATGTCGTAGGCAGGCTCGACCGTCACGTCAGCGCGGGAGGCCCACCGGTTGGACCGAGTGACCCTGAACGGGGTGCCCCCGGCCCGGGTGCCGGAGATGGTCCAGCTGGTGGTCGACGTGCCGTCGGACCACTCGTCGAACACCGCGTCCTGGTTCGTGAAGACGATCGGCACCAGCAGCCCGGCCAATGATGCCTGGTCCACCACCGTGGTCGTGCCCGTCCGACTCTTCCCGCTGTCCAGGTTGCGGATGGTGGCGGTCACGTTGGTGCCGGCGGGCATGGAGGTCAGATCGGCCCGGATCCCCGCAGTGCGGTCCTGGTCCACGGTGCCGAAGTCGGCACCGACGTTGGCCAGCTTGAAGGCGCCGAAGGTGTCGTCCTTGATGATGGCCACCGCGTCGGCGTCGTTGGCGCCATAGCTCGCCGGCCCGGTCAGGTTGAACGGGTGTCCGAAGGCAATCGCCCGGTCACCGCAGACGGCCGTCGTGGTGCCGATGGCCGCTGCGGTCAGGTCACCGTAGGAGAGGGCGGCGGCGAAGTTCCCACCGGCCTGCGGTCGGGCGGTCGGGACGGCCGCCGCCTTGGGGGCGGAACGTCGACCGGCGGCGTACGCCTTGACCGACCAGCCGGCAGCGTCGGTGGCCGACTGCAGCTTGCTGATCCGCTGCGGCCCGAGACCGCTCACCGCCAGCGGGGTGACGAGCTGCTGGAGGGTCCCCTTGGGTGTCGCGACCCGGGCCTTGCTGGCCAGGCCGACCCGAGCCGAGGCGGACAGCCTGACCTCGGTCTTCGCGGCCGAGACACGCTCGGTCTTGGCGGCCTTGACCCCACCCAGCTTCAGGATGTCGAGCATGTCCGCAGCGGGGGTCAGCCCGCCGATCGGGGACGGGGACGCGGTGAAGCCGTACGACACCGCGCCCAGCAGCTGCCCGTCCACGTAGACCGGGGACCCCGACATTCCCGCCCAGATACCACCGCCCTGGTCGATCACGTGACCACCGGCGACGTCGGACACCTTGATGATGATCATGTCCCGGCCGGCCCCGATGCCGTCGTTCAGCACCCCGAGCACGTCGACCTTGAACGGCTGCGGGGTCGAGCCGGTCACCACGGTCAGACCCTCGCCCGTCATGCCGGCCTTGACCGAGCTCATCGGCACGGCCACCGGACACTCCACGGCAGCCACCTTCTGCACCGGCTTGATCTCCGCCTGGGCCGGCGAGGTCAACGACCCGGCCACGAGGGCGATCAGCGTCCCCGCGCCGACCACGGGGACCAGTCGGCCCCGAGGTCCTAGTGCTTGCACCATCTGTGTTTCCCTCCGTCAGGTCGACACGTGCGCGGGCACCTGGCTGCTCTGCGCAGGCCGACGTCCGGAACATACGGCGGATATGGACCGACCCGCCAGGACAAAACCGGTGTCCGGCCATAACGAATCAGATACGGGGGCCGACCGCGCCGAGGTGGGCGCACCAGGAGGGTGGTGTCAACCGGTGGCCGTCGCGAGCAGGTGACCGGGTGCGTGGCGGGCAAGGCGTCGGAGGAGTCGGATAGCGGGGTTCTATCCGCGACGACGACAACGAAGCCCGGTGCGTGCCCGGGTGCCGCGCAGTAGGTCGTCGTTTGACACCACGCTCCTAGGTGGCTGGTGTCAAACGCCTGATCTGGTGTGGCTGCTGGTGGCGGTCGAGGGACGGGGCGGGGCTGACGACCCGGGTGGGCCCTGCACCCGTACGGTGCCGAACTCACGTCGCAGGGT
>JAABUN010006910.1_pt1 | contig 12709 bp, 15 predicted proteins | sample 5559311 | NCBI WGS metagenome assembly JAABUN01 (sample SAMN10711877, study PRJNA513370) | rock metagenome | isolation source: Antarctica rocks | place: Antarctica: Victoria Land, Siegfried Peak sud | reverse complement strand
ACTCGCCGCCTGGGCCGATGCCACGAACGCCGACGAGCGCCAGGTGGACTGGAGGTTCACCACCAGCGACGCCCGCATCAAACTCCGGCACCTATACCCAGCCCTTTAGAAGCGACGGCCTACTAGTAGTCCCAAGGAGACATGCGATCGCTGGACTCTCCTCTGTCCCTTCGAGACGGGGTAGGCCACCGGTCACAATTCGAGCAGATCCGCAGCGTACTCCGCACATCCCCAGGCGATCGTCACGCCGGCGCCACCATGCCCGTAGTTATGTACGATCAATCCGCCGTCAGGTGTCAGCTCCCGTTCTACCCGTACTGAGGGGCGTGCCGGCCGCAGTCCAACAAACCGATCGAGGACACGGGCGTCGGTGAGCCGCGGGACCAATTCCCGGCACCGAGCCAGGATGGCAGCCGCGTCTTCATCGGTCGGCAGGGTGCTCCAGTTCCCTTCTTGATCTGTGCCTCCCAGTATCACGTCAGCGCCCCTGGGCACGACGTAGGTGAGACCGAGGGGGTTGTCGTAATCTAGACAGAAATCGGTCAAGCCAGGGTTGTTGACGCGAAGCACTTGTCCTCGGACGGGGTACACGGAGTCGTCGTTGGCCAGTTCGCGTGCTGCCAGACCAGCCGCGTTGACAATCCTTGGCCGATCGGCCGCGATCTCAGCGAGGGAGGCCACTCGGCGACTCGTGATCCGGACACCCTTCGCAGTCAGGCCGCGTAGGAGCCACGGCAGGTGCTCGTTCATCGTGACCACCGGCACGGTGTATACGAGGCCGTCGATGAAGCCTGGTCGTAACTCCTCATTGCGGGCATGCCGGAATGAGCGCACGGCCGTGTGCCAGGGCGGATCGCTCATCATGGCGCGTCCGAGCTCGATGCCCTGCCGCATGAGAACCGCGCTTTCCCGAACGTCCGACAGTTCTTCGAGCACGTCAAAGGTCCGCTTTGCCCACCGCAGCACATTCGCCTCCGGGCTAGCCCGGTAGGGCCGCCAAATGGCCGCGGCCACGACCGATGTCGTTTGTTCGGTAGGGCGGTCTGACCACAGCTCAACGTTCCAGTCACGATCAGCGAGGGTCCAAGCGGTCGTGGCTCCCACCACTCCAGCCCCGATGACCACAACGTCTCGGTTACCCGCTCCCATCAGCGGCTTCTACGAGCAATGTCAGTTGCACCTCGACGGGTGAATCGAGAGGCAGACAGGGCACCGCGATCGCTGTGCGGGCGTGCTGCCCGGCAGCGCCGAATATATCCACCAGCACATCGCTCGCGCCGTTCGCCACGATGTGTTGCTCAATGAACCGGGGGGAGCTGGCTACGAACACCATGAGTTGGACGATGGTTAGGCCGCGTAGACCGGAGTTGGCAGCTGCGGCGATCGAGACTGCGTTGAGAGTCGCGATTCGAGCCTGCTCCTGTCCCTGCGGCACGGTGACACCTTCACCCAGTTTGCCCAGGAGGGACAGTCGGCCATCGACGAAGGGGACCTGTCCGGCGATGAAGAGTAGGTCACCCGCCCGTCGAAAGGGAACGTAGTTGGCCGCGGGTTGGGGTGGCCCTGGCAGGACGATGCCGAGCTCCAACAGCCGTGCGTCCGCATCCCTCAGAGGCGGTCTGGAGGTGCTCACTGTCCCTTCCTCCTATTCCTTGAACCGGTCGCCTCGGCCGCCAGTCAACGTTCGTTACCTGTGCGACGTAACGCCGCCGGATACTCCATAAACAGGGTGGCCCGCACCGGCTCCTCAAACGCTTCGTACAGGTGATGCCGGTCCGCTCGGAAGCACAGGTAGTCGCCCGGTGACATCAAGCACGGATCCTGCACAGGACCGGCCAGTAGGCGGCCAGCATGAACGAGCACGTGCTCGAAGACGCCCGCCAAGTGTTCGTGAGTCTCGGTACGAGTGCCGGACTGAATCGTGAAGTCGTAAAGTTCGAACACCGCGCCATTATTGGGCAAACGGCGGATCAGTCGAGCTTCCAGCGCCTCACCGCTGACCCTGGTGCCATCGCTGGCCCGGATGATCTCTAGCTGGGGGGTGTCACGCTGCTCGACAAGGTCGCCCAGTGTCACACCGAGGACGGTGGCAATGGAGAACAAGGTGTCGATCGTTGGATTCGCGCGTCCAGCCTCCATCTGGTAAAGAGTTGCTCGTGCGACCCCAGACTGCCGCGCAAGCGACGGTAGGGACATCTGTCGGACGCCGCGTATGTGTTTAAGATTCTCGGCGACTACGGCCGATGTGCCACGGTGAATGCCGGACTCCTCTCGTTCTACGTGCACTCCTGATTCCACCGGATCGCCTCGATTTCGCTCCCACAGTTCATCGTTAGCCGCCGGCAAGCACTCCAGTCTACGTGGTGACTCTACCCGGCGCGGTCCCGGGACTCGGCCCTGTCAGAAGTCGCTCGGCATTGCCTCCCAAGATGCCATCGGCCTCCGCCTGAGTGATATCAAAACCGTGCTCGGCCGCCAGACCGGGGAGGTTGCGGAACACATCAACCCACTCGCGGAGCCCCATCGCCTGGGACAGCCCGGGGAAGTCACTGCCGAACAGCACCCTGTCCAACCCGATCTCCTGTTTCATCCTGTAGATCCGTGAAACGAATTCCTTCGGATCAAAGGCAAAGGTCCATTGCCACATGGAGAGCTCAAGGTAAATATTGGGCTTCCAAAAGGCGACGTTGACTGCCTCTTCCCACCAACAGCGTTGTCCGGCGTGTTGCAGCACGATGACCGTGTCAGGGTAATCCGCGGCAACCGGGTCCAACAATACGGGCCGCGAGGTGTGGCTGACCAAGGGGCTGGCCATCGGGCCCGTGTGGACCAGCACAGGAACACCATGCTGCCCGGCCACGTCAAAGAATGGTAAGCATTCCGGGTCGAGCGGTGAGAATCCGGTGCCCGGATGGAGCTTCAAACCGCGCATTCCGTATTCTTCGAGACATGACCTGAACAACTCCAGCGCTCCGGGACGACGAGGGTCCACGCCAGCAAAGGGCACAATCCTTCCGGTGGACTCCCTCGCCAACGCGGCGATAGTATGGTTCTCTTCCTCAACCGAGAGTGCCGCGTCGCCCAACCGTAGACCGTAGTCGCCTAGGAATACCACAGACTTATCTATGTCGGCCTCGTTCATCTGGGCGATGACGGCGGCGCCCCGCTCCTCGGCCGAGACTTGATCTGATTGCGCGCTCACTGTATCCATGTGGCGCACTGACGATCGGCCGGCCAGCCCACGCGCCGCCGGGTAGCGCTCGAGTATAGACCAGAGGTGGCGGTGCAGGTCGATGATCAACGATTACTCCACGACTAGACGAGGGGGGCGTAAAAATAGGTACGGCGACCGACGATCGACTGCCCGCTGAGAACAAAGAAGTCAGCGAACCCTAAGTCAACGTGCCGTCCATCCTTGAGTTCGCCCGAAAATCGGCCTTCCACGGCGACGTTATCCCGAGCCTCCACTACTCGGGCAATCGTGTGCGCGCCGGACTCGATGACCCTCGCACCGGCGTAGAACTGCCTCAAGGCGGGGCGCCCTACCAACGGGTCATACCCGGGGCGTTCGTATCGAGCATCTTCAGCGAAGAGTTCAAGGAGGCCCTCGACGTCGTGTGCGTCGACCCGGCGGTAATATTCTTGCACCGTGGCGTTCACGAACGTCCTTTCTCAGAACAAGGTAAATACGGCGTCGATCACGTGGTAGTCATCGTCAACCACCGGGAGCACCCGCCACTTATCGAAAGCGCCACATGGATGGCTGATGCCGCAGACCAACCGATCGCCCACTGCCAACTCGTCATCTTCAGGCACCCGCAAGAACGCGTGCTGGTCGTTCACTGTCGTGAACTCATACCGGCCCCGCACGTCCCGCATCTGGCCGTCAACAGAACTCCAACGCCTGTCCGCCACAGGGAGCCGGTAGTCATAGGGAGCGTCTCTCTTACCGAAGCCGATGATCGCGAGGCCAGGCTCAGGGCGCGACCAAACGGTGGCCCACAGTTCAAGCGCCGGCCGGAGGGCCGGTGCTCCTTGCTCTGTCGCACGCTGTGCCAGCGGCGACGTCAGCTCGTACATCTCGGCGTCGTGAGTGATATAGCATCCGCTGCGAAGTATCGTTGTGACGGGAAAGTCAAAGTTGTCGGGACCTAGCGTGTCGACGACGATGTCGAAGTAGGCGCTCCCCCCAGAGGAGACAAGAACGTCTCGATTCCGCGAGAAAAGAGCCCTCCGTTCTAGGTCGACCACGACGTCATGAAACTCGCGAAGGAACGCCTTGACCTGCGGGACGACGTGTTCAGTGCTGCAAGCCTGAATGAGACCCTCGAAGCCCGACACGCCGCGCAATTCAAGGACCGGTGACTTAGCGACGCGTGCCGCCACGGCCGACGCCTGCTCGTGGTCCCGACAGCCTGTGCGCCCACCGATATAGCCGAGTTCGATGAGCACCGGCAAGCGCCTCCGCAGGCCGCCCGAGAGCAACGCTTCTTCCATCATTTGCACGCCGCGGATGCTATCGACGTAACAGAGGAAGTCGAAGTCGGGATCCGCCTCGAGTTCCCCGGCGATCCATCGGATGGCCCCTGGGTCGACGAGCACATTTGCCAGCAGCACGCGAGGCACTTCGAATGCTCGAAGTACCCGCACCTGCGACACCGTCGCCGCAGATATGCCCCAGGCCCCTGCCTCGAGTTGCCGCTGGAACAGTTGCGGGGCCATCGTCGTCTTACCGTGCGGGGCAAGCTCGACTCGGTGCCGCTGGCAATACGAGGCCATGAGCGCGAGGTTGGCGGCTAGAGCGGACTCTTTAAGAGTCATTATCGGGAAGTCCAAGTCACCCTCAGCCACGTTCCATCCAAGCGCGGCGATTTTGTCGATGGTCAAGTGCGCGTCACTGTCTAGAGGCAGCGCCTTGCACGTGGCCCCAAGCGGTTGCCCTCTCAGAGCGGCAATCTTGGCGCTATCCATAGCCTGGCCGCTCCCCCACTCCAGGATCCGGACAACAGAACACACCGTCCGGGGCAGCGAGTGACGCGTGGCTGAGCCCCCACTCGGAATCCCGGTGGGAAAGCGTACCCCGGCACGACCATAACGGTTTGCCCGGTCGTTCACCATCTTCAATCCCGAAGTCAGTAAGTTTTGACACTGCCCAGGACCTTGATGGATCCGTCTGCTTGGAACTCCCATTCATCGTATGTCGCCTTGCTCGGGTCCCCCGCATCGGTGAAGTCAATGGGACCACTCACCCCGTCGTAGTCGATATCTTTGCCCGCGTCCAACAGCTTCTTACAGTCGGCGAAAGAGGTGCACTTTTCGCCATCGCGGGAGACCTTGACCAGGTTGTCGCGGATGGACTTCGGATCCGAGCTCTTGGCTTGCTGCGCCGCGAGCGCCACAAGGGTCGCGCAGTCGTAGGATTCGCCGGTGTACTGTGTCACGCTCAGAGACGGGACCTTGGCTTTCAAACGGCTGAGGAAGTCTGCATTCGAGGTCGCAGCCGGGTTCACCCCTCGGAGCCCTTGAACTGAAGCGCCATCGTTGGGGTTGACCTGCTTGGCCAGGGCGGCGTTCTTGGTACCTGTTCCAGCGTAGATTTTGACGTCTTTAGGTCCGAGTTTCGCCTCAATCAGCTTCCGCAAGACGGCGGCGCTCTCGTCGAAGGCGACCAGGACAATGGCATCCGGTTGGAAGGCGGCAACCTTGCGCACCTCGGCGTCGAAGTTCTTGGTCGTGGGGTCATAGAGGACGGGATCCGAGACCATCGTGCCGGACTTCTTGAACTCCTTCGAGACTGCGTCGACCAGTGCGCGCCCGTAGTCGTCGGCGCGGCTGAGGAGTGCGACCCGTTTGGCGCCCTCCTCGGTGACCACCTTGGAATAGACGGGGGCCAGCAACAAGTCGCTGGGCGCGGCACGGAAGTAGAAGCCGTTATCCTTGTACGTCGTGAAACTCGGACTCGTGTTGGATGGAGCGCATTCCACGACTCCTGCGCCGGTGATCTTGTCGATGATCTTGAGAGAGACGCCGGATGCCCCCGCGCCGATGACCGCGGCGACCTGGTCGGTGTTTAGCAGCCGATCCACTGTTTGTCCGGCGATCGTTCCGTCCGCGCCTCCCTCATCCCCTCCGGTGAGCTTGACCGGCATGTTGTTGACTCCCCCGGCGGCGTTGATATCGTCAACCGCCAGTTTTACAGAGCCGATCATGCCTGGACCCAGAAACGCGATACCCCCTGTCTCTGGCAGGACGTACCCGATTCGTAGGTCGCTCTTGCCCGCGGCCCCGGCGGCCCCGGCGCCGCCAGAAGGAGACGCTGAGGTATCACCACCGGCGGGCTGGGAGCAGGCGGCCACGCCAACCATGATCCCGAGGGCTGCAGTCAGGTTGCGAGTGCGTCGCGGGTCGAAGCGCATTTGAACCTCTCTTCGGGGGCGGGGGTGCACCCGTCGTCTAGTTTGGTAGAGTATTCGTCCGTCACAACGAACGCAAGAGTGGGGACGCATCTTCCTCACTGCCTACGAGCCAGGCTGCCCAGGTACAGTTCGACGACCTTCGGGTCGCGAAGCAGCTCTCTGCCAGGTCCGGTGTAGGCGTTGCTTCCTTGGTCTAAGACGTAGCCGCGATGCGCTATCTCGAGGCAACGCTGCGCGTTCTGCTCAACCATCACGATGGAGATCCCGCTCTTGTTGATCTCCGCCGTGCGCTCGAAGACAAGCTCCTGGTTAAGCGGTGACAATCCTGCCGACGGTTCGTCAAGCAACAGTACCAAAGGCTCACTCATCAGGGCGCGTCCCATCGCCAACATCTGCCGCTCACCGCCCGACAGCAACCCCGCTCGTTGGCGGAAGCGGGAAGCTAAGACAGGGAAAATACCCGCAACAAAAGCAAGACGCCCATCCCACTCGCGTCGCCGCTGGTAGATACCGATGCGTAGATTCTCCTCTACAGTCAGGCTCGGGAAAATATTCTCTACCTGTGGCACGAAGCCGACCCGACGGGCGACAAGTTCATGTGCGGCTAAGTTGGTAACGGTTTCGCCGCGCAGTCGGACGCTTCCCTCGTGGACCCGAACCAGCCCAAAAATCGCCTTCAGCAGCGTTGACTTGCCGGCGCCGTTGGGGCCGATGATGCCAACGTATTCTCCCTGCCCGACGACGAGTGAGCAGGATCGCACGACATCGACTCCAGGTATGTAGCCCGCAGTGATGTCATTCACAGTCAGGACAGGTTCGTCCATCACTGGTCCACCTGCTTCGTCGGCTGAGTGTCGCGCTTGGCCCCGGAGGCATCGTCGTGTTCACGATGGTATCCGGTTCCGAGATAGGCCTCGATCACCTTGGAGTCTCCTGCAACAGTGCGTGGCCGACCCTCAGCTATCACCTTTCCCTGTGCCAGGCAGATAATCCAGTCGCTGACCCCCATGACAAGATCCATGTCGTGCTCAACAAATAGCACGGTTAGGCCGTCGCCCACCAGTGACTCGACGTGCCGCATTAGGGTCTGGGACAGGGCAGGATTGACCCCGGCCATCGGCTCGTCGAGCATGATGACGCGCGGTTCAGACATCAGGGCTCGCGCAAACTCGAGAAGCTTGCGCTGGCCGCCGGAGAGTGTCCCGGCGTACTGGTCGCGCATATGGGCCAACCCGAATCGCTCCAAGAGGGCATCGGCCCGCTGATCGACCCGTCGCTCTTGGGATCGCCACGAGCTGGGTAGCGGTGCCAACCATATCCGTTCGCCTCGTTGCGAGCCAGCGGCGAGCTTGACGTTATCAATGACCCGCAACTTCGCAAGCGCTTTGGTCAACTGAAAGGTCCGAACAAGGCCAAGTCGAGCGATCTTATGCGGCCGCCAGTGCGTGATGTCTTGACCCTCCAGAAAGTGGTGCCCATGGTCGGGCCGGTCGAAGCCCGACAGCAAATTGAACAGGGTCGTCTTACCTGCGCCGTTGGGCCCGATAATCGAAGTAATGATGCCTTTTTGCACCTCTAAATGCGGGACATCGACAGAGACAACTCCGCCAAAAGAACGGCGAAAGCCGTCCACGACTAATATGGGATCAGTTTTAGCTGCGCCAGGCGTCTCGGCTGACTCGAGCATCGCTTCGGCGCGCGAGTCAGTTGGCACCGAGCACCATCTCCCGCCGATCACCGAAAATTCCTTGAGGTCGGAAAATCATCAAGCCCATCAAGCCGAGACCTACGAGCACGAACCGTCCTGCGCCCAGCGCCTGCCCCGACGTGAGCGCTGCCGGAAGCACTCCGTTGGCCGCCAAGGAGCGCAGGAGGCTGTCGAAGGCGGCGAGAATGAACCAAAAAATCAGCGCTCCCGCGATCGGCCCGTAGGCGCGTCCTATGCCACCGAGGATGACAATCGCGTAGGCGAAGAAGGTGAGTTCGGGAATGAACGCATCAGGAGTGACGGCCTGCTGACTCGTGGCAAGCAGTACACCGGCAAGGGCCCCCATGGCACCGCCGAGCGCCAAGCTTTGCATCTTGTACACCACGACGTTCTTTCCTGCGCTCTTTACGACGTCCTCGTCCTCCCTGATGGCCCTGACGACGCGACCCCAGGGGCTCCGGCCGAGGAGGAAAGTCAAGCTCGCCGCCACCAGCGCAAGGCCCCACGCAACCACCATCACCCACAGCGTCCGATGATCAAACGCAAGGGATGCTGACACGCCGTAGCGTCCAGCCGGGAGGGGATTTATGGAAAAGAATGCATCGGCGAACTGAGTTAGGCCGAAGACCCCGCCTGTGATAGCGGTTGCGGGGTTAGACCGGACGAGCAGGCGCAGGATCTCGCCACCCGCCAAAGTGGCGATTGCCAGATAGTCTCCGCGTAGTCGAAGTGCCGGAAGCCCCAGGATGACCGCCCACATCAAAGCTCCTAGCAGGGAGACGACGACTCCAAGCCAGAACGACAACTTCCAGGTTGAAACCGAGATGGCGACCCCGTAGGCGCCAACGAGCATGAATCCCACCTGCCCAAAGTTCAGCAGACCCGTGTAGCCGAAGTGCAAGTTGATTCCGACCGCCGCGAGAGCAAACAGGGCCGCCTGCGGACCGACCGCCGCGCGCAGCGCGTCCATGAGGATGTCCACTAGCCCACCCTTTTCAGCTGGACCCGACCCAGCACACCCTCTGGTTTGGCCAACAAGACGAGCACCAAAACGACAAGGGCCCACAGGATCTTCATCTCCGCGGGGAACACGAGGGTGCTCAACTGCGTGACGATGCCGATCACTAGGCCGCCGACCATGGCTCCGTAAGCCGTCCCGAGGCCGCCGAGTATGACCCCGGCAAACACGAGAAGCAGGACCTGAAAGCCCATGTCCCATGACACTCCATCGCTGAGCCCCAGCATCGCACCGCCCAACGCAGCCAACCCGGCTCCCAAGATCCAGACCGAGAGAATCACGCGCTTGACGTCCACACCGGAAGCCTCAGCGAGGTCACGGTTGTCCGCCACGGCGCGCATAGCCTGTCCGATCGGCGTTCGCTCAAGCATCAAGCCGGTCGAAGTCAGGACCAGAACCGAAATGACGATCAGCGCCAGGTCCCTGGGCGTTACCGCCACCCCGAGCAGGTGGACGGACTCTTGCACTCCGTACTCTCGGTACGATCGGCTGCTACCCCCGAAGATAATCAAGATAACGTGGCGCAACACGAAGGATAGGCCTAAGGACACAATCAGCAGCTGGAAAAGGCCCGTACGGCGCGCGCGCAGTGGTCGCCACAAGTAGCGCTCAAGCAACCCCCCAAAGGCCCCCACGGTGACGACCGCTACGACGGTGGCCAAGCCCAGCCACCATCCATGGCCAGCCTCAAGGTACCAGGCGACCACCGCGCCCATCGTGACAAGCTCACCATGGGCGAAATTGATGAGTCGTGTAGTTCCGTAGACAAGCGACAGGCCCACAGCTGCCATTGCAATCAACAAGCCAAAACGGATTCCGTCTACAAGTGCCTGGGCGATCTCCATACTCAGTCGAAACCATGGTCGTGGTGCTCAAGGTCAAAGAGCTCCCGCACAAGTGGGACCGGTGGAGGTGCGTCGATGACCAGACACCGGCTCAAGCCGCTTGATGAGACGGTGCGGTTCACGTTGGCGCCTGATATCACGACAACGTCGCCGGCCGCCACGGATCTCAGCTCGCCGGCAGAGTCGAGTTGCATAACACCATCCTGAACGAGCAGAAGTTGCTCGCTACCCTGCTGCGCGCTGATGTTCAAGGAAGCGTCCTTGACCTCTACTACGCGCACCATGAACTGGCCGCAAACCAAGTGCCTTACACTCACCCCGACCGCAGGCTCCACCAAGGGCAGGTCCCGGTCGATGTTCAGGATGCGTACGCCGCTCCGGGCGGTCGCCGCTTCGTGAGGGGACGTCTGCCCGTTAACGTCCATAACCTATTCCTCGCCATACAGAAGGCTGGACGTGTTCTGACGAAACATTTGTTCGATATCGTCCGGGGGGATCCCCTCCTCCAACAGAATCTGGATATACCCACGCAGACCTTCGGCCGGTAGCGGGTTATGGATCTGGCCAAGGTCCGATGACAGGACGATGTGATCGGGGCCGAGGGTTCTCATGTTGCTCACCAGTTCGGCAACAGAAACGCAGTACCACTTCGGGGTGATCATGCTGAACGCATAGTTCAGCGTCGCCCCGAGGGAGACAAGTTCCTCCTGCTTGGCCAAGTCCCCCAAATCGGTGAATGGTAGGTAGGGGTGGTCGACCACAATCTTGGTGATACCGGCCCGGGCCGCTGCCTTGACCAGGGCGAAGGTCTCTTCCGGGGTGACGTGGCCCACCGCGACGACCGCGTCGTACTGTTTGATGAGTTTCAAGCACTCGGCGAGCCCCGGCACCAACTCCCCGGAGTCATCCGTCAGCGTGAGCGCTTCCGCTTCGCGGTAGAATTCGGGCAATGGGATGGACTGTTTCGAGCCATAACCGCCTAACTGCCCAAAACAGCGCATCTGCATCACCGTGTCGATGGTGGGCATCCAGACGACCTTGGCGCCCATACGCAGCGCATGGTCGACGGCAAAGGGGTTGAGCCCCCCGTGCACCAGGTTCAACACGATGCTGCCGAAGACGTCTATGCCCTCGACCTTCTCCATGGCCCAGCTCGCGCGGTCGGTCGTCATCATGTGATGGCTTTTCAGTACGACGGCGCGCAGACCCTTCTCCTGGGCGTCACGGACGACGTCTACGAAATAGTGGCGATGGAACAGTGACGGTGCTTGGTGCACATGGATGTCTATCCCGCCGCGCAGCAAGTCCAGGTCGAGTCGGCTGTTCACGCGGAGGCGTCCTTCCCCATCACATGTGGACTGGCCTGAAGCATCATCCGACCGCGTCCGCCTCGGAGGTACGGTCAGCAATAAACATGTGCTCTGGATAATGAGAAATCATGTAGCGCGACTTCGCTTGGGCGACAGCCAACTGAGGCGTGATACCACAGCCCCAGAAGACGGGAACGTCGCCTGGCCGCATAACTGGCGCGTCCCCGAAGTCGACACTCTGAAGGTCGGTGATTCCGAGCGTTGCTGGGTCGCCGACGTGCATAGGAGCACCGTGACCCCACGGATAGCGCGATGTGATCGTGACGGCTCGGGCTACCAGGTCAGCGGGGATCGGCCTCATGCTGACGACGAGCGGTCCGGAGAATTTGCCTGCTGGTCGACATGCCACTTTAGTAACATAGACGGGCGCATTCCGATCAGCCTCAAGATGACGCATCGGCACCCCGGCGCTGAGCAGCGACGCCTCGAAGGTGAGGCTGCAACCCAACAGGAACGCCACCGCATCGTCGGGCCACTGGTCCCGAACATCGTGCGGTTCGCTCTCCAGCTTGCCGTCTTTGAACACGCGGTAGCGAGGCAGGGACGTACTTAGGTCCGCCCCAGGGGCGATGTGACGGACGATCGGCGAACCGGGATCCGTGACCTCCATCAAGGGGCACGGTTTCGGATTGCGCTGGCAGAAAAGCAGGAAGTCCCAAGCGTCCTCTTTTGGCACGACCGCTAGGTTGGCCTGCAGGTAACCCAGCGCCAGGCCTAGGGTCGGTTTGCGCCAAGCGCCTTCCGTGAAGATGGCTCGCAGTTCGCTCGGTTGCAGCGAAGCTAGCGACGCGCGGTCGAGAAGGGTTTCGGCACTCATAGCGGCTCCAAGGCGTATGTTCCTTCGAACGAAGGTCCAGTACAGTGGACACTAGGGATCGCCCCCGTGCGCGTCAAGCCCTCCGAGCGGAGAGCCGTGCATGCCAGTCGCGGCAGCCCCCTGGTCCGGGCGCGGGTTGAGCACTCTGCTGAGCTTTGGATCTCGAGCCGTATAGCGGCGGTGAGCGTCCGAACAACTGCACCAACCGGCACCGGCCTGACGGTCCGTGGCGGAGGTACCGGGCGGAGGGGTCAGCGCTGGGACGGGCTCACAGCAGGTGTCACCGCGCCATGAACCGACCCCTTTACTTGACCGCGGCGCCAGCGATCACCAGGGCCGCGATCGGGTCGGCCCACGACCAGCCGAACAGGCTGTTCACCGCCATCCCGATTAGTACTACAGCTGCACTTATGGTGAGGCTCCTCGGGCTGCGTAGTGGCAGCGTCGGGCGCGGGCTTGGTGTCGGCGGCGCCAGTGTGACCAGTTCAGGACGGCGGTGGTCTCGGGCGGTTGGTGCCAGATGAGGTGGGCGAGC
>JAABUN010006909.1_pt1 | contig 12711 bp, 9 predicted proteins | sample 5559311 | NCBI WGS metagenome assembly JAABUN01 (sample SAMN10711877, study PRJNA513370) | rock metagenome | isolation source: Antarctica rocks | place: Antarctica: Victoria Land, Siegfried Peak sud | reverse complement strand
CCAAGCGCAAGGAGGCCGAGAACAGGCTGAGTGAGCTTAACCAAACGCTGGATGCTAGGGTCACGGAGCGCACGCGTGAGCGCGACCGCCTTTGGGAGCTGAGCGAGGACCTGCTTATCGCAGCCGACTACGACGGGCACCTCCTGCGTGTCAGCCCCTCGTGGACGCGGCTTCTCGGCCATGACGAACAGGCGCTGCTCACGCGCCCCTATGCCGAGATCATCCATCCCGATGACATCCAGGTGGTCATGGACGCCCTCCTGGCCATGCGGTCCAGTGGCCGGCCGGTCAGCTTCGAGGACCGCGTGCTTGCCACCGACGGCGCCTGGCGTTGGATCGCCTGGACGCTGTCGCCCGAGCCTGGCGGCGAGCGCCTGACCGGCGTTGGCCGCGACATCACTGCCGCAAAGCAGCGCCAGGCCGAGTTGGAGGCAGCACAAGACGCCTTGCGCCAGTCGCAGAAGATGGAGGCGGTGGGGCAGCTCACGGGCGGGCTGGCGCACGACTTCAACAATCTCCTGGCCGGCATCTCGGGCAGCCTGGAGCTGCTGCAGGCCCGGGTGGCGCAGGGCCGGATCGGGGACCTGGACCGCTACCTCGCCGCGGCCCAGGGCGCGTCCAAGCGCGCGGCGGCGCTGACGCACCGGCTGCTGGCCTTCACCCGCCGGCAGACGCTTGATCCCAAGCCCACCGACGTGAACCGCCTGGCGGCCGGGATGGAGGAGCTGATCCGCCGCACGGTCGGACCGCAGGTCGTAGTCGAGATCGTCGGGGCCGGCGGGCTGTGGACGACGCTGGTGGACCCGAACCAGCTTGAGAACGCGCTGCTGAACCTGTGCATCAACGCCCGTGACGCCATGCCGGACGGCGGGCGCCTGACGATCGAGACGGCGAACCGCTGGCTGGACGACCGCACGGCGCGGCAGCGCGACCTGCCTACGGGCCAATACGTGTCGCTGTGCGTCAGCGACACCGGCATGGGCATGACGCCCGAGGTGGTCCGGCGCGCGTTCGACCCGTTCTTCACCACCAAGCCCATCGGCATGGGCACGGGTCTCGGTCTGTCCATGATCTACGGCTTCGTGCAGCAGTCCGGCGGGCAAGCGCGCATCTACTCCGAGGCGGGCCAGGGCGCGATGGTGTGCCTGTACCTGCCCCGGCACCACGGCGAGGCAGCCTGCGAGGAGGCGAACGCCGAGCTGGCCGGGGCACCGCGCGCCGGGCAGGGCGAGACGGTGCTGGTGGTGGATGACGAGCCGACAGTGCGGATGCTGGTGACGGAGGTGCTGGAGGACCTGGGCTACACCGCCATCGAGGCGGCGGACGGCCCCGCCGGGCTGAAGGTGCTGCGGTCCGACGCCCGCATCGACCTGCTGGTGACGGACGTGGGGCTGCCCGGCGGCATGAACGGCCGGCAGGTGGCGGACGCGGGACGCGCAGTGCGGCCCGGCCTGAAGGTGCTGTTCATCACGGGCTACGCCGAGAACGCCGTGGTCGGCAACGGCCACCTTGACCCTGGCATGCACGTGCTGACCAAGCCGTTTGCGATGGAAGCGCTCGCCAGCCGGATCAAGGAGTTGATTGCTGGGCGGTGACGAACCAGCCCGAAGCCTGTGTCCGGTTTCGATCAATATGGACCCAACCCAGCCCGAACCGGCCTAACTACCAACCGGCGGCCAGCCACCACCTCCCAGAACTGTGCCCTGAAACAAAGTCGCCTTGCTGGAATCTCCCGCAAAGGGTTGCGATTGCTGGAGACCGAGGGCCAGTGTTCCGGGAGGGAGTTCCGGGTGAAGCTGAGTCGGCCGTATTCAAGAGAAGGATAGAGGGGATGTCCACATCGAGGCCCCTCCCCTTCGGAACACGTTTGCGGAACGTGTAAGGTCCTGGAACTCCTGGATCGGAAGCCCTGGTCCGCAACTCACCGTCTGCGGAACGCAAATGCAGCGGAAGCTCGTCGCCTGATGGTGCTATAGGCCGCCCCTCTCAGACCAACAGCACCCAAGAGATGAACACGGGATAAGCTAAAAGCAGGATCGCACCTTCGGCACGGGCAAGCCGGCCCCGGCGTGCAGCGAGCAGGACGACCAAGCCCAGCGACCCGAGCATGAGCAGAACCGGGACATCCAGTATGGCAGTGTCAGCCAGCAAGAGCGGGCGGGCCATGGCGCCGGCCCCGAGCGTCATGGTCGCGTTGTAGGCGAAGCTGCCCACCACGCCCGCGACAACCGCTTCCGACATCCCGCGCCGTGCCGCCGACCAGGCCAGCACCACCAACTCGAAACCGGTTGCGAAGCCGACTAGCGTCAAGCCAAGCCGCGTCTGCGTGGCCTCGACGCCGCTGATGCGCTGCACCGCCTCGACCAGCAGCGTGGCGCCGGCTGCCATTGCCCCGACCCCGGCCAGTACGAGGGCCAAATCGCGCCCAATCCGCGAGGGTTTCCCTGCTTCCGCAGCCTCCCGCGCTTCTGCAAGCTCACCAACCTCGCCGAGCGCAGGTGGCTTGCGCTCCACCGACCAGATCACGCCGACATAGGTCGCATAGAGGGCGATGAGGATCGCGCCTTCTATGCGGCCAACCTCACCGTCCCAAACGAACCAGGCCCCGACCGCACCAAGGGGCAGGCCGAGCAGGGCGTAGCGCATCACCCCGGCCCGGAACGGCAATGGTGCGATCCAGGCGCCCACGCCCAGCGCCACGAGGCAGATCGCGACGTTGGCGCCCACCACGTCGCCGAGCGCGATTCCCGGCGAGCCGCGGAGCGAAGCGGCCACGACCGTCGCCAGTTCCTCTGGTTCCGCGCCGGCCAGAAGCAGCGCGAGCGCGAAGCTGCTGACGCCGAGGCGGACTGAGGCCCGGCCAAGGTGTTCGGCGAACGCTTCTGCCCCCCACACGATCATGGCGATGCCCGCGGCGAAGGCCAGCAACCAGAGGAAAACCGTCATATGATCCTTCTTGCTCCAACCTCGGCACTGGTACGATTCAGCCGGTGGCTGACCTGACCTCAACGGGCGTGTTCTGTGAAGCTCAGCCCCATCCATCAAAGCTTCGCGTTCAACGACCCGCTTGAACAACCTAGTCCGAACGCCAGGGGCGGGTGGAGACGGCCGTCAAGGTCCTGGGCGGGGATACGATCAACTAAGCCGCGCTCGACGCCAGCAAGACCACCCTGGCGCAGGCAATTGATGCGGCCGAGCAGCGCATCGGCGGCAAGGCGCTAAAGGCCGAGGTCGAGCAAGAGCGCGGGCGGCTGCGCTACGGGGTCTAGGTGCTGAAGGGCGAGGACCGTAAGAAGGTCGAAGTCGATGCGAACGACGGTGCCGTGAAGGCTGACTGACAGGTTGGAGGAGTTGGCAGGCAAGGCTGCGCCGGCTGCCTCCAAGACCCGTAGCTGACCTGCATCGTTGCACTGCTAAGGTGGCCACCATGAAGCTCCTGATCGTCGAGGACGAGCCGAAGACTGCCGCCTATCTCAAGAAGGGGCTGGAGGAGAACGGCTTCGTGGCCGACGTTGCCGCCGATGGCGAGACCGGCGCCTACATGGCACGGCAGGGCGGCTACGAGCTTGTCATCCTCGATGTCATGTTGCCCGGCCAGGACGGCTGGTCGGTGCTGCGCGAGCTGCGCCAGCGCCGCAACCAGGTTCCGGTGCTGTTCCTGACCGCGCGCGACGGCGTGCCCGACCGGGTGCGCGGGCTTGAGCTGGGCGCCGACGACTATCTCATCAAGCCGTTCGCCTTCTCCGAGCTGCTGGCCCGGCTGCGGACCATCCTGCGCCGCGGCGGGGTACGGCAGCAGATGACGGCGCTCCGGGTCGCCGACCTGGAGATTGATGCCGAGCGGCACAAGGCCGTCCGGCAGGGCAAGCCGCTGGACCTCACGCCGAAGGAGTTCCTGCTGCTGTCGCTGCTGGCCCGCCGTGCCGGCGACGTGCTGTCGCGCACCCTGATCGCCGGGCAGGTCTGGGACATCAACTTCGACAGCGGCACCAACGTGGTGGATGTGCATGTCCGGCGGCTGCGCTCCAAGGTGGACGACCCGTTCGACACCAAGCTGATCCACACCGTGCGCGGCATCGGCTACGTCCTGGAAGCCCGCACGTCCGGCGACGGGGCATGATGGACTTGCGCCCCTGGACGGGATCAATCGTCGCGCGGATGACGGCGTGGTACGCCGGCTCCGCCCTGGTGCTGATCCTGGCCGCGACGGGCTTCCTGTACTGGGTGCTGGCCACGAGCTTCGACGCTGAGGACCAGCGCATCCTGGCCAACACCGTGACCGATCTCCGGCTGCTGCTGCGCGCGTCGGGCGAGCTGCGCTTGCCAGAGGCGGCGACTCCCGCACCGATCCATTCCCTCCGGCAGCCGCAGGACATCTGGGTGCGGATCGTGGATGCCGAGGGCCGGACGCTGCTGGAATCGCCCGGCATGGACGCGGAGCTACCCGTGGCGGCGTTCCCGCCGGTAGCCCAGGTCGAGGCAGAGCGCGACATCAACGGTGAGGCCGCCACCGCTTCGGGCCGGCTGTTCCAACTGTTGAGCGCGCGCGCCCTGGCCGATCCCGGGCGCCCGGACGGGCGCGTGCTGCAGGTGGCGATGGACCGCGCGGCCGAGGAACTCCTGCTGGTGCATTACCGCGAACGCCTATGGCTCGTGGTCGTCGTCTCGGTCGTGCTGTGCTCGGCGGTGGGCTATGCCATCGCGCGGCGCGGCATCCGGCCCATCGAGCGCGTGACCACGACAGCGCGCAGGGTCCGGTCCTCCACCCTGCACGAGCGCATTGATACCACGGACCTGCCGACCGAGCTGCGGGCGCTCGCCGCCACGTTCAACGAAATGCTCGACCGGCTGGAAGAGTCGTTCGCGCAGATTTCGCAGTTCTCGGCCGACGTGGCGCACGAGCTGCGGACGCCGATCAGTAACTTGCGCGGCGAGCTTGAGGTGGCCCTGGGCAAGGACCGTCCTGCCGGTGAGTACCGGGACGTGCTCGGTTCGGCCTTGGAGGAGTGCGTCCGCATCAGCCGCGTCATCCAGAGCCTGTTGTTCCTGGCGCGCGCCGAAACCGCCACGGGCGATGGCCACCATGACACCATCCAAGTGCGCCAAGAGGTCGAGGCCGTCCTGGACTTCTACGAGGCTGCTGCCGCCGATGCCGGGGTGGCGCTCCACGTCGAGGGCAAGGCCGATTTCGCTGCCTCCTTTGACCGGACGCTGTTCCAGCAAGCCGTGGGCAACCTGGTCGCCAACGCCATCGCCCACACCCCGCCGGGCGGGCAGGTGACGATCCGCCCGGGCAGCGACGGCGCGCTGCTGCGCATCGAGGTGGCCGACACCGGCTGCGGCATCCCGCCCGAGCACCTGCCGCACGTCTTCGACCGGTTCTACCGGGCCGACCGCGCCCGCTCCGGCTCCAGTGGCAACCTGGGCTTGGGTCTGGCGATGGTCAGGAGCATCGCCACCCTGCATGGCGGGCGCGTGGCGATCACCAGCCAAGTCGGGCAAGGCACCCGGGTGACGCTGGAAACCCCGCTCGCCGGAACCGCGGCGCCGGCCGGGAGAGCGCGCCAGCCTGCATGACGGAATCGTCATGTTGGCGTTCAGCAAACGTCAGGCGAGCGGGCTACCCCTCCACGTCTGAGGAGCACTGCCCCGGGTAGCCGGCCAAGGTGGATGCCCGTAGCACAACCTGCGAGGACGCATGACCCCGACCGACACCGGCATCCCCGGCATCACCTTCATAGACCTCACTTCCTATGCGGGGCTGGCGGCGACTGGCCTGCTCACCTTCAACCTGCTGCTCGGGCTGCTGCTGTCCACCCGTTACAACCCGGTGGCGAGCTGGCCGCACCGGCGCCTGCCGCTGTTCGACCTGCACAACTGGACCGGCTACGCCGCCCTTGCCGTCGTGCTGCTGCATCCCGTGCTGCTGCTGCCGTCCGCGACGGCCAAGTTCGGCTGGCTCGACATCGCGGTGCCGTTCTGGGCGCCGGAGCAGCCGATCATCAACACCATCGGGGCGTTCGCGGCCTACGCGCTGATCTTCGTCGTGGTCACGTCCTACTTCCGCAACCGGATCGGCATCCGGACCTGGAAGAAGCTGCACTACGTCGCCTATGCCGTCACGGTCGCGCTGTTCGCCCACAGCATCTTGACCAACCCCAACCTGAATGACGACCCGATTGACTACCTCGACGGCGGCAAGGTGTTCGTTGAGGCTTGCACCGTGCTGGCGCTTGCGGCCATCACCTGGCGCGTGCTGCACGGCGTGCGGCACGCGGCGCGGCGCGAGGCCGCCGCGGCTGCGCCGGCCGGCGCCTTCATGGACCAGCCCACGACGTGGGCAGGCCAGCTCCAGGTGGCGCGCATCTTCCAGGAGACGCCCACGGTCAAGACCTTCCGCATGGTTTCCACCGACCGCCGCCGCCTGCCCTTCACCTTCAAGCCCGGCCAGTTTCTCACGCTGTCCTTGCCGGTCGGAGGCAAGGAGGTGCGGCGCACCTATACCGTCAGCTCGCCGCCGACGCGGACCAGCTACGTGGAGATCACCGTCAAGCGCGAGGCCGAGGGCGTGGCCTCGCACTACCTGCACGACCAGCTCCATGAGGGGGACCTGGTTGCCGTCCGCGCCCTGGCCGGCCGCTTCACCTTCACCGGCGACGAGAGCGAAGGCGTCGTGCTGATCGGCGGCGGCGTGGGTATCACGCCGGTGATGAGCGTGCTGCGCAGCCTGACCGACGTTGCTTGGGAGCACGACGTCTGGATGGTGTTCGCCGTGCGTACGCCGCGCGACATCATCTACGAGAAGGAGCTGGCCTACCTTCAGGAGCGCCATCCCAACTTCCACCTGCAAGTCATCGTCGAGGACGCTGCCGGCACGGATTGGCACGGCCTGACCAGGCGGATCACCGCCGGGCAGCTTTCCGCCTTCGTGCCCGAGTTGCCGTCCCGGCGCATCTACCTGTGCGGCCCGGCGCCGATGATGGATGCGGTGCGGTCCACGCTGGAGGGCTTGGGCGTGCCGCGCGAGCAGGTGCTGACGGAGCTGTTCAGCACGCCGGTGGACCAGATCGAACGCGACGAGGCGGCTGCCATGGCGCAAGGCGCCTGTGCGGCACAGGTCGAGTTCCGCGTGACCGGCAAGACGGTGCCCGTCACGGCCACGCAGACGCTGCTCGAGGCAGCGGAGGCGGCCGGGGTGAAGCTCGACTACTCCTGCCGCAACGGCACCTGCGGCACCTGCCGGGTCAAGCTGGTGTCCGGAACCGTCGCCATGGTCCACACCGACGCCCTGCTTAAAGGCGATGTCGCCGACCGCCTGATCCTCGCGTGCCAGGCACGGCCCACCTCGCCGGAGCTGCTGATCGATGCGTGATGTCCTGTCCCTTGTGGCCCGTCGCCTTGCCCTGGCCTGCGTCGCCGTCGCGGGCGGCACGATGCCGGCCCTGGCCCAGAGCGCCCCGGCATCGCCGGCTACGTCGCCCGCCGGCCGCGAGGTCCCGCCAGCATCCACCACGCCCTCCAGCGCGCCGGCACAGCCCACCATGCAGCCCGGGTTCAGCCTTACCGACAACGGCGGCAACTACCACGTCGGCGACTTCACCTGGACGTTCTGGGGCTACGGCGAGCGCATCTTCAACCCCGGCAACGGCTCGAAGGACTATTGGCGTCGCTTCCGGCAGGGCAGCGAGATCGACCTGCCGCGCGTCACCACCGGGCTGCGCCCGGCAATCGTGTACGAAGTTGACCTGACGGACAGCGCCTTTGGCCGGAATGGCTTCGGCGGACGGCGGGGATATGGCCGCCGCAACTTCGAGAACCTGTTCATCGCGCTACAGGATGCCGAGGACGCGACCAAGCTGCGCGGCCTGGTCGGCGAGAACACGCACATCATGTCGCGGGAGGACAACCTGTCCTCGGGCAACCTGACGACGGTGAACCGCTCGCTGATCCTGGAGGAGCACAACGGCGCCGGCATCTTCGGCGCGCAGTTCGGCATCGAGTACGGCATGGCGCTGTCGCCGCAGTGGAGCATCGGCGTCGCCGCCCTCGACAACCGAGGCTCCCTCAACCAGGAGCGGCCGCAGTACACGATCGGCAAGTCGTTCTCCGCCAAGCTGTCCGGCACGCCGATTGACGACACCGAGCACGGGCGCAAGCTCACCTTCGGCTTCGGCGTGGACCACACCCGCGGCATCCAGGACCGGACCTTTCCGCTGCTGACCGCGACCTTGCAGAACCCGATCGGCGGCTTCCAGGTGTCGGGCACCAAGGCCACCTTCGAGGCGGACGTGGCCTACACCTTCCCCGCCCTATTCTCGAAGCCCGCCACCGTGGAGGCCGAGGGCATCTACTCGCGGTTTGCCGGCCGGACCAACGTGGGCGGCGCCTACGCCATGCTCAGCCACCAGGTGTTCAGCGCGGAACGCTACGGCGAGCTTGACCTGTTCGCACGCTACGATTTCGTTTCGGCCAGCACGGCCGCGTTCAACGGCACCGCCTTCCAGCAGGCGACCCGGCTGGGCGCCAACTACAACCTGCCCTACGCGCAGCGCCGGGCGAGCTTCCACACGGAGTATGCCCACAACCGGGCCACAGGCCCGGCCGGCATCGTCCAGTCGCGTGGCTCGGACGAGTTCATCCTGGAACTGCGGTTCAGCCTGCAACCGTACATCCGGCACTGATCCATCGGGAGCATGACGATGCTGGCAGCCCGGACCACCGCCGTCACGGCTGCACCGCATCAGGTCCAGGCAGGTCCGGCACGGGTGTGGCTGCGGCCGTTCTACAGCGCGTATGAGCGTTGGCTGGCGCGGCAGGTGGCTACCGAGGCCCGCCCGCGCCACATCGGCATCATCCTGGACGGCAACCGCCGCCACGGGCAACGGCATGGCCTGCACGAGCCGTGCGACATCTACGACCTTGGCGCGCGCAAGCTCGATGACGTGCTCGGCTGGTGCGGGGAGCTGGCCGTGCCCGCCGTCACGCTCTGGGTGTGCTCCACCGACAACCTGGACCGCCCGCCGCATCAGGTGTCCGGCATCCTGGCCGCGGTCGAGGCCAAGCTGCGCGCCCTTGCTTGCGACTTGGTGATCCATCGCTGCCGGGTCCGGGTTCAGGCCATTGGGAAGCTGCAGCTCCTTCCGGCCTCGCTGGTTTCGGCCATCGAAGCGGCGCAGGAGGCCACGGCAGGGTATGACGGCATGGTCCTCACCATCGCCGTTGCCTGCGGCGGGCGGGAGGAGATTGCTGACGCCGTGCATGCCCTGCTGGCCGAGCAGGCATTGCAGGGCGCCGCCCTGGCCGACGTGCTGGACCACATCACGCCCGCGGCCATCGGGCGGCACATCTACATGACCGGGGCACCCGACCCCGACCTCATCATCCGCACCAGCGGCGAAATCCGGCTGTCCGGCTTCCTGCTATGGCAGAGCGCCTACAGCGAGTTCTACTTCTGCGACGTGGCCTGGCCGGCGTTCCGCAAGGTGGACTTCCTGCGTGCCGTGCGGGCCTACCAGCAGCGCCGGCGGCGCTTCGGCTTGTGACATCCACCTTTCTAATCCTGCCCCGGGATGCAGCGGCCAGGGAGCGATGAAGCGCCACAGCGGGATCGCTTCGGCCAGCGCACAAGAAAGCGGCAACATGGATGACGACGAGCGGGACCTTGCCCGGCGCTAGCGGTCGGCAGTGGTCAACCTGCGGCTTGGGGCGGTGCGCGTCCAAGCCACAGCGGACAATCTGCCCCTGGACCTTGCAGATGCTTCCCTGGTGCGCGTGGACCCTTCCGACCCGCTGCGCTGCCACATGAGTGCTTTTGCTGATTACACGACGGCCCTGAACTGCATCCAAGTCCTACTCGCGGTGCGCGAAGCTAGCGGGCAATGAACGTCATGCACAAGTTCAGGCTGCCGACCTCGGTTGTGCTGCTTGGCGGCGTCAGCTTCCTGAACGAGCTGTCCTCGCAGATCGTCGCTCCCCTGATCCCCTTGCTGCTCGCCACCGTCCTGGGTGCAGGGCCGGTCGCCTTGGGCCTTGTCGAAGGCGTCGCCGACGCACTTGCCAGCCTGCTCAAGCTATGGGCCGGGCGAAGGTCGGATACCCTCGGGCAGAAGCGGAAAGGCTTCATCCTTGGCGGCTACGGCTTGTCCGTGGTCGCGCGCCCGCTGATCGGGCTGGCGGTGAACTGGCCGATGGTGCTCCTCCTCCGCAGCCTGGACCGGGCTGGGAAGGGGCTGCGCGGTGCGCCGCGGGATGCCCTTGTCGCCGACGCGACGCCGCATGACCTGCGTGGCAAGGCGTATGGCCTCAATCGCGCCTTCGACTACGCCGGGGCCGTTGGCGGCAGCCTGCTGGCTGCGGCGGCGCTGACCTATGTGAGCGGCACCATCAGCACCGTCATCTTCCTGTCCGCGGTCCCTGGCGCCTGCGCCGTGCTGCTGCTGGCGCTTGTCGTCCGAGATGCCCCTGCACCCGCAGCGGATCAGGGACGGAAAGCGGTCCCGCCGTTGAGCTGGCGTGCCCTGTCACCTCCGTCCCGCCGGTTCCTGGCCGTGCTGATCGTTTTCTCGTTCGGCCGCGCGTCCGAGAGCTTTATCCTGCTGCGCGCGCACGACCTGGGAATGAGCACCGTGACGGTGCTGCTGCTGTGGGCATTGCTATGCGCCATCCAGTCCGGCGTGGCTTGGGCCGGGGGTGGCCTGTCCGACCGCATCAGCAAGACCACCGTGGTGACTGCGACCTGGCTGGCTTATGGCGTGAGCCTCGTCCTGATCGCCGTGGTTCAGACCACCAGCGGGCTTTGGATGGCTGTCTGTGCCTACGCCCTCCTGACTGGCATGGACGAAGGGGCGGAAAAGGCGCTGGTGAGCGAGTTGGCAACCGATGCGGACCGGGGCACGGCCTTTGGCTGGCACAACATGATCGTTGGCCTCGCAGCCATCCCGGCAGGTGTGCTGTTCGGGGTCATCTGGTCGCAGGCGACAGCGGGAGTCGCCTTCGGGGTCTTTGGCGGGCTTGCCATCGTCAGCGCTGTGCTTCTTCGGCTGGGCTAGCCTGGAGGACGACGAGAGATCATTCTGTGAAGTCTTGATCCAAAAGGGAGGGATTCCGGAACGCCCCCAACTCTTTACAGAATGCGCCTTCTGTAAAGAGTGTTCACACACCGCCCTGCAAGGCCGCGTGTCGGGCTGGCGGCGGATCGGCCGCCATCTCTGCGGCACGGCGTTCCAACCACGCGGCGACTTGATCGGGGATGGAGGCTGCACCCGTGGCCCAGCGGCGGACCTGCCGTTCATCCATCGTAAGCGCGTCCGCAAGGCCTCGCTGCGACCAGCGCAGCAGGGCGAGGCATTCGCGGAGGCGGTCGGGGGTCATCCGCCCCCGCCGAACCAGCGGACCAGCACCGGAGCAGCCGCCGTCAAAGCAGCAATGGCCGCCACCACGGCCGCGGTCGGGGTCAGGAAGCGGCTGACCCGGAGGTTGCCGGCCTCAGCCAGCAGCTTGATTTGTTCGGACGACAGCTTCCGTTCTTCGGACAGCAGCTTGCTTTGCTCGGCCATCAGCTTGTGCTGCTCGGCCACGAACTTGCGGGTTTCCTCTTGCGAACGTTCGATGCGGGCGACTTGCTCCGCGAGGTTCAGGCGTTCGGGATAGTCTGCCATGCTGGCGCTCATTGGGGCTCTCCTCTCAATCGGGCCGGGGCTGATCCCCTTGCCATGTCCGCAATATGCGGACATTTGCGCTGCATGTCAACTTCGACTGTCCAAAGGCCGGTTCCGGCGGGATGGTTCCTGTCTGGCAGGACAGTGACGGCGGCACCAGCTCCAAGGCCCATTCAGCCGGCGGGCCGCCCAGGAAGGTGCGATGGTGCCCGGCGACGAGATACACCGGCGCCGGCCGCCCCTTGCAGTTTGAGCATCGCAGGCGGGTCAGCACGGCCCGGAAAGGGCGGTCCCCGTGCCGCTCAACCAGTAGCCGGATTGGAAACGTAGTGACCCGCGGCGAGCAGGGGCAGCGCACTTCCAGGCAGCAGCCCGGCCAATCTGACAGGCGATGATCGAGGCGGAAGTCTGGCGGGTGCATCGGCGCTTCAGGATGGGCGCGCAGACCGTGGACTTACACGGGGAACATTACAAGAACATTGCGGACGGTTTGGCTTAGGCCGCATCGGACCTTCGCCGGTTCCGATGCTTGATGGCAGTCGCCGTATCCAGGTCGGCCCCGGCTGTCTCCGTTTGAGACTTGGTGAAGTTGACGCTGCTGGCGCGGTCTCCCCGCGACGCCTGGCCGGTACTATGGGCGACGTGCCGTCCATAGCCTGCAACGTCCGCCCGTGGCTCGATGGTCAGGGACCATGTACCCTCTCCTTGCGCGACCGCCTTGGCAGTATGGGGCATGAACAGGGTCCATGGGACATTCGAGAAAGGCACCTATCCCTATTACAATGCTTCTCAATAAATTATCGCAACGATTTGTTTGTTGATACAAGGCCAGGGCTGGTACTAGGCCCGGACCAGAGAACCTACGTGATGCGGCCTCGTGCCTGGCTCCCCTCCCCCCACAGTAGCTCATCCAGTGTCACCGGGCAGGCGTCCGGCACCGGCAACGGAGGTAGCCCGTCCATGCTTTCCGGCATTCGGTGCAGCGCGTCCGCATACAGGTCCGGCACGTCTATGCGCTGCCGCATGGATGGGGTGAAGGAGCGGGCCGCATCCC
>JAABUN010006908.1_pt1 | contig 12711 bp, 15 predicted proteins | sample 5559311 | NCBI WGS metagenome assembly JAABUN01 (sample SAMN10711877, study PRJNA513370) | rock metagenome | isolation source: Antarctica rocks | place: Antarctica: Victoria Land, Siegfried Peak sud | reverse complement strand
AATTAATCATAAGTAATCATAATCTATACTATGTCTGCTGGTTAGAGAATTATGTGTCAAGAAGTATCAAAACATATAAGTATTTCAGCGATCGCTCTTTGGAGAAAAACTTTTTGGTTTACTGATTGCTCCTCTAGGCACATCACACCAACGGCAGCCCGTAATTAATCCATACATTAAGGTGTTCAAGACATAACGGAAAGGAGCATGAGGCATTCCTCGTTCCCGCTTTTCTCCAACCTTTGCAATCACGTCCTCAAACAGCTTCCATTCTAAATCGCTTAATCCAACAAATCTTCCCGCCATATTCCGGTAACTTAATCGCTCTGACAATTAGATTACCACATTCTTAATTTAGTGGGATAGGTTCTTGGTTGCCAAAACGAGTCAGAAAAACAAAAAGAAATTTAGGCAGACCCATAAAAATATCAGTCCCACGTTTTCAAATCGAGCGCTGCTTTGCATGGTTTCAACGAAAATACCGTAGGCTCGTTGTGCGATGGGAGAGAATTGCTGCCTGTTTCAACGCCTTTGTTTCTCTAGCAACAATTCACATTTGGATTAACAGAACTTTGTTAGTGGCATAGGTTCATGGTAAGGCGACTTGCATAAAATTTGACTCTTCAAAACTTTTCAAACATCCTCTAAGGTCAAGTTCAATTAATAGCTTGCATTTGATTCAGTTGAGCAGTGAAAACCGCTGCCACACAGACTAAATCGGGAGCATCTCACTTTTTTAATAAGTAATAATACTTATCAGATTCAAGGAAATAGGCAGCTATCTTAAAGCAAAAATGTATGATGGAGTAGAAATATAGACGCGCGCAGGGGAAGATGACTCCAAAGAATACTATGGCACTAAAAGCTCATCTACAAGCTATTGCTGCCATTCTCTATGAGGAAACTCCACCAGAGAATTTGAACACTTTAGAAGAAATTGAGAAGACAGTACGCCAAAAGGTACTCAAGCACGTTAGCCCAGAAATTGGTGTTTTTTTATCCGAGCGGTCACAGGGACAACCAAAGGTAGAACAAGACAATTAAAAAGCAGTATTGGGAGGTTGAAGGGATGCGAAAAACCAGGCGAAAAAGTTAGAGGTGAAACCAAACACACAACTAAGTCCACATTTGGAAAAGTGTTGTTTGCTATTGAGTGCAAACGTATCTGATCAAAATACCGCTAGAGATTTAGAAATCCTTACGGGTCTTGAAGTATGCCATAGTACCCAGCAAAGACTTGAAAGTGCGATAGGAGTTTACCGAAGTCAGGGTCAAACAAGAGGTAGAAGAGTTGAGCGTTGATGGGGGAAAAGTTAGGCTTCGCACCCCTGTAGGTCAAGGGTGTGAGTGAAAAGATTATAAAGCCGTAAACCTCGACAGTCAGGCAGTTGCAGCCTATTTTCAAGATAACCAGTCTTTGCTTGCTTGGGTAAATCAGCAACAATTGTCAGAAATTGTCACTTGTCTTGGGGATGGGCGATCAGGGCATATGGAATCTCATCGCTGGCATTGCCACTGACGACAGCCGCTTGGAAATTTAAGGGCTGGTATCATTTGGTAGAAAACCTCTATAAAATCGGCGGCGACAAGGAGCTTTTGGCAAGGGTAGAAGCCAGTTTGTGGCGAGGAAATGTGGCGGCGGCTACTGCCGAATTTGACGAGTGGTCACATCCTCAAGTAGATAATTTTATTGCCTATCTTCACAAGCATTACTCTCGCATTCCTGATTACTGGTATTTTCAGACCGAACAGATTAGTTCCATTGGCTCTGGGGCAATTGAGTCTACTGTCAAACAGATTGGTAGGCGTGTGAAAATTTCCGGCGCTCAGTGGAACAAACAGAATGTGTCGCAAGTTCTCTTTCATCGCACTGCTTATCTTAATGGAATGCTATCTACAACTAACTCTTTGCAAAACTGAGATGCTCCCGACTAAATCTGCCTCTGGAGGTGAGAAAACCGACTTAGGTTATGGGTGGACTTCGCCCGTGTAGCTGCGAATTCCATTAGCCAATAGTCGGTGCAAGTTTCGAGGTTAAATATCGTTGAGTGTGTTTCATCATCGGACTTTTTAAGATCTGTCTATTCGTTCTTTGAAAGCGTATTCTCAAGTTTTTGAGTACTAGCTTGAAAAGTTATGTTCTGAGGTATAGACCAAAGTTTGATGGTCTCGTCGCCACTGCCACTGGCTAGGGTTTGCCCATCCGGGCTAAAGGCAACAGACCACACGGGTTTGGCATGCCCTACAAAGTTACCTAGGAGATTGCCAGTATCGATTTGCCACAGCCTGCTCGTTCTGTCATAGCTGCCGCTAGCTAAAGTTTGACCGTTCGGGCTAAAGGCAACAGACCACACCGCCCCAGAATGCCCTACCAAAGTGCGTAACATTTTGCCATTGCTCAGCCGCCACAGCTTGACTGTCCGATCCATACTGCCACTAGCTAAGATCTGTCCATTAGGGCTGAAAGCAACAGACCAAACGGGATTAGCGTGTCCCACCAGAGTGTGCAGAGGCGTAGCACGACGAGGGTTCAACTGCCAAATTCTGATGGAGCCATCCATACTGCCACTGGCTAATGTCTGGTTGTCGGGACTAAGAGCAACAGACCTCACCCAGTCTGCATCTTGAAGTGTAAAAAGTTCTTTACCAGTGTCTAGAGACCAAAGCTTAATAGTCTTGTCAGTACTGCCACTGGCGAGCAACTTCCCGTTAGCACTTATGGTAATAGCCTCTACATCGTCCATATGGCTGTCAAGGGTACGTATTAAAGTACCCGTTTCCAGATTCCACAGCTTAATCCGGTTATCCCAACTGCCACTAGCGAGGATATAACTATCTGCACTGATGGCGAGGGATTCAACCGCATCAGTATGACCTTTAAGGATGTGGAGTAATTTGCCAGTATGCAGATTCCAAGTCTTAATCGTGCCGTCATAGCTGCCACTGACTAAAGTCTTGCCATCCGGGCTGATAACGATCGCATAAACCCACCCTGAATTGTCTTTGAGGGTACTATAAGGTTGAATATTTAACATAGATTTAACAGCGGGTACGATCATCTTGAACGGTGGCAGTACCCTAGACCAACCTAGCCCAACCAGGGCTGCTGTAGTAATTGTTAACGCTGCTATAACTTTCCTAGAAGTTTGCTTTGACCGCATAAAGAAGTCCTCTACTTACGAAATTTCTGTGGCAACTAATGACGCTATTCACTGATTTTTGTTAATGACTTTGCTTGAGTTACTTTATCCTTATTTTTTTGTTGCTTACCCTGATGTTCACTCCAAAGTCGGATAAAAAATAAAGCTGCGCTCCCAGTAATAGCTACAATGCCAACTGGTGTTAAATACGTCCAATGACCAGACATTTTGTCCCAAATATGCCAGGTCAAAAGAAACATAGCTAAGTAAGTAAGTTTGTGTAATTGCTTCCATTTTTTTTTCAATTTTTTTACACTCCAATCATTAGAAGTTACGGTCAAAAGTGTAAAAATAGTTAGAGTGGTTATGCCCTGGACATAGATCCAATATGTCTTCAGGTCGAAAAAATCAAAGTTTCTCTTCTTAACCATCAAGAATCCATGACCCAAAGCTAAGAAGAAAGCAATAATACCGATAAGACGGCGGTGTTTCAGCAGCCATTTGGGAATACCAGTCTCCTTGGTTTGCGGAAAAACAGTTCTGAGAATTGTGGGAAGTAATGTGATAACGTAGCTAGCTAATGATGCAAATCCGAGAATGTTAGCCAGAGCTGGTTTATCGATTATGACCATGATTAAAACCTGTTGTTCTTTGAATAAAAATATTAAGTTGAATAAACTTTAGTAAGTAGTTTTCATGTTTAAAATATTCATTTAATACAAGAACTTTTTCAGTTAAATTTACTATTAGCTTTAAGCTATTTCTTAATGCAAATAGCTTTTACCGATGTGATTAAATTATGTACTAGCTTAGTTTTTATGCAAAAGTTATCCTGTCAAAATCTAATAGTTTTGAAGTCAATAGAATTATTGCCTTTAGAAAAAATTACAGATATAGATAGTTAAAATTAACTATTTAACTGCTTGTTATTTACTTCAAACGAATAGGAGGCAATTCCGGAAATCTCCTAAAAAGTTTTTGATGAAGTAAAAATTAGTAAACCTGTAATATTTACTACAGAAATTAATTTTTCTTTAGCACCAAAGTTTTCGGCGTTGCACAATTAAAGGATGGAATAAATAATGGAGGAATGGAATGTCCACGTTGCACCTTCAACTCATGCGACTAAGAATAGTCATCTTGCGGCAAACAGAACTATCGTGCGTCAATCCTGTGGTTGTCAGTTTGTTGCCTCCTACTTAGTCAAAGGCTACAGCGATGAGGTAAAGCGTCACTGCTCTTACCCTCTTTAATGGCATAGGATTTCGCGCAACTTACGCGCTGTACAGGAGTGAATCACAACACTGTAACTCAACTCTTCAAATAATCTGGAGAACAATTGGCGGATGCTCCGGAAAGTCAGACGATTCCAGACCTGGTGCAAGTCGATGAACTGCAAACGTTTGTGGGTTCAAAAAAACGCTCATCTGGCGCTCGGTCGCCGGTCAATGGGCATGAAGCAGGAATCAAGCGCCTGGGTTTTAGTTGATCGCAATGCAGCCACCTTCGGGCAATTATGGTTAGTTTTGCGCTGCTTTCAAAACTTAGCGGAAAAACTGTTCTGCTACCTTGCTATTCCGCTAAGCACTTAGCATAAAGTCCAACGCGATCGCCCTCAAAATCAACGGCTGGGTATCAAGTATTTCGATGCTCCTAGAGCTTTTACATAGGTTTCATCCACCCGCCATGAATCCTTTGTTGTTTGCAGACCAGGACGAATCCGTTGGACAGGAATTAAGCGGGCATTGGAAGTCAAGTATTAATGATAAGGCTTCGTTAACGTACCATCTTCTTCACTTTTTGCGACAGAACCCTAATTACTAAACCTGGGAAACAGAAACCACACTTATTTTTCGTTGGCGGTCAAATAAAACTCTGGGCTTAAGTAATATCTTCAACAGCAACCATAGAGATTGTAATTCTCCGGGCGTATTTTGACGTTTCCACTGTCCGGGACGACAAAACAGCATTTCTACTAGAACCCTATGTTGAGAAGGAGTTACCTGCTCAAATACTATTTGCACGCTAGGAAAGCGATCGCTGACCCCAGTTTGAGTAATTTGTCCTTGTAAAAGCATCTTTTCTTCTAAAATTTCTACAGTCACTTGCAAGGTTGCTCCCTTGGGAAGAATCGGAAGCCCTAACTGAGTAAGCGCGACTTCAGCCCCAACTTCAGAAATTTTTGTTGTCACGCCCCACAATGTTTGTCCAGCGACATCCAACCGTACTGACCGCCGCAGATCGAACCATTCATGTAAATCGGGTTTAGGCACATCTAATAGTATTAGTAAAGAAACACCAATTAATAGCAGGTTGTAAATACTCCATATCCAGCCTAAATTAATACCTCTAAGCTGCTCTGCAAGTTCCGGAGCCATTGCTGGCATCATCGCTCCCCTCATCACCGATATACCCAAATTCCACCATAAGCTTACTGCTGTAAGAATAAATAAGAGGATTAAAGGCCAAGCTAATCTCCAGTTGAAATAAAAGTTGTCGTTGCGAGTTCCTTTTGGCGTTACATTAAATCCTTTTGAGAAAGGATTTAACATCACTTGAATAACCGTCGTTACCAAAGGCAAAGTTAGCACCAAAGTGTAAATATCTGACAGCAACGCTGAACGAGAACGCTGGTTCAACCATGAAAATACTGTTAATTGCACCACGTAATAGGGCAAAAAGAAATACAGCAATTCGGTAGGAGCAGCTTTAAGAGGCACAATTCCTAAAAATGAATAGGCTAAAGGCACAATTAAAAATCCCCCACGAGATATGCTGGTAAACCAATGCAGCAAACCTTCCAAGTGTCCTAATCTTTGTAAAGGTCGCAGTCCGGGGATAGTTAGAGGATTAGCCTTAATAAAAAATGCTTGTAATGTTCCCCTTCCCCAGCGCAATCGCTGTAGTGCATGGGCTGCTATATTTTCCGCAGCTAAACCAGCACTTAATTTCTCATCTAGATAAACTAAACGATATCCTAGAGCAGAGATCCGAATGCCTGTAAAATAATCCTCACTTACGGAATCGGTGACAAAACCTCCCACTGCTTCAAGGGCGCTGCGCCGCACAACAAAAGATGTTCCCGAACAGACCACACTACCCGCCGCATCGCGAATTGGCTGAATTTGCCTGTAAAATACTTCTTCTTCCGGCGCTAATACATTTTCCAAGCCTAAGTTACGGGCAATCGGATCAATATTGTAAAAGCTTTGCGGAGTTTGAACAAGGGCTATCTTCTCATCTTGAAAAAATCCCACTGTGCGAATTAAAAAATTTTTAGTTGGGACAAAATCTGCATCAAAAACAACAATTAACTCTCCATTAGTTTGGGGAAGAGCGTGATTTAGATTTCCGGCTTTAGCATAAAGATTATCAGGACGGGTTAGATACTCACAACCTAACTCTAATGCTAGTTGTCTCATTTCTGAACGTCTAGTATCGTCAAGTAAATATATTTTTTTATCAGTGTAATTAATAGCTTGGCAACCAATTATTGTGCGGCGCACTATAAATTCTGGCTCATCATAAGTGGGAATTAAAATGTTAACAGATGGATAGAAGCTACCATCTAAAACCTGCAATGTTAAAAAATCTGCCTCACGTTGGCGATTTTTCACTCTCAGCATCAAAAATAACTGGAGTGTGGCATTTACAAGCAGCAACATTTCTAGAAAAAATAAACCTAAGCTAAAGAAGCCATTGAGAGGATCGGCTACATTTAAAGTAGAAAGCGATCGCCATAAAATATAACGAATGGTCAAACCTAATAAAATACACACCACCAACACCCGCGACCAAGTTTGGGGTTGAGGCGAAATTTTCATCACGACGATCACTATTAAAAACAGCATTATCGTAGGCGCAAGTAAATATTTTCTTGCTACCATTGGCGCTTCTAGCCACATCGGTGGGTTATCTTGCATTAACTGAATTTGGGTAAAAATTTGCTGAATTATCCCTACCTCTGCAAACCAAGCTGCAACGCCTGCCCCAGATACAAATACAATACCTAATAGCAGTATCGTTGCTAGTTGAGGCTGCATAAACTGCTGTCGGCGACCGCGATTATTTAAAGCTTTTTTACTAAAATTAGAATTTTTCATACGGTAATTTTTATCCTATTTAAAACTTAATATAATCAGAAAATTATGATACGGCTAATTAGTTCGTCACTTTCTTTTAGAGGTTAGTACTGCAACGAAGCTTAAGTAGGTTAATCCAGTTGCTCTACTCGGCTTTAAATAGCGAATAAATACACTACCTAATTAAAAACTTAAAATTCAAGGAATCAGTGGCGTTTTAGTGTCAAAATATTCACGCCATCGTCTAATTCGCCTGTCTTTGAAATCAACAATAATTACATCATTAGCTTTATTACGAAGATTGGTTGCCTTTTCAGTATCTTCGTAATTCCACTCTACGGAGGCTTGATTGTCTTCAATTATAATTCGCTTGATGTCAATCTTTACATCTGAGTAATGATGAGCAAAACGGGTTACTTCTTCTCGAATTTTTACTTGCCCTTGCCACCTTTGCCCTGGGACGATAATTTCACCGTCAAGGGTAAATAACTGTGCTAGGGCTTCAGCGTCACGAGCAACCCAAGCATCTCTAGCTTGGTTAATTAAAATCCGCATTTCTGCTTGCTTCCTGTACTGATTAGCAAATATAACTATACTAAAAGTTGCGTAAAATATCAGTCCTAAATTTAGCCATACATACAGACTGTTCCAAGTTTTTCTCATAGTACCTTACTTCACAATATCAAACTGGATAGGTAAAAACCCTAGGTGTATAAATTGCTCGTAGCAATGCGTTTAGGAGGGCAACAAACTGACTTATAAATTCTCTAATCACGCAACACATACCCCACACTACGGATAGTTTGAACTAAACGCTGTTCGCCCGTTGCTTCCAACTTTAAACGCAGATAACGAACATAAACTTCAATAATATTGGAATTGCCCATAAAGTCGTAACCCTAGACTTTTTCTAAAATGCGATCGCGCGTAATCACTTGCCGAGAACGCACTAATAAGTATTCCAGCAGATCGAACTCTTTGGCAGTTAATTCAATGAGTCTTTCGCCACGATACACTTGCCGCGATCGCCGATTTAAACTTAAGTCAGCAAACTCTAAAAAGTCTATGTCTATTTCCTGTACTTGCCTTAGCCTTGCTCGGATTCTAGCTAACAATTCCTCAATACTGAAAGGCTTAACTAAATAATCATCTGCCCCCGCGTCTAAACCAGCAACGCGATCGCTTATTTCGTCTTTTGCTGTTAATAATATAATTGGGACTTTATCGCCTGTAGTCCGCAAGCGGCGACAAATTTCTATGCCCGATAACCCTGGTAGCATCCAATCCAAAATAATTAAGTCAATTTGTGATTCTCGCGCTGTAGTTAATCCCGCTACGCCATCATGGACTACGCTAATTTCGTAGCCTTCATAACCTAATTCTAATTGAACGAATTTAGCCAATTTAATTTCGTCTTCTACGAGCAAAATATGTGCTGTCATAAGTTATACCGCACTGGGTAAAGTTACCGTAAAAGTGCTACCTTCTCCTAGGTTCGAGCGAACTGTAACGCTACCGCCCATACTATCAACCAAAGTTTTCACAATCGATAAACCCAAACCACAGCCGCCTGTCGAACGATTGCGGGCTTCATCTACGCGGTAGAAACGATCAAAAATGAGATGCTGTTGTTGTAAAGGAATGCCCAAACCGCGATCGCAAACATGAATTATGGCACTTTCTGCCTTTAAGTCTAATACTAGAGCGATCGCCAAGGGTGAGTCGGAATACTTAACAGCGTTGTCAATTAAATTTAGTAGTACTTGTTTAAGGCGGTTGCGATCGGCTTTAACTAAAATTTGCTCGCAATTCTTTTCTAAAGTAATAATGCGATTGCTATACTGCATTGCCATTGCAGCTACTTCTATGACTAAATCGTTTAGCATTAATGATTCAATTTGGATATGCAAATACCCAGCATCCGCCCTAGCTAGATCAAGCAAGTCTTGCAATAGGCGAATAGTGCTTTCTGCCTCTATTGCGGCGGTTTCTAAGGCTTCGCGTTGAGGCAAAGTTAAATTAGTTTCTCGTTTGAGGACACTTTGCAAATAACCATGCACAATCGTTAAAGGTGTACGCAATTCATGAGAAACATTACCGAGAAACTGGCGCTGTTGCTCCCACGCTTCGGATAAACGATCTAGCATCATGTCACAGGTACGAGCTAACTCTTTTACTTCTGTAGGCGCGCGATTGAGGTGCAACCGGGCTTGACTTAGATCACTTACCAATATAGTTGCGGCTAATTGACTGATACGGTGCAATGGTTGCAGCGATTTTTTAATGTAAATTGCGATCGCAATCGTAATAATTACTAAAGCAATTAAGCTGACAATCCCCAAACTTTGCACTAGGGATGCAAACATCTGTTGTTCGTAGGATATATCTTGCGCCACAAATAATAATCCTAATTGCTGCCCCCTAACTTGTAAAAACTTGCCGCATACTACAAAATAGCGATCGCTTATCTCGTATACTCTCGTCCTAAGAGGCGATCGAACTCGTGACATCAATTTAATTGCAGCAACATCATTAGGAACTAAATTTTTTACTGAGTTAGCGCCATCATTACGCTTAACCCATACCAAAGTTTTGCCTGTAGTGCGGTTGGCGATCGCTTTTTGCAACCCTATTTCTAGAGAATACATTTCGCTATAAACTTCTACGTCACCCGGCAAACGTTCAGCAATTTGCTCTATATTTTGCTTATGACCATCAATTAAAATTTGCTGCATTTGCCAAGTTGTCCATAGGGCAATACCACCCACTCCTATAGCAAAAGCCGCAGTGATGCCAATAGTTAGCCGCACTTGCAAGGAAAAAGGGTCTATTTTCTGCCAAAGCTGCTTAATTTTCTGCACTGCTACACCATAATATCTCTATCCTTTTGGTGGCGGGGTGGGGCAGGTTTTATTAGCAAAGTCACACTGATAAATATACGGCTCTTGCCAACTAAGAGGAATTGCCAATAAGTCCCGCGTACCTGTCATACCTTGCCCGATAAATAGAAGTAAGGCAACGCGGTTTAAAACCGTGTGGACTATGCGCCAGCGATGAGATTTGTCTTTATAAATAGATGGTGCGATCGCTAAAGAGAAAATCATCAGTAATGCTGCCACAATTCCAATATAGTAATGCGACCAGTACCACTCGTTTGAAAGCCTGTAGACTCCATCTTGGCAGCCTAAAATAACTAAACCTGCACCCGTTAAAGTGGCAAATACTCCCCGCCAAAGTTTGTCTCTTGATTTATAAAGAAACACTAAGGAGGAAATAGTAGCAACAAACATTAGCCCAATAAATGCTACTTGAAATGGCTCTTTAGTAACTAATTCATTAGTCAAAATGTTTTTAATAATTGGGTGGGCTAATCCCAATAAAGCAACACCTACCACAGCAGAGGTTAACCAATTTCCCAAACGATTATGTTCAGCGCCAACTACGGAGGGAATTTTGCTTTTACCCTCCGTCTTGGTTTGCAAGCGCCGCTGACGAGTTTGCCACGCTAGATTGACAACCATACCAATTAGCGGAAATATAAATAATATAGCGATCGCTGGATGCAGTAAAGTAAAAGCGTCTTTAAGGTCTACCATACAAAACTTCAGTGCAGAAATAGGATTTGACTGACACGTTCTCACTATAAAAGGAAAGCAAAATTATCGCTCTTTGCGGATAAGTAACAACCTACCTATCCGCGATCGCAATTCTATTGGTATTGTTAACGTTGGGCTGTGGATGTTGTGGGTAACAAAGCATAGCCAAAAGTAGCATTAAATTGACGACACCATACTGCTACAGTGCGATAATTTGCCAAGTTAACATTATTGGGAATGGCATAACGTTGAGTACCGCTAACTTTTTGTAAGCGACCAATAGTAATATAATCAGGCTCTTTCAGGCCACCTTTAGGCAAAACCGCAGCACGGTGTAAGATGACATACAGATCGGGACCCATATCTGACTTAAAGGTTTTGTCAAATTCTAAGTAACGTTTGCCCTTTTCTTTAATAATACCGACTGCTCCTTGAGTAGGATGTTCTGCGGCAACAAATTTACCAAATTTCTGTTTAGACATTGCCCCATCATTCATCGATGGAGGGGACATTTCTCCAGCTTGTGCTGATAGTTGATAGGATGGTAGTCCACTTACACCCAAGATAAGAACGGTAGCAGCACTAAGTACCAAATATTTCAATTTCATTGCAACAAATTTCCGAAATAACTGACCTTCACACTATATAAGTATGTATTAGGTGAAGAATTAATCGCTGTTAAGAAGCTGACTCAATCATACTCATGCTTTTCTCAGGAAATTCTCATAAGCTGCGCTTTTTAGCTTAAGAAATATAAGTTTATCCTGGAAAAAACGGTAGTCCTGGGTAGTCCTAAACAAGTAAGGATAGGCAAACTCAAGCCGTAGTAATTCATTATAGTGATGGATAAAATACCAGAAGCGCTCCGATGTGGTTTTCTAACTTTTTAGAGCAGGATAAGGTTTTTCTGACCAGACGCGAGACTCTTTGACGTAAAGTACAGTTAAAGCGCTCAATGCCGTTAGTTTTGCCACTGGTTTTGCTTACGAATCTATGTCTTGAAGCTGGAAAAATCTGATTGTAGGCAGCCCAAAAGTCCGTATAACACATAGCACACTGTCGGTAGAGAGCAGGTAGGGAACGCCATAATCGGGAAGCTCCGTGGAGGCTACGATTGCCAATATAGACACCAACGATTTCTGAGGTATCTTTGCGGAGGAATCCTTCCCCCGTAAAATGCCGTTTTGTTTCTATGTCTAATGCCAACCAAATCCACTGCTTATGCTTTTTATTAGCCACAAATGACCACCTCTGGTCACACTGGATAGTTAGTCGCCCCTTTTTTTTGGCTAAACCTCGACTTCTTGAGAAACAGATGTGTACAACTTATTGACATAGGTCTGTAACCATCTTTTTGATACACCAGTGATTCTAGCAATTCCAGCCAGCGGCAGCTTCTCCAGCAATAACTTGTTTATCAATTCTTTAGTCTCCTCTCCAATCACCTTATTTTTTGGGTTGAGAACAAATTGGCAGACACACTCTTTACACTTGAAGTTTTGGTTACCATTGTGAATGAACCCGTTTTTCACTACCTGATTAGAATCACAGCGCAGACAGAATATAAATTTTTCTGACATAGTTCGTTTAAAGATATCTATCTTATATCCTTACCTATTCAGGACTACCAGTTTTTTTGAGGTCAGTAAAGAAATTTTTATATGCTGTTTCTAAGTTATTGAGGGAGTTTTGTAAGGCAAACTTATCTACTTCCTTAAGCCATTCAATTTCTTTTTTAAGTAGAGTTAATTTCTGACTGCACGCGATACAGCATTTACGGCTGTTATGAGGTACAGTAGCAGCAACTAGCAAACCAGTTTCTTAAATGTTGAGGATTGATTAAGTCGAGGGCAACTGAGATGAGTTTATCAACCATTTCTGTTGTAGTTGGAG
>JAABUN010006907.1_pt1 | contig 12714 bp, 12 predicted proteins | sample 5559311 | NCBI WGS metagenome assembly JAABUN01 (sample SAMN10711877, study PRJNA513370) | rock metagenome | isolation source: Antarctica rocks | place: Antarctica: Victoria Land, Siegfried Peak sud | reverse complement strand
CGGCCCCCCCGGCGCCGGCTGCGGCATACGGGTCGGCGCCCAGGTCGTAGGCCCGCTTCTTCTCGGCGTCGCCGAGGACGTCGTAGGCCTGGGAGATCTTCTTGAACTGCTCCTCGGCTTCCGGTCCGGGGTTGACGTCCGGGTGGAGCGTGCGCGCCATCTTGCGATAGGCGCGCTTGATCTCCTCAGCGGTCGCCTCGCGCGAGAGACCGAGATCCTTGTAGTAGTCGTTCACCGAGTTGTCCTTGTCCTGCTGGAGTGGTTCATGGGCCGAGAATCTGTGACACGTAACGGGCGACGGCGCGGACCGAGGCCATCGTCGTGGGGTAGTCCATCCGGGTCGGACCGAGCACGCCGAGCCCGGCGACGACCTCGCTTCCGGCCGCGTATCCGGTCGAGACCACCGAGGTGGACGAGAGCCCGCGGTGAGGGTTCTCGTGACCGATGCGGACGGCGATGGCGTCGTGGTCCTGGCCCAGGGTGCCCAAGAGCTTGAGGAGCACGACGTGCTCCTCGAGCGCCTCGAGAACCGGGCCGATCGTCTGCGGGAAGTCGGTGCCGAAGCGGGCGAGGTTGGCCGTGCCCGCGAGGACGACCCGCTCCTCACGCTCCTCGACGAGCGCGTCGTCCAAGGCCTGCACCACCGCGCGGACGACGTCGCGGTCCTCGGGCTCGAACCGCTGGGCGAGCGACTGCAGGCGCCCCGCGGCCACGGTGAACGGGCGGGAGGACGCCTCCGTGTTCAGCTCGCTGTGCAGCCTGGTGATGAGCGTGTCGGCGCCCGTCGTCGTCAGGTCCCGCTTCGCGTCGACGACGCGCTGCTCGACCCGGCCGGTGTTGACGATGAGGACGAGCATGAGGCGGGTGCCCCCCAAGGGGACGAGCTCGATGTGCCGGACGGTCGACCGGGTCAGCGACGGGTACTGCATCACCGCGACCTGGCGGGTGAGGGTCGACAGGAGCCGCACGGTGCGTTCGACGACGTCGTCGAGGTTGACGGCACCCTCGAGGAAGCGGCTGATGGCTGCCTTCTCGGCGGCGGTCATCGGCTTGACCGAGCTGAGCCGGTCGACGAACAACCGGTAGCCAGCGTCCGTCGGGACACGTCCGGCCGACGTGTGCGGAGCGTGGATCAGGCCCTCCTCCTCGAGGGCGGCCATGTCGTTGCGGACGGTAGCGGCGGACACTCCGAGCTGGTGACGCTCGACGAGTGCCTTGGAGCCGACCGGTTCCGAGGTGTGGACGTAGTCCTGGACGATGGCCCGCAGCACGGCGAGCCGCCGCTCTTCGGTCATGTCGGAACCTCCCCCCGCTCGGGCCATGTCTGGCACTCGATTGTCCTGAGTGCCAAGTCTACGTCGTGGCCGCCGAGCGTCCGATCGGCGCCGGCTCATCGGGTCACTCTCGTCGCCGGGAGGCGGTCGACCGGAGCGAACCGGGAAGCCGGGCCGCCGTGCGGTGCCGGCGGTCTCGTTCCGGGTCGAACGCTCCCGAGGAGGCTGGTTCCGGCGGGTCGCCGTCGAACGGGCGCCGCCCACCCTTAGCCTCGCCGGGTGTCTGAAAGCGGGTCTGGCGGCGATCGGTACGGCAGCGACGTGCTCAGCGGGGACTGGCGCGTGCCGCCGCGTGGCCGGGCCGTGGAGGTCCCGGCCGAGCCAGACCTCGTCGTCGAGGACGTCGAGACGGGGTGGTGCGGCGCCGTGGTGCGGGTGGAGAAGGCCGGCGGGATGCACGTCGTCCACCTCGAGGACCGGTGCGGGCGCACCAGGGGCTTCCCGCTCGGCCCGGGTTTCCTGCTCGACGGCAAGCCGGTGATCCTCACGCCGCCCGTCTCGGCATCCCGGTTGGCACTGGCCGCCGCCCGACAGGAGTCGTCTCGCACGGCGAGCGGTTCGACCGCGGTGGCGGGCACGGCAGCACGGGTGGCGGTGGGCTCCCGGATCTTCGTCGAAGGCCGCCACGACGCGGAGCTCGTGGAGAAGGTGTGGGGCGCAGACCTGCGGGTCGAGGGGATCGTCGTCGAGATGCTCGACGGCGTCGACGACCTCGCGGCTGCCATCGATGCCTTCCGGCCGGCCACCGGCCGTCGAATGGGGGTGCTCGTCGACCACCTGGTGCCCGGCACGAAGGAGGCCCGCATCGTCGAGGCGTTCCGTGCCCGGCCCAGCGCGCAGCCCAACGTCAAGGTCCTCGGCCACCCCTATGTCGACGTCTGGCAGTCCGTCCGACCCGAGCGGCTCGGGTGGACCCAGTGGCCGGTCATCCCTCGAGGCCAGTCCTGGAAGCACGGCATCTGCGCCGCGCTCGGCTGGCCGCACGCCACCCAGGGGGACATCGCGCAGGCCTGGAAGCGGATCCTCGGGTCGGTCCGCAGCTACGCCGACCTCGAGCCGACGCTGCTGGCCAGCGTGGAGGAGCTCATCGACTTCGTCACCGAGCCGTCCTGACGGCCTCGGCGACGCCCTCGGCTCAGGGCAAGCCCTGAGAAAACCCTGAGCCCGCGCCGCTGGCGGAACATCCGAGCTCGGGCAGGCGTCAAGATGGAGTCACTTCCGAAGGAGAACTCCGAAGGAGAACTATGAGCGCTTCACAGCCGTACCCCCCGGCCGATCGACCGAGCTCGCCCAGCTCCCCGCGGCTGGCCTCGGAGACCGAGCGGGTCGTCAGCATCTTCGCGCACCTGTCGGCCATCATCGCCGCCATCGTCTCGGTGGGATGGCTGAGCATCCTCGGTCCCCTGATCGTCTACGCCGTCTACAAGGACCGCAGCCCGCTCGTGCGCTCTGCCGCCGCCGGTGCCTTCAACTTCAACCTCGCCATCTGGGCGATGATCGTTCTCGGCTGGATCTGCGTCTTCACGGTGATCCTCCTGCCGATCGGCATCATCCTCTGGGTCATCGCCGGAGTCGCCGGCCTGGTCTGCCACCTCATCGGATCCGTCCGCGCCAGCAGGGGCCAGCCCTACGCGTACCCGTTCTCGATCCGCGTCCTGTCCTGACCCGGATCGGCTGACCCGATCGGCTGGCGCCGCCTGCCTCACGCCGGACGCCTCACGCCGGACGCCTCACGCCGGACGCCGCCTGGCGGACGCCGCTTGCCGGACGCCGCTTGCCGGACCGCGTCAGCCGACGCCGAGCAACCGGCGCACGACGGTGTCGGCGAGCAGCCGGCCGCGGCGCGTCAGGCGGATGCGGTTGTCCCGCAACGCTGCCTGGCCATCGACGAGCTCCTCGCCGATGAGCCCGGCAACGGCGGCCCGCCCCTCCCGGTGAAGCCCCTCGACGGGCAGACCGTCGACGAGGCGCACCCCGAGGAGCACCCATTCGTCGTGGCGCTGCTCGCTCGTGAGCACCTCACGCGCCGCTGCGGGTGACCGCCCCGCAGCCAGCCGCCCGGCATACGCCGTCGGGTGCTTCACGTTCCACCACCGCACGCCGCCGACGTGGCTGTGCGCCCCCGGCCCGATGCCCCACCAGCTGCCGCCCGACCAGTAGGCCTCGTTGTGCCGGCACCGGAACCGGTCCTCGCGCGCCCAGTTGCTCACCTCGTACCAGCCGAAGCCCGCAGCGGTCAGCACCTCGTCCGCGAGCTCGTACTTCGCCGCCTCGTCGTCGTCCTCGGGCGCGGGGACGACGCCGCGACGCACCTGCGCGGCGAGCTTGGTCCCGTCCTCGACGACGAGCGCATAGGCCGAGATGTGGTCCGGCTCGAGGGCGACCGCGGCATCCAGGCTTCGTCGCCAGTCCGAGAGGCTCTCCCCCGGCGTGCCGTAGATGAGGTCGAGGCTGACCTGTAGACCGGCCTCCCTAGCGCCGCTGACCGCGCGAGCGACGTTGTCCGGGTTGTGTGTCCGGTCGAGGACGGCGAGGACGTGCGGCACCGAGCTCTGCATCCCGAGGGAGACGCGGGTGAAGCCGCCGGCAGCAAGGGTGGCCAGGGAGGTCGCTGTGACGGAGTCGGGGTTGGCCTCGGTCGTCACCTCCGCACCGTCCGCCAGCCCGAACCGGTCGCGTATGCCGTGCAGCACCCTCACGAGGTCGGCCGCCGGGAGCATCGTCGGGGTCCCGCCACCGACGAACACGGTCTCGACCGGCTTCGCGCGCCGGCCGAGAACCCGCGCGGCGACGTCAAGCTCAGCCAGCGCCGCGTCGGCAAAGGTGTCGATGCTCGCACCCGGTGTCCGGCCGTCGCCGAGCTCGGTCAGCGTGTAGGTGTTGAAGTCGCAGTAGCCGCAGCGGACGGAGCAGAACGGGACGTGGAGGTATACCCCGAGTGGGCTCTCCGTCAGTGCCCCGAGTGCGGCAGGAGGGAGCCCACCCGACGGGGGGGCGGGCTCGCCGTCGGGCAGGGCACTGGGCATGCGGCAATTGTCTCAGGGCGAGGCGGACTCAGCCGCTGTGGGTGAGCACGCCGTGGCGTTCACGGGTGCGCAGCGCCCACCGCGACGCCGGGACGTTGAGCACGGCAGCCGCGAAGATCAGCGCGCCCATGACCAGCCAGCCCGGCCGGCCCCAGTCGATGCACAGGAGCGCCACGAGCGGTGGGGCGAGGATCGAGGCGAGCGAGAAGCTCATGCCCGCAAACCCCTGGTACTGGCCTTGACGCTCGCGTGGCGCCAACCCCATCTGGACGCCCCACTGACCACCGGAGCCGATCATCTCGCCGACGACATGCACCGCCGCGCCCGCCAGCAGAAGTGCCGTGGCGGCCCAGACCCCGAGCCCACCGGCGAAAGCGATGAGCGCGAAGCCGCCGAGGATCCAGGCACCGCCCAGCACCATGGTGCGAGCGGCTGCGGGGACGGTGCCGGCCCCCCGCGAGAGCCGGACCTGAAAGAGCGCCACCGCGATCGTGTTGACGAGGAGGGTGAGTGCGACGAGCGACTTCGGGGCACTCGTGTGGGTGGCGATCCAGAGAGGCATGGCGAGCTCGATGACGAAGAAGTGCATCGCGAAGACCCCGGTGAGGACGGAGACGACGACGAAGGGGGTATCGCGCAGGACCTGCATCCGGGACTCGCCGACCGCCCGCGCCGGCGCGGGGTCGAGGCGCGGCAGCCGGCCGAGGAGCACGGCGGTGGCGCCGAAAGTCACGGCGTTGAGGACGAAGACACCGAGGTACGCCCACGTCTGGTCCATCCAGAGCGCGAGCCCGCCGAGCGCCGCGCCCATCGAGATCCCGACGTTGGTCACGGCGCGCAGGTAGGCCTTGAACTGGACGCCGCGGCCACCCTCGGCGACCCGGGCGATGATCCCGTTGCGGACGGCGCTCGCCCCCCGGTCGAAGAACGCCTCGACACCCAGGACGACACTCAGCAGCACCACGTTGTGGGTCAGCAGCAGGCCGAGAGTGGCCACGCCCGCGCCCAGCGTGAGCCAGCGCAGGACGCCGCGCGGACCACGGACGTCTCCGAGGTGCCCGAGGGGCACCTGGACGAGCAGCCCGACCAGGGCGGCCACGGACAGGGCCGTTCCCACCTGGGTCGCCGACAGGCCGACGACGTGGGTGAAGTACAGCGCGAAGGTCGTCGTCAGGGCGCCGTTGCCGAGGGTGTTGACGAGGGTGGCGACGGCGAGCACACGAAGGTTGGGGTCGACCGGCACCCCGCGGAGGGTCAGGCGCTCACTCGTGCCGGCGTCAGGCTGCGCCATCCCGTCCCCTTTCACAGTGATATATCTTGATGTCAAGATATATCACTGTGGATCGTCTGCCTGGTGCGACGGACCGCCTGGTGCGACGGACCGGACCGCGTCTGGTCGCCGTTCGGAGGGTCAGGTGCGCGCACTCTCCGGACCTCGCTCCGGAACACGGTCCGGGCAGCCGCCCGGCGAAGCCGGGTGGGGCAGGCTAGTGTCGGATGGGTGAGCACCCCCGCCTGGATCGAGCTCGACGGCGTGGTGAACATGCGCGACGTCGGCGGCTTGCCCACGGTCGACGGGGGCCACATCTTCTCCGGCCGGTTGATTCGCTCCGACAACCTCCAAGACCTTCCACCCGAGTCCGTGGAACATCTGGTCGAGGATCTGGGGGTGACGGACGTCGTCGACCTGCGAACCCTGGTGGAGGTCGCCAAGGAGGGCGAGGGCCCCCTGACATCTCGCTCCGAAGTCCGGATCCACCACTTCACGCTCTATCCCGAGGACTCGCAGGAGTCCGGGATCCCGCCGGGTGAGCGCGAGCTGCCGTGGGTCGGGGACCCCGGCGACGTGGACGGCGACGGGCGCGACGCAGCCGCCGCACCTCCCGACCACGACGACTACTGGTCCGGGCACTACCTCAGCTACCTCGCCCAGCGCCCGGACTCGGTCGTCGCGGCCCTGCGCGCAATCGCGGACAGCCCCGGCACGGTCATCGTCCACTGCGCGGCCGGCAAGGACAGGACCGGCACCGTTGTCGGGCTCGCTCTCCATCTGGCGGGCGCCACGGACGAGGCAGTCATGGCCGATTTCGAAGCGTCCGCCGAACGCGTCCCGAGGATCCTCGAGCGCCTGCAGCGGCGCCCGTCCTATGCCGTCAACCTCTCGGGCAAGATGGTCGACCAACAGTCCCCGCGAGCGGACACCATGCGCCAGCTGCTCACCGTGCTCGACACCCGGTTCGGCGGGCTCGAGTCATGGCTCGCGGCCCAGGGCTGGACCGAGGAGGACACCGCCCGCCTGCGGGCCAAGTTGCGCGACTGACAAACGGCGTCGGCCTGGCCCACGTGGAAGCCGTCCGTCGGGCCGAACCGCGCACGCATGCCGGTCGGCCGCCTCAGCCGGCGTACGTCCCGAAGCTCCAGCGGTTGCCCTCCGGGTCGCGGACGCTGAACCCCCGCGAGCCGTAGTCCGTCTCCTCCATCTCGCGGATGATCTCGCCGCCGAGCTCCCTGGCTCGGGCATACACCGCATCCGGGTCGTCGGTCACGACGTAACAGGACCCCGACCCGGGCGGCACCGCAAACATCGTGTCGCTCTTGTCGGCGCTCGAGACCATGACCCGACCGCCTTCCGGCCAGAGCATCTCGCTGTGGATCACCGTGCTCTCGTCGTCACCGGTGACCAGGATGCCTTCGTCGAACCCGAGGGCGGCGAGCCAGCGGCGGGCAGCGAGGGCGTCGGCGTAGGTGGCCCCCGGCCAGAGGTTGTGATCGGTGCGGGTCGGGGCAGCGCTCGGAGTCACGTGTTCGTTCGCATTCGTCGTCATGACATCAGCCTGTCGCGAAAAGGACCTCGTCGTCTTGAACATTTGCGAGCACATCGTCGACGAGCCAGCGTGCTGGCGTCACCCCGGCGATCGCCCGCCACTCACGCGTGAGGTGCGCCTGGTCGGCGTAGCCGCAGGTCGCGGCGATCTCGGCGACCCTCCGACCGGGCCGCACGAGCCGGCTCGAGCGCTCGAAGCGCATGACGCGGGCGACCGTCTTCGGGCCCAGACCGTACTCGCCGCGGAACCGCTCCCCCAGGTGTCTGGTCGACCACCCGACGTGATCGGCCACGTGGGCGATCGGCACCGCTCCGTGCCAGCGGGACAGCACCCGCCAGGCCTCGACGAGCTCGGGTCGCGCCTCGGAGTGGACGGCGCCATCGGCCCGCTCGAGACGGCGTTCGAAAAGGGACACCACCAGGCCCAGCCGCTCGACCCACGTCCCCAGGCCGTGGAGCCGCTCGCGCAGCAGAGCACCATCGCTCCCGAGGAGGTCCTCGAGGTCGACGACCTGCGAGGTCAGCTCGCGCGGCGGGACTCCGAGCAGGGCCCGGGCGCCGCGGGGCGTCAGCGAGAGCTGGATGCCGTGCTGGCTGCCGTCGTGGTGGATCAACGCGGGCTCGGCGTGGAGCCCCCCGACGAGGGAGCCCATGGCCACTGGGCCCGAGCCGCCAGGTCCGGTGATCACGAGCGGGTCGCCCAGGCTGATCACCACCGTCAGGCTCCGCGAGGGGAGCCCGACATGGGTCCCGGCGGGGAGCCCCTCCAGGCGGTAGCCGTGCACACCCCCGACGAACGGCGCCAACGGCGCCGACACCGAGCCGACCGCGTGGTCCTGCATCAACCCAGAGTAGTCACCCCCGGTGACACGGGGCGCCGGGGTGAGCACCCGGCATACCGAAGAGGTATGCCGTCCAGCCGGCCCTTACTTCCTGGCCTTCTCCCCGTCGTTCGAGAGGGCGGCGATGAAGGCCTCCTGAGGGACCTCGACGCGACCGACCATCTTCATCCGCTTCTTGCCCTCCTTCTGCTTCTCGAGGAGCTTGCGCTTGCGGGTGATGTCACCGCCGTAGCACTTGGCGAGAACGTCCTTGCGGATGGCGCGGATCGTCTCCCGGGCGATGATCCGCGCGCCGATGGCCGCCTGGATGGGCACCTCGAACTGCTGGCGAGGAATGAGCTCACGGAGCTTGGCGGCCATCTGCACGCCGTAGGCATAGGCCTTGTCCTTGTGGACGATCGAGCTGAAGGCGTCGACCTGCTCGCCCTGCAGGAGGATGTCGACGCGGACGAGGTCGCCCACCTGGTCGCCGTCGGGCTCGTAGTCGAGGGAGGCGTAGCCGCGGGTGCGCGACTTCAGCTGGTCGAAGAAGTCGAAGACGATCTCGGCGAGCGGCAGGGTGTAGCGCATCTCGACGCGTTCCGCGGAGAGGTAGTCCATGCCACGCAACGAGCCACGGCGCTGCTGGCACAGCTCCATGATGGCGCCGATGAACTCGCTCGGCGCGAGGATCGTCGCCCGGACGATCGGCTCCCGGACCTCGACGATCTTGCCGTCGGGGTACTCGCTGGGGTTCGTCACCTGGATGTGCTTGTTGCCCTCGAGGGTGACGTCGTAGACGACGTTGGGCAACGTGGCGATGAGGTCGAGGTCGAACTCGCGCTCGAGCCGTTCTCTGATGATCTCGAGGTGGAGCATCCCGAGGAAGCCGACGCGGAAGCCGAACCCCAAAGCGACCGACGTCTCCGGCTCGTAGACGAGCGCGGCGTCGTTGAGCTTGAGCCGGTCGAGGGCGTCGCGCAGGTTCGGGTAGTCGGAGCCGTCGATGGGATAAAGGCCCGAGAAGACCATCGGCCTGGGGTCGCGGTAGCCGCTGAGCGCGACCGTCGCCGGCTTGGACGCGTTGGTCACCGTGTCGCCGACCCGGGACTGCCGCACGTCCTTGACCCCGGTGATGAGGTAGCCGACCTCACCCACGCCGAGGCCCTTGGACGGCACGGGTTCCGGGGAGCTGACTCCGATCTCGAGCAGCTCGTGCGTCGCCCGCGTCGACATCATCGCGATCTTCTCGCGCGGGTTGAGGTTGCCGTCGATGACGCGCACGTAGGTCACCACGCCCCGGTAGGTGTCGTAGACGGAGTCGAAGATCATCGCGCGCGCCGGGGCGTCCGGGTCGCCGGCCGGTCCGGGGATCTGGGCGACGATCTGGTCCAGCAGAGGCTCGACGCCGGCACCGGTCTTGCCCGACACCCGCAGGCAGTCCTCCGGCTCGCAGCCGATGAGCCGCGCCAGCTCCTCGGCGTACTTCTCGGGCTGGGCCGCGGGCAGGTCGATCTTGTTGAGCACCGGGATGATCGCCAGGTCGTTCTCCATGGCGAGGTAGAGGTTGGCCAGGGTCTGCGCCTCGATCCCCTGGGCGGCGTCGACGAGCAGGACCGCGCCCTCGGCCGCTGCGAGCGACCGCGACACCTCATAGGTGAAGTCGACGTGGCCCGGGGTGTCGATCATGTTCAGGGCGTAGGTGACCGACGTCCCGGCGGGGTCGTCGAGCGCCCATGGCATCCGGACCGCCTGGCTCTTGATGGTGATCCCGCGTTCGCGCTCGATGTCCATCCGGTCGAGGTACTGGGCGCGCATCGCGCGGGGGTCCACGACCCCGGTGAGCTGCAGCATCCGGTCGGCCAACGTCGACTTGCCGTGGTCGATGTGCGCGATGATGCAGAAGTTCCGGATGAGGTCCGGCGGCGTCGCGTGGGGCGGCAACGCGGTGCGGGCCATGGGTGACACGGTGGGGCGAACCTCGCGCTCGTGGGTCGGGGAGATCGATCGGCCAAGTGTCCCACGGCGAGGTGATCGGCGATGCACGCCCGCCCCTGCCGACGCTTGGCCGACGGTGCCTCTGTGCTGTCCCGGCGAGTGCCACTCGCTCAGCTCCCGGTCGCTCCGTCGATGCCTTCCCGGAGGAGGTCGGCGTGGCCGTTGTGCTGGGCGTACTCGGCGACCATCTTGACCAGGACACCGCGCAGCGAGATCGGCTGGCCGTCCCGGATCCGGGTGCCGGTCGCCTCCAGCGACGCGGTGGCGGCGACGATCTGTCGTGACCGCTCGCACTCGCGACGCCACCCGGCAAAGGCCGCGTCGACGTCGCCGTCCAGGCGCTCGAAGTCCTGATCCGGGTCGTCGTCGGAGTAGTAGAGCATGGGGACGTCGTCGCCGGCGAAGTTCAGCTGGAACCACCAGCGCTCGACCCCGGTGAGGTGGCGCAGGAGGCCATGGAGGGTCAGCGTGGAGGGGGGCATGCTCCGCTCGGACAGCCGCGCCGGGTCGACCCCGGTGCACTTCAGCTCGAAGGTCGCCCGGTGCCAGTCCAGGTATGCCGTGAGCATGCTCCGCTCGTCGCCGACCTGGGGCAGGGGTGGCCGGGTGTCCTCGGCCCACCTCGGGCTGTAGCTCTCCTCGGGGATGACTGGCTTCACGTTCATGCGGTCACCTTGTCACTGCGGACCGACAGGGTCCCTGCCCTCCCTCTTGCGTCCGAACCACCGGTCGACCGGACCGGCGACCGTTCGGACGCACCGCCGTTCGGACCCGCCGTCGTCGGAAAGCCCGGTCAGCGTGGCGCCACGGGAAGCACACGCGGGCCCCGGATCGTCGTCGACGGTCGCCTGACCACCCGTCCCGCCTGCCGCAGCCCCGGCATACGCTCGGCCAACGCGGCGAAGGCGATCGTCGCCTCCAGCCGGGCCAACGGGGCACCGAGGCAGTAGTGGATGCCGCTCGAGAAGGAGAGGTGGTCCGCTTCCGCAACCCGAGTGATGTCGAATCGCTCTGGATCGGTGAACGTCTCCGGATCACGGTTCGCGGCGCCGAGAAGCGTCACGACCCACTGGTTGCGCCGCACGGGCACTCCACCGATCTCAGTGTCCTCGAAGGAGACCCGCGCGGTCTCCTGCACCGCCGAGTCGTAACGGAGCACCTCCTCGACGGCCTGCCCCGCGAGCGAGGGCTGGTCGCACAGCACCCTCCACTGCTCGGGGTTGCGCAACAGGGCGAGGGCGCCGTTGCCGATGAGGTTGACCGTGGTCTCGAACCCGGCGATGAGCAGCAGCGAGCACATCGGCACGAGCTCGTGCGATGCGATCCGGTCTCCGCGCGCCCCGACGAGGGCGCTGATGAGGTCGTCACGCGGCTCGCGCTCCCGCAGGGCTAACAAGGAGTCGAAGATCGCCTCGAGCTCGACGTTGGCCCGGATGACCTCCCGAGCGTGCGAGAGCGAGGTCAAGCCGTCGAGGGCGCTGCCCAGCGCTGCTCCGTAACGCTGGAACGCGGCGACGTCGGCGTCCGGCACCCCCATCATCTCGGTGATCACGGCGATCGGCAGCGGTGCGGCGAAGTCGGCGACGAGGTCGAGCTGCTCATGCTGCTGCGCGGCGTCGAGCAGCTCGTGGACGGTCTTCTCGATCTTCGTCGCGTAGGTCGCCATCATCCTCGGGCTGAACGCGGGTCCGGCGAGCCGACGCAACCGACCGTGATCCGGCGGGTTGAGGCCGAGGAAGGACAGGTCGAACTCCGCGTGACCACCGTCGCGGTGCACGGCATCGGGCTCGGCCACACCGAAGCTGCGGCTGCGCAGGACCTGGTTGCAGAAGGCATGGCTCGTCGTGGCCTAGTCCCCGAACCTGGTCAGCTGCATCGGCCCCTTGCCCCGCATCCGCTCGTAGATGGGGTAGGGGTCCCGGCGACCGTCCCTAAGCCGGAGGCGAGCGAGGTCGTCGCCCCGGAACCGACCGGCATACCACCGGTTGTAGCGTTCGCGCCACAGGGCACCGCTGAAGCCGGCGGCCCGGCGGACCCCGGTGAGACGACTCACGGCCGGCTCTCGCCGTCGGCGTTCATGGATCGACGGTACGCGCTCTCCGGCGCCTCAGCCGGAGCTGGGGCGGCGTCGCTGCAGCACGACGGAGACCAGAGCGACTCCTACGCCGAGCACGCCGAGCGGGGCACCCACCCGGCGGGGCCACTCGTAGCCGAGCCCGGCTGCAGGACGATACTGCCCAGCCACGCCCCGAGCGCGTTGGCGATGTCGAGGGTCGAGTGGTTGAGGGCGGCGGCGAGCGACTGGCCCTCGTGGGCGACGTCCATGAGCCGCGTCTGGAGGATGGGTACGAGGATGGACGGCAGGAAACCGAGGACGAACACCATGACGATGGCCGGGGGCCTCAGGTGGACGAGAAGCCCGGACACCGCGAGCATGAGCGCGATGAGGGCCAGTGCGAAGACGATCGCGCATGATGCCCAGGGACGCCACCCGGCCCGACACGACCATCCCCGAGACCATGCCGGTGCCGAGGACGACGCGGACGAACGAGGTGGAGAACCCGGCCAGGTCGGTCATGGTCGGCGCGATGTAGGCGTAGGTCGCGAGGCCGACCCGGTCGTCACCAGCGGCTTCACCGACTCGTATGCCGGCTCCGCGCGGTGCGCGGACGGGTCGAGGATCTGCGTCAAGGCCGGTGGTTCGGACATGC
>JAABUN010006906.1_pt1 | contig 12717 bp, 20 predicted proteins | sample 5559311 | NCBI WGS metagenome assembly JAABUN01 (sample SAMN10711877, study PRJNA513370) | rock metagenome | isolation source: Antarctica rocks | place: Antarctica: Victoria Land, Siegfried Peak sud | reverse complement strand
GCTTCCCGAGCAACTTCGAGTTGCGCAAAATCCTCCAGGAGCGCATCCCGGAGTTGACCAAAGACGACCCGATCTTCGAGCACTTCCCGGTCACCGCCGGGAAGTATTTCCGGGTCGAGTGGGAGCAGCAGGACAACTTCACCGGCCTGCAGCAACTCCGCGGCCTGAACGGCCAGCCGGTCCGGGTCGGCCCGATCGGGTCGAAGCGGATGGCGATGGAACCGGGCGTCTACGGCGAGGTGTCGCAGATCGACGAGGCCGTCATGACGGCCAAGCGGCAGATGGCGACGATGGGCGAGCCGGTCGACGTGACCGACGAAATCAGCATCCGCACCCAGCACCTGCAGGGCCGCGAGATCGACCGGATGCGGCAGGTCCTTTGGTCGGTGGCCACGACCGGCACGTTCCTGGTGCTGAACCGGGACGGGACGGTCATGTACACCGACCGCTTTCCGATCGCGACCGTGGCGGCCGCGGTACCGTGGTCGAACTTGACGCTCGCCACCCCGTTTTCGGACATCCGGGACATCGCGATCCTGAACCTGGGAACCAGCGTTTCGTTCGGCAGCGACGCCCGGTTCTACGTCTCCCGGCCGAAAATCAACCAGCTGCTCAAAAACGTCAACCCGAACGACTACGGCCGCATCCGCGGCCAGTACGGGGTGACGCTGAGCACGCTCTCGGACATCAACAAGTTCCTGCAAGACGACGGCCTGCCCCAGATCGTCGGGTACGACGGCAACTACCTGGACGAGGCCACGGGCCTGCCGGTCCGGCTGATGCCGGCCGACCGCGGCGTCCTGATCGGCAAGCGGACGACGGGCGAGCCGATCGGGGCGTACCAGGTCTGCCGGAACGCGGTCAACCTCACGCCCGACGGCGACTCCGACAGCGAAGGCGGGAGCTACACGATCGTCAAAGTCCGGGACGAGGTGCCGCCGACGATCGAGGTCCACCAGGGCCACAACGGCGGCCCGGAACTCGACTTCCCGAGCGCACTCAAAATCTTGCTCTGCTAGGCCCGCCGGCCGACCAGCCCCCCCCCCACCGTCCGGAGTCGAACGTGTACCGCGTCAAAATCGAGATCGCGGGCCAGGCCCACGAGGTCGGCTCGCTCCACCCGCCGGACGCCTTTCCCGGCTGCGACCTGGCCTACCTGCGCAACGCGGGCGCGGTCGAATGGGCGGCCACCCTGCAGCAGCCCGACCCGCCGCCCGACCCGCCGATCTTCCCGCCGGCCCCGCCGGCGGTGGTGGTCATGAACGCCGCGTTCGACCCGGCCGGCGACCCCGCGGCGAGAGAGAAGGTCGCGGTCATCAAGGCCGAGGCCGAGGCGAGGCTCGCGGCCGCGGCCGACAAGGCCGAGGCCGAGCGGAAACTGGCGGCCGACAAGGGCAAGCGGTGATGGCCGCCAGCCTCGCCGACGTGCGGGTCCGCGTCGCCGACACGCTCGGCAAAAGCCCGGACGACCTGGAGGAGCGGTGGGCGGCCCACGCCGCCGCGGCCTTCGCCGACGCCCAGGCGGCGGTATTCGGGGCGCTCCTGGCCCGCGGGTACACGGCCGGCCAGGTCGGCCAGTTCGACCGACTTCCGGAACTCATTTTGGACCAGGCCACCTGGTACGCGCTCACCCGGGGGGCGGCCCTCGCCGGGTACGACGTGAAGGCGTGGGACGGGCTGGACCGGCGCAAGGAATTGGCCGGCATGCCGGTCACAACCGGCGGCGGGCAGGTGTTGCTGACGCCGGCGGGCGTGGCCGGGGCCGGCGGGGCCGGGCTGGCCGGCGGGTCGTTCGACGGCTCCAAGGACCGGTTCTCGCTCTCGGATGCGTTCTGACATGGCCTACGCGGACGACCTGTTGGCGGCCGTTGGTGCCGCGGTGGAGACGGCCGCCGGGGTGCGGGCCTTCGTCCGGACCTACCCCGACTCGACCTTGGGCGACCCGGCGGGCCACGCCGTCGTGGCCCTGACGGCCGAGCGGTTCGAGCCGGCCACGGGCGAAGCGGACTGGGCCTGGTGGGGGTACTACACGGTCGGCGTGACGCTCCTGAGGCCCCGGGCCGGGGCGGCCACCCCGATCGACCCGGCCGAGTGGCAGGCCCGGCGGACGTTAGCCCGGCAGGCGTGCCTCGACTTCCGGGCGCTGGGCCTGGCGTGGCTCGACGACGCGGACTACGCCCCGGGGAAGACGGCAGCGCCCGGGACGGACCCGGCCCGGCGGGGCGGCCCGCCCCAGTTCGACAGTGCGTCCTTCGCGGTCACCTACCGCACCCGCGAACCCCGCCACGAGGCCCCGACATGACCGACACGCCGACCGCGGCCCCGACCCCCGCCCGACCGCCAGGCATCAAGCTGTTCATCTGCCAGGTGGCGGGCCGGTCGCCCGTGCCCATCCAGGCCGCCGACCGCGAGTCCGCCGCGGCCGCCTACCGCCGGTTGTTCGCCGTGGCGGACGACGCCGAAGTCACGATTACCGGGGGTGGCCAGTGAGCACGAGCGGCAAGTACCTTCAAGGAAGGTTTGGAACGACGCCAGCCTCGGCGGGGTGGCCGGCCAACGGCAACCCGGCCGGCGTCCGCATCAAGGGCCTGTCCGAGTGGTCCTGCGACGACAGCGCGGCCGAACTCGACGGGACCGACAGCGAGTCGGCCGGGTACGAGAACCCGGACGCCGGCATCTCGTCCTGTACGGTGACGATCGCGCTGGTCGTCAACGCCGACGAGGTCACCTATCCCGGCGCGGCCCGCGGGGCGCTGGTGACCGACCTGCTCCTGTTTTCGAATGGGTTCAACGCCAAGGCCGACTACGACATCCCGCTCGGCGTCGTGCTGCGGGCGAGTCCGGCCGTGCAGGTGAAGGGGCAAATCCGGCAATCGGTCACCATCAAGGCCAAGGGCCGCTACGCCGGGTCGCTCGAACTCGACGCCGGGGCCGCCGGCCCGCGCCGCATCAACCCCGCCACCTGGACCAACCCGGACGCCTAACAATGGCCGCCGCCGACGCCCCGGCCGACCCCGGCCCCCGGCCCCCGGACCTGGACGACCTGATCCCGACCCTCGGCGGCACGCCGTTCGTCCACCCGGCGACCGGGGCCGAGTTCCAAATCCGGGACTTCAGCCTCATCGACCGGGCCAAGTATGTAAGACGATTGAAGGACCGGGCACACGCCGAAGTCCAGAACGCGGACGTGCCCGACATCGTCCGGGGCGTGTTGGCTGCGGCGCTGCAGCGGGAGATGGCCGCCGGCGTCTACGACTGGGCGGGCGAGGTCCACCTGACCAGTCTGAGTCAGCCGAGCATGTTCGCCTACGGCCTGTACCTGTCGGCCGGGGCCGACGACGCGGTATTGAGTGAGGCCGCCGCGGTCGCCCTCTGCGAGAACCGCAAGTACGAGCTGCTGGCGGCGGTCGCGGCCGCGGTGCAGGAGGCGATGACCGACCCCCCTACGTCGGCCCGGGCGGGTACTTCCCGACCTGGGCACACGTCTACTGGTGGCTCCGCTGGGACCGGGGCGTCCCGCAAAAAGAAGCGGAAGCGGTGACGGCGGCGACGCTCGCGGCCGTCTACCTATACCCGCGGGACGACCGGGGGAACGTGGACCTGTCGGCCGCCGGTTCGGCCCACGCCGTTCCCGGGCCGAGGGAACAAATCCGCCGGCGGCTTGAGCGGCTCGGCATCACGGACCCCGCGGTCGTCGACGCCGAGTTCGCCAAGTGGGAGCGGGAGCTAACGTCATGATCGCCGCCCTCAACGCCGTCGCTCGTGCCGCCCGCGCCGCCCGCGCCGTGGCCCAGGCTGCCACGGCCGCGCGGGCCGTCGCCCAGGCCAACGCCGCGGCCCAGGCCGTCGGGGCCGCCCAGAAGAAGCGGAACTACGACCGCGCCGGCCCGGCCGGCCGCGCCCGGATGGACCAGGCCGACCAGGACAAAGAAGACGACGAACAGACCGCCGCCGGGGCGAAAAAGGGTGTCGGCTCGGGGGCCGCTGCCGGGGCCGCGGTCGGCGGGGTGGCCGGCGCGGTCGTGGGCGCGGGCGTCGAGGCGTTCGGCAAGATCAAGGACTACGGCGTCCAGATGTTCGCCCAGGTGGCGACCAAGGTTCTCAGCTATTTCGACCCCATGAGGCTGATCGGCGCGGCACTGGTCGCCCAGTCGGGCGGGTCGCAGCAGGCCGACAAGGCGTTCGGCCTCCTGGCCAACACGGTCGGGTCGGTCCTGATGCCGGTCTTTCTGACGATCGGGGCCGTCCTGCTGACGGTCGCGGGCCGCATTCAGGGGCCATTGTTGGAGGCCGTGGACGACCTGATGGAGTACGGCTTCGAGCACCTCGAAGACGCGGCCGACGCCACCGCCACGGCCCTCACGCACCTGCGACTCATGGCGATGATCGCGGCCGAAGTGATGCGGCGGATCACCGGCGGGAAAGACGAAAGCACGGAAAGCCGTCTGCTCTCGGGTCCGATCACCCGCGGGCCGGACGGCAAGCTCCGGGCAGGCCAGCGGGTCCGCACGAAGCGGGCGGCGGGCGGAAAGACGCCCGCCGCCGGCAAGCCCGGTGAGCCGGGCAAGGGCGGCGAGGGCGGCCGGGCCGGACAGGCCGGCGAGTCCGGTCGGGGCGGGGACGGCGGGCCGGCCGGTAAACCCGGCGATCCCGGCAAGGGCGGCGAGGGCGGTCGGGCCGCCGGGCCGCCGGAGAAGTGGAACGCCCGGGAGGGGATGGGCGACGAACTGCGGGACAACCTCCACAAGATGCTCCTCGCCTACCGCCAGGGCAACACGCCCCCGGCCCGCGACACGAATCTGCTCGACCTGAACAAAAACCTCCAGTTGGCCGCGCTTAACCAGAATCCGATCGAGGTTGAGAACCAGAAGCTCATGCAACAGCTCTTGGGCCGGGTCGACCAGTACCTGGCCCGGCTGGACGCCCCCCGGCCGAAGAGCGGGGGGATGTAGTGCCCCCGCTCGCCCGCCCGATCCTGTCGAAGCTCGCCGAACGCGGCGTCAAGGACGGCAGCAGTCAGACCGCAACGCTCGGCCTGGCCGAGGTCACCTGCCGCCGCAAGTTCACCTGCGCCTGGACCGAGTCGGCGGACGCGGCCAAGCACTTCCTCGGCTACGCCCGGATCGACCGGGACGCCGGCGGCGAGCCGGTCCGCCTGCGCCGCCTGCTGCCCGCCCCGCACCCCGACGACGCCGCCTTGGTGGCGACGGCCCTGACCGTCACCGCGAACTACCAGTGGCTAGCCGCCCGCGGGGCGAACGCGGCCGCCCCCGGGTCGCGGACGAACCGGCTGGCCGACCAGTCGGTCGGCAGCAGCTACAAAAAGCTCGACTTCGAGGTGCAGTACGAGCGGCCGATGTACGACTTGCGGGAGGACGCCGACACCTCCATCAACGAGGAGTACAAGCGGTACGTCGATTTCCTGGAACCCCGGCCGGCCACCGAGGTCCAGACCCTCCCCGGGCACACGCTGAGTTACGTCCTGGCCCCGGGGCAGGCGGCCCCGGCGGTGTTCACCTCGGGGTCGCCGCCGGCTACGGCCGCGTCCCTACCAATCCCCGGCACCGTCCCCCTGATCCAGACTCTCCGGGACATCCCGGTCGTCTGGAAGCGGCTCCCGGCCGACTTCTACAGCTTCTTCGACCCCGGCCCGGCCGTCCGGCGGCTGACCGGCGACCCGGCCGCGTCGCCGCCGGTCCGGCCCTACGTCGGCACCGTGAACAAGACCGCGTTCGGCCCGTACCCCGCCGGGTCGCTGTTGGTCCACGACTGGAAGCCGGTCCGCCGGCCGGCCCCGTTCGTCCAGTACGCGCCAGTCGAGGGCGGCGGCTACCGGTGGGTGAGTCCGGCCGTCGAATGGGACGTGGAGTACACGTTCCGCTACCGGCCGTCGCTCCACAACTTCGTCTTCCTGAACGACCTGCGGGCGAGCGGGTCGTCGGCCCCGCTCCGGGCCGGGTACTACTACGCCAGCCGGTCGAAGACGTACTACGCCCCCGGGTCGGTCCCGGACGGCGACAGCCTGTTCTGCGAGCGGGAGTTCCGCGACCTGTTCAAGGTGCAGGCGTGACAGGCCGGCAGCTTATTTCCGGTCTACTTTCACGCGGAGTCGGAAAGGCCTGCCGACGCCCGCAGGTCGCCCGGGCAAATCAAGATCGAACTCGCCGACATCATGTGGGATCGGAGCAAATAGTATGGTTTCCATTCGGCCGCGGCCCCCGCCGATTTGCCCCGGGCCGAACATCCCCGCCTGCAGCGCCATTTGATCGGCTACGGCATCGAATGCGTCGGTGGACGCCGGATACCGGTGCGACCCGTCGGGCAACGTAACCACCGGGGCCATCCGACCGAGCGCACGCCGCCAGCCCATGTAAATCGTTGGCGGACAGTCGGTAGACGTTTCCACCTTGATCATCAGGAGCATACGGTTGCCCTCGTCTTTCATGACAGACGCACCCGCGGACACGAACACGCCGTCTATGCCAACCGCTTCGTCAGGCCGTCCGCGGGTAGGCTCGGCCGGAGCGGCCGGCGTTTTGGCTGGCGGCCGGGGCACTGGGCTGGCCGGAATCTGGGGAGTAATTAGGGCGGGCGGATTTGACTGCGGCCGGCCGGCCCGCTTAAGAAGCATGACGGTGGCGACTGCGATGGCCCCCATCAAGGCCACGCCAGCGACGAAAGCTACGGCAATGAACTTCACGCTCACGCCGTGACGGCCAGGGGCCTCGTCGTCGTCCGATTCTCCGTCGCCATCAGGGGTGATAGGCGTAGGTGCAGGTCGGGAGGCACGCCGGGCCAATTTGGGCGGCTGTTCGTCGTCGCGGCTCATGGGGCACCCTGACGCGGTACGGGACCGGGTCAGGGTACGGCGCGGGGTGGAGCTAGGCCAAAATGACCCGCGAACGAGCAACGCGGACAGCACGGCCTCTCTTGCCCCGTAATGGGTCAGCGGCTGCATGGCACTTCGGACACAACCACACGACATCAAGCCAGAACTCCGGTTCGTATCCGCGGTGGTGGTGGGCCTGAATGCGGCCACTTTGGCATTTCCTACTCGAACACTGAGCAGGCCGCACAAGTCTCTTCATTCGCACCGCGTATGCAACAGCTTGTCGGGCGAGAGTCTGTTGACGTTTGACGGGGTCGGGCGGCTGCTTGACACCCCGACAACGGTAGCCGGGCCGTGTGGGACTACTGCCGGTCCCGGAAGCGGCCGGGCGGCGACGACGGGTCCGAGCCGGTCGTCACGGCCTCCCGCCTCGAACGCCGGCACCTGGACAAGTTCGACGGCCCGCTCGACCCGAAGGCGCTGCGGGCGCTCGCCGACAAGCGCATCCTGGCCCCCGACCCGGACGCCGGGGACGGCTGCTACCGCCTGGCGGATGCCGACGCCGCGGCGGCCGTGTTCCGCGAGGTCGAGCGGGGCAGCCCGTCGTGACAACAGACGGACGGCGGTGCGGTCTGTTACAACTTGGTAAGCCTCGGCGCGTGCCGAGGCCCGCGTGGCGCTCGTGAAGTTACACCGCCAGACGGCTCCCGTCGGACCCCTAAGTTCACGTCGTAGCTGCGATTGAAAGAATTACCTCTCGACTGACCCGTTCGGGCCGCCGACGATTACGGTTGCCTCCTGTCTGGTAAGAAATTCGCAGCGACCTTGCTAGACTCTGCAAAGATTATAGTGTACAGATATCCACCGACAATCCGCCGGACATACTGGAACCATCAAAGGATTGACCCATGTCTCAAGTACTTTGCAGTTCGACCGGTCCTGGGCTTCGTAATTCGGAAGTCGTTGCCAATGTCACCGACATGAACGGCCGCATCCACTCGATCCGCGTCGAAAAGGATTTCCTGACCTACAAGGATGGCGGCACCTACTTGCCCATCGGGATCGTTCAATTCGCGTCGGCGTCCGGGGCAGTTCTCATCGAGTTCTCCCACGAGCCGGAGACCGGGAAGAACCGCATCTGGGTCAATGAGGACCAACTCGACGTGAAAATTAAGGAGTGCGCCGCGTGATCCTCTCCGACCGCGAAATCCGGGCCGCTATCAGCCGGAGGGCGATTAGTCTCACCCCGGAACCCGGGCTAGAGTCGTGGTCGTCCACGGCCGTCGATTTGCAGCTCGCGGACGCGATCAGCGTCTGGAAGCGGCCGGCAGTCGCCGGGGTCCAAACCCCCGTAATGCCAGCCGACAGCGGCTATAACTACGGCGACCTCCAACGTGATTTCGGCGAGTCACTTACCCTTACCGCCGCCGGCTACGTGGTTACAAGCGGGTCGTTCCTCCTTGCTTGGACCGTCGAACGCATCAAGCTCCCCCACCGGTCTCGCGTGGCCGCCCGGGTGGAGGGGAAGAGTAGCCTCGCGAGACTCGGGCTTGGCGTCCACGTCACCGCGCCCACGATCCACGCCGGGTTCGGCTACAAGTCAGACGACGACGGGTTCCCGGGTAACCCCATCCAGTTGGAAATCTGGAACGTCGGCCCGCTCGACATCAAGATCGTTGCGGGCATGCCTATCTGCCAAATCATCTTCGAGACGGTGGATGGCACGCCCGAGAAGGGCTACGAAGGTCGGTTCGCCGTGCAAGGGCCGTCCCCGACAGGGAAATAGACCGCCACTTAATCGCCAGCTAATCCCCCGCATTTACCGCCCGCCGGCACGGCCGCCCGGTCCGCCGGTATCGGCACAGCGGGCACGAGTGGGCCGCGGGCACCATTGACGGGGGCGGCCCTGCCACCGGGGCCGGCGCGGGACTGCACCCCCGGCACGCCCGGACCCGGCCGCCGAACAACTCCCGGCTCCACGCCGGCACCACGTCCCCGCACCCGCCGCACCGGCACCGCCACGCCCCCGGCACGGACCCCGGGCCGAGTACTTCGAGCCGGCCGAACACGCGGCCCGTCAGGTCTACGCCCCGCATTGTCGGCCCTCCGCGACTACCCCTAGCGTAGTGGACAGGGGGCCAGTAGAACAACCGGGACGGTCGGCGGGCACACCTACGGGAGCATCCGATGAAGCGGGACATGGATTTGGTGCGGAAAATCGTGCTGGCCATCGAAGCGAGGGAAGATACCGAACCAACATTTGAACTTCCCGTCGAAGGTTACGACCGTGCGGTTGTCCGATATCACCTGATACTGATGCTCGAAGGCGGCTTGATTGAAGGCAGTTACACCCGTCTTTTTGAGGCCGACCTTTCCCCGATCGTAGTTTCACGCCTGTCGTGGGAGGGGTGCGAGTTCGCCGACGCGGCGCGCGATGACACCCTGTGGGCTAAGGCCAAGGCCACCATTAAGGACAAGGCCGGGTCCGCATCGCTCGCGGTGGTCAAGGAAGTCTTGCAAGGCTTGGTCAGGTCGACTCTCGGCCTGTGACCCCCGCCCCCGGGGCCGTCTCCCCTGTTGCTCGGGTGCCCTCCGGCTGACAGACGGGCCGTGGACCCGCAAGTCTTACGGGCGTCATCCCCACAGGAGGCCCACCCGTGCCGCTCGACTTCCCTGGGTTCGGCAACGCCGGCTCGTTCTCCGACTCGGCCGGGTCGGTCGTCATCCCCGACGACGCGGGCGCGTTCGCTGCGAAGGTCACGGCAGTTTCGGGGGTCAAGGTCGGGTTCCGGGAACAGCAGCAAGACCCCGCCACCGGCGTGTGGAGTGACGCCCCGCTCGGCCGCGTGGGCACCGCCGCCGACCCGACCGGGTACGCGGTGGCCGACCCGGACCAGGTGCCGGCGGTGGGTGACGTGCGGATGGTCCGGCGGCACCCGCAGCACGTCCACCTGTTCCAGGTGCTGCCGGGAGGTGCGGCCGGCGGGAGCGGGCTGGTGAACAGTTCGTCCAGCGTGTCCGGCATCGTCACGGCCTGGCAGATCAACGCGGACTGCACGATCACCGCGAGCCAAACGAAGACGCTGACCGCGACCATCACCGACGGCGTCATCACGCTGGGCCTGTCGTGACTACCACCATGCTGCCCGCCGCCGGCCCGCTGACGCTGCCGGCCGCGTGCGGGTGCTGCAATTGCATCTTGTGCGGCGCGCATTGCGTGGATGTTACCGTGATCGGCATGGCACTCATCCCCCGGACCGGGTGCGGGAGTCCGGGGTACGCGAGTGACGTGAACGGTACGCTCCGAATCGACGCCCAGGGCCGCGGCGATTTCAGCAGCGGCGACGGGTGCGTGACGAATCAACTCCGCGTGTTCCAGGACGACGTGTTCGCCTCTTGTTATGGGGCTAGTGGGCATGACACCCTGCAGTTCCGAGTCACCTGTATCCCCGGCGGGGCATGCACGGCGGCGGTCCGCCTGTCGTTCCACACCGGTACGTTGTCCGACCCGGCCGATTACCCGTGCAACTGGAAGTACGAGTGGACGGCCCCGATCACCGTCGCCCAGGCCGGCTGCCCCGACCTGGACTTCACGTTCCCGGACGACCCGGCGGCGAGTGAGGACGGGTTCGGGCCGGTCGGCAGCCACACACCGGCCCCGGCCATGCCGGGTGCCCGCGTGCGGATTCGCCTGCCGCAGCCGGTGACGCTCCGGTACACCGATTTCTGCCCCGGCTACGGCCCGTCCCCCGGCCCGGTGATGACGGCCGCCCCGCCCACGCTCTCGGACGCGGGGGACGAGCCGGGGCCGGCCGGGCGTAAGCCCCTGTGCCTCCACGTCGGGCCGAGGACGGAGTTCCGCCCCGGCTGCGGCGGCTGGAACTGCGAGCACGCCTGCCTGGCCGGCCACCCCGTCGCGGTCCCCGGCGGGGTCTGCCAAACGTGTGTCGATCACGCCGCCGACTAGGCCCCGGGCCGGCCCCCGGTCGACGCGCGCGAGTCGGCCGTCCGAGAAGCCGGCCGGGGGCTAGACGCCCTTCGAGACGACGCCGGCGAAGGCGACGACCAGCGACAGGACGAACAGGCCGGCCGACCAGGCGAGCGGGCCGGCCCGGTTGTCGATGGCCCGCTGCCGGAAGGCTAAAATCACACTCAGTCTGTTGTCGTCCAGGACGGCGGTGCGGGGCCAGAGGCCGTACCCGGCACACATGAGCGACGCGAATTGGAGTAACAGGACGACGGCCGCCGCCCAGAACGGCAGGACTTCGGCGCGGGCGACGACCAGGCCGCCGCCGATGAACGCCGTGTTCAGGGTGACGAGCCGACCCAGGGCTTCGGACAGGAGCGGGACCGTGTTGGCCGCCGCTTTCTGCCAGTATTCCGCAGCCGCCTGTTCCTTCGGCGTCAGGACGCCGGCGGTGATCACTTCGGAATCTTGACGTGCTTCAGGCATTTGGGGCACATCCACACGAAGTATTCGGGGCGCGGGTCGGTCGGCCGTTGGGTGCTCTGGTCACTGAACTTCACGACGTTCAAGTCGGCAATGCCCGGCGGCGGGGTAATCTCGGCCCCGCAGTAGGGGCACAAGAACGAGTCCATTGTGTGTTCCTTTGACCGGCCGGCCGGGGCCAGTGCAGCGGGGGAACACGGCCCGCCGCACGGCCCCGGCCTTCGACGGGAAGCTACTCCGCCGGCCGGCCACCGGATTATAGCCAAGGCGAGGCTACTTGTACTCGGCCCCGGCGGGCCGCCCCCGCCCGCCGGGCCGTCTCCCCGGGTAGAAGACCGACGACCGAGGACGTGCGCGCATGGAATCCGGACCGGCCACCGGCGACCTCAACGGCTTCGGTTGGGCCGGCCTCGTCGTCGGGTTCGTCGGCACCCTGGTCGGGGCCGGCGGCCTCATCGACCGGCTGCTCAAACGCCGCGACCAGGCCGCCGACGACCACCGGACCGAGACGGCTGAGCAGGGCCGCGCCCGCCGGGCGGGCGAGGTCGAAGACGACGAAAAGCTGTGGAAGCGGATGACCGAAACGATCGCCAAGCTGGACGGCCAGATCGACGATCTCCGCCGCGAAAATAAGGGCGACCGGACGGCGTGGAACCGGGAACGGGACGTGTTGGCCGAAGAAAGTCGGAAGTGCGAACAACTCCGGGTGGAAGTGATGGGCCGGATGTTACTCCTCGAAGACCTGTGCCGCCGCAAGGGGTGGGACGTGCCCGCGGCACCCGCGGCGTCCGGGTCGTGGCTGCACCAGGCCCTGCCGCCGGCCGATCCGAACAAGGGGGCGTGACGTGGCGAACGTGTTCGCGTGGCCCGTGTGGATCGACGGCCCGCCCCGGTGGGTTTTTTTCGCGCTGATCTGCTACGGGGTGTGGGCCAACCGGTCGTGGCACGCGGGCATCTGGAAGCGTCACGGCGAGACGCAGGCGGCGGCCGCCAAGAGCGCCCTCTACAGCCGGGCGACCGCCGACACGGCCGACCGGAACGAGTCCAAGATCGACGGCGTGGCCCAGTCGGTCGGCCGGGTGGCCCACACCCAGGCGGTCGTGGCCGAGAACCTGGCCGCGACCGCCGGCAACACCCCGGCCCACGCGATGCCCGCCGTCGGCGTCGTGACCCTGCCGGCCGAGCTGACGATCACCACCCGCGCCATCACCCCCGGAGACTGACCGTGCTCGCCGCCGCCCTGCTGGCCCTGTTCCTGACGCCGCCGCCGGCCGACCCGCCGCCGGTCCCCCTCTACGGGTTCGCGGTTGTCGCCGCGCCCGCCGAGGCTGGCGACCGGGTGGCGTTCACCGTCCACCCGACGCCCGTCCAGCGGATCGACCGCGGGGCCGAGACGATCTTTTCCGGCCCGCCCGGGGCGTTCTATTCGGTGTCGTGG
>JAABUN010006905.1_pt1 | contig 12719 bp, 20 predicted proteins | sample 5559311 | NCBI WGS metagenome assembly JAABUN01 (sample SAMN10711877, study PRJNA513370) | rock metagenome | isolation source: Antarctica rocks | place: Antarctica: Victoria Land, Siegfried Peak sud | reverse complement strand
GCCCTGAAGGGTTCACCTGCGTGGACGACCCGAGGGACGACTGCGACCCGGAGCGTGGGGGCAGGGACTGCGGTGGGATCTGCCGGCCAACGTGCGGCACCACCGTCTGCGGATCGGATGAGTTCTGCTGTAACGAGAGCTGCGGGATCTGTGCCCCGATCGGGGGCAGCTGCACCCAAGAGTTCTGTGGCTAGGACTGAGCACACCTCGCGAACAACAACAGGAGTACCACCACGACAACGGCCTCGGGCAGCACGCCCGAGGCCGTTCGTTTCCTCTCCCTGCCAAGAAGTCGACTATGGCCTCTGGGACTTCAAGCGTCGCGGGCACTGAGTACGTCTAGTCGCCCCACAGCCGCTTCCACCATGCCAGAACACCCGTAGGCCCCGGATCGCTCTCCTGGAGCAGCTGAGGCCTTTCAGCGTCGACGGTATTGGATTGCGGCGCGTTGTCCGACACCACATTGCCGGCCATCAACTGCTTGAGCTGCTCTTCCGCCTGGCGAGCCCGAATCTGCCACATGGTTGAAGCCTCGGTGAGCCGTTGTACCTGATCCTCGAGTGCGGCGATGTGAGAGACCAATGGTGCCAGGTCGATGGTCGGTTGGTCGGTCGCCTGAGTGGTCGCGTGGTTGGTTGGTCGACCAGATGGTCGGTCGGTCGCTGGTCGCTGGTTGGTCGCGACCATATCGACCAACCAACCGTTATTGGTCTTGATGCCGGTGAGCGTCCCCCGCTTGAGCCGTTGACGTACCGCATTGACCGTAATCTCCAACGCTGTCGCGGCTTCCTCCAACGTCCACAGGGGGGCATCAGGTGGTTGGTCGGTCGGCTCTTGGCCGGCGTGGTCGATTGGTTGGTCAGGAACGACCATGCCCTTGATTGTATGGTCGGCTGGTTGGTCGGTCATGGTCACGATGATAGCCGAAAGAAGCAGAGCGTCATATCCCATCAGGAGTTCTTTCGGGGCTATGTTGCCTGGCCCAGGGTCAGAATCGACGCGATATATGGTCACCGACAGAGAGAGACGACCCAAGCATGATGCTCAGGTCGTTTCCCCGCGTTCATTGCATTGTGGGGCATTCAGACGTGTCCTACAGCTCCCTACCTGCATCCCACGCGGCGATAACCGCGTCAAGTTCGACACCTGTGACCATCGTGGCCTCTTCGAGTTGCTCCACGGTGATGTACCCCGCCTCCATGCCATCCCGAATGCGCATCTGAGCCGGCATTCCAGCTGCCTCTATGATCTCTGCAATGCGCTCCAGGGCGATCCCCTCACGGATAGACTCGCGTCTGTGAGCCTCAATCTCCGCCATCCACGAAATGAGATCCTCACGTCGCATCTTCAGAATCTCGTCCACGGGACGCCCCGTGGATTTCGCCAACTTGCCGATGATGCGTGCGAGATCGTCTTCTCGCCCATGGTCACTTGCACTCATAATGATTCCCCTCTCCGCAGAGTGTTTCTCTTCGTGTGGCCGTCACGTCGATCGTGCAGTCGCCTCGCGCGCGCGCGGGGAGCGAACTACTGGAGCCCGTTCGTGATTCCCATCCCCAACATCACGCCCGCGCACCTGGAGACCGGACGCTAGCCGATCTGACCCATGATCGTGGCGAGCTTGGCCTCGTACGTCGCCCGCCAGTGGAGCTATGGCCAACGCCGTGAGTACATCTCGTCTGGTAGAACTCATGCCGGTATCTCCCATTCGACGTGAAGCATCTGCGATACCGTGCGAAACGCAGCGATCACCGAAGGATCCTCGTAGGTGACCTCTTCCCACGCTGTCTCATCAAACGGGTTCTTCACTCGAAAGACGGCCTTCGCATCGTCAATGCGAATATCGTAGTGCGGCCAGTACATGCAGGTCTTCTCCTTGTCCCAAAAGGTTCCCATGCCAATGAAATGAATCGGGTCTTGAGTGACCGGATGCGGGTCTACGCTCGATGGAAGCAGCGCAACGGCCGGCATGGCGACCAGCGTCTTCAAGACATCTCGTCTTGTGGGACTCATGACCCTGCCTCCTGGGGCTCGATCGCGCGCACGAGCGCGACATGCTCGCAGCGACGCCAGACGCGATAGCGATGACAGGTGCAGGTGTTCCAGCCCACCAGCTCACACTCACCGGGCCGGTCTGGTTGGCGGGCGATGTATTCGCCACCACTCGCTTCCAGCCACACGCCGGCGGAATTCGCGTGTCCGACAAGTCGCTCGTGGATCTCCCGATGCTCGGCCGCGATCCGATCGGAGAGGGCTTCGAAGCTGAGCAGGTGGTCGTAGATGGCGTCGTCAAGGGCCGTGTCGGCTTCGAAGGTGTCTGGAGCCGCGAGGGCCCGTTTCGGGAGCGCGACGGCGACCGTGGCGACGGCAAGGGACTTCAGGACGTCGCGTCGTGTTGGGGACATGGGTGTGTTCTCCTGCGGCGCTGACGAGTGCCAGCGCCATATTCCAAAACTTTTGGTTTTTTTGAAGAGAGGATCTAGAAGGCGATGAGAACCCGATACAGATTGCGGAGCTCGCCCAGGCTCATGCCCTCGAGATAGCTCGCTGTGCCGTCGCTCCAGGCGAACCGGACCTGGTTGGATCCGAACTCGAACGCGCGGGGCCTGCCGAGTATGTGGGCCGCATCGGCGAGCCCCATGACGGCGACGTCTGCGCGGTAGCCACTTCCGTACCTGTTGCCGCTGGCGTCTTCGGTGATGATCAGAATCGTGGGCATGATCGGTCTCCGTCCGGTGAGGTGTGAGGGGCCGGAGCCCCTCGGAGCGATCACGCCGCGATTGCCGCCGGCGTGGAATGGCCTTCCAGCCACTCTGTCCAGTAGGCGATCGCCCGGCGATACCCGAACGGCGCGTCGCACGTCATGTCGAGATCCGCATAGCGGGGATCCGGCTCGACCCAGAAGGAGCGGGAGCCGTCGCCGGTGTTCTCGATCCGGATCGTGATCGTGCCGTCCGTGACGATCGTGTGACCGCCCTGCACGGTGTCCTCGGTGGACGTGCCGCCGCTTCGCCCGTAACCGCCGCCGTTAACCTGTGTGGTGATCATGGTGCCCTCCTGGGCTTTGCCGGTCCGTCTGTAAACGGTGGCCGGCGGTGGAAGTAGGTGAGACGTCTGCTTGTCTCTATGTATCATTATATATCATATCGTTATACATTGCAAGACGTAGTACAATAGATCATAGCGGTACGAGATAGCTCACACTGGAGGACACATGAGCACAGAACAGGAATTTGTGACGGTCGAAGAGGCAGCCCAAAGGATCGGTGTACATGAGCAGACCGTTAGGCGATGGCTACGAAATGGACAGATGCTAGGGACGTTAATTACACGCCAGACTGGCTATCGGATTCCGAGAGCCGAAGTCGAGCGCGTGCTTGTGGAGGGATTGCGGGAGCCTGCCTTGGGAAAAGAACTAGCGGCCGCGTGAACGACCGCTAGTCGCAGACGTCCCACCTGTTACAGCAGGAGGGTCGCGTTCATTCTATCAAGAAGGCAATCATGTTTCTCCGATGGAAACGCTCACCACGAAAAGACAAGCACCATTGGGAACTACCAGTTTCTGGTGGTCGATTCATTAAAATCGTCGATCCTGAGTGGCTACGCTCGGCCGTGCTTGTCGAATGTATTCGCATCGATGGCAAACCACGCCAACGCACGATCAAGTATCTCGGGTCTATCCGGGAGCGCCGCCTCGATCTTGACGATCCGTACAGTATTTCTCATCGTGGCTATTTCTGGACTTCTGCCGATGCGAATCTCGACAGCCTGAGCCTTGCAGACAATGAGCGTGCTCGTATCGTCGAGGCGATCGAGGCTGTTGTCCCGCGCCCCAGCACAGAAGCCGTCACCCAAGCCCACCATGATCGTGAGGAACGCATCGCAAATGTATCTCGACTCATGACTGCACAGTAGCGTAGTGCCTACAAAGTGGTCACCGTGACCACTTTGTAGGCACTACAACAAGTGAATCAAAGGATGGTGAAGATGCCCACCAGGGGAACGGCAGCAAAAAAAGAAACCTGGGATGACTGGCTACCCGCCGATCGTCCGGGGGCGGATCGCTATCTAACGATCGACGAGTTGATTGGCGAACTTCAAGAGTTTGGCATACATGATGTCGAGCCAAGCGACATTCGATATTGGCAGATGCAAAACGTGCTGCCTTACCCCATCAAGCGGTGGCACGACGGCGCCACGCGGGCGCTTTACCCTCAAGACGCGACGCTCATCATATTTCGCCTTCGAGAGCTCCAGAAGCGGGGATACACCCTGCGCCAAATCACTGATCGCCTTCGCGCGTGGGCCGCCATCATGCACGATCCAGATCCGCACGGAATCGCCCCTGCGCTTATTGAGCTTGCCCAACGACAGGCGGAGCTCACCAGGCGACCTATTCGTTATGTTCAGATTCACTTCATTGATGAAGACGGATCTGAACAAGCCTACAGCTATGATGTCCCTCTTACGGATTCAACCAAATACTTGTATCCGGTCGGATAATGCGATATCATGCCCGCAGTGAACGTATATGCACACGGAGGAACGTCGCAATGGCCCCATTGGTGAGTACCGGCGAAGTCGCAAAAGAACTCGGGGTATCCGTGAGCTTCCTGCGCAAGTTGGAGCTCGTCGGAGCGTCACCGCCGGCGCAACGGATAGCCGGGCTCGATCGACGTGTCTATCGGCCAGAAGATGTTGAAGCACTACGGCAGGTAATTGCTGATCGACGCGCTGGAATATGTCACGCGGAGCCAGATGCCGCGTGACACAAAGCGAAATTCGCTCCTCGGGCCGGGAAGCCAAGAGCGAATTTCAAGGAGTCTTATCCATGAACACTATAGCACAAGCGAGGTACAGACCGGACGGGAAATGCGAATGCGGTTTCCCGTATTCTGCATATCTCATCTCGAACCTCAAAATCTACATCCCGGCCCACAGCCGAGAATATGCGCCTGAAACAAAGATCTGGATCATCGACCCCGATTACGCATCGCTCGCGATCCAGCTGATGCGCGGTGTCTACCCCGACACCATCCTGCGAGACGACCGCCACAAGAATAGTGGCTGGCGCTTCTCTAGGACCGAGCCGGTCGAGGATCCCAGTTTTGAAATCCTCTACGTGCTGCCGAATGCGCCTCGATGTGTGATCGATGCCGCATATCGAGCGTTGTCGAAAGAGATTCACCCTGACCGGGCACCTGAAGGTGAGCGATCACGGGCACATGAAGCGATGACCCGACTCAACGCAGCGTATCAAATCGTGCTGCGTGATCGGGTTGGCTCATGAGCGCAGCTGAAGCGAACGTGCCTCCCACGATGTCGTGTAATCCGGACAGAATCCCCGACGAACTCAAAACGCTCCCGCAATGGGTCGGGTGGCGTCTCGCCCAACGCGCCGATACCTTCAAACCCACGAAGATCCCGATCAACGCCAAGACGCTCAGGAAGGCAAGCAGTACCGACCCTCGCACCTGGGGATCATTTGCCCGCGCTGTCGCTGCATACAATCTCGGACAGGTTGATGGCATCGGATTCGTCCTTACTCGAGAGGATCCCTATATCGGGATCGATCGGGACGACATCGCCGGCGGCGATTCGTTTGGTTTTGATCCCCTTGTCGATCAGATGGATACCTACGCGGACGTTTCTCCCTCCGGCAAAGGGATCCACATCATTGGCAAAGGCAAGCTCCCGGGCGACGTCGGCAAGCATCCAAAAGGTTTGGGCATCTTTGAGCATTCGCGCTTTTTCACGATGACCGGGAACCTGCTTGGTGGGAAGGCTCGCCCGATACGGGACGTGCAACACGTCATCGACCAGCGGTGGGATGCATGGTTTCCGAAGAAGCCCGAAGCTCCACGGCATGCATCGCCGCCAGGTGCAAACGATCCATCCGATGATGAAGATGTTCTCAGCATCGCTCTCTCGGCGTCAAATGGGGCCAGATTCCGCGCGCTCTGGGACGGAGACACAGGTGCTTACGGCGGAGATACGTCAGCAGCTGACCTCTCGCTCATGAACCTGCTTCGCTTCTATACCCGTGGCGACGCCGGCCAGATGGAACGGCTCTTCTCACGATCCACTCTCGGACAACGTGACAAGTGGAAGGACCGTTCCGACTATCGAGAGCGCACGATCAACCGCGCATTGGACTCGGCGGAATACTACACACCGCCAGGAAAGTTTCGCGTGATGCCCGGTGGCCGATCAGAAGCACCACCACCACATGCGGAAAGGCCGTCTGAACCGGCGGCCAAACCTTCAGATTTTCCGCTCACTGATACTGGGAATGCCGAACGGCTTGTTGGTCGTCATGGACGAGATATTCGATACAACTACAGCCGTGGCGTCTGGCACGTCTGGACCGGTTCGCACTGGGGAGAAGACACCGCCGGGCAGATGGATCAGCTCGCCAAAGACACCGTGCGCTCCATTCCCCAGGAAGCAGTCGGCCTTGAAGGCGAAGCGTATACCCGCCGCCTGAAATGGGGCGCATCGTCGGAATCCGCAGGCAAGCGCGCGGCCATGATCGAGCTGGCGCGTTCCGAGCCAGGCATCCCCGTGCTTGCCGACGCGCTGGACGCGAACCCCTGGCTGCTCAACGTCGCCAACGGGACGCTCGATCTCCTCACGGGCGAACTACGACCACACGACCGCGCCGATCTCATCACACGCTGCCTGAGGACGCCGTACGACCGCGCCGCAGAATGCCCAACATTCCTGGGCTTTCTCGACCGCGTCTTCGCCGGGAACACCGAGCTCATCAGCTACGTGCAACGCATGATCGGGTACGCCTTGACCGGATCGATCCGCGAGCAAGCGATCTTCATCGCTCATGGGAATGGTTCGAACGGAAAATCCACACTGCTCAACGTCGTTTCGAACCTGCTTGGCGACTATGCCGTCCAGGCGGATACCGAGTCTTTCCTTGAACGCCAAGGAGACCGTATTCGGGAAGATGTCGCCGCGCTTGACGGCGCCCGGTTTGTATCCGCATCGGAAACCGCAGACGGCAAGCGGTTGTCCGAGGCGTTCGTCAAGAAGGCCACCGGTGGCGAGAAGCTGCGTGCTCGCCGGCTATTCGAGAACGGCTACACGTTTTTGCCAACGTGCAAGGTCTGGCTCAGCACCAATCACCGCCCACAAATCATTGGGACCGATCACGCCATCTGGCGACGGATCCGCCTCATTCCGTTCATGGTTACGATCCCCGACAACGAACGCGATCGCGATCTTCCGGCCAAGCTCGAGGCCGAGCTTCCCGGCATTCTGGCCTGGGCTGTCGAGGGGTGCCGGCAATGGCTTTCCATTGGAGAGCAACCGTCAACCGCTGTGATGCAGGCAACTGCGCAATACCGACGTGATTCAGATGCGCTCGCCAACTGGCTCGAGGATCGATGTGAGTTGAAAGCAGGAGCACGAGAGCAATCGCGAGAGCTTTACTCCGACTATGTCTCCTATTGCGATCGATCCGGAGAGGAAGCGCTCAAGCAACGCACTTTCGGAACTCGACTAACCGAACGTGGTTTCGGAGAAGCACGAACCGAATCCGCAAGGTTCCGCACTGGAATCCGGCTCATCAATCTGGAAAGACCGAACCAGGCAAGTTTCGATGACCAATCATGACGTAAATGACGTTAATGACGCAATTTCCTGCAACTACCCTAGAGAAACGTCTTTCGCGTATGTATCGGAACCTAACGTCATTTACGTCATTAACGTCATTTACGTCAGAAGGAGTGAAACAAGGTGACGACCCATGGACTCGGTGATGTGTGTACCTTGTGTACCTTTGTGTACCTTTCCCATCCCTTCGCGGGGAAAAGATGTTTTTAATAATATCCCTATAGGGCCAGAGGTACACCGAGGTACACAGAGGTACACATGCTGTGGCCGACCAGGAGGAAATCCATTCGACGTCTTCCACCACGACCCCAACCATCAAGCCGGATTTGATGATTTTAGGGACGCAAGGGACACAACTTCCGGCAACCTCCCTAAGGATAACGCTTTCGCGAAGGATGCAGAAACTAACGTCCCTTGTGTCCCTTGCGTCCCTAGGCACCCGGTAGAAACGCTCACCGGCGATGTGGGCGAAATGAGCGGATATCAGAGAGGAACAGCGCATGACGACCTATCAAGAACGAGCCGCGCATGCGGCCGATCTGCTCCAGAAGCATTACACCGCTTTGCAACCTCAGAAGCGTGATGAGCTCGCGGCCTTGCTCCGACTGCGCCGTGAGCACCCCGAGCAGTTCGATCGTCTGGGCGCGATGGCCCGGATGACGGTTGGCTTTTACGATCAGTCCCAGGAGGACGATGGTGATGATGACGCAGCCTGAGACCACGACACCGGAGTACGTCTTGCAGGCAGCGGAGGAGAAACTCCGCGAGCTTCGGCTTCGGATCGGTGCCGGTGACCCAACGGTGACGGCTGACGATCTCGATCGGGCGGAGCGGGTCGAACGCTATGCCCGTACGCGGATCGAGATGGCCGGCGTGGCCGCTGCCCGCGATCGGGAGGCTGATCGTCTGAAGCACATCGAGGACGTGCGCGCCCGGCTTCCGGCGGTCTTCGATCGTACCAAGCTCGACAAGGCGACCGAGCGCCTGGAGGCGGCACTGAGCGCCTTTAACTCAGAGGCGGCGAGTTTCAATGCCGAAGGCTGGGCCGTGCGGGACCAGCTCATCCGTGCCGGCGCCCTCCCGGCGGACGTGTCTGTGAGTCCGTCGCAGATTGAGGATCGCGGTGTCACCTACCGGCACGTCGATGCCCAGCTCGAGGTCGCCAGAGCGGCGCAGGCGTCCTTCCAGGAGCATTTCCCGCGACATCCGGTGCGATCGTTCCGGACAGAGGGGTAGGCATTCATGCCTCGTCTCTGTCTCGTGTGTAGCCATCCGCAGCGTGCGGAGATCGATCGCTGCCTGGTTGAGGGTGTGTCGTTTCGCATCGTATCGAAACGATATTCCGTCTCGGTTGCCTCGATCCAGCGGCACAACAAGGACCACGTGCCGACACACGTTGCGAAGGCCCAGGCTGCGCGCGAGGTGGCAGACGCGGATGACTTGCTCGCCCAGATCAAGGGGCTGCGCAATAAGGCGATCTCGCTCCTGAAGAAGGCGGAGGAGGCCGGCGACTACCGGACAGCACTGGCCGGGATCAAGGAGGCGCGCAACTGCATCGAGACGTTGTTGGAAATCGAGGGCAAGCTCGATCGGCGGGGTGTGGTGAACTTGACCGTCAGCGCGGATTGGGTCGAGATTCGCAGTGCGATTCTGGTTGCCCTCCACCCCTATCCAGATGCGGCCACCGCCGTCGCTGCGGCATTGATCCAGGCAGAAGGACGCAGTAGTCATGCTGCGGACTAAGGTGCCGCAGAGGGCGAGCATGAGTCTCGCTGATGACCTTGCTCTCGCTCTTGATCCCGTGATCTTCGCTCGCGCGGCTGGTGTAGAGCCCGACCCGTGGCAGGCCGATGTGCTGCGCTCACGGCACAAGCGCATGTTGCTGAACTGCTCCCGGCAGAGCGGCAAGTCCACGACCACGGCGCTTGTCGCCCTGCACGAGGCACTTTACGTGCCGGACTCGCTCGTGCTGCTGCTGAGCCCGTCACTGCGCCAGAGTGCCGAATTGTTTCGCACCCTGGCCGGACTCTACAACGCGACGGGTGCCACGGTCCCGCCGAAGGCGGAAAGCGCGCTCCGGATCGAACTTGAGAACGGAAGTCGTGTCATCAGCTTGCCGGCAAGCGAAGCAACAATCAGGGGATTTGCTGGCGTCGATCTGCTCGTGATCGATGAAGCCTCGCGGGTTCCCAATGCCCTCTATACCGCAGTGCGCCCCATGTTGGCGACGAGCGCGGGTCGACTCATGGCCCTCAGCACGCCATGGGGGCGGCGCGGCTGGTTCTGGGAAGCGTGGCGGTCGGCAGATGACTGGCATCGCAGCATGGTCAAGGCGATGGACTGCCCGCGCATCCCGGCTGCGTTTCTTGAGGAAGAGCGGCGGAACATGGGCGAATGGTTTTATGCGCAGGAATACGAATGTGCGTTCCTCGATGCCGAATCGGCGGCGTTCCGCTCGGAGGACATCGAGGCCGCATTCAGCGAGGAGGTTATGCAATGGCAGCTCTAAGACTCGATAGTGATTTTGTCCGCCAGGTCTCGCCGCCAATCGTCGTCGGGGTCGATATCGGCCAGCGCGTCGACCCGACCACGATCGTGGTCGTCGAAGCCTTCAAGATCGAGCGACCGGACCGCAAGCCCGACTTTCGGTTCGAAGTGCGCCACATGGAGCGGTTGGCGATTGGGACGCCGTACCCGGCTGTCGGCACGCGCATCGCTGAGGTCGTGACCACGCTTGAGGATCGACCGGTCGCGCTTCACCTGCAACCGCCCAAGCTGACGCTGGTGGTGGATGCGACCGGCGTCGGCCGGCCGGTGGTGGACATCCTCAGAGATGCACTGCATGGCAGCCGGTGCAAGCTGACCCCGGCCACGTTTACCCATGGCGACCGGCTTGACACCACGTCGCGGCAGGAATGGCGTGTCGGCAAGGCGTTTCTCGTGAGCCGCTTGCAGGCGCTCTTCCAGACGCAGCGGATCAAGCTACCGGCGAACCACCCGGAAGCGCAGGCGATGGCGAAGGAACTGGTCGACTACGAGCTGAAGATTGATCCGGACGGCCAGGATCGGTACGGCGCCTTCAAGGTGGGCACGCACGATGACCTGGTCACGGCGCTCGGCTTGGCGGTGCTGCGCGATCCGCCGGGACCACAGATATGGGGCACCTGAGCGGACGCGCAAGATGTCGCCCGGCGTCAGCTCACCGATGCACAGAAGGTCCGGCTCGGGGAAATGTTGGAGCCGAATATCGCCGACCGCGTCGAAAAGCGACGACTCGCGAATCTGAAGCAAGGAACGGTCTCCCGAGGTGGACATGTGTCCACCTCGGGAGACAGACATCTGTTCTGTGGCCTGACGGAATCCGTCAGGCCAGCATCTTACACACGCGGGGAACAGACGGTTTCTGGATAATCCGCAAATTGCGGAAAGTGTCTCATGAAGCCGATCGTCGTCCAAGATATGAGACGTTAATTTCGAGACGAGTTCTGAGGCGAGAACGGGGCGGTTCTGGGTGCGCTGGGCACCGACGGGTGAACGTCTCACAAACGACCGTTTCTGAGACCATCGCGGCCGACTACGATGACAATTACACGACCTGTTTGTCAGGCAGCCCAACCAGTATGGACTTCCTCCTGATCCGGATGTGTGTCCAATGCCCTCGAGCGCTACAATAGTGGCACGTGAACTCACCATGGCCCGCGGGAGAACCCCACGGCCAAGGAGTCGCCGATGACCGCCGAGCATCCTCCTGGTTCATCCTCGTGTCCTACTCCGCGTCGTGCCGGTCGCGTCGTGCGGTGGGTTCACCGCGGGCGCGCCGGAGCGGTGCAGAGCTACCGGGCCTTGCTTTCCAGCTGGCCGGTGCAGGGATTCAACGATTCTGGTGCCGGGCATCTCTCCGCCATCCTGGCCTACAACGGCCTCGTGGCGCTCGTGCCCACGACGCTGCTGGTGGTCTCGATCGCCGGACTGATCCTGCAGCAGGACGCGGCGATGTCGATCTTTATCCGCTCCATCTATTGGGCCCTGCCGACCGATGATGCCCGGCAGGCCCTGGAAGCCGCCCTCACCGCGCGGAGCAAGAGCGGCTGGTTCGCCGTCGCGAGTCTGGGCGGCTTCGTCTGGATCGGGAGTGGGTTCGCCGGTGCCCTCAATCACTGCTTCAATTGCGTCTATGGTGTTCCCGATGGCAATTTCATCGCGACGCGCCGCCGCGGAGTGGTCGTCCTCACCGCGTTTGTCGTGCTCTTCACGGCCGTGACCATTGCCGCCACCCTGCCGGCGCTCTTCATCCAGCGCGATGTCGGTCCCTATTTCCGCACCTGGGTGCTGGCGGGGATCCGCGGCCAGATTGTCAGCTTCGCGCTTGCCTACCTGGCGGCGGCGCTCTCCCTCCTGATGATCTACCGGCTGACGCCGAACGCTGATCAACGCCTGCGCGAGGTCTGGCCGGGAGCGCTCGTGGCCGGCGGGCTCTTCGTGGCGATCGGCCAGGCCTTCCCGCTCTACCTGCGGATGATCGGTGGCGTCAACCGGTATGGGGCCGCGTTCGGGTTGCTCACCCTCCTCCTGGCGTGGTTTGCCATTCTTGCCCACATCCTGCTCTTCGGGTGCTACGTCAATGTGACCTACCGTCGTCACCGCGGGTCCTGGCCGCTCGCAGCGGTTCCCGATGATCGTGCGGCGACCACTCCGCCAAGACGGGAGGTTGAGTGATCTAGAATGCAGATGTCTTCTCGGGAAGACATCTGGATATCTGTGGTCCCGACGGCAGCGGCGCGTCGGACATCGGCGCGGAGTCACGCGCAAGGAGGGGTGGCATGGACGGACAGCGGTTCGATGAGGTGACCAGGGCGCTTGCGACGGGAACGTCTCGCCGGGCGGTGCTGCGGACAGCGCTGGGCGGCATGGGCGCTGGCTTGCTGGCCCTGGTCGGGGTCACCGAGGCCGGGGCAGCCAGCACGCGGAGCTGCGTTGAAAGCTGCAAGAAGCAGTTCGGACCGGGGCGAGCGCGGGGACAGTGCATCAGCACCTGCGCCAAGGGCGGGGGCACCCCACCGGTGCCAGAGTTCTGCGGCGGGATCGGAAAC
>JAABUN010006904.1_pt1 | contig 12719 bp, 10 predicted proteins | sample 5559311 | NCBI WGS metagenome assembly JAABUN01 (sample SAMN10711877, study PRJNA513370) | rock metagenome | isolation source: Antarctica rocks | place: Antarctica: Victoria Land, Siegfried Peak sud | reverse complement strand
GACGGCAGCAAAGTGGGGAACAACCCTCGCTTTCGGATGATGATCAGCCCGCAAGCACACTGTTTGGGGCGATAATCGGGTCGCGGTGGGGAGCTTTCGTTCCGTCAAAACTTAACCTGACAGTACCCCTCCGCACGGTTGTTCAGCCCTTTATGCCGCCGGTGCTCCACGCCGGGGAGGACGAGCCGTTTGGCCGCGCTGTAGCTCGCCAGCTTGTCGGTGATGACGACGCGCGGGACGTACTGCAATCCCTTGAGCAGCTTGCGGAAGAACTTCCGCGCCGCCGCCGCATCGCGGCGGGACTGCACCAGGATATCGAGGACGTGCCCGTCCTGATCGACCGCGCGCCACAGGGAGTGCTGCGCGCCGTTGATGGTGATGAACACCTCATCAAGATGCCACTTGTCGCCAGGGCGGGGCCGCCGACGCCGGAGCGTATTGGCATAGGGCTGGCCGAACTTGCGGCACCACTGGCGCACCGTCTCGTAGGTGACGATGATGCCGCGCTCGGCCAGGAGCTCCTCCACATCGCGGTAGCTGAGGGCGAAGCGGAAGTAGAGCCACACGGCGTGGGCGATAATCCCCGGCGGGAAGCGGAAGCCCTTGTAGTCGGGAGCGCGCGTTTCTTTCATGCGCCGAGTATCGCATAGCTGGCTTCATCTTCCGCGCTGGCCCAAGTTGACAGTGCCCCTCGGCTCCCGGCGACCAGCGGCGGGCCTGATCCACCATACCGATCGCGGCGGCCAGTACACCGCCGTCGCCTATCAGGGAGCGCTCGCGGCGCGGGACATCACCGCCTCGATGAGCCGCGCCGGCGATTGTTACGACAACGCGATGGCGGAGAGCTTCTTCGCCACGCTCAAAACCGAGCTCGTCGGCACGCGTCCCTGGCCGACCCGCCGGTTGGCGCGCCAGGCGATCTTCGCGTGGATCGAAGTCTTCTACAACCGGCAGCGGTCACACTCCGTCCTCGGCTACCGGAGCCCGGTGGCCTTCGAGCGAGACCTTGCGACGGAGGTGCGGGCGGGCTAGACTTACCTTGTCCACGAAACCGACTTAAGCTCACACGACAACACCGCTGAGGTTGTGGCTGCCGCGCAACACCGCTGTGCGGCAACCGCGCACGAAGGAGTCGGGGCGTGAGCGGTCGGCACGTGTTGGGTTTGTCGCCTGTGGTGTGGCCTGCGCCGTCACCGGAACGCGCGCGATCGCGACCGGCACGCCCGGCGGGGTATGCGCACGTCGCCGACCCCTACCCGCGGGAGAAGGGGGCCACGCGCGGGCGTCCACGGCGGGATAGGCGCGCGCGTCCGCGTATCCGCGCGCTCCTGCGCGCGCGATGGACGCCGTGCGTGGCCACGGGCACGGCCCTGGCCCTGCTCACCCTCTTCGCCGCCCTGGTGCGCTGGCCCTACTTGCTGCTCGTCCCCCATCTCACCGATGAGACGATCGAGGTGCGCTGGGCGCTGGGCATCGGGCCGGGGAACTGGCCCCTCACCGCGTTCGACGCCTACTACGGCCCCGCGCACGCGTATCTCTTGGCGGGGGCGTTCTGGCTGTTCGGCCTGCATCCGCTGCTGCCGCGCTTCGTGGTCTTCCTCTTCGGGTGCGCGACGGTGCCGCTCGTCGCCCTGCTCGGCACCCGCATGGTCGACCGGCGGGTGGGCCTCGCCGCCGGCGCGCTCCTGGCGACCGCGCCCGTGCATGTGATCGTCAACAGCCACCTCGCCTGGCAGAACGCCACGACGCCGTTGTATACCACCGCGTGTGCGCTGGCCGCGCTCAACGGCGTCGCCGCGTGGCGCGCCGGTCGCACGGGCTGGCTCCCGCTGCTCCTCGCCGGCGGCTTACTCGGCCTGGCGGTGCAGAGCCACCCTGGGACGCTCCTGTTCGCCCCGGCCCTGAGCATCACCCTCCTGTGGGAACTCGGCCGGGCGTGGTGGGTTGCGCGCGCCGCGCACCGGGCGGGCGCCGCGCGCATCCCGATCGGGCGTATCTGCGGCGCGCTCGTTCTGGCGAGCGCCACCGCCCTGCTCGCCTATGCCCCGGTGCTCGCGCACAACGTGCGGCACGGCTTCGACGGGGTGGCGACGGTGCGGGGGCAGCGCACGTACGCCTTCGAGCGCTCCCCCTCCTGGGCCACCTATCGGCATAACGTGACGGAGCTCGGCTGGGAGCTCTGTCGCTTGGTCAGCGACCCGTTCCGCATCCCCCTCCGTCCGCTCGACCATCTCACCTCGCCCCATCTGCTGGTCGCGGTGGCCATCGTGGTGCTGGGCGTCGTCCTCCTCGCCCGGCGCAACGCGGTCCTGCCGCTGGCGGCGCTGCTGTGCATAGTGGGCGTCTTGCCGTGGTTCAATCATGCGTACGGCGCGGCCGGCCCGCGCATCGAGCAGACGGGGGACCCGCTGGCAACGCGCTACATCGCCTATCTGCTCCCCCTCGCCGCGCTCGCCGGGGCGACCGCCCTGGTCGCGGTCGCGGACGGCTGCGCGCGCAGCGTGGCGTGGGGGTGCCGCTGGCGTGCACGGCGGCGCAGCGAGGACGCGGCACTCGCCGCGCGCGATCACGCGGTGGGGCGCACCAAGGGGCAGATGCTGCTGCTCGTGCCCCTCCTTGCCGCCGTGCTCGTACCCCTGATTCCCCTCGCGCGCTATCAAGCCACCGCCGAGACGCGCTATCCCGCCAATGCCACCTACTTCGCGCTCCTCGACGCGATCGGCGATCTGACCCCGGGGAGCAGCGTCGCCCTCGACGGCGCGTTGCGGCATGTGGCGGTGCGTGACGGGACGAATGCCCTCGATGTGCTCGAGTACCTGTTGACGCTGGACGGGGTGGCCCACCAGACGGTCGACAATCCCGTCGCGCGGCCCGGCGTCCCCCTCTTCCTCGTCACCAATCGCGCGCGCTGTCGCACGCTCATGTCCGCGCTGTCCCTGCAACGGTTAGGGCTCGTCCACCCGCTCGCCGGGGCACCGGAGGGAGTCGCGCTGTACCGTGTCGGCCCCCCCACGGCCCCGGTCGTGTCGGGCGCGCCGCCGTCCGGCTGTTAACCGCCCGCGCACCGGCACTGTCAACTAAAGGTATATGGGAGGGATATACTGGCGCATTGAGGCGTGCCAGTATGCGGGGCGGCCGGCTAGTTAGGCCATGGCTGGGGTGCCGGTCGCCGCGCGCCAGGTGGCGAAGCGCTGGTCGCGGGTCGCGCGATAGGCGGCGGCGGGGAGGCGGTGGCGGCGCGGGCGGAAGTGGCTGGTGATCGGCCCGTAGGCGGCGAGGAAACGCTGGGCGTGGCCCGGGTCCTTGAAGCGCCGCATCCGCCGCTCCCGTTCCCGCGTCGGCTGATGCGAATTCTCGGCCCGGTTGTTCAGCCCTTTGTGTCGCCGATGCTCCACGCTCGGTAAGATTGCGCGCAGGGCCGCCCCATAGCTGGCGAGCTTGTCGGTGATCACGACCCGCGGCACGTAGGCGAGGGCCTTGAGCAGCCGACGCAGGAACGTCACGGCCGCGCGCTTGTCGCGCCGCGGCTGCACGAGGATGTCGAGCACGTTGCCGTCCTGGTCGACCGCCCGCCAGAGATAGTGCTGCGCACCGTTAATGGTGATGAAGACCTCGTCCAGGTGCCACTTATCGCCTGGTTGCACGCGACGGCGGCGCAGCGTATTGGCGTACTGCTGGCCGAACTTCTGGCACCACTGCCGGATCGTCTCGTAGGTGACAATCACCCCCCGCTCGGCGAGCAGATCCTCCACGTCGCGGTAGCTGAGGGCGAAGCGGAAGTACAACCAGACACTGTAGGAGATGATCTCCGGCGGGAACCGATGCCGCTTGTAGTTGGGCGCTGCGGGTTGTTGTTTCATGCGCCGAGTATCGCACATCCACCTGCCCACCGGGCCAACCAGTTACCTTGACAGTACCGGATGACGGGCACCAAATGGTACGCGGACGAGACGTATATCCGGGTCGACGGGCGCTGGTGCTACGTATATCGGGCGATCGACCGCGAAGGGAACCTGGTCGACGCGCTACTGAGCGAGCGGCGTGACATGGACGCGGCGCAGCGGTTCTTCCGCCAGGCACGCGCCCTCGCCGGAGACGCGCCCGCGCAGGTCACGACGGATGGGCACGACGCCTACCCGCGCGCCATCCGCGAGACGCTGGGCGACGGGGTGTCCCACCGCACGAGCCGCGACAAGAACAACCGGATCGAGCAGGACCACCGGGCCGTGCAGCAACGCGACTCTCCGCTGCGCGGCTTCGGCAGCTTCGCCTCGGCCGCGCGGTTCTGTCACGCCTGCGAGGAACAGCGCCAGCATTTCCGCGCGATGGCCCGGCCAGGCCAGGTCGTGTCGCTCGGGGACCGGCGGCGCGCGTTCCAGGAGCGCTGGGCGACTGTCATGGCCGATTTAGCGGCCGTTTGACAGCAGGCCAAGCCACCTTCACGCCGCCCATCGCACGCTCCGACCGCCCCTGTCGTCCCATTCCTGACACATCCAGAACGGAGCGCTCAATCTCCAGGGGGCGGCTCATCTCTCCCGATGACCTCCTCCCGCATGAATGGGTAGAGATCGGCCCACCACGCCCCCCCGTCGTCGGCGCGCTCAAGTTCGCGCCAGACTTCGGCGAGGATGTGGCACCGAGCCGGGGTGATCGCCTTGCCCAGCATCGCGGCGAAATGGCGGAGTAGCGCGGTTCGGGCCGCCGGATGGCTTTCCATCGGCGACGCCTCGTCGTCGTCGATCGGTACAGGCGAGCCGGGCACCCCCACCCGTCCGCGGGCGGGTACGGGTGTCGGCAGGTCCCCGGATTCCGATGGCACGACCGTCGGCGAGACGGACTGTTCCGGTGGCGATGCCACCGTTGGCGGAACGGCGCTGGGCGCGGCGAGGACCTGCGCGGGCGGCGCTGCGGGCCGAATCTCGTCCGGCGGGTCTGCGGTCGGGATTGCCCGCGACTTCCGCCGGGGGTTGATGATCCCGTTCGCCGTCATGCGGATACGGAGCATCTCGATATCGGTCGTCGTGACCGTCTCGCCGCGCGCGAGGCGCTCCTTCAGCGACGCGCTGACCGCGGGGGGGAACTGCTGGATCGCGCGCGCGACGGTGAGGATAATCTGCCCACCCGCCAAGGCGTCCGCGACGACGTCATCCTGCAGGAGGCGGAGGCGTTCCCGGACCATTTGCGACGAGATCGCCAGGCGCTCGGCCAGCACGTTGGCGGTGAATCCCTCCGCGTCGATGATCTCCTGGTAGGCACGGGCCTCGTCGAGGGGGCTGAGATCCTGGCGCTGAAGGTTCTCGATCAGCTGCATGATCCGCAGGCGGGTTCCCTCGGCACCTCGCACGAGGATCGGCAGCGACAAGACTCCGGCGACCTCCGCCGCAGCGCGACGCCGGCCACCGTTGATGATGATGAATCGGGGCCGCCCGTCGGGCAGTTTGCCGTCCGGGCGCACCAGCAGCGGCTGCAGGATACCGAACTGGCGGATGCTCGCAGCGAGCTGCTGCAGCCTGGTCTCCCCGTCGCTGTGTCCCCAGTCGCGTCGCGGCTGGTCGGGGTCGGGGACGACCTGCTCGATGGCAATCTCGAAGGCACCGGGGAGCGGCTGCCCGCCCGGGGTCATCCCGCTGCGGAGGAGGCGCGCGGGCGTACGCGGGTCCTCGCGCGCGGACAGCATGTCCGCCCCCCGCCCGACGACGCTGATCCGCTGCCCGCGCTTAGCGGCCATGGTCGATCATCTCCGCCAGCTGGATGTAGGCCTGGGCCACCTCACCCCCCGCGTCGTACTCCAGGATGGAGATCCCGCCGGCCGGGGCCTCCTCGACCCGCACGCTCTTCTTCACGACGATGTCGAGCAACAGAGCGGGCAAGTACTCGCGCAACTCGTTCAGGACTTCTCGGGAGTGCAGCATGCGCCCGTCATACATTGTCGGTAACACCCCCGCCACCCGGAGCGTCGGGTTGGAGTCGCGTTGCACCTGGGCAATTGTCGCCTGGAGCTGGGCCAGGCCGCGCGTCGCGAGGTAGGCGGCCTGCACGGGGATCAGGACGGCGTCGGCGCAGGCGAGGGCGTTGTAGGTGAGCAGCCCGAGGCTGGGCGGACAATCGATCAGGATGTAGTCATAGAGGTCCCGCAGGGGGGACAGGACCCGCTTCAATCTACTCTCGCGATTCGTCATCATCACCAGCTCAATTTCGGCCAGGGCCAGGTCGATCGTCGAAGGTAGGATATCCGGCCCCGAGCGCGTGTGCTGGATCGTCGGTAGCGGGTCCTGGATCTTGTCGGTGAGCAGCTCATAGATAGTCTCGGTCAGCTTCGCCACTGCCAGGCCTGCGCTGATGCTAAGTGACGATTGCGGGTCCAGGTCGACGAGGAGGACGCGGCGCCCCCGGCGGTGAAGCGCGACGCCGAGATTAAATGCGGTGGTCGTCTTAGCCACCCCGCCCTTCTGGTTGGCGAGTGCGATGATGGACGCCTTGTCGAAGGCCGGCACCTGGGCGGCCGCCTCGCCCGCCCGCTCGAAGGATTGGAGCGCGAGTTCGCTGATGCGGAAGTCGCGCCCCACACGCGTTGCCCGCAACCGCCCGCCCTTGATGTACTGGGCCACCGTGCGTGGCTTTACACCTAGCCGTTCAGCGACCTCCACTGTCGTTAACAGGCGTTCCATCGTCGTTTTCCGCATCCTGTTCCGTCGTCCGGCGATCTTCAACCACACTCAACGTATGTACGTACGATTATACAGCATCGTTTGATGTAGTCAAGCCCCCGGTTACAGGAGCCGCATCGCGCCCTGCTGGGCGCGATGCGACCGAAAGATCACGCGGCGTGATCTTTCACGGGAGGAAGATCGGGATTTAGATTAACTTAAACATCACGCGCGGCGTGATTTCTCCGAGGTGCATCGGACAAATGCGGGCTACACGGACCTACGCCGCCAGGGTTGATCATCGACATGAGTCCAGTGATTGTACTGTCCGGGCTCGGTCGCGACGAGTCTGCTGCTTCAACGACGTACCGCCACCGGTTCGGCTGGCGACGGCCATCCTCCTGAAGACGAGCCAGCCAAACGGGAAGACGCGGTTTGCTGGCTCCCTATGAGAAGAACAAACCGCCTTGCCAATCATGGTCACCCGCGCCCGCGCGGCATCCACGGCGCATCCCGGAGTGGCGGCCTCCTATACCGGGCTTGCCGCGAAGAACCATCACACCAGGATGAGCGTTATCGCCTACGCCACCCCGGGTATTGTTGAACCCGACCTGCGCATGCCGGCCTTTCGCGATCGAGGTAACGACGATCTGCACGGCGAGATGGCCGTGTCCCAGCCTGTCGCGATCTCGCCAGGGGCCACCACGCAGTAGGGCAAGGGTGGACGGTGTGCCAGATGCTGGAGGCACCGTCTCGCAGGCCAGCCACAGTATCATCCGACTTTCTCGACGCCAACCGGTGGGGTGCCCCTTCGCACCGCAAACTTGGTCACAGCACCTCGAACTGCGGTGCTCGCCGCGGTGCCGCGATTGACACGCGCCAGCCCGCCCGCTAGCATATGTACGGACATGTCGCCGATGGTGCGTTCGATCGGGTGGAGGGCGACGGGAGAGAGCGATGACAGGGCGACGGTCGCGCCGACAGCCGCAGGTGATCCAGCCATTCGTGGCGAGTCGCTACGTGAATGGGGCGGCTCGCCAGGTCGATCTCGCGGGCTGTCACGAAGCGCTCCGGGTGGCGCTGACGTCGCCCCGGATCGGCGACCTCGACGACGCGGATGAGCCGACACGTCAGGCGGCACTTCGCGAGTTGAGTGCCGCGCTCCGGCAGCCGGTGCCCCTCCTTGAGTTGGCCGCGGCGCTCGTCGCCCCCTGGCTCCTTGAGAGGTTCGGCACCAGCACCGCCCCGCCGGACGAGGCGCCTGCGGCTACGCTCGCCCGCTTGCGGGCCAACCTGGTGGCGATCGGCGGATATCTCTTCGTCGAGCCCGGCGCGCTCGGCCACGACCCCTGGGCCGGGCTGCTGGAGGCTGCCTGGGCGAACCAGCAGGCCCTCGCGATCGCCGAGGTCCAGCGAGGACTCGGACCCGACCGGCTGCGCGACCTCGGCCCGGCCGAGCTCCAGCGGACCCTGCGCGCGATCGTCATGCGGAAGGTGGGCGATGCGGCTGGCGACAACCTCGCCCACCTGGCCCTCACCTACGCCCAGTCGCTCGCCCGGACGATCCTCGATCTGCTCGCCCTCGAACACGCCGCGCCCGAGCGGGTTGCCCTGCTCTTCAGCACCGTGCCCCAGGGCGACCCCGCGCGCCTCGTCCCCCCGCTCGGCCCGCGCGCCCTCGTCGCCGGGGGTTCGGCCCTAACGACCGTCCACGACCACCTGCGCGTCTTCCCAGGTGCGGGGTACCAGGCCGTCCGCGAGGCGATCTACAAGAACACCTTCGGCGCCCAGTCGGGGACGCCCTGGCCGACGGCGCTCCTGGCGCTCGGCGACTTGAAGGGGCAGGCGCAGCTGCGACCTTACCTCGCTGACTTGCCCGAGGCGATGCAGGCGAGCCAGCTCAACGCCTGGGTCCAGGCCATGTGGCAGCAGCGCGAGGAGCTCTCCGATCTCGACGCCGACGTTCTCGACGCTCTCAGCGCCTTTTGGATCGAGCGCGCGCGGACGGTGCAAGACAGTGTTGTCGCCGACCTCAACGAGTTTGTGCAGATTCGCGGGTTGAAGCCGCGCAGCCGGGGCGACACGCGCAGCGGCTACGATACGCGGCAGAGGGCCGAGGTCCTTCAGGCAATTAACCGGATTGGCAGCCTCTACCTGTCGATCGAGATCGACCAGCTCGACCCGACCCTCGACCCCGGCCTGCCACCCGACGCCGCAACGCGGCAGTTAGAGGGACGCGCGTTCGTGATCGGTGAGATGATCACCATCAAGGACCGTAACGGGCGGACCCTCTGGGTCGAGAAGATTCGCTTCCGCCCGAGCGACATCGTCGCCGGCGTCCTCCTCCACGGTGTCGGGAGGCAGGCTGCGCTCCTCTCGGCACAGGCGCTCCGCTATGACCAGCACCGCGAGCAGTGGGAGAAGCGCCTGGCGCGCTTCTTCAGCTGGCGCTGGACCCCGATCGCCGGCGCTGAGGCGCAACGCCACGTGATCAGCGACCTCCTCGACGCCGTCAGTAAGGAGCTCGACGACCACCGCCCCCAGCGGACGCGCGAGCGTCTGGAGGCGGCGCTCGCCAGACTCCAGGCGGACGGCGTGATCGGCGACTGGGCCTACGCTGACTGGGCCGAGGAGTGGGCGTCAGAGCACGGCTGGGCACGGCGATGGCTGGCGACGACGGTATCGATAGCGCCTCCGGAGGGAGTTCGCTCCTATTTCCTCGCCGAGCGCGAGGCGGGAACGGCCCCCTGGCTCCTCCCGGGTGACCCGCCGTCGAGCGGCCCGATTGTACCGATCGAGGCGATCGCCGTTTCGACACCGGCACCGCTCGCCCCACCGGTGCGCCTGATGCTCCCGGAATCACCGCGCGAGTTGGGCCATCTGCTCAAGGACGAGCGCCGCCGCAGGCAGATGAACCAGGGGGACGCCGCCCGCGACGTCGGGATTACCCAGGGCCACTGGAGCCGCCTCGAGAACGGCACCCTCAAGACGATCACGCCCGAGTTACGCGAGCGCCTGGGCCATTGGTGCACCGTGTCGCGCGTTGGATGAACCCGCTCGCAGAGGTTCGCGCCTGCTCGCAGCATGCCACGCCCATGACCGAAGGCCGTCTCGCTAATCACGTTATATGCATCGCCCTCCCTGACCAATGAGCCAACCAACATTCAGGCACCGCGTCCGCTGGCCGGTTCGTCTCGTTACACATCTGGAAGAGGTACACTGGGAGCGAGCCGTGCATGATCATGGCTGATTATCCTGGTGAAAATGACTGATCACACTAACATCCTGTTTTCCTTTTTTAGATAACAAATTTGGACGGAGGGTGGCAGATACATCCCTCCAGGCGATCGGCGAATATGCAGCGAGCCCATGGCTGATCATCCTGGTGGAATATGTACGCAAGGGATGCGTGCATAGCTCTGGCTGATCATCCTGGTGCTTGCTATGGCCAATCCTGGGTGCTCTTTTACCTATCCCCATACTGAATATCCGATCTCACTGCGATAGCGTGTTGCCGCGAATAGGCGTGATCACCATGGCTGATCATCTTGGTGCAATAATGCTGCAGTGGCACGGTCGTAGCGCGCAACCAGCACCGGGCACGAGTCAGTCCTCCGGGTGATTTTCCTTGCTGCAACAAGAAAATCACGGCACCTGGCATTGAGGGGTAACCGGCTGGGGGATACATAGTGACTAGCCTGCGCGCGGGCAGGTCGGTGGGCGGCCAGTAGAATGGTAGTGTCGGGAGGTCGGCACTGGCCTTTGTGTAGGGTGCGGCAGTGGAGCGGAGTAGAGGGACTGTGAGGCGGTCACGGCAGGTGACGAGCGGTCACGAAGCGGGCTCGGGGCCTGAGGATTGCCCGGTCAGTCATCGGCGAGTCCGGTTTATTCATGGCTCACGAGTTGCGAGATGCGCATCCTCGCGGCGGTGGATGCCTGCCCTACGACTGAGGTACCGGACAACCGGCAATACCGAGGTATTGTGGGCTAGGACCGGTGGGACGCGCCCTGTCCAGATGTGGTATGCATTGTATCGTGTACACCAGCCTATGGTCCGCGAGACACACGCCCAAACCAGCGAGCGGTCGAATTACGCCCACACTCGTCGGTGGGACAAAGGCAGTTGGCCACGCCCGCCATCCCGCGAGGGTGCGATCACCGCGATCGTGTCAGCCGCACGCCATCGTTGCGGGTGTCGACCTGCGGCGCCGGGGAACTGGCGCGCGGCGTGGGTGCGCGGCGTTGCTGCGGGTCGGCGGGGGGTCGTCCCGCTACCCAACCTGCGGTTCACCGCCGGCCTCGACCGATCCAGGACCGCCCGGCGGGAGGTCCGCTGATGTCTCAACGCGAATCGTTCCATTTCGAGGGCTTCGAAGGGCCGCACTATACCCAGATCCCGGATGTCGTCTTCGACCGGGTTATGGCCCACCTCTCGGGCGCGGAGTTCAAGGTGCTTCTCTACATCTGCCGTCGGACCTTCGGCTGGAAGAAGACACACGACGACATCTCGCTCGCCCAGATCTGCGAGGGGATCATGCGCCAGAATGGCGAGCGCGTTGACGAGGGGACGGGCCTCGCGACGAGCACGGCGGTGACGGCACTGAAGGGACTGGAGGAGAAAGGGTTGATCAGCCGTCGGCGGAACAGCAGCGAGCGGCGCGGCTTCGAGGCCACGACCTATGCACTACGCTTCCGACAGACCCCTTCTCCGGAAATCGGAGAAGGCTCCTCCGATATTCGGCGAACCCCTTCTTCGATCTCCGGAGAAGCCCTACACCGGAAATCGAAGAGACAAGAAACAGGGCAACAAACAGATCAACAAACAATGAGACAACAACAACCGCACCATCTACCTTCGGGGAGCGGTGTACCACCACCCGCCGAAGCCACTGTTGTTGTTGCAGTCGAGAATGATCCGCTAGTAGCACGGGGGATCACCGCAGCGATTGCCGGGCGCTTGCAACGCGCTGTCCCGGCTGAGGTCATTGCCCGGCAGGTGGAAATCTTCGACTACCTCCGTGACGAAGCCCCCGGCGACACGAAGCTGACACCCGGGCGCCTGCGCCGCCAGATCGAGGAGGACTGGGCCGCGCCCGCTGCCTTCGTCCCCACGGCAGACCGCGCAGCGCTAGCTGAGGTATCGTTGCGACAGGCCCGCGAGCGAGAACTTGCCGCCGCCGCAAGCGCTCGCCGGGCGGCGACGGATGGCGAGCGGCGGCAGGCGAGCCTGGACATCATCGGCCTCGCGGGGGCCGACCAGGCTTTCTGGGCGCGCATCGTTCAAGCCGCGCCGCCGTTGCCACCGCCCTTCCGCGACGCTCTTTTCCATGCACCCCGGAGCGACGAGGCCGCCGCCGTAATCTTCCGCGATCCGACGGCCCTGGCGCGCGCGACCGGCCCGGCGCATGCCGGGACACGCGCTCAAGTCGCGGCCCGCGTCGCCGACCTCTGCGGGCGGCACGGGGTCCCGGTCCACTATCTGGCCTATGACGACGTGCTGCGGCTGGTCCGGGGCGAGAGCGCCGCGGCAGAGGTGGCCACATACCCTGCCCAAGCATCTCCCTGATGGGCACTGTCAAGTTGAGTAAATTTGACGGCAATGATGGCAGCAACGTGGGGATCAACCCCCGCTCACGGCCGATTCCTAGCCCGCAACCCCATTATTCGGGGCGATAATTGAGTCCCGGTGGGGAAATTTTGGGGTCTTCCGATCTTTTGATGACGCGGAGCCCGAAGTAGGGAGGGCGCGCCGGAAAATGCTGATCTAGGGGCTGTTTGCGGGCCAAATCGCGCCTCCTGTGCCCTCCATTCCCCACTCCCGAAGCCGACCGGACCCAAATCACCAAAAGATCGGGAGAGCCCGGATCATGTGGCGAGGTGTGAATTGTGCGCTCTTCCTTGTCTGGCCGTGATCCTGGCTTACGAATGGGGCACCTTAACATCACCAAACCACGCCTATATGTTAGGGTGAAGGGGGAGGGAGCAGACTCGAAACCTCGCTGCGCGGCGACGCTTAGTCGTGAGCTGTCGCTCCCTCCCCTTCAAGGGCACCGGTGAGGCAGACTAGACGGG